>Ga0209489_100030_pt1 | contig 185999 bp, 198 predicted proteins | sample SiratrowhiteBW_FD_187527 | JGI IMG/M metagenome (GOLD analysis project Ga0209489, IMG submission 187527) | Root nodule microbial communities of legume samples collected from California, USA - Siratro white BW (SPAdes) (version 2) | ecosystem: Host-associated > Plants > Roots > Nodule | place...
ATCAGAAAGCGCCACTTCTGCAGATAGTTGCGTTCAACCGTTCGGTCATAGCTGTTGTCTCGCATCGGATCGTTCCTCCGCTGGAGCGATCCAATCAGCGAATTATTGAACATGCACAATTGCGAGCCAACGGGTCCGCGCGAAGCGCGGCCCGATGACAGGCTCCGCGAAGCAATCCAGGCTGTCTCCTCGGCGGCAGTCTGGATTGCTTCGTCGCAAGGGCTCCTCGCAATGACGAGTGGAGAGGCCTGGCCTCACAACACCTGCGACGCGCCCGGGATCTGCCGCAACGCTCGCGTCAGCGCCCAGCTCGCCGCGACAGTCAGTACAAACCCGATCGTGGCCTTGACGATCGCCGGCAGGTCATAGTCGAACAGCCAGTATTGCAGCCACAGTGCAATCGGATAGTGCACCAGGAACATGCCGAACGCGTCGCCCTGCATTGGATCGAGCAGCCTGGCTGAGCCTGATTGCTTGAACCTCTGGAAAAAGGCCAGGATCAGAAACATGATGGCCACGCTGAAGACAGTGAAGCAGATGGCATAGAGCGCTTCATACCAGTCCGGTAACGGCGACGGGTTGCCCAGTATTTCGCGCTTGATGAAGATCAGCCCCCACAACAGGCAATACGGAACGATCGCCAGTACCATCCAGTCCCAACTGACCTTTGCCATGCGGCCGTCGACAGCGAGCAGCCCGCGATCCATTTGCGCAACGCCGATGCCTGCACCGAAAAAGAAGTAGGTCGCGTAGAGCATCACGCGCCCGTGCTGGACCGAGAATGGCCCGAACTCGAACCAGCTGCTTGGTCCGAAGTGAACCCGCCCGGGAATGTAGAACGCCGCGGTGACGGCTAGCATGACCGCGAAGAACACGGCGGGACGACGGCGACCATGCAGCGAAAGGCGATTGATCGGATCGAGCAGATTGGGTGACAGCCGGTGCAGCAGGCAGGCAACCAGGTCGAAGGCGAACAAGACCCAAAGGAACCAAATCGGCCCGCTCGGCCACGGGCCCTTCGTGACCATATTCCACCAGAATTCCGAAAAGCCGATCTCGGGATGCTGCCGCAGGGAGATCGCGTAGTAGGCGAGCGGAATGACCGTAAGGGCACAGACCGCGAAGGGTAAGCCAAGCCGCAGCAGGCGATCTGCCAAATAGCTCCGCGCTCCCTTCCGGGCGATGCCAGACCAGGCGAACAGTCCCGACAGGAAGAAGAACATCGCCATGAAGAAACTGTCGGTGGCGAGCACGATCATGTCGAAGCCGAAGAAATACTTCGGATCGGTATGACCGAAATAAGTATAGGGGATCACCGCGTGATGCAGCAGCACCACCAGAGTCAGGAAGGTGCGGGCGCGATCAATCGCCAAATTGCGCGCCTTGCTCTTCGGCGCGGCATGCACCTCTGCGCCGATCGTCGCTGAATGTGACATCGTCATCGTGGCCGCCCGATCCTGATCCCGGCCGGACTGTGCCGCCGGGAACTCGATTCAGCAAGGACAGTTTATTTGGAAGGTCAGCCCCGACGACCTCTAGGAACCAGTTCCGCGCAGCGAAGTTAGCATCCGCCGAAAACGGCGAAGGCCGCAAGAAAGCGGCAGTTCGGAGCTGGTGATGACCATCCTGAAATGGGCGCTGATCTTCCTACTTGTCTCGATCGTGGCCGGCGTGCTCGGCTTTACCGGCATCTCGGCCGCCTCCGCCGACATCGCCCGCTTCCTGTTCTACGTCTTCGTCGTGATCTTCCTGGTGTTGCTGATCCTGGGGCTCACGATCTTCCGGGCGTAGCGCCGTCGTCATTCCGGGGTGATGCGAAGCATCGAACCCGGAATCTCGAGTTTCCGGGTTCGGTCCTGCGGACCCCCCGGAATGACCATCACCAGAACTACCCCACTTCCTCGATCTTCACCTTGTCCGGATAGAAGGCGAGATGGCCGGAAATCTCGGTCATCGCGGGAAAGGGCGTCTCGTAGGTCCAGATCGCGTTGTCCAACGTCTTGCCGTCGGCCTTGACGCTGTAATAGTTCGCGTCGCCCTTGTACGGGCAGTGGGTGATGCGGTCGGTACGCTCCAGCAGGGCCATGTTGGTGTCCTCTCGCGGCACATATTGCACCGCCGGATATTTGGCCTCCTTTAGGGTCAGCGCCTTGCTGGTCTCGGCGATCACGATGTCGCCCGCCGTGACGCGGACGCGCCGGGGATTTGGGGTGATGGTGATGGGGTGGTCGGGCCCTGGAAGCTTCATGATTTCACGCCTTTTCGATCAATCTGCCGCGCACGGCACTTTGTCGTGCCTTTCTCCTGGTGGGATCACGGATATAGTGTCGGAAGACGTGACCTAGAAGGCCGTTCACGCTAAGTTTGAGCCTGCCGGCGAGGGGACCACTGGCCGTGATTCGAACGCTTAGACCAGAAGGAGCAAGACCCGAATGCCCATGGACGCCCACGATATCGAGGCGATGATCAAGGCAGCGATCCCCGATGCCGAGGTGACCATCCGTGACCTCGCCGGCGACGGCGATCACTATGCCGCGACCGTGATCTCGGAATCCTTCCGCGGCAAGTCGCGCGTCCAGCAGCACCAGATCGTCTACCAGTCCCTGCGCGGCCAGATGGGCGGCGTCCTGCACGCGCTGGCGCTGCAAACCGGTGTACCCGGCAGCTGACCTGATCGCGCCACGGGGACGATGATGGCTGCGGACAACCCGCGCGGCGCGATGTTTCGCGTCATCGTGCCGAACCAGCACAGCCGCGTCACCTTTGTCGAGCTGTTCTTCGACCTCGTCTTCGTCTTTGCCGTCACGCAAATCTCGCACACGTTGCTGCACCATTTCACGCCGCTCGGCGCGGTGCATGTCGTGGTGCTCTTTCTCGCGGTGTGGTGGGTGTGGGTCTACACCGCCTGGGTCACCAACTGGCTCAATCCCGAGCTGACGCCGGTCCGCCTCCTGCTCTTTGCGATGATGCTGGGTGGTCTCGTGCTGTCGACGACGATCCCGACCGCCTTCGAGGGGCGCGGCCTGTGGTTTGCCATTGCCTATGCGACCATGCAGGTCGGACGTACCGCGTTCTGGCTGTTCGCAACGCCGCGGCATCGAACGGCCGTGCGGCACAACGCGATCCGCATCCTGACCTGGCTGTCGATCTCCGCGATGCTGTGGATCGCAGGCGGTCTGTCCGAGGGCGACACGCGGCTATGGCTGTGGATCGCGGCGGTGACCTGGGAATACGTCTCGCCGGCGGCACGCTTCTGGGTCCCGAAACTTGGATTCTCCTCGGTCGAGGCGTGGGCCGTCGAAGGCGGCCACATGGCCGAGCGCTGCGCGCTGTTCGTCATCATCGCGCTCGGTGAAGCCATCGTCGTCAACGGCGCGACCTTCGCTGAACTGGAGTGGACCGCGGGCAATATTCTCGCTTTCGTCGCGGCGCTGGTCGGCGCCATCGCGATGTGGTGGATCTATTTCCACAAGGGCGCGGAGGCGGGCTCCGAGCGGATCTCCAAGTCAGCCGAATCCGGCCGCCTGGCGCGGCTCGCCTACACCTATCTGCACATGCCGATCGTCGCCGGCATCATCCTGACCGCGGTCTCGGACGAGCTCGTGCTGAAGCATCCGACCGGCCATTCCGACATCCGCACGGTCGTGAGCACGATCGGCGGCCCGCTGGTGTTCCTGGTCGGCACCATCCTGTTCAAGCACACGATCCGCGGCTTCCTGCAGCTCTCGCACGGCATCGGCATCATCCTGCTGCTGGCGCTGTGGTGGTTCGCCGCCGATCTGTCGCCGCTCTGGCTGTCGGTCGCAACGACCGTGATCATGATCGTCGTGGCGGTGTGGGAGTCGGTGTCACTGGGGTCGGTGGCGGAAGGGGCCGAGGAGCATTGACTCTTGAGCGGCCTCTGAGCAAGCGCCTCGTCCTTCGAGACGACCGCGGAGCGGTCTCCTCAGGGCGAGGCTAACGGGACGTGGTGCTCCTTGATACTGCTGCCGCGCACTCCGTCCTCATCCTGAGGAGCCCGCCAAGGGCGGGCGTCTCGAAGGATGTCTCCGGAGCGCTCACTCAGCGACTTCCAGCGCGTGCACCGAGAACATTTTGGCTGCATCCGTCCAGCTTTCGCGCACGCGCCAACCCGCGCCCTGCGCCAGCGCGGCGAAGCGCTCGAGGCTGTATTTGTAGCTGTTCTCGGTGTGGATGCTCTCGCCGGGGCGGAACGAGAAGCTGGTGCCGAGCAGGCGCACGGTCTGGCTCTTCCTGCTGATCAGGTGCATCTCGATGCGGTGCCGCTCGCGATTGTAGATCGCGCGATGAGTGAAGGCGGAGAGATCGAAATTGCCGCCGAGCTCACGGTTGATGCGCACCAGCACATTGAGGTTGAAGCGCGCGGTGACGCCGGCGGAATCGTTGTAGGCGTCGTGCAGCACGCGCTCGTTCTTCTCGAGATCGGCGCCGATGATCATCTGCGCGCCCGGGCCGAGGATCTCGCGGGCGCTCTTCAGGAAGGCCTGCGCTTCCTGCGGCTCGAAATTGCCGATGGTGGAGCCCGGGAAGAAGCCGACCTTCAGCATGGACGCGACCTGCTTGGGCAACTCGAATGGCGCGGTGAAGTCGGCGGCCACCGGATAGATGCCGAGTGAGGGAAAATCCCGCTTCAGCCCGTTCGCCTGCGCCGCCAGGAAGTCGCCCGAGATGTCGACGGGCACGTAGGCTGCGAATTTGCACTGACCCAGCAGCAGGCGGACCTTTGTTGTTGCACCCGCGCCGAACTCGACCAGTGCCGCGTGCTCCGGAATGATTTTTGCGATCTCGCTGCCGCGCTCCTTCAGGATCGATAGCTCGGTGCGCGTCGGGTAATATTCCGGCAGGTGCGTGATCGCCTCGAACAATTCCGATCCCGTCGCGTCGTAGAAATATTTCGGCGACAGTTTTTTCGGCTGGCGCGAGAGGTCCTCGATGGCCTCGCGGGCAAAGGCAGTGGTCTGCTCGTCGGGGAGATGGGCCTCGGCCAGAGCGCTGGCGTGCACATTCATGATGCTCTCCTGAACGCGCTGTCCGGCGCGCATTTGTCGTCGGATGAGAACTAGTCGTAATAGGCGAGCCGCACTCCGCTGAACTGCCAGCGGTGGTGCGGATAGAAGAAATTACGATAGGTGATACGGCTGTGGCCTTGCGGAGTTGCAAGCGAGGAGCCGCGCAGCACCAGCTGGTTGACCATGAACTTGCCGTTGTACTCGCCGAGCGCGCCTTCGACGGCGCGGTAGCCGGGGTAGGGTGAGTAAGAACTGCGGGTCCATTGCCAGACGATGCCGAAGGCGTCGTTGAGCTGGCCAGCGCGGGCCGCGACCTCCCATTCCATCTCGGTCGGCAGGTGTTTGCCGGACCAGCGCGCGAACGCGTCGGCCTCATAGTAGCTGACATGGCAGACCGGCGCGTCGGGATCGACCGGCTTGAGGCCCGCGAGCGTCATCACCTGCCATGCACCATCGACTTCGCGCCAGTAGCCCGGGGCCTGCCAGTCTTCCTTGCTGGCCGCGGCAAAGCCGTCCATCAGCCAGAGGGTTGCGGTCCGGTAGCCGCCATCCTGCATGAAGTCGAGCCACTCCGCATTGGTGACCAGATTGCGGGCGATCTTGACCGGACCGACGAGGGCGCGGTGCGCCGGCTTCTCATTGTCGAAATGGAAGCCGTCATCGACATGGCCGACGGTGTGTATGCCTTCGTTGAGCGTCAGCCAGTCATCGCCGCTGCGCGTTGCGGCCGGGAAGCGCCAGTCCGGGTCATAGGACGGGTAGATCGGGTTCTGCGCAAAGGCATGCAGGATGTCGGTGAACATCAATTCTTGATGCTGCTGCTCGTGGTTGAGTCCGACCTCGACCAGAGGCGCCAAGGCCCGGAGCTTGTCCGCGCTCGCTTCGCGGAAGAATTTGACGACGGCAGCATCGACATATCTGCGGTAGGCGCCGACCTCGTCCGCGCTGGGACGGGTGATGTCGCCGCGATGATTGCGGGCATGTCGCGGGCCGGCGCTGACGTAATAGGAATTGAACAGGAACGCGAAATCGGGGTGGAAGGGCCGGTAGCCCACGGCGTGCTCGCCGAGCAGGAATTGCTCCCAGAACCAGGTGGTATGGGCCCGGTGCCATTTGGTGGGGCTGGCATCGGGCATGGACTGGATCTGCTGGTCCTCCGGCGACAGCGGCGCTGCCCGCCGTTCGGTCTCATTGCGGACGGCGAGAAAGGCGTCCCCAAGCCGCTGGGCGAGGTTGCCCGGGTCCGAGGACCGTGACGAAAGCGAGGGTGCGGCCGTAGCGGAGGCTGGTTTCGTCACGTTTTTCTCCAGACAGGACAAGAGAACGTCGTTGATGTTGCCCGGTTCCAAAACCAAGGTTCGTCCTAAATAGGGGCTCCGTTACGGTATGAAAGTCCTCTCCGGCGATGATATTGATGTCATCAGCCTATGGACCTGTTGGGCGCTGCACCGCCGCCAGGGGCCGTCGCCGCCATTTTACTTTGGATGCACAACGGTTTGGGCTACATATATAGGCAGGTATCGGGTTAAAACGGCTGAGCCGGCCCGAAGCAATTGGTGAGGGCTCTGCCCCAGAAGGACACGGATATGAGCATCGCGGAATTCATCGACAATGAAGTGAAGTCGAACGACGTGGTTCTTTTCATGAAGGGTACGCCGCAATTTCCGCAGTGCGGTTTCTCCGGCCAGGTCGTCCAGATCCTCGACCATATCGGTGTCGGCTATAAGGGCCTCAACGTCCTGGAATCCGCCGAGTTGCGCAACGGTATCAAGGAATACTCGAACTGGCCGACCATCCCGCAGCTCTATGTGAAGGGCGAATTCATCGGCGGTTGCGACATCGTCCGCGAGATGTTCCAGGCCGGCGAGTTGCAGCAGCTCTTCTCCGAAAAGGGCGTCGCCGTCGCGGCCTGACACGTGACCCTGCCGACGCGCCGGATTGGCAGCGCCGAGCTTGAGGTTATCGTTGCTGACATCACGACACTCGGCGTTGACGCCATCGTCAACGCCGCAAACAGGTCACTCCTCGGCGGGGGCGGCGTCGATGGTGCGATCCATCGGGCGGCCGGGCCCCAGCTTCTCGCTGAATGCCGCATGCTCCACGGCTGCAAGACCGGCGACGCCAAGATCACCAGGGGGTACCGACTCAAGGCCGCCCATGTGATCCACACCGTCGGGCCGGTCTGGAACGGAGGCACCCAGGGCGAGGACGACCTGCTTGCCTCTTGCTATCGACGGTCGATGGAGCTGTGCGGCAAGCACAAGCTGACCTCGGTGGCCTTCCCCGCGATCTCGACCGGCATTTATCGCTTCCCTGCCGCCCGGGCGGCCGATATCGCCGTGCGCACGACGATCGAAGGGCTCGCTTTAGCGCCAACCGTCGCTTGCGTGGTGTTCTGCTGCTTCTCCGAACCGAGCGCCAAGCTCCATGCTGATGCGCTTGCGCGACACAGCGGACCTTGTGCCGATTGAGCTGGCCGGTACACTCCGCCGGACCATGTTCCGGGGAGGGCGTATGATTTCACGATCTGGACTGCGCGCGCTAGCCTGCGGCGCGCTGGTGTCGCTTGGCGCGATCTCGATGGCGCGGGCGGAGGGCACCTACGAGATTCCGGCCGGCGCGCATTTCAATCAGGAGAAGCTCGGCAGGATCAGCGAGTTCTTCAAGAACGAGGTCGCGACCGGCAAGATCGCCGGTGCAAACGTGCTGATCCAGCAGCATGGCAAGCCGGTCTACCACGAAGTCTTCGGCGTACAGGACGTGGTCAGCAAGGCCCCGATCACGGACAAGACCATCTTCCGCCTGTTCTCGATGACCAAGGCAATCACCGCGGTGGTCGCGATGCAATTGCTCGAGGACGGCAAGATCAAGCTGGACGATCCTGTCTCGAAATACATTCCGTCCTTCGCCAATGTGAAGGTCGGCGTCGAGAAGAAGGCCGAGGACGGCACCAAGTCGCTCGAGCTGGTGCCGCCGAAGCGGGCGATGACCGTGCACGATCTGATGACGCACACCTCGGGCATCACCTATGGCTTCTACGGCGACAGCCTGGTCCGCAAGGCCTATCGCGAGGCCAACATCTATGCCGGCGATTTCGATCTGGCCGAGTTCGCCGAACGCATCGCCAAGCTGCCGCTGCACAACCAGCCGGGCGCGCTCTGGCAATACGGCCACTCCACCGATGTGCTGGCACGTGTGATGGAGGTCGCCGCCGGCAAGCCGCTGATCGACATCATGCGCGAGAAGCTGCTCGATCCTCTCGGCATGGTCGATACCGGCTTTTTCGTCACGGACCCCGAGAAGCAGAAGCTTCTGGCGCAGCCGTTGCCGAACGACGCCGATTTCCGCGTCGGCCGGATCAACGACCCGACGGTGAGCAAGAAAATCCAGTTCGCCAGCGGCGGCATGGTGACGACCATGGCGGATTATCGGCGCTTTGCGCAGATGCTGCTCAATGGCGGCACTCTCGAGGGCAAGACCATTCTCAAGCCCGAGACGTTCAAGCTGATGGTGACCGATCAAGTCGGCCCCGGCTCCGGCGTCGATCGTGATTATTTCTACTTCCCCGGCGACGGTTTTGGTTTCGGCCTCGGGCTCGCGGTGCGCACCGATCCCGGCAACGCCAAGCCGCCGCCGCCCGGCGATCTCGGCGAGCTGAAATGGGATGGCGCCTCCGGCTGCTATTTCGTGATCGACCCCAAACAGGACATGTTCTTCGTGCTGCTGGAGCAGACCCCGACCGAGCGCCAGCGCGTGCAGCGAACATTGAAGCAGTTGGTTTATGAAGCCATGGAGAAATGACATGCGCGCGCGCCGCGGGTTCATCGCGGCGCTCGTTGTTCTCGTCGGGGTCGTCGGTGCGCAGGCCGGCTCCGAGCGACGCGCAGTCCGCACACTCTCCACGGAAGGATTGGCGAAGGTTTCCGACTACATCCGGAGCGAGGTCGCGACCGGCAAGATCCCCGGTGCCATCCTGCTGCTCCAGCAACACGGCAAGCCGGTCTATTACGAGAATTTCGGCGTTCGCGACGTGGCCACCGAGATATCGATGGGCGCGGATACGATCTTCCGTCTCTATTCGATGTCGAAGCCGATCACATCAGTCGTGGCGATGATGCTGGTCGAAGAGGGCAGGCTTTCGCTCGACGATCCCGTGTCCAAATACATTCCGGCCTTTGCCGGCATGAAGGTGGGCATCGAGACGAAAGCAGGGGACGGCAAGGTTTCGCTGACGCTCGCGCCGCAGGAACGCCCAGTCACGATCAAGGACCTTTTGCGCCACACCGCGGGGCTGCCTTACGGCTTTTACGGCGGTGGGCCGGTGCGCGAGCTCTTTGCTGCGGCCGACCTCTTCAACAGCGATCTTTCCAACGCCGACTTCGTCGCGAAGATCGCCACGCTGCCGCTCGCCGAGCAGCCAGGCACGGTGTGGGATTACGGCTTTGCCACCGATGTGCTCGGCCGCGTCGTCGAGGTGATCTCGGGCAAGACGCTGCTCCAGTTCGAGAAGGAGCGGCTGCTCGATCCGCTCGGCATGAGCGAGACTGCGTTCTACGTTGCCGATGCCGCCAAGTTTGCACGTATCGCCGAACCGATGCCGGAGGACCGCAGGATCAGCCCGACGACCGAAATCCGCGACATCAGGAAACCGGTGAAATGGGAATCAGGCGGAGCCGGCATGGTCGGCACGGTGGGCGACTACGCCCGCTTCGCGCAGATGCTGCTGAATGGCGGCACCTTTGACGGCAGGCGCTATCTCAAAGCCGAGACGGTTGCGTTGATGGCGTCGGACCATATCGGCCCGGAGACTGGAATCGCACGCGACCAGAACTATTATCCGGGCGGCAGTTCCGGCTTCGGCCTTGGCTTCGCGGTGCGCACCTCTGTGCCGTCGGGGACGTCATGGCCACTGGGCGAATACCGCTGGGACGGCGTCGGCGGCACGTTCTTCTTCATCGATCCCGAAGACGATCTGTTCGGGATCTTCATGGTGCAGACGCCCTCGCAGCGTGGCCGAATTCAGCTCGACCTGAAGACGCTGATTTATCAGGCGATGGGACGGTGAAGCGGTCGCCTCCGGAAGCCCGGATGGAGCGGCAGCGCAATCCGGGGTTCTCACCGATGAAAGACTGTCCCGGATTACGCTGCGCTCCTCCGGGCGACGGGAGCTCACCTCGGCTGCGGGACCTACGCTCCCCGCACGATTTCTCGCACGTATCCGATCGTCTCTTCGATCTGGCTCGCATCGACATCCAGATGGGTGCACGCGCGAATGCGGCCGTCCATCATCGCCAGCGTGACGCCGCGCTGGCGGAGGGCTGAGACCATTTTGTCGCCGGGAATGCCGGCGCCGTCCGGTTTGAAGAAGACGAGATTGGTCTCGGGCTCCTGCACCTCGATTCCTGCGATCTGCGACAGTCCGCGGCCGAGCGCGCGTGCATTGGCGTGGTCGTCGGCCAGGCGTTCGACGTGATGATCAAGCGCGTAGATGCAGGCCGCCGCGCAGACACCGGCCTGCCGCATCGAGCCGCCGAGGCGCTGCTTCCATTGCCACACCGCGTCGATGAAGGCGCGCGAGCCCGCGAGCACGCCGCCGATCGGCGCACCCAGGCCCTTCGAGAAATCGATCCAGGCCGAATCCCATCCCGCGGTCATGTCGCGCGGGGAGATGCCGCTCGCCACGGTCGCATTGAGCAGGCGCGCGCCGTCCATGTGAGTGACGAGGCCGTGCTGCTTCGCGATCGCGACGATCTCGTCGAGCACCGCCTTCTTCCAGATCGTGCCGCCGCCGATATTGGCGGTCTGCTCGACGCTGACGACGGTCTGTGGCGGCTGGTAACGCGTGCGCGGGTGCAGCGCCTTGCGAAGAGTCTCCGGCGTGAACTGGCCATCGGGGCCCTTGAGCTGGGTGACCTGGAAGCCGCCGATCGCAGCATGCGCGCCGCCTTCGCGCGCGATGATGTGCGCGGTTTCGTGCGCGAGGATCTCGTCGCCGGGGCGGCAATGCACCAGCGTCGCGGTGACGTTGCACATCGTGCCCGAGGGCATGTAGACGGCAGCTTCCTTGCCGAGCAGATCCGCGACGCGCTCGCACAGCGCGTTCACGGTCGGATCGTCGCCGACCTGCTCGTCGCCGACTTCGGCGCGCGCCATCGCCTCGCGCATCGCCGCCGTCGGCTTGGTCTGCGTGTCCGAGAGCAGATTGATGCGCACCGGCGGCGCCTTGGGATCGAGAGGGGGAGGGGTGTAGAGCATGTGACGCCTCCTGAAGCATGACGGCCACTGAAGTGTGACTCTTAAGTAAAAAGGCCCCGGCGAACCGGGGCCTTTCGATATTCAGTTCTTAGCGCGAATAGAATTCGACGACCAGATGCGGCTCCATCTGCACCGGGAACGGCACGTCGGAGAGGCCGGGGATGCGGGTGTACTTCGCGGTCATCTTGCCGTGGTCGACTTCGAGATAGTCGGGGACTTCGCGCTCGGGAAGCTGGCTGGCTTCGAGCACATGCGCGAGCTGCTTGGAGGATTCCTTGACCTCGACCACGTCGCCGACCTTGAGCTGATAGCTCGAGATGTTGACCTTGCGGCCGTTCACCTTGACGTGGCCGTGGTTGATGAACTGGCGGGCGGCGAAGATCGTCGAGACGAACTTCGCGCGGTACACGACCGCGTCGAGACGGCGCTCGAGCAGGCCGATCAGGTTCTCGCCGGTGTCGCCCTTGAGGCGGCTCGCCTCGACATAGATGCCATGGAACTGGCGCTCGCTGATGTTGGCGTAATAGCCCTTCAGCTTCTGCTTGGCGCGGAGCTGCACACCGAAGTCGGAGAGCTTGCCCTTGCGACGCTGACCGTGCTGGCCGGGGCCGTACTCGCGGCGGTTCACGGGGCTCTTCGGGCGGCCCCAGATGTTCTGGCCCATACGGCGATCGATCTTGTACTTCGCCTCACTGCGCTTAGTCATCGCGTCCTCTTCGGTTGCATGGTTTGAGGAAACGCGCCCTCCTGTGTGACGGGATGATCCCGGCACCGACAGGTCCGATCCCCAAAGCTTAAGGGATTTGACCACGGGTCGCGAAACGCTTCGCGGGCCGAAATCGGCCCGCGAGCAGGCGGCTTTTAGGGGAGTTTGGGGCTGGCTGTCAATGCGATTGGCCCCGGAATCAGCCCCTCACCGCCCAGACGGGCTTGGGGACGGCTGCCCGCAATTCGGCAGCGATTTCAGTGTTCAGGACCTGTTCCAGCCGGGTCAGGACCCTCGCGATCGGGGCGGCGTCGGTGACCCGGTGGTCCCAGCGGATCACGACATGGATCGTCTGATCCGGCTCGACGAGCCCATAGCTGACGATAAAGGGGCCCGGTGTGATGGGGTGGAGCTCGCCGCCGCCATAGGCGGCCACCGAGCTCACCGCGAAGCTACCGAACCAGTTGCCGCGCTGGCGACCGAAATTCAGGCCGATGGCCCAGGACAGGCGCCGCAGCGGCAGCGGCAGGCGGGTGGCCCGCATGATCTTGCGGAACATCGGGACATCAGCGACCGGGGCTGTCTTGCCGCGTCGGATTTCCGCATCGACCGCTGCCAGCGAAAGGGCCTCAGGAGCGGCGATTCGCTGAGGCAGCACGCATTCCTCGCCATTCTCGATCCGAGCGATCGCGACCGTCGCCACGCTCTTCGGCAGCTCGTAGAGGGCTGGCCAAGGCCATTTGGTGTAAACGGTGCGCAGGATCGGTTCGTCCCGTGCAACCAGGGCGAAAGCCTTGACGAATATCGCGGCCCACCCGGCGGGCGACGTTGCGCTTGCGCGGGCCTCCAGCACAGGACGGATATAGAGCGAACGGGATAGCGAAACGAAGGGCACGCCCATCGATGCATGCATGAGGTCGCAGATCAGACGGCGCCACGGTGAAATAGTCTTGGGCGTCCCGCGCATTGGTCTCCGGTTCCCAGGGATTAAAGATCAAAATATGTGCGGCGAGCGGGGGCCCGCCCGCTCGCTCTAGCACGAACCAACCCGCTTGGGGCCGGTCGGTTCGCCGCATCAGGACATCGCCAGTCTGGTCTTGATGACGGCGTAAAAATAAACGATGTCAATGATTAGCTCTTGATTGGGCGATCCCGGCGGCGCAGCAGGTCCCGGCAATGCGTCAATCGGCTTGTTCAGCGCCTGATCCCATCGAAAGCCGCCATGATGCCGCGCTGGAACAGTGACCAGTCGAAGCCGAGCGCGATCGCGCGGTAGCCACGGTCGATCAGGGCATTGGCCTGGTCGGCGGTACGCGCCACGCCGCCGATCGGCACGCCGCTTCGGAGGATGCCGGCCTCGGCGCGCGCGACCAGCTCCAGCAATTCCGGATCGTCCATCTGGCCGCGCTTGTTGATGGAGGTGGCGAGATCGCCGGGGCCGATCACGGCGACGTCGATGCCTGGTGTCGCCATGATCTCGTCGATGCGGTTGACGGCCTCGACATGCTCGATCGTGACCATGCAGATCATCTCGTCGTCGGCGCTGGCCATGTAATCCGGCATCGACTGGCCCCAGCGGAACGGTGCGTGGAAGGGCCCCCAGAGCCGGTCGCCGCGTGGCGGGTAGCGTACGCTGCGTACCGCCTTCTCGGCTTCGGCGCGGTTGGTGATCATCGGGAAGTTGATGCCGAACGCGCCGATGTCCATCGGAGCTTTCGCGAGCCACGGCTCGTTCGCGGCGATCCGTACCAACGGCGTGCATGGCGTGCCCGTCGTCGCCGCGATCATCGCATGCGCTTCGGTGAGCCCGATCGGGCCATGTTCGAGATCGACGATGATCCAGTCGAGCGAGCGCGCCATGATCTGCACCATCTGCACGCTCGGGATGGTCGCGATCGCGCCGAAGGCGGGACGGCCCTCGCTCCACATTTGGCGGAGGCGATTGAGCGGCTTTGCGGGGACCGACATGTGATGACCTGCGCAGAGATGACGACGGAGCCTAGCAGCGCGCCGCCGGGGCGCAAGGTTAACCGGAGCACAAGGTCAGGCGACCGCGCGTCCGCCGAAGAACGGCGTCAGCGTGGCGCTGAGGCCATGCACGCGGTTCGAGGTAAAAATCATCTCGGCGCCGGACTGCGCGATGCCGCAGCTGGGAGTACCGAGCAGGTCGGATACGCGGCGGGCGATCGCGGGCGCCGGATCGATCCAGTCGACCGGCCAGGGTGCCAGCCTCTTCAGCCGATCGAGCAGCAGCGGATAATGCGTGCAGGCGAGCACCACGGTGTCGGTGCGCGCGCCGGCGTCCTCGGCATCGCCGACGAAGCAGGGGGCGAGCTCGGCGAGGATGGCACCGTCGCTGATCGGGGTGCCGCCAAGCGCGGCCTCGGCGAGCGAGGCCAGCTCGGGCGAGCCGACCAGCGTCACCTCGCATCCTTGCGCGAAATCGCGGATCAGTGCCTTGGTGTATTCGCGTTTCACCGTGCCCTTGGTGCCGAGCACCGAGACGCGGCGGGTCCTGGACTGCGCGCAGGCCGGCTTGATCGCCGGCACCGTGCCGACGAAGGGCAGGGAATAAGCCGCGCGCAAGTGAGACAGGACCAGGGTGGACGCCGTGTTGCAGGCGATGACGACGAGGTCTGGATCATGGGTGCCGATCAGCTCTCCCATCAGCGGCACGACGCGGGCGATGATCTCGTCTTCGCTGTGGTGGCCATAGGGAAAAAACGCGTCGTCGGCGACGTAGACGTAATGCGCGTCGGAGCGCGCCGCCACGACCTCACGCAGCACCGTCAGCCCGCCAAGGCCGGAATCGAACACCAGGATGGTCGGAGAATTGGTCACGTCATTACCCTAGCCCGCCATGGTTACCATTCGGTTTTTAGGGCGATTTTGCGGCGCGAGGCTGGCATCACGGGTCAAAGCGGCAAGGGGGCATCCGCTCGCAGGTTGACACCTCACCCAAGCCGCGGAACAAGACGGCGTCTCGCCGGCAGGCAATCCCGCGGGGAAGCAACATGCTCACAGTCCACCATCTCGGTAAATCGCAATCCGAACGCATTGTCTGGCTCTGCGAGGAGCTCGAAATTCCTTATGAGATGAAGCGCTACACGCGCGATGAGACGACCATGCTGGCGCCGTCGGAGTACAAGGCGCTGCATCCGGCCGGCACGGCGCCGGTCATCACCGACGGCGAACTGGTGCTTGCGGAATCCGGCGCCGTCGTCGACTACATCGTTGCAAAATACGGCAACCGCCGGCTCGTGCTCGGTCCCGATGATCCCGCCTTCGCGCAGTTTCTGTATTGGCTTCATTTCGCGAACGGCACCTTGCAGCCCGGCATGGGGCGGATGATGATCCTAAGCCGGCTCGATCTCGCCAAGGACAACCCGACCCTGCTCGCGATGAAGGGACGCCTCGACCGTGCCTACGATCTTCTCGACGCACGGCTTCGCGAGTCCGAATATCTGGCGGGCAGCGCCTTCACCACGGCCGACATCATGACGGTGTTCTCGCTGACCACGATGCGCTATTTCCAGCCCTATGATCTCGCGCGCTGTCCGAATGTGGTCAAATATCTCAGCCGCATCGGCGCCCGCCCGGCATACCGCCGCGCGATGGAGAAGGGCGATCCCGGCATGGCGCTGCTCTTGAGCTGAGCAGCAGCGATCACGCAATCCTGTTCGCGGTGGCCGCGCGCTCCGCTGCCAGCTGCTTCTGCAGGCGATCGATGTTTTGCAGCAGGCGCTGGCTGGTCAGCACCAGGAAGTAATAGCCGAACTGCGGATCCTGGAAGTAGATCTCGAGCAGCCTGTCATAGGTGATCGTCAGCACCTGGCCATCCTCGATGCATTCGATCGTACCGGTGCGCCGGTTGTCCGGCGTCAGGAAGCCGAGCTCGCCCATCAGCGCGCCCGGCAGGATCTCGACGTTGATCTCCTTGACCAGGAATTTGCCGGTCACCGTGAGCAGCATCTCCTTGGCCGGGTCGCCCAGTTTGAACAGCGTATCGCCGCAGCGGTATTTGCGTTCGGTCATGAACGGCTTGAGCCACTCGATCGACATGTCGCCCTCGGCGGCATGGCGCGCCTTCTTGACCAGCTTGAGCATCTGCCTCAGGCGAAGAGCGTTGATCGGGAGCAGCAAGAGATAGAGCAGGAACGTCGAGACGTTGGCCGAGAGCGCGCCGAACATGGCGAAGAACGCACAGCCGACCATGTTGGCGACGCGCAGCGGCACCATGGTCCGCATCAGGAGCGTGGCGACGAAGAAGACCGCACCGACCGCGGCGAACAGATTGGCCAGCGTGATGTTGTGGACGAAGATCTCCAGCAGGCGATTGAAGATCGCATCATAAGTGACGTTGTTAGGATCGAGCCCCATCTGGACCAGGATCTTCGCGATCCTGAGGTTATCCGTGGCCGCATCGAGAATGCGGTCGAGGATCGACGAAACGTCTGCGCTGCCGGACGGCATGGTACTAACCCCACATAAGGCCTTCAGTCCTGGTCGGCACTCGTATAACCGAAATCGAATGACGACCGCTTGAATGACGCTTCCGGCCGTCATGCCGCAAGAGGCAAATTCTAGCCTGATCGGGCGTTTCGGCAATTGCCCGTTGGTTGCGCGTCGGGCCACCGGCGCTGCCGTGATTCGGGGGCCGCCGTGCGGGCTTCGGTGTCGCGGATCCGGCCTGGACGAGCGATGCGGCGGGGGCGCGGGGCGAGCTTCGCTTACGGCTTGGCCGCGGGTTGCACGACCTGCTGCTCGACGAGGCCGGAGCGTCCCGGCAGCGAGCCGGCGCGCAGCAGCATGGCGACGCTGTTGGCCTCTTCCAGGGCGAAGACGATGCGTGATCCACCCAGCTTCTCCATCTTGTCGGTGATGAAGGCCGCGACCTTGACGCGCACCTTGTCGAGCTGGGTGTCGGCATCGAGAGTGGCAGAGGGCAGAGCGATTGCGGACACCATCGCGAACACGGCGATCAGCCGAATGATGCGGATCCGCAGGGCTTCGTCATCATGACCTCAAGTCTTGCGGCAGGGCGCTGGCGAACGAATTCACGCCACAGCCGGTAGGCAATGGACGAACGCCAAATCATCCATCATTCTGGTCCGGCTCGGCCGGTCATCGGCCGGCCTCGCCGAACCAAGATGTCAAAAGATACGGGGCGGGGACATGCATCTGAGGGAGGACGGAATTTCAATGGCGGGTATCCACGCGCTCGATCGGTTGATCGGCAACGACTATCCGGATCTTTTGACGGACGAGGAGGTCCGGGCGTTCGAGCAGGTTCCCTATGCCGACCGCGTCGCGGCCGAGAGCACCTATGACGCCATCAGGCTTGGTGCTGAGCGCAACCTCGACGGCGCGGCGATCCAGTTCCTGCAAAATGCCGATCCCGCCGACACGCCGGTCGCGGTCACGTATCGCGATTTCATCGCGCGCGTCACGCAGGCGGCCAATATGTTTCACGCGCTCGGCGCCGAGAAGGGCGACGTCATCAGCTTCATGCTGCCGCTGGTGCCGGACGCCTTCGTCACTCTGTTCGGCGCGGAGGCTGCCGGCATCGCCAACCCCGTCAATCCGCTGCTCGAGCCGCACCAGATCGCCGAGATCCTGGAGGCCGCGAACACCAAGATCCTGGTGGCGCTCGGACCGATGCCGGGCACCGACATCTGGCAGAAGGTCGAGCAGATCCGCCCGCAGCTGAGGCATCTGAAGGCAGTCGTGCAAGTATTCGGCGGCGGCGATCCGGCCAATGGCATCTTTTCCTTCAGCGACCTCATCAAGCAGCAGCCGTCGGACCGGCTCGTCAGCGGACGGCAGATCCACGGCAGCGACATCGCCGCCTATTTCCACACCGGCGGCACCACCGGCACGCCGAAGCTGGTGCGGCACACCCATGCCAACCAGGTCTATCAGGCCTGGGCCCTCAATCTGCTGCTGAAGGCGAGGCCGGGTGCAAACCTGCTGTTCGGCATGCCGCTGTTTCACGTCGGTGGATCGCTGACGCAAGTGCTGCTGACGCTGTCGAGCGGCGGCTCGCTGGTCGTGCTGTCGCCGAGCGGCTGGCGCAACCCGAATGCGGTGAAGAACATCTGGCAGCTCGTCGAGCGCTTCAAGCCCGAGGCGCTGTCGAGCGTGCCGACGGTGCTCGCCGCGACCCTCGCGGTGCCGCCGGGGAATGCGGATATCTCGAGCCTGAAATATGCGGCAGGGGGCGGCTCGGCGATTCCGGTCGCGGTCGGCTCGGCGATTCAGGAGAAACTTAAGCTACCGGTGATTGAGGTCTACGGCATGACCGAGACCTCGAGCGTGCACACGCTCGCCTATCCCGGCCGGCCGATCCGGCTCGGCTCGGTCGGTCTTCCCATGCCTTACGCGCGGGTGCGCATCGTGCAGCTCGACGCCGAGGGACGCCTGATCCGCGACTGCAAGCCGGACGAGATCGGCGTCGTCATCATGGCCGGGCCCGGCGTGTTCGGCGGCTATCTCAACGACGAGCACAACAAGGGCGCCTTCGTCGACGAGGTCTGGGTCAATTCCGGCGATCTCGGCCGCCTGGATGCGGACGGCTATCTCTGGATCACCGGCCGCGCCAAGGATCTCGTGATCCGCGGCGGCCACAACATCGATCCGGCGCCGATCGAGGAGATCATGTTCAGACATCCCGCCGTCGGCTTCGCCGCCGTGGTCGGCCAGCCCGACGCCTATGCCGGCGAATTGCCGGTGGGATACGTGCAATTGAAGCCCGGCGCCAAGGTCGAGCCGGGCGAGCTCGAAGCATGGGTGCGCGAGCGCACGCCGGAGCGCGCCGCCGTCCCGGTGCAGGTCATTCCGATCGATCCGATGCCGGTGACGGGCGTCGGCAAGGTGTTCAAGCCGCAGCTGCGTTGGGACGCGGCCGAGCGCGTGTTCACCAAGGTGCTGGCGCCGCTGGTCGAGCGCGGCATCGACTGCAAGGTGAAGGTCGGTCCGCACGGCAGCCACGGCTCGATCGCGACCGTGACGCTCGCTGGTCTGCAAGCGGATCAACGCGAGGCGGTTGCGAGCGAGGTGCATACGCTGCTCGCACCGTTCGTGATGCGGCACGAGGTGGTGCAGGCGTAGGTGCTTGCGTGAATTGTAGATCCTACGGGTGACAGGTGGTCAGAGGTAAGTTGAGTTTGCGACCGCCAACTCACCCGGAGGATCTACGAGCGCAGCGTGCGGTCCTATCCCGCCGGCATTCGCGTCTCGACCAGACGGGCCCAGAACGAGGCGCCGTGGCCCAAAATGTTGTCGTTGAAGACGTAGGCCGGGTGGTGGCATTCGTTGCCGTCGCCCATGCCGACCAGCACCATCGCGCCGGGACGTGCTTCCAGCATGAACGAGAAGTCCTCGGCACCCATCATCGGGATGAACTTGTCATTGACACGGTCGGCGCCGACGATGTCGCGGGCGACGTCGGCGGCAAGGCCGGCCTCGCGGGCATGGTTCATCGTCACCGGATACATCCGCGTGTACTTCGTCTCGGCCGAGCCGCCATAGGCGCGGGCGATGCTGTCGGCGACTTCGCCGATGCGGCGCTCGACGAGGTCGCGCACTTCAGGGTCGAGCGTGCGCACGGTGCCGGCGAGTTCGGCGACCTCCGGGATGATGTTGAAGGCCGTGCCGGAATGGAATTGCGTGATCGAGATCACCGCGGACTTCAGCGGGTCGACGTTGCGCGCGACGATCGACTGTAGCGCACCCACGATCTGCGAGCCGATCAGCACGCTGTCGACCGACTTGTGCGGCCCCGCGCCGGCGTGTCCGCCCTTGCCGCGAACGGTGATCTGGATGTTGTCGGATGAGGCGAGCATTGGGCCAGGCGTGGTGGCGAAATGGCCCTCGGGGAGATTCGGCATGTTGTGCATGCCGTAGACCTCCTGGATGTTCCAGCGCGTCATCAACCCGTCTTCGACCATGGCCTTGCCGCCGCCGCCGCCTTCCTCAGCGGGCTGGAAGATCATCACCGCCGTGCCATCGAAATTGCGCGTCTCGGTCAGGTATTTTGCGGCGCCGAGCAGCATCGCGGTGTGGCCGTCATGACCGCAGGCGTGCATCTTGCCAGGCACCTTGGAGGCATAAGGCACGCCCGAGGTCTCCATGATCGGCAGCGCGTCCATGTCAGCGCGCAAACCGATCGTCTTGCCGGAGGCGGACTTGCGGCCGCGGATCACGCCGACCACGCCGGTGCGGCCGATGCCCGTCACCACTTCGTCGCAGCCGAACTCGCGCAGCTTGTCGGCGACGATGCCGGCGGTGCGGTGGACTTCGTAAAGCAGCTCGGGGTTCTCGTGGAAGTCATGGCGCCAAGTGGCCATTTCGTCGGAGAGGGCGGCGACGCGATTGACGATGGGCATGGGGAATCCGTGTTTTGTGGGCCTTGGCGTCATGCCGGGGCACGCGAAGCGTGAACCCGGAATCTCGAGATTTCCGGGTTCGATGCTCCGCATCGCCCCGGAATGACAGGAATTCAGCTCTCCCCGAACACCCGCTTGAAGATCGTGTCGACGTGCTTGAGGTGATAGCCGAGGTCGAACTGCTCCTCGATCTCGGCGTCGGTGAGATATTTCTTCACCTCAGCGTCCTTCTTCAGGAGCTGGAGGAAGTCGCCTTCGCCGCGCCAGACCGGCATGGCGTTGCGCTGCACGAGCTTGTAGGCGTCCTCGCGGCTGGCGCCCTTCTGGGTCAGGGCCAGCAGCACGCGCTGCGAATGCACGAGGCCGCCGAGGCGGTCGAGGTTCTTCTGCATGTTGGCGGGGTACACCAAGAGCTTGTCGATCAAGCCGGCGAGGCGCACCAGCGCGAAGTCGAGCGTCACGGTCGCGTCCGGGCCCATCATGCGCTCGGCCGAGGAGTGCGAAATGTCGCGCTCGTGCCAGAGCACGACGTTCTCCAGGGCCGGCGTCACATAGGCGCGCACCATGCGGGAGAGGCCGGTGAGGTTCTCCGACAGCACCGGGTTGCGCTTGTGCGGCATCGCGGAGGAGCCCTTCTGTCCTTCGGAGAAGAACTCCTCGGCCTCCAGCACCTCGGTGCGCTGCATGTGGCGGATTTCCACGGCAATGCGCTCGATCGAGGAGGCGATCACGCCGAGCGTCGAGAAATACATCGCGTGACGGTCGCGCGGGATCACCTGGGTCGAGATCGGCTCGGGCACGAGCCCCATGGCCTTGGCGACGTGCTCTTCGACGCGCGGGTCGATCTGCGCGAAGGTACCGACGGCACCGGAGATGGCGCAGGTCGCGACTTCCTTGCGCGCCGCGATCAGGCGCTCCTTGGCGCGGGTGAATTCGGCATAGGCGTAAGCGAGCTTGAGGCCGAAGGTGACGGGCTCGGCATGGATGCCATGGCTGCGGCCGATGGTCGGCGTCATCTTATGCTCGAAGGCGCGCTTCTTCAGCGCGGCCAGCACCTTGTCGAGGTCAGCAAGCAGCAGATCGGCGGCGCGGGTGAGCTGAACGTTGAGACAGGTGTCGAGCACGTCGGAGGAGGTCATGCCCTGGTGCACGAAGCGCGCCTCGGGGCCGACGATCTCGGCGAGGTGGGTGAGGAAGGCGATGACGTCGTGCTTGGTCTCGCGCTCGATCTCGTCGATGCGGGCGACGTCGAAGACGGCGTCCTTGGCCTTGGCCCAGACCGTTTTGGCGGCCTCCTTTGGGATGGTCCCGAGCTCGGCCAGGGCGTCCGCCGCATGCGCCTCGATCTCGAACCAGATCTTGAACCGGGTCTGCGGCTCCCAGATCGAGGCCATTTCCGGGCGGGTGTAGCGGGGAATCATCTGACGGCTCCAGCTAGGTAGGCGGGCGACCCAAGGGGGCTTTGCCGGCCAAAATGCTTTTTACGGCGTGATTTAACAGAGCGGGCAGGGCGAAACAAACGGCTGAGGCAAGGTAGCGGGGGATGACTGGACCGAGCAGGCAGCTGAGTGCCCAAGTAGTGCCCAAGCCGGCTGGCGGCGGTTGCTCCGCGGCTTGGCCGGCGGGCCGGAGAAATCAGCGGTCAATCACGGATCATTGACTGACAGATATTGAAATCTGTCAGCGAGACGTGTATATCCGTTTCCGGACGCTCCGATTGGGCGTCCCGCGACAGCCCCGGGAAGCCCGACATCCGAACCAAGCTCGGATCGGAGGGCAGATTGAAGAACGGGGACCGTGGACGAATGGAGACTTAAGACAATGACGACCGAAATCCTCAATTTCACCGGCGTGATTGGGCATTGGCTCAATTTGCTGGTGGCGCGACAGATCGCGGCGCAAGCTGCAAAACTGCCTCATTAAGGCATAGGCTTTCCGAACGACCGGCCAGGGCGCTTCGGAAGCAGCCCCAGTGCCGGGTAACTGAGCCCCAACCGGGAACATGGTGCTGGCATGAATGAAGCCGTTGTCTTGACGCCGGAGCGGATCCTCGAAGTCACCGAGGACGTGCTCAGGCGTTACGGACTTGCCAAGGCCACAGTGGTCGACGTTGCCCGTGCGCTCGATGTGAGCCACGGCAGCGTCTATCGCCATTTCCCCAGCAAGGCCTCGCTGCGCGAGGCCGTTGCCAAGCGCTGGCTCGACCGTATCGACGCGCCGCTACGCGCGATCGCCGAGGAGCACGGCCCGGCGCCTGACAGGCTCGACCGCTGGTTGCGCACGCTGTTCGCCGCCAAACGTTCGCGCGTGCTCGATGACCCCGAGATGTTCCAGACCTATCTGACGCTGGCGCGCGAGGCCTGTGCGGCCGTCAAATGCCACAAGGACACCATGATCGACCAGATCGCGGCGATCCTGACCGACGGCGTGAAGCGGGGGGAATTCGCCGTGGGCGACGTGAAGGCGACCGCGCGCGCCATCTTCGATGCCACCGTCCGCTTCCACCATCCGGCCCATGCCGACGAATGGAAGGATGCCGATCTCTCCGCGCGCGTCGATGCGACGCTGGCGCTTTTGCTGCGCGGGCTGAAGGCGGCCTAGATCCGCAGGACCCATTCAGTCCCAGGTGCGGCCAATCAACCTTTCGTCTTGTGGAGAGCGGCGCCATCGCGAAGCGAGGGCGAGGAAACCGAATGTCTTCGCGCGTGGAAGGCAGGATCGGACGATGGCACGACCGGCGGACTATCCGGATATGCATTGACTGCGATTTCGACGGCGTCCTTTGACCGCTTTCGAAGGCGGTAGAATGTGAGCTCCTGATCGAGCATGGGGCAGCGGAAGTGGACGACGGCTGTGTCCGGCAGACGGCAAAGTTCGTCGATGAGCTCGCCCACTGTGATGATCGGGGGGTGGTCGACGACCCTGTGATGATCCTTACGCATGGCGATTTACTCCTCCACTCCACTACTAACCGGGGCTGGATAGCCTCCGTTCCATCCCATTCAGCAGATTTACGAGCGCCACCTCGCTCGCGGAATCCGTCAGCTCCGCTGCTAGATCCTCGTTAACCCACAGGTTGCGGCGAGCCGCACGAGCTGCGCATCCGTGCGCGCGCCGGTCTTCGACTTGATCAGATAGTGATAGTTCTGCACGGTCTTGACGCTGAGATTGAGATGGGTCGCGATCTGCTCGGTGGTGGCGCCGCCGGCGAACTGGCGCAGGATCTCGATCTCGCGCTCACCCAGCTGGTCCAGCACCGAGCCGGTTGGCGACAGGCTGTCCGCGGCGAGGACATGCGCGATGTCGTCGCTCATGGCGCGCTCGCCGCGCGCCACGCTGCGGATGGCGTGCACCACGGCTGAGGGTTCGCTGCTCTTGGTGACGAAGCCGCTCGCGCCCGCGCCGAAGGCTGCCTTCACCAGCACAGCCTCGTTGTGCATGGTGAAGACCAGAATCCGCGCTCGTGGGCTGCGCGCGCGGATGTTGCGGATCGCCTCGAGCCCGCTCGCGCCGGGCATCGAGATATCGAGTACGACCACATCAGGATCATGCGCCTTGAACGCGCCGTAGGCCTCCGCGGCGTTGTCGGCTTCCGCCACGACGTGCAGATCGCCCTGGCTCTCCAACACGCGCCGATAGCCTTGCCGCACGATCGGGTGGTCGTCGACCAGCAGCACGGAAATGCCTGTTGCTGCAACCTCGCTCATTCCAGCCTCACGCAGCGAGCGGGATGGTGGCGGCAACGCTGAGGCCGCCGCGCGCAGGCATGATCGACAGCGATCCGCCGGCGGCCGTGACGCGCTCGCGGATGCCGGTCAGGCCGAAACCGGCCGATTGCGCGACGCGCTCCGCATCGCCGCCGCCGTCGTCCTCGACGCGGATCAGCAGCGCGCCGTCCTCGCCGGCACGCCGTTCGATGCGCAGACTGATCTCGTGCGCTGCACTGTGACGCAGCGCGTTGGTCAGGCATTCCTGCGCGACACGATAGGCCGTGGTGGCGGCCGGGCCGCTGATGTCGGTGAGGTCGCCCCTGAGATCGAGCTGGATCGTCGGCCGTGCCGCGCTGTGCGAGCGCCAGCTGTCGACGAGATTGACGAGGCTGGCCTCGAGCCCGAGCTCCTCGGGCAGCGGATTGCGCAGCCGCTTCAGTGCATCGCGAAGCGAAGCCATCAGATGATGCGTGGCCTGCGAGATCATGCGCGCATCCTGCGCGATCCCGGTGTCGCCGTTGTCCCTCGTGCTGGCTGTTTCGATTGTGTTGGCGAAGGCGAGGATGCCGGAGAGATTCTGCCCGAACTCGTCGTGCAGCTCGCGGGCGAGCGCGCGGCGTTCGTCCTCGCGGATCTCGATCAGGCGCCGCGTCAGCGCGGCGCGCTGTTCGGTGGCTTCCTCCAGCCGGCCGCCGAGCTCGCCGACGGCGCTGCCGATCATCGCCAGCTCCATCGAGCGGAAGCGCGGCAGCTTGGTGCGATACTGTCCGCGCGCCATGCGCTGCAATGCAGTGACGATCGCACGCGCCGGCGCCAGCGCATGTGCGATCGCGAGCGAGGCCAGCAGCGCGATTGCCGCCGCCATCAACAGCGCGACGTCGATCACGTTGAGGATGTACTCCCATGCCAGCGAGATGGCCGCAGCGCCGTCCGGCGTCGCCACCACCGTCCCGGCGGCCGCCGCGCGCGGGCTGACGGGCCGTACCACCTCGGCGTGGCTGCCGAGGAAGGTGGGGACAATGGCGGCGAACCAGCGCGGCGGCGTCTTGCCCAGCCCCTCGCTCTGGCCGCAGAGCGGCTTCTCGAACGCGGCGGCCGGCTGGAACTCGACGCAGACGCCGGGCGAGATCAGCTTCATCGTCTCCAGCGTGCGCCAATCTGGAACCGGCAAAAGGTGCTCGCGCGCTCTGCTGCTGCGCAACAAAAGCTCACGCCAATACAGCGCCTGGAGCGCCTGCGCGACCCGCTGCGCCGAGGCCGCAGTCGCCCGATCGACGCTGCGATAGGCGTCGAACGTGGCCCACACGGTTGCAGCTCCGAGGCAGAGCACGACGATGAGCAGCAGACGGGCGACAAGCTGAAGCACGAGGCGCATGCGATCATCCCCGACGTTTGGTAAGGTCAGCCTAACAACGCCGCCGCGCCTTGCCAATTGCAGGGAACGCCCGGGATGCAGCTCGGGCAAATTTCCCGAGCCGGATTGGGCATGGGTCTTTGGACCGGGCGCGGCGTCTTTGATCTAATCGGGCAGGAATCTTTACAGGCCAATCGTTGCGAGCGAGGAGCGGTGCAGCATGAGTTCGATGACGATTGGACCAATCCCGAGCCAGGCTGCCGATCCATCCGAGCGCAGCGCGCTGCTGTTCTGGATGATCTTCACCGGACTGTCGGTCTTCGCCGTCGTGCTGTTGTGGCGCTTCGGCCTGATCCATCTGATGCTGACTTCGGACCGCACCTACATCTCGAGCGTCATCGCGGTGCTCTATGTCGTCACCTGCGGCCACTGCTTCCTGCGGACGCGGGCGATCGCGCGCGAAGGGGCGGCCGCGCGGCGTTGCCGCGCGGTGCTGTCGGCGACCGGTGGCAGCAAGGCGCTCGATGCGAGCGCGGCGGGGCTACCACGCGGTCTGGTGCGCGATCACATCGAGAGCCTCGTGACGAAGGCTGCTGCCCAGGACTATCGCCCGGTCGATCAGACGCTGCTGCTGCGGACGCTCGCCGATCGCTTGCGCGGCTCCAACGGATTCGGGGCCTTCGTCTCGGACACGCTGATGAAGCTCGGCCTGCTCGGCACCATCATCGGCTTCATCATCATGCTGGCGCCGATCGCAGGGCTGGATGCCGCCGACAAGGTCGCGATGCGCTCCTCGATGGGCTTGATGAGCGACGGCATGGCGGTTGCGATGTACACGACTCTTGCCGGCCTCGTCGGCTCGATCCTGGTCCGCATCCAGTACTACATGCTGGACGCCGCGACCCAGCGGGTGTTCTCGGACGCGGTGGTGCTGACCGAGACGTACGTGACGCCGGTGCTGGAGCGCAAGGGTTCTGGTGCGCGGTCATGATGGATGATTTCGGCCTCTATCCGCGTGAGGAGGCGTTCGATCCTCTGGGCGTGATGCTGTTCAAGGCGCTGCAGGTGATCGCGTTCCTGTTTTTCCTGGCGTTGCTCGCGGTGTCCCCGGATGCCAAGGACGGCAAGATCGACTCCAAGGCGGAGTTCATGATCACGCTGGACTGGCCGGACAATCACCCCGACGATCTCGACCTGTTCGTGCAGGATCCCGCGGGCAACATCGCCTGGTATCGCCACCGCGAGGCCGGCTTCCTCACGCTCGACCGCGACGACCGCGGCGGGGCCAACGACTTCATAATGGTCGCCGGCAAGAAGATCGCCTCGCCGATCCGCGAGGAGATCGTCACCGTGCGCGGCATCCTCGCCGGCGAATACACCGTCAATGTCTCGCATTTCGTCGCCACCACCGGCGAGCCTGTGACGGCCAATGTGAAGGTGCAGAAGCTCAATCCGACCGCGCAGGTGATCTTCGACAACAAGTTCACGCTCGACCACACCGGCGACGAGAAGACCGCGGTCCGTTTCCGCATCGACGCGGAAGGCAAGGTCGTCAATGTCGATCAGCGGCCGAAATCGCTGCTGGAGACGTTCCGCAGCAGCTGGCGCAACGGCGCCGACGTCGACCCCAAGACCGGTGTGAGCAGGAACGCTGTGAGGGTGCGCCGTGAGTAATCCGCAAACGGTCATCCTGACGCTGTCGGTCGCTTATGCCGTCATCGGCGCGCTGCTGCTGGTCGTGTTGGTCTATGCGCGGCTCCACTGGTCGTTGAAGGCGGTCGCCGTGGTCGTGACCAGCGCGTTCTACGTCGTCAGCTTCACTGAAATGCGCGGGCTGCTCGGCTGGGCCAGCTCCGACCGGCTGCCTGTCACCTTCAAGCTGCTGAAGGCGCGCATCGTCGAGCCGCATTCGCTTCAGGGCGATCCCGGCTCGATCTATCTTTGGGTCGAGGCGTTGGACGAGGACAATCGCCCGAGCGGCATCCCGCGCGCCTTTCGGGTGCCCTACGATGACCGGCTGGCCGACAAGACCCACGCCGCGGAGAACGAGATCGCGGCGGGTCATCCGCAAGGCGGGCGCGCGGCGGATTTCGGCGGCGGCGACGGCAGCCTGATCGACATGGTCCGGGAATATGTGACGCCGAAGACCATTCTGGAGACCAGCGGCGGCGATTCCTCGACCGGCGAGTTCAATGCCCCGCCCGCCGGTGCGCAAGGCGCCGTCTTCACGCCGCTGCCGCCACCCCGGATGCCGCCGAAGGACGAGCAGTAGGCCTTTCACCATCAATGCAGGGCAGCGCTGGTAAACGGCCCAGTGCTGGCGCATCTTCTTGACCTCCCTCAATTTGGCCTTATCGGCCTCCAATAAGAATTCGAGGGTGGAGGGTGCGTGCTTCTCGCTGTCTTCTCGGATATCCACGGTAACCGGCAGGCGTTCGAGGCCTGCCTGAAGCTTGCCCGCGCCAAGGGGGCGGAGCGGTTCGTCTTGCTCGGCGATTTCGTCGGCTATGGTGCCGATCCGGAATGGGTGGTGGATACGGCGATGGAGCTGGTTGCGCAGGGCGCCATCGCGGTGCGTGGCAATCACGACCAGGCGGTCAATTCCTCGGCCGAGACCATGAACGCGGAGGCGCAGATTGCGATCGAATGGACCCGCGGCCGCCTCGACGCCGCGCAGCGGCGATTCCTGGCCGAATTGCCGATGCAGGTAGCGGACGGCGATCGCCTGTTCGTGCACTCGGAGGCCTCCAGCCCGCAGCGCTGGCATTACGTGCGCTCGACGGCGGATGCGGCCAAGAGCCTGATCTCGACGCCCGCCCATGTCACCTTCTGCGGCCACATCCACCGTCCGGCGCTCTATTCGATGTCGGTGACGGCGAAGATGTCGAGCCTCGTGCCCAAGACCGATGTCTCGGTGCCGCTGCTGCGTGGACGGCAATGGCTGGCGGTGCTCGGCTCGGTCGGCCAGCCCCGCGACGGCGATCCGTCCGCGGCCTTCGTGCTGTTCGACACGGTGTCGTGCCAGATCACTTATTGCCGCGCGCCCTATGATATCGAGACGGCCGCGAGCCGGATCCGCCAGAACGGCCTGCCGCACTGGCTGGCCGACCGGCTATCGCAGGGACGCTAGAGGCCGATGCCGAAACCCCTGGTCAGGTCAGGCGCGGTGATCGACGGTTACACGATCGGCGAATGCGTGCATGCCGGCGGCATGGCGACGCTGTGGACCGTCACCCATCCCGGCATCGACGTGCCCTTGCTGATGAAGATCCCGCGGGTGTCTGAGGGCGAGGACCCCGCCGCGATCGTCTCCTTCGAGATGGAGATGATGATTCTGCCGCGGCTCGCCGGGCCACATGTGCCTGCGTGTTTCGGCACCGGCGATTTCGCGCACCAGGCCTATGTCGTGATCGAGCGCATCTCCGGGACCACGCTCTACAAGCGGCTGTCCGACCTGCCGCTGCCGTATGACGAGGCGCGGCAGCTCGTTGCGAAGATCGCGACCGCGCTCGCCGACCTGCACCGGCAGAACGTGATCCATCACGACATCAAGCCGAGCAGCATCATGTTCCGCGAGAGCGGCGAGGCGGTGCTGATCGACTACGGCCTCTCGCATCATAATCATCTGCCTGATCTGTTGCAGGAGGAGTTCCGCCTGCCCTACGGCACCGCGCCCTATATGGCGCCCGAGCGACTGCTCGGGGTGCGCGACGACCCGCGCAGCGACCTGTTCTCGCTCGGCGTGCTGCTCTATTTCTTCACCACGGGCGAGCGTCCGTTCGGTGAGGGCGAGACGTTGCGCGCGATGCGGCGCCGGTTGTGGCGCGATCCGCATCCGCCGCGCGCGCTTCGCGCCGACTATCCGCCCTGGCTCCAGGAAGTCGTGCTGCGCTGTCTGGAGATCGAGCCGGTGTGGCGCTATCCGACGGCATCCCAACTCGCTTTCGATCTCGCCCATCCGGACCAGGTCAAGCTCACCGCGCGCGCGGAGCGGCTGAACCGCGACCCCTTAGGCGTTGTGTGGCGGCGCCGCTTCAATCAGGGCGTCATGCAGCCGCGTGCGAAATCGGACGTCGCGGCGCAGATCGCGTCGAGCCCAATCCTCGCCGTGGCGCTCGATACGGTGGAAGGCACACCGGAGCTGAACGAGGCTCTGCGCGTGACGACCGAGCGCATTCTCGCCACGCTGCCCTCGGCGCGGCTTGCCTGCCTCAACGTGCTCAAGCTGAACCGCATCGCGATCGATCGGACGCTCGACGAGCAGGGCTCCAACAAGCATATCGACCGCCTGGTCGCGCTCCGGCATTGGGCGACGCCGCTCAAGCTGGACGAGAGCCGGCTGTCGGTTCATGTGCTGGAAGCCATCGATCCCGCCGCCGCGATCCTGGAGTTCGCCGAGGCGAACCAGGTCGACCACGTCATCATCGGCGCGCGGCAGAGCTCGTTCAGGCGCACGCTGCTCGGCAGCGTCTCCGCCAAGGTGGCCTCGGAGGCGACCTGCACCGTCACCGTGGTGCGGCCGCCGCGGATGGCTGGGGACGCCGGCGGGTCAGAAATGGCGGGTTAGGCCGTCTGACGTCCTGCGCGTGGATCAGGCCGCTTGCTTGCGGCGGATTGGCCAGGAGAATTGCGGGCCGGGATCGCCGTGATCCGCGCTGCCAAAATACTGGATGATCTCGCGGCAGGGCTCGCAACTGAACAGGGTGTGCGACGCGGACCCCTTGGTCATTTCCTTCAGGCAGTTCGGGCAATGCGGTTTCATGGGACGGTCCGGGAAAAAGGATTCTGAGTGTCGGCCTGCGTGGCGAGGTCGGCCGAAGAAATAAAATCGAGGCTGGGATGCGGGCGGCGCGGAATGCGGCACCTGCGCTTCGGCTAACGCTTCACAGGTGCAAGCTGCATGGCATCATCCCCGGCGGCGATGAAGGTGGACGATGCGGGCAAAGGATGCGGCCTTCACCGGTCGCGCAACGTAGAGGCTGCGAGCTGCAATCGCTGCATTGAACCCGAACCACAACGCTACGGCAGTCCAAATCAGGGTCGTCGTCATGATGTGCTCCCGTCAAAAGCAGGCAGGATCACTTGCGATGATTTGCGCGAATCAGTGAAGTCCGGATGAGTACGGATCAGGATTGCAATTTTAACCTTTGCGCGCTGCAGCACCCGCAAATGCCACGGGTCATCTGCATCCGCTGTGTCGCTCGATCCAGATCAAATCGCTTCGCCGCGGGCCCCCAGCGCCGCGTTGCGGATCGCGGCGATGTTGGTCTTGTAGGATTCCAGCGTGCCGCCCCTGAACACCGAAGTGCCGGCGACGAAGGCGTTGGCGCCGGCCGCGGCGAGCGCGCCCGCAACATCGGGGCCGACGCCGCCGTCGACCTCGATGTCGATCGGACGGCCCGCCGTCATCGCGCGAATGTCGCGGATCTTGCCGATCGCAGAGGGGATGAAGGCCTGGCCACCGAAGCCGGGATTGACCGACATGACCAGCACGAGGTCGACGAGGTCAAGGACGTATTCGAGCGCGCTGATCGGCGTTGCCGGATTGAGCGAGACGCCGGCCTTCTTGCCGAGCGCGCGGATGGCCTGGAGCGAACGGTGCAGGTGGGGACCTGCCTCGGCATGTACGGTGATGTGGTCGCAGCCGGCTTTCGCGAAGGCCTCGAGATAGGGATCGCAGGGCGAGATCATCAGATGCGCGTCGAAGATCTTCTTGGTGTGCGGGCGCATCGCCTTGATGACGTCGGGACCATAGGAGATGTTGGGAACGAAATGCCCGTCCATCACGTCGAGATGGATCCAGTCGGCGCCGGCGGCGTCGACCGCGCGGACCTCCTCGCCGAGCTTCGAAAAGTCCGAGGCCAGGATCGAGGGCGCGATGGCCAGGGGGCGGAGGGCGAAGGCTTGGGTCATGGCGCGTTTTCCCGTGGCGGACGGACGACGAATGGCCTCGCCTAACATGGGCCTCCGTGGCGGGCAATGCAGGAGGGGCGGGCTTCCTGTGGGCGGAAATTTCTGCCGCCGGCGGCATGAATTGCCGACGTTCCCGCGGCCTGCAAAGCGTCTTGAATGCGGATTTCATTGAGCTTTTCGCGCTGGCACGTCGCTTGCTGATCTGACCTGACAGAACATTGGCCGCGGCATGCCGCATCGGTTGGAGTTGTGCAATGTTGTTCGCCCTTGGTGCCGTATCGAGCGCGCTCGATGCGATCCAGTCGCTGACCAACTCGAAATCGTCGTCGTCGACGCAGAAGACGGGATCTTCGCAGAGCGCGCCGCTCAACCCGTTCGCGATCGACAGCGGCAGCAGCACGACGGGCGGGGCGAGTTCGTCGGTCAATGCGGGCAAATATCCGCAGATCTCGCCGGAGACGATGAACGCGTTGTTTGCTGCGCAGAGCCAGTCGGCGGACAGCTCGGTCTCGTCGAATTCGGCACCCTCGGCGTCGAACGGCCGGGATGCCGCGCTGAAGCACCTGTTCTCGCAAATCGATACCGACGGCGACGGCAGCATCACCAAGTCGGAATTCGAGGATGCGCTCGGCGCCGGCGGCACCAATCTGGCGCAGGCCGATGACGTGTTCTCGAAGCTGGATTCGAATGCGGACGGCAGCGTCAGTCTGGATGAGATGTCGAAGGCGCTGAAGAGCGGTCATCGCGGTCACCACGCCCATGGCGCGGGCGACGCCTCCGGCAGCGGCTCGGATTCGTCGTCGTCGAGCGGCGGATCGACCTCGACCACGACGACCAACGCCGACGGCTCGACCACCACCACCGTCACCTATGCCGACGGCTTCAAGATGTCGACCACGGTGCCGGGCGCCTCCAGCAGCTCGAAGGCGAACGGCGGCGGCAATTCGCCTTATGACTGGTTCGGGCAGATGATGCAGCGCCAGGCGCAGGCCGCCTCCGCGACCGCGTCCTCTTCGACGTCGATGAGCGTGTGAACGAAGAGCGCTCTCTCGGCAATGACGCTGTCATGCCCCGGCTTGACCAGGCTTGACCGGGGCATCCAGTACGCCGCGGCCTTCCGGTTCAATCACAACCGTCTCTGGAATACTGGATCGCCCGGTCGCCGGGCGATGACACCCGATGTGGGGCGCTAGCCGAACCTGTCCCGCCACGCCGGCTGCGCACCGGGGAACGGCAACGCCGTCGCGCTGTAGACGCCGCGGGCGATGGCGCGTGCGACCACATTGGCTGCGATCGTGCCGAGCTCGGTGAGGCCGGCCAGCGGTTCGATCGGCTTATCGCACGTGGCGGCGGCAAACAGCACGTCACCGTCGGTCGGCGCATGCACCGGATAGATCGCGCGGGCAAAGCCGGTGTGCGCGATCATTGCCAGCCGCTTGGCCTGGGGTTTGGTCAGCACCGCGTCGGTGACGACGGCGCCGATGGTGGTGTTTTCGCGCGCGGTCGCCGCGGGACCGCCCTTGATGCGCATGCGCAGCATGTCGTCGGTGAACTTGTCCGGCAGGCCGCGTCCGCCGAATTCGCCGCCCACCTCGAACGGTGCCGCCCAGAACCACGGCCCGTCGCCGACGGTGACAGTGCCGACCGCGTTGACGGCGACGATCGCCGCGACCTTCACGCCGTCAGGCGTCACGGCCGAGGCCGAGCCGAGCCCGCCCTTGAACGTTGCCGTGGTGGCGCCGAAGCCGGCGCCGACGCTGCCGAGCGCGAAGTCCGCGCTGGTGGCGGTGGCCGCCGCGGCGTAGCCGAGGTCGCGATAGGGCGAGAAGCGTCCCCAGGCCTTGTCACCGGCATTGAGCAGGTCGAACAGGATCGCCCCCGGCACGATCGGGATCAGCGCTTCGCGAACCCTGAAGCCGCGGCCCTGCTCGGCGAGCCATGCCTGTACGCCGCCGCCAGTATCGAGGCCAAAGGCGGAGCCGCCCGACAGCGCGATCGCGTCGACGCGCTCGACCGTGTTGGCGAGATCGAGGAGCGCATCCTCGCGTGTGCCGGGGCCGCCGCCGCGAACGTCGATCGCGGCGATCGCGGGAGAATCGAAGATGATCGCGGTCGCGCCGGAAGCGACTTTCGCATCTTCGGCATGGCCGACCCGGACGCCGGCGATATCGGTGAGAAGGTTCTTCAAGACGACCCTCGTCGTTGAGAGCAATTCGCGATCTGCGATAGCGCAGCGATGCCGCAGGCTCAACTGGCGAGCGCGGTCCTCAGCATCTTGGCCAGCTCGGACTTGCGGTAGGGTTTTGGCAGCAGCAGCACGCCGGAATCCAGCCGGCCGTGATGGACGATGGCGTTTTCGGTGTAGCCCGAGGTGAACAACGTCTTCAGGTCGGGGCGGCGCCGGGCCGCTTCGTCAGCAAGCTGGCGGCCGTTCATGTTGCCGGGCATGATGACGTCGGTGAAGAGCAGGTCGATGGTCTCGTCGATGTCGATGATCTTGAGCGCCTCGGCGCCGTTGGCGGCCTCGAGCGCGGTATAGCCGAGGCTCTTGACCTGCGTCACGACATATTGCCGCACCAGCGCGTCGTCCTCGACGATCAGGATCTTCTCATTGCCGCCGGTGATGGGCGCGTTCTGGAGCGCCTCGAACTCGGTCTCCTGCACGCCGGTCGAGCGCGGCAGGTAGATCTTCACGCTCGTGCCGTGGCCTTCCTCGCTGTAGATCTTGATGTGGCCGCCCGACTGCTTGACGAAGCCGAACACCATGCTGAGGCCGAGGCCAGTGCCCTTACCGACCTCCTTGGTGGTGAAGAAGGGATCAAAGACCCGGTCGATCAGCTCCGCAGGGATTCCGCTGCCGGTATCGCTGACCGCGATCATCACGTAATTGCCGGCCACGACATCGGGATTCATGCTGGCATAGCCGTCGTCGAGGAAGATGTTGCGGGTCTCCAGCACCAGGGTGCCGCCGTCCGGCATGGCGTCGCGCGCATTCAGCGCGAGATTGAGGATCGCGGTGGACAGCTGGCCCGGATCGACCAGCGTCGGCCAGGCATCCTCGGTGAGCTGCGGCATGATGGCGATCTGCTCGCCGAGGGTGGGATGCAGCAGCTTGGCGGCTTCGAGCACCAGCGCGTTGACGTCGATCTCGCGCGGCTGCAGCGGCTGCTTGCGCGCGAAGGCGAGCAGGTGCTTGGTCAGCTGCGCGCCGCGCTCGGCGGCATCGTCGATCAGCTTGGTGATGGCGGCAAGCTCGGGCCGGTCGGCGACCGCGTCGCTGAGAATGCCGATCGTGCCCGTGATGACGGTCAGCACGTTGTTGAAGTCGTGGGCGACGCCGCCGGTCAACTGGCCGATGGAGTCCATCTTCTGGACCTGCCGGAGCTGCGCTTCGGCGGCCTGCTTGTCGGTGAGGTCACGGCCGATGAAGTAGTGGCGCTTCACCGGCTCCGACCAGGTGCCCATCCAGTTCAGCGTGACCTCGTGACCATCGTAGTGGTAGTAGCGCGCCTCGAAACTGCGCTTGACCGCGCCACGACGGGCTGCGCGCATCTCGTTCCGGGTCTTCTCGAGGTCGTCGGGGTGGATGAACTCGGTCGCGCTGTGCCCGACCATGTCCTCGGGGCTGTAGCCGAGGATGTTCTTCACGCTCGGGCTGACCTGGACGAAATTGCCATAGCCGTCGGTGACCAGGATCAGGTCCTGCGATGTCTCGAAGATGCGCTGGCGCTCTTCGGTTTCGCGACGCAGCTTCTCTCTCGCCTGTTTCTCTTCGGTGATGTCATGGGCGATCTTGGAGACGCCGATGATCTCTCCCGCGTCGGTCCGCAGCGGTGAGATGTTCAGAACGACGTCGAGCGGGCGGCCGTCTTTCCGGAGACGAACCGTCTCGTGCTGGGCGATCGATTCGTTGCTGGCGACCCGGTTGAGAATGCTCCTGACTTCGCTCTTGCGATCCGGCGGCACGATGATGTCGATGGGCTTGCCGACCGCCTCGGCTGCGGAATAGCCGAACAGATGTTCGGCGGCCTTGTTCCAGCCGGTGATGATACCGTCGAGCGTTTTCGTGATGATGGCGTCATTGGACGACTCGACCACTGCGCCGTACAGCGCGAGGCGCTTGCCGTAGTAATCGCGTTCCGAGGCCGATTGCTGGCGCAGCCTCCCGACGAGGCCGACCGTATGCGCCTGAAGGCGGACGTTCTCGATGAGAAGCACCGCGAGCACCAAGGTCGCCGCGGCGAGGCCGTAGAGCCGGCCGGCGTAGAAGCCGAGATCGAAGCGCGCGACGTTGACGATCGCCGACAGCGCGATGTCGAACAGCCAGGCGCACATGACCACCATGAGCCAGACGTCGATCACCGTATGCGGCCTGCGGAACCAGAGCGAGACCAGCGCGGCGAAGCTGAGCGACCACACGAAGGACACGACCCCAATCATGGTCGCCGTGTAGTGACCGTCGCGCAACAGGACCGGCAACAGATCGTGCTGTGCAGTCACGATCCAGGCGAAGACGGCGATCGCGGCGATGACGCCGAGCACGCTGGCTGAAATCGCACTGCTTGCCGGACCGCGAATCCGCGGGCCACCGTCCTTGTCCTTCAGCCAGGCGTAACCCATCACGCACAACGGAAAGCCGGCATGCCAGATCATGTAGAGCCAGACCGTGGTCTGCCGACCCGCGCCAAAGAGCCCGCTTGGTGCGAACAGTCCGGGGAAGGTGAGGGCGTGAACCAGCGCCGCAGCGGCGGTGAAGAGATAGCCGGTCGCGAGCCACAGCAGTGCGCGGGTCCGCATGACCGCGAATTGCGACAGCAGCAGCACCGCCGTGACGATGTCGCTTACGGCAAGCGCCGATTGATAACTCGCGACGAAGGCCGGGACCGGCTGCAGCGGGGTACCGGCGAACGGCGCGGCCGCTGCGAACAGGAGGGAGGACACGCCGACAATCGTCAATGCTGCGCTGCGGTCGGTCGAAGTGGCCGGCAGGGTCGAAAGAAATGTGCTTCGGTCGCTCGTCGCAGGCACGTCCACCTCTCGCGGGTCCGTCTTGAGCAGGGTCTTGAGCATCTCCGCTGGTCTCATTCGGTCGGCAGTTCCGTCATGGTAGCGGGTTCTGGACGCAGCTTGTGAAGGAACCCGGTTACGACTCAACCAAAGGTTACAGCTTACTTAATTTCGGTGGGAACACGGAATTAGGGCAGGTAAGACGCGCTTTACTGGGACGGTGCCATAATGCCACTCTGCCGCGGCGGGTTCCAGGCTGGATCAGGCGATTTGATCAACATCGGGAGTTGTTCCCAATGCCTCGCGTTCTCATCATCGATGACCAGAAGGGCGTCCGCACGATGATGGCGATGGTGCTTCGGGTCAATCGTTTCGAGGTCGAGGAGGCCGAGAGCGGCGCAGCCGGACTGAAGGCCTTCGCGGAAAGCTCCTTCGACGCGGCGATCGTCGACATCTTCCTCGGCGACGCCAGCGGCGTCGACGTCATTGCGACCCTGCGCGAGCGCGCCCCGGCGCTCCCCGTCATTGCGGTGTCCGGGATGACGGCGCTCGATTTCATGGACCAATCGCCCCTCCTCGCCAACGTAGTCTGCCTGCAAAAGCCGTTTCGGCCGAACGATCTCCTGCAAGCATTGCGGAAGGCCCAGGCCGCGGCCGGCGAGCTGCCCGCAGTCGTCTGATCCCTGCCGCAAGAAGAAACGCCCCGGGGTAAGCCCGGGGCGCGGTGATGATTGAGGGGATTGAGGTCCAGGCCAGCGGCTAGGTGCCGCTGCCCGCGATCTCGGCGTAGCCGCCCTTGGCGTCCCACTTGTAGACGACGTAGTCGATCTGCTTGATGTCGCCCTTGGCGTCATACTCGATCGGGCCGATCACGGTGTCCCACTTGCCGGCCTTCATCGCCGCCATGACCTTCTTGGCGTCGGTGGTGCCCGCCTTCTTGGCCGCCTGCGACCACACCTGCATCGCTGCGTAGGTGTAGAGCGTGTAGCCCTCGGGATCGATGCCCTTGGCCTTGAAAGCCTCGACGATCTTCTTCGCGGTCGGCTTGTTGCGCGGGTCGGGGCCGAAGGTGAACAGCGTGCCCTCGCCGGCAGGGCCGGTGATGGAGGCGTACTCCTTGTCGGCCAGTGCGTCGCCGGCCATCAGCACGGTCTTGAGGCCCTGGTCGCGCATCTGGCGCAGGATCAGGCCGCTCTCCTGATGATAGCCGCCGACATAGACGAGGTCGATGTTGTCGCGCTTCAGGCGCGAGACGATCGCGTTGAAGTCCTTGTCGCCCTTGTTGTAGGACTCGTACATCTTCTCGGTGATGCCGGCCTTGTTGAGTGCCTTCTTGGTCTCGTCGGCAAGACCCTTGCCGTAGGTGGTCTTGTCGTTGAGGATGGCGATGTTCTTGCCCTTGAAGTTCTTGGCGATGTACTGCGCGGCGATCAGGCCCTGCTGATCGTCACGGCCGCAGACGCGAGCCACGTTCCAGAGCTTGCGTTCGGTGAACAGCGGGTTGGTCGAGGCCGGCGTGATCTGGAGCACGTTGCCGTCGGCATAGGCTTCCGAGGCCGGGATCGACGATGACGAGCAGTAGTGCCCGGCCACGAACGGGATTTTCGCGCCGGCGATCTTTTCGGCGATCGAGCGCGCCTGCTTGGGGTCGCAAGCGTCGTCTTCGATGGAGAGCGCGAGCTTCTTGCCGTTGAGGCCGCCGGCGGCATTGATATCGGCCACGGCCATCTCGGCGCCGTTCTTCATCTGGCGGCCGAAGGCGGACTCGCCGCCCGTCATCGGGCCTGCGACTGCGACGGTGACATCCTGCGCGAATGCCGCGCTCGACAGCGCGATCGATGCGCCGAATGCCAGACCGATGAGCTTCAGTGATTTCATGAGATACCTCGCGGGTGGTCGCCTGTGGAAGTTGCCGGGAATGCCCGGTTCAAACCGCCGCCATTCTTGAATGAATCCGAGGAGAAGTCACCGGCAAAATACGGGCATTGGCGGAGATATCTCGCCACATTGCGCTGCAGATGGCCGGACTCAGCCGTGCCGGCCGCCTTCCAGATAGGCGGCGCGAATCTCGGGGCGCTGCAGCAGCTCGGCTCCGGTCCCCGCCAGCGTGATCAGGCCATTGACCATGACATAGCCGCGATGGGCGAGCTTGAGCGCATGGTTGGCGTTCTGCTCGACGATCAGGACGGTCAGGCCGTCCTGCCGGTTCAGGGTGCGGATCGCATCGAAAATCTGGCGTGCGATCAGCGGTGCCAGCCCGAGCGAGGGTTCGTCGAGCAGGAGCAGGCGGGGGCGACTCATCAGCGCGCGGCCGATTGCCAGCATCTGCTGCTCGCCGCCGGACAGGGTTCCACCGCGCTGGGCATAGCGTTCCTTCAGCCGCGGAAACAGCGTGAACACGCGTTGCAGCATCGCCTCGCGTTCGGCATCGCTGCATTCGGTGGAGTCCGCCCCCATCTGAAGGTTCTCCGCAACGCTCATGCGCGGGAAGATGCGGCGGCCTTCCGGCGATTGCGCGATGCGCAAATGCGCAATCTCGTGCGTGGGCACGTCGGTGATGTCGCGGCCTTCGAAGAGGATCTGGCCGGCGCGGGCGCGCGGCTTGCCGAAGATCGTCATCATCAGCGTCGACTTGCCGGCGCCGTTGGCGCCGATCAGGGCTACGATCTCGCCGGCATTGATCTCGACATCGACGCCCTTCAGCGCCTCGATCTTGCCGTAGGCGGCGCGAAGGCCCCGGATCGCGAGCAGGGGAGTGGGCGCCGCTGTCACGTCCCACTCTCCATCACGGCTACGGCCTCTTCCTCGTCGGCGCCGAGATAGGCGGCGATCACCTTGGGATCGTCGCGGACCTCGCGCGGCGTGCCTTCCGCGATCTTCACGCCATGGTCCATCACCACGATGTGGTCGGAGATCTCCATCACCACCGACATGTCGTGCTCGATCAGCAGGATCGAGGTGCCGAGCTCGTTCCTGATCGAGAGCAGGAGCTCGCTCAAGGCCGCGCTCTCGCGCGCATTGAGGCCGGCCGCGGGTTCGTCCAGGCACAACAGTGCGGGCTCGGTGCACATTGCGCGCGCGATTTCCAACCGGCGCTGGTCGCCATAGGCGAAATTGCCGGCGGCGTCGTCGGCGCGGTCGAGCAGGTTGACCCGCCTGAGCCAGTCGGTGGCGAGATCGATCGCGCGCTTTTCGGCGTCGCGGTAGCCGGGGGCGCCGACAAGGCCGAGCAAGGTGAAGCCGGAGGCGCGCATCAGCGCGTTGTGCTGCGCCACCATCAGGTTCTCCAGCGCGGTCATGCCGGGAAACAGGCGGATGTTCTGGAACGTGCGCGCCACCTTGGCCTGCTTGGCGATGCGGAAATCGTTCAGCCGCTCCAGCGCGATCACTCTGCCGTCGTCATGGGCGAGGCGAATGGCGCCGCCGCTCGGCTTGTAAAAACCGGTGATGCAGTTGAAGACCGTGGTCTTGCCGGCGCCGTTCGGCCCGATCAGGGCGGTGATCTTCTTCCGCTCGGCGTCGAAGGAGAGGTCCTGCACGGCGACGATGCCGCCGAAGCGCATGGTGAGCCGGTCGACGGTGAGAATCTTGTCGCCGCTCATCCGTGCCCTTCCTTGACGAGGTCGGAGGAGATCGCCTGCGCCTTGGTCAGAAACACCGTCGGCGCGCGATGGCCGATCAGGCCGCGCGGCCGCCAGATCATGATCAGCACCATCGCCATGCCGAACACGAGCATGCGATAGGTCTCGAGGCCGCGGAACAGCTCGAAGCCGCCGATCATGGCGAGCGCGGCAAGTGCGACGCCGAGCTGCGAGCCCATGCCGCCGAGAACGACGATCGCGAGCACCAGCGCCGATTCCTGGAAAGTGAAGGATTCCGGGCTGATGAAGCCCTGGCGGGTGGCGAAGAACGCACCGGCGAAGCCGCCGAACATGGCGCCGGTCGCGAACGCCGTGAGCTTGGTGGTCGTGGTGTTGATGCCGAGCGCGCGGCAGGCGACCTCGTCCTCGCGCAAGGCCTCCCATGCCCGCCCGATCGGCAGGCGGCGCAGGCGGATCGTCACCCAGTTGGTGAGGAGCGCAAGCGCCAGGATCAGGTAGAACAGGAAGACGATGCGGTGGGTCGGCGAGTACTCGATGCCGAGCCTGGCGGCAAACCCTTCATCGCTGTTGTCGAGCGGGATGCCGAAGAAGGTGGGGCGGGGAATGCCGGAGACGCCGTTCGGGCCGCCGGTGAGCTCCTGCCAGTTGATGATGACGAGGCGGATGATCTCGCCGAAGGCGAGCGTCACGATGGCGAGATAGTCGCCGCGCAGGCGCAGCACGGGGAAGCCGAGCAGCACGCCCCAGAACGCGGCGAGGATGCCGGCGAGCGGCAGGCAGATCCAGAACGACCAGCCGAAATTGGTGGCGAGCAGTCCGTAGGAATAGGCACCGACCGCATAAAAGGCGACGTAGCCGAGATCGAGCAGGCCGGCGAGCCCGACCACGACGTTCAAGCCCCAGCCCAGCATCACATAGGTGAGCACGAGGATCGCGAGATCGAGGATGTAGCGCTGGTCATAGAAGATCACGGGCACCAGCAGCGTGAAGATCAGCAGCGCCGGCGTGAGATAGCGGCCGATCAAGGACATGCCGCTCTGCAGTGCTGGCGGCACCAGCTTCTCGGCGCCGGTCGGACCGATCCATTGCCGCAGCAGCTCGATCACGATCGAGCCGCCGAACACGATCGCGACCAGGGAGGCGAGCTCGCCGAATCGGGTCCAGTAGGTGAGCTGGCCGGAGGAACCTGCCTCGGTGCGGATGCCGACCATCAGCGAGAACAGCACCAGCGCGACGAGGGCGTTGATGAAGGCGGTTTTGAGGAGGGCGAGGATGCCCGTTGCAGGTTTGGCCGTATTGGTCGAGGGAGCTGTCACGCGGCCGGTCCGTCAGACTTTTTCGACTTCGGGACGGCCGAGCAGGCCGGTCGGCATGAAGATCAGCACGACGATCAGGATCGAGAACGCCGCGACGTCCTTGTATTCGACCGAGAAATAGGCCGACCAGAACGTCTCGATCAGGCCGATCGCGAGCCCCCCGAGCATGGCCCCCGGCAGCGAGCCGATGCCGCCGAGCACGGCCGCGGTGAAGGCCTTGATGCCGGCGACGAAGCCCATGAAGAAATCGACAAGGCCGTAATAGAGCAGGTACATCAGGCCCGCGACCGCAGCGAGGGCGGCGCCGATCACGAAAGTCATGGAGATGGTGCGGTCGACGTCGACGCCGAGCAGCGCCGCCATGGTCTGGTCCTGCTCGCAGGCGCGCATGTCGCGCCCGAGCCGGGTGCGCGAGACCAGCCAATTGAAGATCACCAGCAGCACGATGGTGGTGATGACCACCATGATCTGGATGTTGGAGAGCTGGATCACGAACCCATCCGGGCTCTCATGCAATGTGTAGCCGCCGGTGATGAAGGGCGGGATCGGCTTGACGCGGGCGCCTTGCGCAACTTGCGAATAATTGGTCAGAACGAACGACATGCCGATCGCCGACAGCATCGGGGCGAGGCGGAAGGAATGACGCAGCGGCCGGTATGCGATGCGCTCGATGGTCCAGCCATAGAGTGCCGTGATCGCCATCGACACTAGCAGCACGACGAGCAGGATCACGGGAATGGCCGTGAGGCCGAGCGAGATCAGGATCAGGAAGGTGATGAGGGCGATGAAGCCGCCGATCATGAAGATGTCGCCATGGGCGAAGTTGATCATGCCGACGATGCCGTAGACCATCGTGTAGCCGATCGCGATCAGGCCGTAGATCGAGCCGAGCACGAGGCCATTGATGAGCTGCTGGGCGAAATAATCCATAAGCTGCCGTTACCCAAACTTGTCGCGGCTCAAAGGGAGCTCTTGCAGAGTTCTTGGGCCCCGGCAGCCCTTGAGCGTTCTTCCCGTTTTGTAACAGGAGGGAACTGGCGGCCGCAACTGGCCAAGTCTCGGTACAAAGGCTTGTACAGAGATCATTTTGCTCGGGTTCCGGACGTGAACGGAACCGGTTCCGGGGCAACCAAAGTGAGTGCTGGCCGTTATCTTGCCCTGACGTCCAACAAGGGAGTTTCCCCGAATGACGAAGCAGCAGAACCAGAATCCGGGTCAGCAGAGTCAGAACCCCGGGCAGCGCAACCCGCAACCGCAGCAGGGTGGCGGCCACAAACCCGGACAGCAGCAGCAGGATCCGATGCGCCAGGGCGATCGTCCCGGCCAGCAGCAGGGCGGCCAGCGCGGTCAGGAATAACGAGCCTGGGAGCCCAGGCGTGAAGGAGGCCCTGCCGAGAGGCGGGGCCTTTTTTGCGCCTTACTCCGTCATTCCGGGGCGGCTCGAAGAGCCGAACCCGGAATCTCGAGATTTCAATGCTGCGCATTGCCCCGGAATGAGGGAGGCCGTGGAGGGCAGTTAAGGTAAACAAAGGGTTTAAATTGCCGCCACAGTCCGATGCGAGTTAGCTCCGGCAAGGCCGCTGCCTTCCGTCGAAGGCCTCGGCAAACCAAGCGGGAAGCGGCATGTTCAGGAATTGGCGGATCGGTTCGGTCAACGGCGCGCTGCTGGCGGCTTATTTCATCCCGGCCTGGGCCCTGGTCGCCTTCAACATCTTCGTTGCACCGGTGCACGGCCTCTACGAGCGGCCGAGCGTCGCCGTGGCGCTCTTCCTGAGCGACCATCTGCAGATGGCGGGGATGGATACGGTGCGTGCCGCCTGGCTGTTGGCGCTCGGACGGCTGACGGTGGTGGCGTTTTTCGCGATCCACCTCGCGCAGCTCTGCGTCGCCCGAACCCGCAAGAACGGCGGCAGCGACGAGGCGCTCGGCATTGCGCTGGCGATCGGCAGCCTGATCTCGTTCGCCAGCATGGTGATGGCCTCGAAGGTCGGCGAGATGGCCGCGCTCCGGCTGCACGCGACCGAGCTGCTGCTTTTGCTCGGTGCCGCCATCGTGGTGGTGATCGAGAAGCCGGCGGCCGGGCCCAAGACGGCAGAGATTGCCGCACCGCTAGGTCTTGAGCAGGCCGAGCTCCTGCACAATCGCTGAGGCTTCCTTGACGGCGTGGTTCACCGCCGGCACGCCGCAATAAATCGCCTGCTGGAGCAGGATCTCCTTGATATCGTCGGGCGTGAAGCCGCCCTCGGCGAGCGCCGCACGCACGTGCAGGCGGAATTCGTCCCATTGTCCGAGCGCGACCATGGTGCCGATCACCAGCACCCGTCGCGTGCGCTCGTCGAAATGCGGCCGGGTCCAGATCTCGCCCCAGGCATAGCGCGTGATCAGGTCCTGGAAATCGGTGTTGAAGGCATTGCGGTTCGCGATCGACTTGTCGACCCAGGCATTGCCCAGCACTTTGCGGCGCACGTTCATGCCGGCATCGCGGCGCTTCTGGTCGTCCATGGCGTCCTCCTTTTTCGTCATTGCGAGCGCAGCGAAGCAATCCAGTCTGGCACCGCGGAGGGATTTTCTGGATTGCTTCGCTGCGCTCGCAATGACGGCTGTGGCTAGCGCTGCGTCAAAAAGCCCACCACCGCATCCGTGAATGCGTGCGGCTGCTCGACGTTGGAAATGTGCGCGGCGTCGATGATGGTCATGCTGGCGCCGGGAATGTTCGCGCGGATCAGCTCGGCCGCCGAGATCGGCGTCGCCATGTCGTGGCGGCCGGCGATCACCAGCGTCGGGCTCTTGATCTTCGGCAGCAGCGCGCGCTGGTCGAGCGTTGAAAGGGCCTCGCAGCAGGCGAGATAGCCCTCGACGGGAGAGGCCAGCAGCATCGATTTCATCTTCGCAGTGATCTCAGGCTCGCGCTCGCGGAAGTCCTGGGTGAGCCAGCCAGCGATCACGGCATCGGCCACCGCTGCGATTCCGCCCTTCTTCACGGCGTCGATGCGCTCCAGCCATTTGGTCGGCTCTGCGTAATAGCAGGAGGTGTTGGCAAGGATGAGCTTGCCGAACCTTTCAGGGGCGTTGGCGCCCAGCCATTGCCCGACCATGCCGCCCATCGACAGGCCGCACCAATGCACCTTCGCGATGTTGAGGTCGTCGAGGATCGCGAGCACGTCGCGGCCGAATCGCTCCATCGTGTAGGGGCCGGGCGGAACGTTGGACTTGCCATGGCCGCGGCGATCATATCGGATGACGCGGAACATCTGCGTGAGTGCCTTCATCTGCGGCTCCCACATCTGCAGCGTGCAGCCGAGCGAGTTGGAGAGCATCAGGGTCGGGCCGCCATCGCGGCCTTCAACGGAGACGTTGAGCAGGCAACCGTCGGCATCGATCATGGGCATGGCATGCTCCTCGTCATGCGCGGGCTTGACCCGCGTATCCATCTAAAAAGTGGATCTATCCAGGATGGTGGATTGCCCGGTCAAGCCCGGCAATGACATCAGGAGAGATCCAATGAATCCAGCAGCCGGTCGATCAGCGCCTGTGACGCCCCTTGATAGGCCATCGGCTCGAACAATGCCGCAATTTTTTCCGGCGGCAGATGTGCGGTGACCTGCGAATCGCCTGACAGCACCTCGCGCAGATGCTTCTTCTCGGCGACCGCGCGCTTGCTGGCGGCCTCGACCAGATGATGTGCGGCGCTCTTGCCGAGCTTCTCGGCGAGCGCAAAGGTGACCGCCTCGGCCATGATCAGCCCGTGCGTCGCATCGAGATTGCTGCGCATGCGCGCCGCATCGACCTCGAGACCCTCGGCGATGTCGACGATGGCGGCCAGCGCGCCAGAGGTGACCAGCATCAATTGCGGCAGCGTCGGCCATTCCGCGTGCCACGGGCCGGCGCTGCGTTCATGGTCTTGCACCTGCGCGGCGAAGATTGTCGCGGCGAGCTGCGGCGCCATCGTGGCCGCGCCGAGCGCGCTCGCAGCGGCGACCGGGTTGCGCTTGTGCGGCATGGTCGATGAGCCGCCGCGGCCTTCGCCGGCGGGCTCGAACGCTTCGGCGACGTCGGTCTGCATCAGCAGCGAGACATCGCGTGCGATCTTGCCGCAGCTGCCGGCAAGGATTGCGAAGCAGGATGCAGCCTCGGCGATGCGATCGCGATGGGTATGCCAGGGTGCCTCGGGCAGCGGCAGATCGAGCTCTTGCGCCAGCCGTTCGGCCACCGCGAGCCCGTTGTCGCCGAGCGCGGCGAGCGTGCCGGCGGCACCTCCGAATTGCAGCGCGAGGCCCTCGCGGGAGAGTCGCCGCAGGCGGCAGCGCGCACGGGCGAGGCTTGACGCGTATTCCGCCGCCTTCAGCCCGAACGGCATCGGCAGCGCGTGCTGGAGCCAGGTCCGCGCCACCATCGCGGTGTTGCGATGGCTGCGCGCCAGTGCGGCAAAGCCCCTGATGGCGCGGCTGAGGTCGGCGTCCAGCGCCGCGATACCGGCGCGAAGCGTGAGCATGGTTGCGGTGTCGATGACGTCCTGGCTGGTCGCGCCCCAATGCACGTAGCGTGCGGCCTCCGCGTCTTTCTTGCCGACATCGGCGGTCAGCGCCTTGACCAGGGGAATCGCGAGATTGCCCGATCGCGTCGCGGCCTCGGACAGTGCGGCCACGTCGAAGGAATCGGCCTTGCACGCGGCCTCGATCGGGCCGACGGCAGATGCCGGAATCACGGCGGTGGCAGCCTCGGCACGTGCCAAGGCTGCCTCGAAATCGAGCATGTTCTGCAGGGTAGACCGATCGTCGCAGATCGCGCGCATGGCGGAGCTCGACAGCATCGGCGCGAGCAGGGGGGAAAGAGATGTGCTCATCTTGCGCGACCTAATCATCATGGCCCGGCTGTGCCAATCCCCTACCGCCAGTACACGTCTTTTTGCAGTTGCGAATATGCATTGCACGTGACCTGGCGCCGCCCTTTCCTTTGCCGCGTCCCTGCGTTACTTGATCAGCACTATAGTTGCGCGATCCGGGAGGCACCTCATGGCCATGACGATGAACGGCGAAGTCCAGCTTGCAGCGCCGCGCGAAGCCGTGTGGGCCAAGCTCAACGATCCCGAGGTCCTGAAAGCCTGCATCCCCGGCTGCGAGGAGCTCGAGAAGACTGACGACGGCGGCTTTCGCGCGACGGCAAAAATGAAGGTCGGCCCGGTGTCGGCGCGCTTCAAGGGCAAGGTCATGCTGTCCGACCTCGACCCGCCGAACGGCTACAAGATCTCCGGTGAGGGCGAGGGCGGGGTGGCCGGATTCGCCAAGGGCGGCGCGGCGGTCAAGCTCGCCGAGAAGGACGGCGGCACGCTGCTCTCCTACGACGTCGAGGCGCAGATCGGCGGCAAGTTGGCGCAGCTCGGCCAACGCCTCATCAACGGCACCGCCAAGAAACTCGCCGACGAATTTTTCGCGAACTTCGCCAAGGCGGTACAGGGCTGAAACCTATCGCCTTTCGGCATGGCGGCTTGCGTCCGGGGTGATGTTGCCCCAGGCGACAATGGCCCATATGATGGGTTGGAATAATTATAAGAACGGCTTCGACGGGACCCGTCGGGGCTCTGATAGAGAGTGCTTATGGCAAAAATCTCCCTCATCGTGAACGGCAATCCTGTGACGGCCAATGTCGATCCCCGCACGCTTCTGGTGCAGTTCCTGCGCGAGAATCTGCGGCTGACCGGCACCCATGTCGGCTGCGACACCTCGCAGTGCGGCGCCTGTGTCGTGCATCTCGACGGCAAGGCCGTGAAGTCCTGCACCACGCTCGCGGTGATGGCCGATGGTCACGAGGTCAAGACGATCGAGGGACTGGCGGCCGACGGCGCGCCGCTGCATCCGATGCAGGAGGCCTTCCGCGAGCACCACGGCCTGCAATGCGGCTTCTGCACGCCCGGCATGATCATGACTGCAATCGACATCGTGCACCGCAAGGGCCACGAGCTCGACGACCATACAATTCGCGAGGAGCTCGAAGGCAATCTCTGCCGCTGCACCGGCTATCAGAACATCGTCGCTTCGATCTCCGCCGGCGCCAAGGCCATGGCGAAATCCGATCTCGCGTAACGCGCATCCCGCGATCAGGACATTCAGATGTACGAATTCAAATATCATCGCCCTGGGACCGTTCGCCAGGCGGCCAACCTCCTGGTGAAGAACGAAGACGCCAAGGTGATCGCCGGCGGCCACACGCTGATTCCCGTCATGAAGCAGCGCCTCGCAAGCCCGCCGCATCTGGTCGATCTCTCCCACATCGAGGGGCTCAACACGATCGAGATGAAGGGCCGCTCGCTCGTGATCGGCGCCACCGCCAAGCACGCCGACGTCGCGACCTCCGCGATCGTCGGTGAGGCGATCCCCGCGCTGGCGAACCTTGCCGGCGGAATCGGCGATCCCGCCGTGCGTCACAAGGGCACGATCGGCGGCTCGCTCGCCAACAACGATCCGACCGCCGACTATCCGGCCGCGGTGCTCGCGCTCGGGGCCACCATCGTCACCAACAAGCGCCGCCTCAAGCCGGAAGAGTTCTTCCAGGGCCTGTTCACGACGGCGCTGGAAGCCGACGAGATCATCACCAAGGTGATGTTCCCGCTGCCGAAGAAAGCGGCCTATATCAAATTCCGCAACCAGGCCTCGCGCTACGCGCTGGTCGGCGTGTTCGTGGCGCGGCGTCCTTCGGACGTGCGTGTTGCCGTCACCGGCGCCGGGTCTGAAGGCGTGTTCCGTGTCACCGCATTCGAGGAGGCCCTGAAGAAGCGCTTCGCCTCGAAGGCGCTGGAAGGCATCACGGTGCCGGCGGAAGGCCTCAACAGCGATATCCACGGCAGCGCCGAATACCGCGCACATCTCATTGGTGTTCTGACGCGGCGCGCCGTCGACGCCGCCAATGCCAAGGAATGATGGGCCTCACTCATTGGCCCAAGGCTTGCCCGGTGAGGGCGTAAACGAGACTGGCCTTTCATGACTCTAGCGGCCCTGCCGGCATCGGTCGATGCGATGCTCGAACTCCTGACGTCGCGCGGCTATCTTGCCGAGCGATCGCTGGCGACGGTGACGTATCTGTCGCTGCGGATGGGCCGGCCGCTGTTCCTGGAAGGCGAGGCCGGAGTCGGCAAGACCGAGATCGCAAAGGTGCTCTCGGTGGCGTTGGGGCGGAAGCTGATCCGCCTGCAGTGCTACGAAGGCCTCGACGTCTCCTCCGCGGTCTACGAGTGGAACAGCGCGGCGCAGATGATCGCGATCCGGATGGCGGAAGCCGCCGGCGACACCGATCGCGAGCAGCTTTCGAGCGACATCTTCGCCGATCGCTACATGATCAAGCGGCCGCTGCTCCAGGCGCTGGAGCCCGATGTCGCGGGCCCGCCGGTGCTGTTGATCGACGAGCTCGACCGCGCCGACGAGGCGTTCGAAGCCTACCTGCTCGAAATCCTCAGTGACTTCCAGGTGACCATCCCCGAATTCGGCACCGTGAAGGCGCCGTACCCGCCGATCGTCATCATCACCTCCAACCGCACCCGCGAGATCCACGACGCGCTGAAGCGGCGCTGTCTCTATCACTGGGTGGATTATCCTGCCGCCGAGCGCGAGCTTGCGATCGTCAAGACGCGCGTGCCCGGCATCTCCGCAAAGCTGTCGCAGCAGGTGGTGCGCTTCGTCCAGGCACTGCGCAACCAGGACTTCTACAAGTCGCCTGGGGTCGCCGAGACCATCGACTGGGCCACCGCACTGTCGGAGTTGGATGCCCGCTCGCTCACCCCGCAAGTGGTCGGCGACACGCTGGGCGCGCTGCTCAAGTACCAGGACGACATCACCCGCATGCAGGGCGATACCTTGCAGAAGGTGCTGAAGGAAGCGACGAGCGATTAGGCGGCATTCCGGGGCGCGCGAAGCGCGAACCCGGAATCTCATGCCACAACCTCCGGATTCCGGGCTCGTCGTTTCGCGACGCCCCGGAATGACAGAGCGGGGATAGACCATGGCCATCAACCACCTTGCCCCCGAGCAGACAGGGCAATTCGCCGACAACATCGTCGGCTTCGCCCGCGCGCTGCGTGCGGCCGGCATGCCGGTCGGTCCGGGCGCCGTCATCGATGCCATGAGCGCCCTGCAGGTGATCGACATCGGCAACCGGTCCGATGTCTTCACCACGCTGGAGGCGATCTTCGTCAAGCGCCACGAGCATGCGCTGATTTTCAGCCAAGCCTTCAACCTGTTCTTCCGGGCCTCCGAAGAGTGGAAGCACATGCTGGATTCGGTGCCGCTTCCGGAGCAGGCCAAGAAAAAGCCGCAGGCCGGCGCCCGTCGCGTCCAGGAGGCGATGTCGCAGCCGCGCATGACCGAGACGCCGCAGCACCAGGAGCAGGACCTGCGCCTGTCGGTCTCCGACAAGGAAATCCTTCAGAAAAAGGATTTTGCGCAGATGACCGCGGCGGAGATCACCGAGGCGCTCCACGCCATCGAGCGGATGCACCTGCCGCAGGCCGAGCTGCTGACGCGCCGGCAACGACCCGATCCGCGGGGCCTGCGTCTCGACCTGCGCCGCACGCTGCGCGCTTCCTTGCGGACCGGCGGCGACATCATCGACATCCATCACCTCGGGCGGATCGAGAAGCCGGCGCCGATCGTTGCGCTGCTCGATATCTCGGGCTCGATGAGTGAGTACACCCGCCTGTTCCTGCATTTCCTGCATGCCATCACCGATGCACGAAAACGCGTCTCGGTGTTCCTGTTCGGCACGCGGCTGACCAACGTTACCCGCGCGCTGCGCCAGCGCGATCCCGACGAGGCGCTGGCGAGTTGCTCGGCCGCAGTCGAGGACTGGGCAGGCGGTACGCGGATCTCGGCCTCGCTGCACAACTTCAACAAATTGTGGGCCCGGCGCGTGCTGAGCCAGGGTGCCATCGTGCTCTTGATCTCCGACGGGCTGGAGCGGGAGGCCGATTCCAAGCTTGCCTTCGAGATGGACCGGCTGCACCGGTCCTGCCGGCGGCTGATCTGGCTCAACCCGCTGCTGCGGTTCGGCGGCTTCGAGGCCAAGGCCCAGGGCATCAAAATGATGCTTCCCCACGTTGACGAATTCCGCCCGGTACATAATTTGAGTTCGATCCAGGAGCTGATCACGACGCTCTCCCAGCCGCTGCCGCCGCATCACCGCAGCCTGATCCGCTCCGCAGCTTGAGAGGGCCCCATGCTTGATCGCGACGAGGACATTCTGAAGGCGGCGGAGGACTGGCAGAAGGCCGGCCGTGGCGTAGCGCTCGCCACCGTCGTCGAGACCTGGGGCTCGGCCCCGCGCCCGGCGGGCTCTAGCCTCGTCATCAATGACGAGGGCACCTTCCTCGGCTCCGTCTCCGGCGGCTGCGTCGAAGGCGCCGTGGTCACCGAGGCTATGGACGTGATCGAGAGCGGCAAGCCGAAAATGCTTGAGTTCGGCGTCGCCGATGAGACCGCCTGGAATGTCGGGCTGTCCTGCGGCGGCACCATCCGAGTCTTCGTCGAGAAGGTTGGCTAGCCGTGAAGCTCGCAATCCTGCACGAACTCAACGCCGAGCGCGCCGCGCGCCGGCCCGTGATCCTCATCACCGACACCGAGACCGGTGAGCAGCGTCTGGTGAAGGCCGCAGACTTTGCCAAGGACCCGCTAGGGGCCGAACTGGAGAAGCAGCTTCGCATGGGCAAGAGCGCCAATGTCGAGGCCGGCGGCAAGAAGCTGTTCCTGAATGTCTACGCGCCGACCGCAAAGCTCGTGATCGTCGGTGCGGTTCATATCAGCCAGGCATTGGCGCCGCTGGCGCGCTCGCTCGGCTATGACGTCACCGTCGTCGATCCCCGCACGGCCTTTGCGAGCCCTGAGCGCTTTCCCGACATTCCCCTGATCGCCGAATGGCCCGACACCGCGCTGCCGCCGCTCAATGTCGACGCCTATACGGCGTTCGTCGCGGTGACGCACGATCCCAAGATCGACGACCCCGCGCTGCTGCACGCCTTCGAGCGCAACTGCTTCTACATCGGCGCGCTCGGCTCGCGGAAAACGCATGCCAAGCGGGCCGATCGGTTGCGGGCGCAGGGCGCGAAGGAAAGCGACATCGCGCGCATCCACGCGCCCATTGGTCTTGCGATCGGCGCGGTCTCGCCATCCGAGATCGCGGTCGCGATCATGGCCGAGATTACGGCGGTGCTCCGCCTGCCTCCCAAAGAGAGAGAACAAGCGGCATGAAGTTCGGACCAGCGAGCCCCAGGGATGCGATCGGCGGGGTGACCGTCCACACCCTGCGTCAGGGACCGCTGGTGCTGAAGAAGGGCACGACGATCGGTCCGGCCGAGGTCGAAGCGCTGGAGCGCGCGGGCATCAAGGACATCGTCGTGGTGCGCATGGAGGAGGGCGACGTCTCCGAGGACGTTGCGGCCGCGAGCATCGCGCTTGCGGTCGGCGGCGAGGGCATCCATGTCGAGCGCGCCTTCACCGGCCGTGCCAATCTGTTCGCCGCGCGGCCGGGCGTGCTGGTGGTCGACCGCGCCGCGGTCGACCGCATCAACAATGTCGACGAGGCCATCACCTTTGCCACGCTCACCGCTTTCAAGCCGGTGGTCGAGGGCGAGATGGTCGGCACCGTCAAGATCATCCCGTTCGGCGTCGAGGGACGTTTGCGCGATGCCGCCGTGCAGGCCGCCGGCAAGGACGTGCTGAAGGTCGCGCCTTACGTGATCAAGCGCGTCGGCGTGGTCTCGACGCTGCTGCCGGGCCTCTCCTCCAAGGTGATCGACAAGACCCTGCGCGTCACCGCCGAGCGGCTCGCGCCGGCCGGCGCCAGCATCGTTGGCGAGCGGCGTGTCCCGCACGAGGAGCAGGCGCTGTCGGCAGCGATCAATGAGGTGCTGGGCCTGGGCGCGGAGCTCGTGATCGTATTCGGTGCATCCGCGATCGCCGATCGCCGCGACGTGATTCCGGCGGCCGTCACCGGCATCGGCGGCGAGATCGAGCATTTCGGCATGCCGGTCGATCCCGGCAATCTGTTGCTGATCGCCCGCGCCGGCAATGTGCCGGTGCTCGGCGCGCCAGGCTGCGCGCGCTCGCCGGTCGAGAACGGGTTCGACTGGGTGTTGATGCGGCTGCTCGCCGGCATCAAGGTGACGCGGTCCGAGCTGATGGGCATGGGTGTCGGCGGTCTTCTGATGGAGATCGTGACGCGGCCGCAGCCGCGCGCCAAGCCCGAGACCGAGGGCAACAGTCAGGTCGCGGCCATCGTGCTCGCGGCGGGCCGCTCGACGCGGATGGGCGGACCGAACAAGCTGCTCGCCGAGCTCGACGGCAAGAAGCTGGTGCGCCTCGCGACCGAGCAGGCGCTGGCCTCCAAAGCATCCGAAGTGATCGTCGTCACCGGTCACCAGGCCGAGCTGATCGAGCAGGCGCTGCAAGGGTTGAAGGTGAAGTTCGTCCGTAATCCGGATTTCGCCGGCGGCATCGCCGGCTCGGTCAAGGCCGGCGTCGCCGCCGTGCCCGAGAGCTGTGACGGCGCGGTGGTGTGCCTCGGCGACATGCCGCTGATCGATGCCGGGCTGATCGATCGTCTCATCGACGGTTTTGCGCCGGACCGCGGCAATCTCATCGTCGTGCCCGTCAGCGAAGGCCGCCGCGGCAATCCCGTGCTGTGGTCGCGCCGCTTCTTCAAGGAGTTGATGACGCTCGACGGCGACGTCGGCGCGAGGCATTTGATCGCCAAGCATGCGGAGGCAGTCGCCGAAGTGCCGGTTGACGGCGAGAGCGCTTTCCTCGACATCGACACGCCGCAGGCGCTGGAAGCGGCACGACGGGGATGACGTGTCGTAGGAGCGTAGGAGTGGCAAAGCGAAGCGTGCCCACCCTTTTCGATTTCGGTGGAGATAAATGGTGGGCGCACGGCACTTCGCGCTTTTGCGCACTCTACCGCAGCTCCTAGCCTTCCGTTTTCAATTCCCCGTTCACCATCTGGAAACGACCGCCGCTTAGAGTTCTCCACCTGCCTTGGGGGGAGGGGTTTTCCATGGCTTCGAATGTCGTCGCGCGCCGTTGCGCGATGTTTTTCTTTGCGCTGTCGGTTTGTGTTTCCGGCGCCCGTTACATTACCGAAGCCCATGCGGCCGGTGCATTCGCCGTCGGCAAGTGTGGTGCCTATGGCCAGGCCTATGACTACAGTGCCGAGCACGAGGCGCGCGCCGCGGCGCAGAAGCAGTGCAAGGGCGATTGCACGACGGTGACGATGAAGCGCGCGTGCGCGGCGATGTCGGTCGATATGACAAACCCTTGCGGCGCTTACGGCTATGCCGTCAAGCCCAAGATCTCCGCCTCGCTCAATGCCGCCACACGCGAATGCTACAAATACGGCGGCAAGGAATGCGTGATCCGCGCCTGGGCCTGCGACGCCAAGGGTTGATTTTCTCCTCCGTCATTCCGGGACGTCGCGCAGCGACGAACCCGGAATCTCGTGCGATAATCTCCAGATTCCGGGTCTGCGCTTTACGGCGCATCCCGGAATGACAATTTGTGGAGACATGCATGCAGTTCGACACCAAGATCGCCGTCGTGATCCGCACTGATCTTCAGGCCTGGCAGAAGCTCAACGTTGCGGCCTTTCTCACCAGCGGCATCGCGGCTGCGTTTCCCGAATGCGTCGGCGAGCCCTATGAGGACGCCTCGGGCACGGCATATCACGCGCTGATTGGCCAGCCGATCCTGATCTACGGCGCCGACGGTCCTGCCTTGTCGCGCGCGCTCGACCGTGCGCTCACACGCAACGTCAAGCCGGCCGTCTACACTGAAGACATGTTCAAGACCACGCATGACGCCGCCAACCGCGAGGCGGTGAGGGCGGTGGCGCGAAACGAGCTCAATCTCGTCGGTCTCGCCGTTCGTGCCGAGCGCAAGGTGATCGACAAGATCGTCGACGGCCTCAGGTTCCATGGCTGAGGCGGCCGCGGCGCCGCCATCGCCATGTCACGATGGCGCGAGCGCTTGCGTAAACCTTGTGCGGTTTGTCTCCAATCAAGGGTGCTCGGCGAGTTGCCGCTAGAGGCCAAGCCCGGCGAATGGGCGGTGATTTCGGCCGTCACTCCCTCGCTGCTCACGCCGGCGGCATCCCCTCGAACTTCGGCAAGTCCGGGTCGAGACGATCCCAGCCATGCCCGCGCGCTGCGTAGGTCACCGCCTGCGGCTTGTAGCGGGCGGGCTCGTCGAGGCTCGCGGCGCGGATGGTGAAGATGTCGGGCATCGCCGCGAAGGTCATATAGACGGGCAGGCCGCACTGCGGACAGAAGCCGCGCGTCTTCACGTTGCCGCTGTCGCCGACCATGTCCCAGTGCGTCGCCTCGCCGCTCAGCGTGACGCCGACGCGCGCGAAGGTCGCGTAGGAGCCGTGGCCGCTGCCGCTCTCCCGCTGGCAGTCCCGGCACTGGCAGTGATTGCTGAACAGCGGCTCACCGACAATCGAATAGCGGATCGCGCCGCAGGCGCAGCCGCCGGTATAGGGCTTGTCCATCGTGATATCTCCCACTCACTTTTCGCCGCTGATCTCGTCGAGCTGACGGACGACCTTCTTCCAGCCGCCGCTCATGATTGTGTAGGCCGACTCGTTCCTGGGCAGGACGAAGCCCGCATGGACCAGGCGGAGCCGCGTGCCGGCTTCGACCGGGGTGAGGGACCACGTCACGACGGTGTCGAGCGGCGCGCCGTAACCGGTGTTGAGCTCATGGCCGCCTTTCCAGGCATAGACGAGACGCCTGAAAGCCACGACCTCGAGAACCCGGCAATGGATCACGCCGTCCCAGTTGCCGCCTGGGGTCGTCTGGAACGTGAAGGCTTTGCCTTCGACGGCTTCAAAGCCGGTCGGCTGCATCAGCCAGCGCGCGATCAATTGCGCGCTGGTCAGCGCCTTCCAGATCGTCTCCGGTGCATGAGGGAGCACCTCGTCGATGACGATGTCCTTTGTTTCGGCTTTCGACGCGGCAGTACTCACGGATCGATCTCCTTCAACAGGTCACGCAGGTTCTGGAAGCGCTCGCGCCAGAAGACGCCGTAGTGATCCATCCAGGTCACCAGCGGCTCGAGTCCCTGCGGCGCGGCGCGGTAATAGACATTGCGGCCCTCTGCACGCTGGGCGACGAGACCGGCCTGCTTGAGAGACTTCAGGTGCTGCGAAATCGCGCCCTGAGTGACGCCGCTGCCGCGCGTCAGCTCGGCGACGCTGATCTCCTTGCTCTCGAACACGCGCTCGAACACGGCGCGGCGGGTGGGATCGGCGAGGGCGCGCATCACGCTGGTGACGGGGTTTGGAGTGGCTTGGATCATGGGCTCAAATTAGCGATCACTAATGCATTAGTCAATACTAATTTGTCCGCGAAGCGGGGGAGCGCCTTTTGCTGGCTTGACTATGACTGACCAGTCAGTCATAAATGTCGAATGACGAAGAAGCCGACCAAAGCCGCCTTGCCCTCTGCGGCCTCCCACGCGAACGGCCCTGAGGCTGCTGGCCGCGACGCGGCGCCTGCCTCGAACCGCGCCGCGCGCGCGGCGGAGCGGCGTGCGGCGATCGTGGAAGCGGCGATGGACGAATTCATCGCGCGCGGGTTTGCGGCGACGCGCCTTGACGACATTGCCAAGCGTGCCGGCGTGGCAAAGGGCACGATCTACCTGCACTTCAAGGACAAGGAATCGATGTTCGAGGAGCTGGTGCGCATCGTCATCGTCCCCGTGGTCGCGCGATTGACTACGCTGCCGCCGCCGGCGGGCTCGGTGCGCGACCTGATCGAGGCGTTCGCCGGTAACTTCCTGAAGGAGGTGATCGGCACGAGGCGCGGCGATCTGGTGCGCCTGATCGTGGCAGAGGGGCCGCGCTTTCCCTCGGTCGCCGACTTCTATTACCGCGAGGTGGTCTCGCGTGGGATCGCCGCCATGCGCGCGCTGATCGAGCTCGGTATTGCCCGCGGCGAGATCCGCGAAAAGGATCTTGCTCGCTATCCGCAGATTCTGGTCGCGCCTGCGATGATCGCGGTGATCTGGCAGAGCCTGTTTGCGCGGCATGCGCCGCTCGATGCGCAGGAGATGCTGCGCGTTCATCTCGATTTGATTTTTGGCGAACGGAGGACGACATGAGGTCGTCGCAAGCAATTTTCAGTCTTGCATTGACAATCGTCCTCGCGGCCGGGCTGGCCGGCTGCAACGAGCAGCGCGATCCCGGCTTCCAGGGCTGGGTCGAGGCCGACATGATCTTCGTCAGCCCGGACGAAGCCGGCCGGGTGATCAAGCTCAATGTCCGCGAGGGCGACGAGGTCAAGGTCGGCGATCACCTCTATTCCGTCGATGATGACCTCCAGCTTGCCGATCTCAACCAGAACAAGGCGACGCTGGCGAATGCGCAGCAGACCTATGACCGTGCCGCCTCACTGAGCAAGACCGGCGCGGGTACGCAGGCCAATCTGGACTCCGCCGTTTCGGCTTTGCGGGTGGCGCAAGCGCGGGTGGCGACGTCGGAGACGCGCTTGGCGCGGCGCAAGGGCTTCGCGCCGGTCGCCGGCACCATCCAGCAGATCTATTTCCGCGAGGGCGAGATGGTCGCGGCGCAGCGGCCGGTGCTCTCGATCATGCCGCCGGGCAACATGAAGCTGCGCTTCTTCGTGCCGGAGACCGAGCTGTCCAAGCTTGCGATCGGGGATACGGTGCGCGTCTCTTGCGACAATTGCGCCGCCGATCTCACCGCCAAGATCTATTTCATCGCGACCTCGGCGGAATACACTCCGCCCGTCATCTACAGCCTCGATGAACGCAACAAGCTGGTCTACCTGATCCAGGCGCGGCCCTCGCGGCCTGACGCCTTGCGGGTCGGACAGCCGATCGATGTCCATCTCAATCCAAAGACCCCGGTGGCGGACAAGCGATGAGCAACGGCAACGGCATCGCCATCGACGTCAAGGGCCTGACCAAATCGTTCGGCGGCCGCGAGGTCGTGCACGATCTGTCGATGCAGGTGAAGCGCGGCTCGATCTACGGCTTCCTCGGACCCAACGGCTCGGGCAAGACCACGACCATCCGCATTATTTGCGGGCTGCTCACGCCGGACAGCGGCGAGGGCACCTGCCTCGGCTACGACATCCGCCGCGATGCCGAGAAGATCAAGCGCCAGGTCGGCTACATGACCCAGCGCTTCAGCTTGTACCAGGACCTCTCGGTGCGCGAGAACCTCGAATTCGTCGCGCGGCTCTATGGCCTCGCTGATGCGCGCGGCGCCGCACGTGACATGATCACGCGGCTCGGGCTCTCGGGGCGCGAGGATCAGCTTGCAGGCGAGCTCTCCGGCGGCTGGAAGCAGCGGCTGGCACTCGGGGCCTGCACGCTGCCCAACCCACAATTGTTGCTGCTCGACGAGCCGACCGCCGGCGTCGATCCCAAGGCGCGGCGCGATTTCTGGAACGAGATCCACGCACTCGCCGCCGACGGTCTCACGGTGCTGGTCTCGACCCACTACATGGACGAGGCCGAGCGCTGCCACGAGATCGCTTACATCGCCTACGGTCATCTCCTGACGCACGGCACCGTGGAGGAGGTGATCGCGAAGTCGGCGCTCACGACCTACACCGTCACAGGCGAGGATTTGAACGGGCTCGGGGCCGCGCTCACCGGCAAGCCGGGCGTCGACATGGTGGCGCCGTTCGGCACCTCGCTGCACGTATCCGGCCGCGACGTCGCGGCGCTCGAAGACAGCATCGCGTCTTGGCGCAAGAAGGGTGGGCTGCACTGGCAGAAGTCGCAACCCTCGCTCGAAGACGTGTTTATCGAGCTGATGGGGCGCTCCAAGGATAATTTCCAATGAGCGTGGTTGATCTTCCAGCTCCAGCCCGGGAAATTCGCGAGCGCTTCGGCTTCCTGCGGCGCTCCTATGCGATGCTGATCAAGGAGTTCATCCAACTCAGGCGCGACCGCGTTTCCTTCGCGATGATCGTGATGTTGCCTGTGATGCAGCTCATGCTGTTCGGCTATGCCATCAACACCACGCCGCATCATCTGCCGAGTGCCGTGCTGCTCCAGGAGGATTCTGATCTCACCCGCTCGATTCTGAAGGCCCTGGAGAACACAGCCTACTTCCGCTTTCTCTACGAAGTGCACGACGTCGACGATTTCGACAACCTGCTGAAATCCGGCAAGGTGCTGTTCGGCGTCGAGATCCCGCGCGGCTTCGAGCGGGCGGTGCGGCGCGGCGACAGGCCGGCGCTGCTGGTCGCCGCCGATGCCACCGATCCGGTTGCGGCGAGCGCGGCGCTCGGCTCGCTCGGCATGGTCGTGCAGACCGCGCTCAAGCACGATCTCTTCATCGGCGATCCTCCGGAGATGCCGTTCGAGATCCGCGCGCATGCCCGCTACAATCCGGCCGCGGCCTCCAGCCTCAACATCGTGCCGGGCCTGGTCGGTACCATTTTGACCATGACCATGCTGATCTTCACCGCACTGTCGGTCACGCGCGAGGTCGAGCGCGGCACCATGGAGAGCCTGTTGTCGATGCCGATCAAGCCGGTCGAGGTGATGTTCGGCAAGATCGTGCCTTACGTGCTGGTCGGCTTCGTCCAGGCCTTCCTGATCATCGGCATCGGCGTCGGTCTGTTCGGCGTGCCCGTGCTCGGAAACCTCGTCCTGCTGGCGCTGCTCTCGACGCTGTTCATCACCACCAATCTGTCGATCGGCTATACGATCTCGACGGTGGTGCAGAACCAGCTCCAGGCCATGCAAATGTCGATGATGTTCTTCCTGCCGAGCATTCTTCTGTCCGGATTCATGTTCCCGTTCGCGGGCATGCCGACCTGGGCGCAGTATGTCGGCGAATGCCTGCCGCTGACCCATTATCTGCGCATCGTCCGCGCCATCATGCTGAAGGGCGCGACCATGCAGAATTTGCGCTTCGATACGCTGGCGCTGACGGCCCTGATGCTGCTCGCCATGACCATCGCCGTGACGCGCTTCCGCCGCACGCTGGATTGAGGCAAACTGGCCTTGATGTCATCCCGGGGCGATGCGCTAGTATCGAATTATGGTGCGCAGTTGCGCACCTGAGAATCTCCAGATTCCGGGCTCGCGACTGCTTCGCGCCCCGGAATGACCAGGGGGTGAAATGGTCAGGTTTGCGAGCAGGAAGGCGCGGCATCATACCGTGCTATCGGAGGACTTCGAGCGCGAGCTGACGCGGGAGGTGCTGCGCACCGAGCTGTTGCGGGTGCGCGCCCTGATCATGACGGGCTGCGTCATGATGTTGTTCCTCACCGCGATCTACTTGATTGATCCCGCCGTGGTGAACCGGGTTTGGCGCGGGACGAAAGGGCTGATCGAGGTCTACGGCCTTCTCGTCGGCTTCATCCTGTTCGAGGTTTGGGTCCACGCCCAGATCAGGAAGAACCTCCGCCTCGATCGCGACGTGCCGGTGATCAGGCGCTATATCGGCACGCTGATCGAGACGTCGCTACCGACGGTGATGCTCATCCTGCAAATCCGGACCATGGGCGCGAGCCAGGCGCTCGGATTCGCCGTGCCTCTGATGTACTTCATTTTCGTCATCCTCTCCACTCTGCGGCTCGATTTCTGGCTCTCCACTTTCACGGGTTTTGTAGCCGCAGCCGGGCTTCTGGCGATCGCGCTGTACTACAACTCGGCGGGGGAGGCCGACGAACCCCTGATCTATTTCCATGCCGTGCGCAGCATCATCATCCTGATCTGCGGGGTGCTGGCCGGCGCCGTGGGCGCGCAGCTGCGGCGGCAATTTGCCGCCAGCATCGCGGCGGCCACCGCGCGCGACCGGGTGACCAATCTGTTCGGCCAGCACGTTTCTCCGCAGGTGGTGGAGCAGCTGATGGCGACGGGAACGAGCACAAGCGGCGACGTCCGCCGCGTCGCGGTGATGTTCGTCGATTTCCGCGGCTTCACGGCCGGCGCGCAATCGCGCACGCCGCAAGAGGTGGTCGATCGGCTCGACGGCGCCTTCGCCGTGCTGGTCGATATCCTCGACCGTCAAGGCGGCATCGTGAACAAGTTTCTCGGTGACGGTTTCCTCGCGCTGTTCGGTGCGCCGCTGGAGGCCTCCGACGCCGCGCACCGCGCGGTCGCCGCCGGCCGCGAGATGCTGATGGCAATGGATCGCATCAACGCGGAGGGCAGCTGGCCGCTTCGCATCGGCATCGGCATCCATTTCGGCGAGGTCGTCGCCGGCAATATCGGCTCGCCCCGGCGCAAGGAATACACCGTCATCGGCGATACCGTGAACTTCGCCGCGCGCTTGGAGGCGCTGAACAAGGAGTTCGGCTCGCAGCTGCTGATCTCCGCGTCCGTGCGCGAGGCGCTGGGCGCAGACGGTAGCGATGCCGTCGCGCTCGGCGAAGTCGAGGTGCGCGGCTACGGGCAGAAAGTGCCGGTGTTTCAGCTCGGCTAGCGCGCCTTCAAATGTGAGTCGCGCGTCGTTGAAGCGCCGTCGCGCTGCGTTGATGACGCGTGATGAAATATCCCTGCTAGTTTTCGGGTCCTGCACGGTGGAAGCCGAAACGTCTCGGCTTTCATTCGTTATCCGGAGAAAGCCAATGACCCGATCGACCCTTGTTGCGGCCGCGCTGATCGCCACCGCCATCCTTCAAGCCGAAGCCGCAGCCGCGCGCAACGTCACGGCGCGGCACGCCGCAACTCACGTCACGACAGACTGCGTCAGGGCTCCGGCAGAGGGTGCGTTTGCATCTGATCCCTACAAGCAGCCGCCCTGCCTGCCCAACACGGCCTACGCGTCCCCGAACTAGGGCTCGCATCAGATGAGGCCGGGCTGGCGAGGTCTGCCAGCCCGGTGTCGGGCGGGCGACGGCAGGCTTGCCCTCGCGGTATCGTGGTAGGGCCTTGACTTGCGCTTCATCTAGTCATCTATATGACTAAATGAATTCAACGCCGCTCGACGACCGCCTGCCACGCTACCAGCGCCTGCGCGACGACCTCGCGGCGCGCATCAACCGCAATGAGTGGCGGCCGGGCGAGCCGATCCCTTCGGAAGCCGAGCTGGCTGCGCATTACGGCGTTGCCATCGGCACCGTGCGCAAGGCGATCGATCAGCTCGTCAGCGACGGCGTGCTCGAGCGGCAGCAGGGCCGCGGCACCTTCGTGCGCCGCGCGCGGTTCAATTCATCGCTGTTCCGCTTCTTCCGCTTCCAGTCCGAGAGCGGCGAGCGGCGCGTGCCGAAGAGCCGGATCATCCGCCGCAAGAGCGTGCCGGCGACATCGGCGGTCGCATCCGCGCTACGCATCCCGGTCGGCGAGCCGGTGATCAGCCTCTCGCGCCTGCGCCTGATCGACGACGTGCCGCTGCTCGCAGAGGAGATCTGGCTGCAGCAATCACGTTTCGCCAAGATCCTCGAGATCGACACCGCCGAATTCGGCGACCTCCTGTATCCGCTCTACGAGGAGCGCTGCGGCGAGGTCGTGGTTTCGGCCGAGGAGATCCTCACTGTCGAGACCGCCAACGAGATGCAGGCGCGCCTACTCAGGCTCGCGCCTCATGCCCCGCTGATCGTGATCGAGCGCCTCGCGCTCGACCTCGAGCGCCGACCGATCGAATGGCGCAGGTCGCGCGGGCCGGCCGACCGCTTCCGCTATCACGTCGAGATCCGCTGAAGCGGCCTTTCTACGTCATCAAGCAATAACGAGTACAGGGGTAGGAAACATGTCGAACTGGTACAGCGAAAGCTCGCCGCTGGAGCGGCGCACGTTCTGGGCAAGCTTTGGCGGCTGGGCGCTCGATGCGCTCGACGTCCAGATGTTCGGTCTTGCCATCCCGGCGCTGATCGCCGCGTTCGGCATCAGCAAGGCCGATGCCGGTCTGCTCGGATCCATCACGCTGTTCTTCGGCGCGTTCGGCGGCTGGTTCGGCGGTGCGCTCGGCGATCGCTTCGGCCGCGTCAAGGCGCTGCAGATCACGGTGGCCACCTTTGCGCTTGCGACCTTCGCCTGCGCCTTCGCGATGACCTACACCCAGCTCCTGGTCTTGAAGGCGATCCAGGGCCTCGGCTTCGGCGCCGAATGGGCCTGCGGCGCGGTGCTGATGGCCGAGATCATCCGGCCCGAGCATCGCGGCAAGGCGCTCGGCTCGGTGCAGAGCGCCTGGGCGGTGGGATGGGGCGCCGCCGTGCTGCTCTCGGCGCTGGTCTTCACCTATGCGCCGGCCGACATCGCCTGGCGGCTCTTGTTTGCGCTCGGCCTGTTGCCCGCGCTCCTGATTATCTTCATCCGCCGCGGTCTGAAGGAGCCGCCGCGCGCGGCCGCGGCCGAGAAGACGCCGTTCTTCGCAACGCTCTCGGGCATCTTCCACCGCGACGTGCTGCGCTCCACCCTGATCGGCGGCCTGTTCGGCATCGGAGCCCATGGCGGTTATGCCGCGCTGACAACCTTCCTCCCGACGTACTTGCGCGAAGTCCGGCATCTGTCGGTGCTTGGCTCCAGCGGCTATCTCGCCGTGATCATCGTCGCCTTCTTCTGCGGCTGCGTGACCAGCGGCATCATCAGCGATCGCATCGGGCGCCGGGCCAATGTCGCGTTCTTTGCCACCTCCTGCATCGTCACGGTGCTGATCTACATCTTCGCGCCGCTGACAGATGGGCAGATGCTGGTGCTCGGCTTTCCGCTCGGCTTCTTCTCCGCCGGCATTCCCGCCAGCATGGCGGCGCTGTTCAGCGAGCTTTATCCGGCCGGCGTGCGCGGCACCGGTGTCGGCTTCTGCTACAATTTCGGCCGCATCGTCTCCGCCGCGTTCCCCTTCCTTGTCGGCTTCCTCAGCGAACATATCGGGCTTGGGCCTGCAATCGGCATCGATGCGGCCTTTGCCTATTCGCTGGTCCTGATCGCGGTACTGCTGCTGCCGGAGACGCGCGGCAAAGTCTTCGAACAGACCGCCGCGACGCGCGCCTGACGTGCAGATGGGGAGCAAGTGCCATGACGTTCGTCTCGCGCGGCCTCACACGCCGCCAGTTTGGTGCGGGCCTCGGATCGCTCGCCGCAACGGCCGCCACCACAGCCAGGAGTGAGGCGGCCTTGCCGACGATCGATAGCCATGCCCACGTCTTCCACCGAGGTCTCCAGCTCGCGCCGGGCCGGCGCTATGCGCCCGGCTACGACGCGCCGCTGGCGCTCTATCTGGAGCAGCTCGACCGGAGCAGCATGAGCAATGGCGTGCTGGTGCAGCCGAGCTTTCTCGGCACCGACAATTCCTATCTGGTCGATTGCCTGAAGCAGGCGAGCGGTCGCCTGCGCGGCATCGCCGTGGTCGATCCCGCGGCGACGACGGACGAGTTGCGTGTGCTCGATCGCGCCGGCGTCGTCGGCATTCGGCTCAATCTCGTCGGGCAGCCCTTGCCGGATCTCGCCGCCCGCGAGTGGAAGGCGCTGCTCGGAAGCGTGAGAGCGATGGGGTGGCAGGTCGAGGTCCAGCGCAACGCCTCCGATCTTGCCGTGCTCGCGCCACAGCTGCTCGATCACGGCGTCACCGTCGTGCTCGATCACTACACGTTGCCGGACCCGAAGCTCGGCGTCGGCGATCCCGGTTTCCAGTCGGTACTGAAGCTGGGAGCGACGAAGAACGTCTGGGTCAAGATCTCGGCGCCCTATCGCAACGGTGCGGCCGGCGAAGACTTCGCGAAGCAAGCCTTTCCGCTGCTGCGCGGCGCTTACGGCCTCAATCGCCTATTGTGGGGCAGCGACTGGCCGCACACGCAATTCGAGGCGACGCAGACTTACGCGAAGAACCGGGAATTTCTCGATCTGCTAATCGTCGACAAGAGCGAGCGTGGGCAAGTGCTCGCGGCGCCACGGCCGCTCTTTCGCTTCTGAATCTCTTCCGCGATTGCTCCGATTGCTCCGAATTTAGGGGCATGACGAGCGATGTTTTCGGCTTGTAGACTGCTGCGTGATGCGGCCCGTCGGCCGCGACTTGCATGGGGAAGTGACGATGCAGCGCCGCTACATCACCGTCGACGTGTTCACCGACCGCGCCTTCGGCGGCAACCAGCTCGCCGTGGTGCTCGATGCCGGCGGGCTGACGGCCGCGCAGATGCAGGCGATCGCGACCGAGTTCAACTATTCCGAGACGACGTTCGTGCTGCCGCCGCGCGACAAGGCCAATGATGCCGAGGTGCGAATCTTCACGCCGGTGAGGGAGCTTCCCTTCGCAGGGCATCCTAATGTCGGGACCGCCTTCGTGCTGGCGAGCCTTGCCAGGGAGCCGAAGTCGCGGCTGCTGTTCGAGGAGAAGGCGGGTCTCGTACCGGTGGACATTGTGCGTGAGCAGGGCCGGGTGGTCAGCACCGAGCTCACCGCTCCGCAGCCGCTGTCGCGGCTTGCACAATGTTCTGCCGAAGAGGTCGCGGCCTGCATTTCTCTGACTGCGGATGACATCAAGACCGATCATCATGCGCCGCAAGTCGTCGGCGTCGGAACGCCGTTCGTGGTTGCCGAGGTGCGATCGCGCGAGGCTGTGCGCCGGGCCAGGCCGGACGCCGCAGCGTTTGGCCGGATGCTGCCGCGCGACGGCGCTTTCTCGGTCTATTTCTACACCCGCGATGTGCCGGCAGCTGAGGCATCTTGCGAGCGTCAGGCGCGGATGTTCTTTCCTGGCGCCAGCGGGCTGATCGAAGACCCCGCGACCGGCAGCGCGACGGTTGCCGCCGCCGCCCTGTTCGCCGATCTCGATCCCGCGCCCGACGGCGAATTGAAGCTCACGATCGGCCAGGGTTTTGACATGGGCCGTCCAAGCATCCTTCTCACCCGCGTCCGCAAGCGGGACGGCAAGATCGTCTCCGCTCATGTCGGCGGCAGTTGCGTACAGATGATGGAAGGGACGTTCCGGTTGGCGGGGGATTCCTAGCCCGGATGGAGCGAAGCGCAAGCCGGGGGGTGCTGCGAGGGCCGAAGGTCCCGATTGCGCTTTCGCTCCATCCGGGCTGCGGGATCGGGCTCGCGCGCCCAGCTACATCTGCCGTCCCGCCAAATTCTTCACCGCGACCCCATCGCGCTCCTCGATGATCTCCGCGATCATCCGGCGGTGGCAGTGGGTGTGGTCGCGTTCGTAGCAGAGCAGGCACACCGGGCCGGCCTTGTTCACGAGCGCCGACAGCTCGTCCATCTCTTCTTTCGCCTGCGGCGTCTTCAGGTGCTTCGAATAGATCGTCTCCAGCACGTCATATTGCCCGCTGCGGGCGGCGAGGCGACCTTCCTTGGGCGTGCCGAGCGCGGCGAGATGGACATAGGCGATGCCGCGCTCATCGAGCCCGGCGGATAGCTGCTTCTTGGAAAAGCCCGGCCGGCGCGACGACGTCACCGCGCGCACGTCGACCACGAGCTTGACGCCCGCAGCTTCCAGCTCGTCCAGCACGGCCTTGGGCGGCGTCTGCTCATAGCCGATGGTGAAGAGCGTCTTCGCCTTTGCCATGAACCATCCTCAGCTCACTCGCGCGATCAGTTCCATGGCGCCGTGAGGTGCGCGCACCTTGCCCTCGTGGATGACATAGGCGAACACGTCACGCGGCGCCTTCTTCGGCTTGGCCTTGTCAACCTTCGGCAGGTCATCCGGTTCACCGCCCGCAGCCCAATCCTTGAAGCGCTCTGCCCAGGCATCGAGCTGCTTCGGCGGATAGCAGGTCTTGATCTCGTCATTGCCTTTCTGAAGCCGCGCATAGACGAAATCGCCGGCGACATCGGCGATGGCGGGATATTTGCCATGCTCGGCGAACACCACGGGCGTCTCGAACTCGCGGATCAGTGCGATGAAGTCAGGCGTGCAAAAGCTGTCATGGCGGACCTCGACGACGTGGCGCAGCGCGCGCCCGTCGAGCTTGCGCGGCAACAGCTCCAGGAACTTGCCGAAATCGGCGCCGTCGAACTTCTTCGTCGGCGCGAACTGCCACAGCACCGGCCCGAGATGGTCACCGAGTTCCAGCACGCCGGAATCATAGAACCGCTTGATGGAATCGCCGGCCTCGGCGAGCACGCGGCGGTTGGTGGCGAAGCGCGGTCCCTTCACCGAGAACACGAAATCATCAGGCACCTCACTCGCCCATTTGCGAAAGCTCTCCGGCTTCTGCGAGCCGTAATAGGTGCCGTTGATCTCGATCGAGGTCAGCTTCGAGGCGGCATAGGACAGCTCCTTCGCCTGCGCGAGCTTCTCCGGATAGAACACGCCGCGCCAGGGTTCGAAGGTCCAGCCGCCGATGCCGATGAAGATGTTGCCGGTTTTTTTGGACGCGGTTTTTGCTTTGGCCACGGGAGGATCTCGCATCGTCGGGGGAGGAGGGCTTCATCCTAATCAAACCAGATGTGATTGGCCAGTTGGCCCGTCCCGTCTAAGCTTGCGCCCCGACCCGCGAAGAAGGAGAACAACAATGCGGATGCTGTTGGTGGGAGCCGCGCTCATCACGATGACATCTGCTGCCATGACGTGTTCTGCCTTGGCAGATGACGACGACGCGAAAAGTGCACAGAAGCTCGCCCAGCAGGGCCGCGACGATTACTGGCATTGCCTGGCGCGGGAATATTCGCGCGACTCCAATCAGGGCCTGTCGGAGCAGGATTTCGGCCGCTCGGTTGCGGGCGCCTGTCCATCGGAGCGGCAATATTACCGCGTGGCGCTGCTCGATTATCTCACCACGCAGTATCCGGATATCGATGCCGGCGCCCATCTCGCTACCGCCAACAGGGCGGTGGAGGCGGCGCAGAAGGACATCGTGATCGCCTTCGTCAAGCACCGGCCGCCCCAGAAGTAGCAAGTCACCAAGGCTGGCTGGCAGCTCTTCCGGCCGCGCGCTCATCCATGGTATCAGTGGGCCCATCTGGAGCAGGGATGGGTTTCCATGTCGTCTGAGTCGGTGGGTGGCGTTCTGGGGGCGATCGTCGCGGCGATCGTGCTTGCGGTTGCCGTCGTGTTCGGGCCGATCGGCCAGTACGGCAAGCCGCCCAAGCCGGCGAAGGTCGAGCCGGCCCCGGCGGCTGCACCGCCAGCACCCGCCGCGCCCCCGCCGCGCGGGCCGATCATCCGGGAAGTCCCCAACCAATAGGGCGCGAAAAATGGGGTTTCCGCCCCCTTGCGAAGCGCTTTTGCCGTCCCCATCTAGCGTCTAACGGCGACGTTGAGCGAAGAACTCCGTCGTTGGGACGACCTTGGAATAGCTCAGGCCTGCGCCGGATGTACGCGCGGTCCGCCATTCCGGGGTCGTTGGCATTTTGGGCCCATTTTTGGGCCGTTCCCCAGAGACCCCGGCTTGGCAGCGCAGGACGCGGCGGATATACGCTGCCGTCATGAATGAAGCGATCAGACCGGGCGTCGACATCCAGGCTCAAGAGGGGCCGGAACTGTCGGTCATCGTCCCCACCTTCAATGAGCGCGACAACGTCACGGTGCTGTACCGGCGCCTGGAGGCGACCCTCGCCAACGTCGCCTGGGAGGTCGTGTTCGTCGATGACAATTCACCCGACGGCACCTGGGACGTCGTGCGCGCGCTGGCGCAGCGCGACAGCCGCGTGCGCTGTGTCCGCCGTATCGGCCGCCGCGGTCTGTCGGGCGCGTGCATCGAGGGCATCCTCGCCTCGAGCGCTCCCTATGTGGCCGTGATCGATGCCGACCTCCAGCACGACGAGACGCAACTGCCCAAAATGCTGTTGCTGCTCGCAAGCGATCAGGCCGACCTCGTGGTCGGCAGCCGCTACATCGAGGGCTACAAGAGCGAAGGTTTCAACAAGCAGCGCGCCGGCGCCAGTGCGCTCGCAACCGAGGTCGCCAAGAAGATGTTGCGGGTCGAGATTGCCGACCCCATGAGCGGCTTCTTCATGATCCGCCGCGACCGTTTCGAGCAGCTCGCGCCAAAGCTCTCCGTGCACGGCTTCAAGATCCTGCTCGATGTCGTCGCGACTGCGCACGGCAGCTTGCGGGCGGTCGAGATTCCCTACACCTTCGGCGCCCGCCAGCACGGCGAGAGCAAGCTCGATTCCATGGTCGCGCTCGACTTCCTCGGTCTCGTCTTCGCCAAGCTGACCAACGACATTGTCTCGCTGCGTTTCATCCTGTTCGCGATGGTCGGCGGCATCGGTCTCGTGGTGCACTTGACCACGCTGTTCATCGCACTTCAGCTGTTCAAGGCGCCGTTCGCGGAGGCGCAGGCCGCCGGCGCCATCGTCGCCATGACCAGCAATTTCATCCTCAACAACTTCCTCACCTATCGCGATCAGCGACTGAAGGGCTTTGCGCTGCTGCGCGGCCTGATCGCCTTCTACATCGTGTGCAGCGTCGGCCTGCTCGCCAATGTCGGCGTCGCATTCTCGGTGTACGACCAGGAACCGATCTGGTGGCTGGCCGGCATGGCCGGCGCGCTGATGGGCGTGGTGTGGAATTACGCGATGTCCGGACTGTTCGTCTGGCGCAAGAAATAGCGCGTGATGGGCGGAGCTGACGCGCGGATCGTCCGCAACACCGCGCTGACGATCCTCGCGCTGGTGGCCCTGCGGCTCGTCGCGGCCGCCTTCACCCCGATCACCTTCGACGAAGCCTATTACTGGATGTGGTCGAAGAACCTGGCCGGGGGTTACTACGACCACCCGCCAATGGTCGCCTATGTGATCCGCGCCGGCACCCTGATCGCGGGCGATACCGAGCTCGGCGTCCGCCTCGTCTCGATCCTGCTCGCACTGCCGATGAGCTACGCGGTCTATCGTTCCGCCGCAATCCTGTTCGGCGGCGCGCGCGTGGCTGCAACCAGCGCCATCCTGCTCAACGTGACGCTGCTGGCCTCCGTCGGCACGCTGATCGTGACGCCCGATGCGCCGCTGCTGGTCGCCTCCAGCTTCGTGCTGTTCTTCCTCGCCAACGTGCTGGAGACCGGCCGGGGCGCATGGTGGCTCGCGGTTGGTGTCGCGGTCGGCACGGCGCTGCTCTCGAAATACACCGCGATGTTCTTCGGGCCGGCGATCCTGATCTGGCTCGCTTCCGTGCCGAAACTCAGGCGCTGGTTTCTCTCGCCCTGGCCGTATCTCGGCGGCCTGGTCGCCTTGGCGCTGTTCTCGCCGGTGATCCTTTGGAATGCGGACCATCAATGGGTCTCGTTCGCAAAGCAGCTCGGGCGCGCGAAGATCGAGGACTTCCGCCCGGTCTTCATCGCAGAGCTGATCCCGACGCAGATCGCGTTCGCAACGCCGCTGGTCTTCATCCTCGGCGCCATGGGCCTGCACGCGCTGACCTGGCAGCGCGCCGGCGCGCTGGCCTCGCGCGTGCTGATCGAGACGATGTTCTGGACCATCGTCGCCTATTTCGTCTGGCACTCGCTGCATGCCCGCGTCGAGGCCAACTGGTTCGCGCCGGTCTATCCGCCCTTCGTCGTGGCCGCGGCCGCCGCTGCCAACCTTGCGCAGTGGAAGCCGCGCCAGCGGCGCCTCGTCGACTTCTGCCTGCGTTGGGCCGCGCCGGTCGGCATCGTGATGTTTGCAGCGTTGGTCGTTCAGGCAAATACCGGCTGGCTGTCGGGCTATCGTCGCGATGCCACCGTGCGCAGCGTCGGTGTCGGCTGGCGCGAGCTCGCCGCAGAGATCGAAGCGGTGCGCGTGCGCGTCGGTGCGACCTGTGTGCTCGCACAGGATTACGGCACCACGAGCTGGCTCGCGTTCTACCTGCCGCGCGGCACCTGTGTGGCACAGCAGAGCCAGCGCATCCGCTGGGTCAACATGGGCGAGCCGGATCCCAAGCTGCTCGCCGGCAAGCTGCTCTATGTCGACGAGCTGCGCCCGGACGGGCATCCCGTCCTCAACGAGCGCTTTGCAACGGTGACGCAAGTTGCGCAGTTGCAGCGCAAGCGCGGGCCGCTCGTGGTCGAGACCTACGGCATCGATCTGCTCGAAGGCGCCAAGGATGAGGTGCTGGATCGCTCGCCGCCGCCGGAGGCGCGGTAGCGGACTTCAGCCGATCATCTCGGCCTTGGCAGCCTCGTGGCCTGGCCCGCTCTGATCGCGCCAGAACCAGACGGTCACGACACCAGAACGGCCGCGGACATGGGCCAGCAGGGGGCCTGACAGGACGCCGTCGGGAGCACCGTGGAAGTCGGCCGCATCCAGCATCGTATCGCTCAGTGCGAGCCGCGCATCATTCTGGGCGGCAACCTCCATCAGCCGGCTTGCGACGTTGACGGTGTCGCCTGTCGCCGTGATGTGCTGATGGCTTTCGCCGAGCCGCGAGGCGACGATCGGGCCGCAATGCGCGCCGATCTTGAAGCCGAGCTGACCTGCGACTGCCGGCGGCAGCGAGGCGATCCAGCGTTCGAGACCGCGATGCAGGTCGATCGCGCATTTCAGCGCGCGCGCCGCGTCGTCGGGCATCGCGCGCGGCAACCCGAACAGGATCATGGCGCCATCGCCGAGGAAGCCGGTGATCATGCCGCCGCAATCGATCGCGGCCTTGTCGATCAGTGCATGAAACGCCTTCAGAAGATTCCTGAGTTCGTCCGGATCAATCCGCTTGCTCAAACCGGTGAAGCCGGAGAGATCGACGAAGACCACGGCGGCATCCTGCCGGACGGGCTTTGACAGGAAGTCCGGATCGCGCGCCAGCCACTCCTGCAGTGCCGGCGCCTGGAATTGCGCAAGCGACCTGCTCTTGGCGACGAAATATTGCGTGCGGCGGCCCCCGGCCCACAGCTGCACGCCGGCAAAGACGGTCACCGGCGGCACTGCCGCGGCGAGCGTGGTCGCCGCGTTCAGCCAGACGCCATGCGTGAACGCGAACAGATTGAGTCCGGCCCAGGCGATCATCATCGCGGCCGCCGCCATGATGCCGAGCGCGCTACGCCGCCAGGCGAGCAGGCCGACCAGCAGCATCGGCAGAAGGGTCGCGGAGAGCGCGTCGGCAATACGGACCCTGCGGTCGCGCACGACGGCATCGCCGGCGACGAGATGCGTGATCGCAGTCGAGATCACTTCGACGCCGGGCATGAGGGAATCGAACGGAGTGGGATAGAAATCGCCGCCGCCGGCGACCGAGGCGCCGATCACGACGATCCGGTTCTCGATCGCCGCCCGATCGAGCGTGCCGTCGAAGATGCTCTGTGCGCTGACGGTACGGATCGTCCGACGCGGGCCGTAATAGGTGATCGGCAACGCGAAGTCGCTGTCGGTCGGCACCGCGCGATTGCCCAGCATGAGACGGTCGGGCGCGACCGTCAGCGGCTGGTCGAGCGCACGGGCGGCGACACGCAAAGGGAACGACAGCTCGACCTTGTCGCGCGTCCGGAACAGCATCGGCACCGCGAGCGGTGAGCCCGATTGTCCCGTCGCGACATTGACGACGCCGACCTCGGCGTGATCGGCGAATGCGGGCAATGGCTGCAAGAAGCGTTCGGCCTCGGGCAACACGGCCAGGGGGCCTTCGCTGGGTGCCACGGTCTCGCTGGCGGAGGGGAAGATCGCCGCGGCGGCGAGCACCATGGGACCGGTGGCGAGCGTGTTGGCCAGCGTGGCATCGCCGATCGCGGCGCTGCGGTCGACGAGCAGGAGATCGATCGCGACAACCTTCGGCTTGAACTGCACGATGGTGTCTACGACGCGGGCAAGATCGGCGCGCGGCAGCGGATAGCTGCCACCGCGCTTCACGACGGTGTCGTCGATCGCGACGATAGTGACGACATCGGGCGGACGCTGCACGCCGCGGGCCTGCGTCCGCCAGTCGGTCAGCGTGGCTTCGAGGCGATCGAGAAAGCGCAGATGGCCGTTGGCGTGCGCGGCATAGATGCCCGCGCCCCACAGCGCGGTGAGGACGAGTGCCACCAGGATCTGAACGCGTCGGCTGCGCATGCGGTCGTCTTGCAATCTCGTATTGTCCAAATAGTCTTGGCGACCCCGACCTATTGCCCGAGTCTTGCCATGAGCGCGTCGACGCGCGGCTGACCCCATGTCTTGATGGTCAACGGGCCGGTTGCCTCGACGTCGACGCCTTCGCCGGGTCCAAGCACGACGCCGCGTCCACGAGCCCGGCGGGTCACGCCGACCGCACCGTCGGCGACGAACACGGAGGTCTTGGCGTCAGCGACATCGACTGCCCATTTCGTGCCGCGCACTGCGGCAATCGCTTGCGGCGTCAGCACCTTGAAGGGGTTGCGCCGCGGCTTCTTGGGCACCTCGATCAGCAGGGCCTTGTTGCTCAACGCCACGGAATCTATATGTCCGTCGCGGTTGGCGTCCTTAAGTTCAAACTTGGCGCCACTTTCCGCAACGATGGTGATGCCGTTGTCGCAGCGCCAGGTCTGCGTCCCAGCGGCCGAGGGCGACGCCGTGCAGCCCGCATTGGCCGCAAGCTGTGCAGTCGCAGATCCAACCAACAGAAGCGACCCTGCCAGGGCGAAAAACCCTGTGCGCGCTATCCCTCTCATGCCAGCTCCGTTTGCGTGCTCGGCACAGTTCAAGGCGGGACGATACGGTACCGTATCACGCGCAGAGGCTGCTGAAAAGTGCCGAGGTGGCAGCTATTTTCTCGTGGCGGCGATGTCCAGAACCGAAACGATCAACTTTCAGTCACGGCGCTGTTGCCGCAATCGGCCAGCGGACGCAGGGCCGTCCACCAGCCTCGCGCAACGCTTCCGCGCTACGCTCAGTGCTAATTTGAGGGTCACGAAAACGGCGTTGTTGAGTGCGTCATGGATGCGGCCGCAAGCGTCGAACAGTTGGCGCAAACCGGTCGAGAAACATGGTTAACAGACGCGTCTAAGTCCGTAGTTCTGCGGGCTTTTTTCTCAAAACGGGACAGCGTTGACGAGTTGCCCCACATCCGCCCGAACTTAATCCGCATTTAACTAAAAGTCGCCTTAATGACGCTCCGACCCTCTGCGAGATGCTGTTCCCGGATCGTGACCAGCGGCACTTCGAAGGGGGACTGAGTGACACCGTCCTGGACGCAAGGCGAATGAGTACGAGTATCGCTGCGCAGAGTAACGCGGCACGGAAGTCCAAGAATTATTCGCGGAAATCTTCCCGGAAAATGACCACGTCCAATTGGCTTGGCGCCGCGGCGATCGGCTGTGTCGTGATGGGCGCCGGCTGGACCATCTACAGCAACGTCTTTGGCGCGAGCGTCTATCCGACTGTCGGCAGCATCGGCTACGACGAGCCCGTGATCAAGCGCGCACCCAAGGTGGCGCTGCGCGAGGCCCGCGAGGCCATTGAGGAAACCTTCGCGCTGCTGCCCGACCGGCTCCAGGTCGCAGCTCCCATCTCGCGCGAGATGTTCAACGAGCGCTTTGCCGCCGCTGCGACGCAGGGTGTGCCGTCGAATGCGGCGAGCGCCGCGCCGGCAACGGAGGTTGCCACGGCCAACGACACGCCGAAGGATGCCCCGAAGCAGAGCGTCATCGCCAAGGTCGCGGAAGCGCTGAAGCCGGCAGCCAGGACCGCTGACAAGACCGCTGAGAAGCCTGCGGACAAGGCCAAGCGCGCACCGGATGCCCAGATGCAGCTGGCCTCGGCCGACCCGGCCGAGATCGTGCCGGCGCCCGAGGCGAAGCCGAAATCCTTCGCCGACCGCGCCAAGGCCGCCGTGATGTCGATCACCGCTCCGCGCCAGTCGATGGTCGAAAAGCTCTGGGGCAAGCGTGAGCCGTCCGGCGGGCTGCTCGCCTACGCCTCGGCCGATGCGAGTGTGACCGCGTCCATCGCGCCGAAGGAGCAGAACCCGATGTTCGGCGGCGCGCCGCCCTATGAGCGCGACACCGCGGTCTACGACATCACCGCCAAGACGGTGTATCTGCCCGACGGCACCAAGCTCGAGGCGCATTCCGGCCTCGGCTCCAATCTCGACGATCCGCGCTCCTCGAAAATCCGCATGCGCGGTGTGACGCCGCCGCATATCTACACACTGAAGCCGCGCGAGGCGCTGTTCCACGGCGTGCCGGCGCTGCGCCTGACCCCGATCGGGGGCGAAAGCGCGATCTACGGCCGCGACGGTCTGCTCGCGCACACCTTCATGCTCGGGCCGAACGGCGACTCCAACGGCTGCGTGTCGTTCAAGGACTATTACGCGTTCCTGGATGCCTACCGCAACAAGGGCATCCGCAAGCTCGCGGTGCTGGCGCGGGTGGACTGACCTGCGCTCAAGCGGTCATCTGCTTGCGCAGCGCCATCTCGGTCGCAATCGCCTCCCGCACGCGAGGCCGCGCCTGCATGCGTTCGAGATAGGCTGACAACGATGGCCACTGCGCAATGTCGACGCCGGCAGGCCGAAGCAGCAGCAGGGCCCAGGCGAGGTGGGCGTCCGCGACGGTGAAGCGGTTGCCGACGAGGAATTCGCGGTCCGCCAGATGCGCTGCCGGCACCGACAAGGTCTGCGCGATCCGTGCCCGCGGTTTGGCGAGCGAGCCGTCGTCCTTGTACCAGAAGGTCGGAAACAGGAACGCCTTGTGGATCTCGGCGCCGACGAAGCTCAGCCATTCCTGGAGCCTGTAGCGGTCGGGATCGCCGAGCGGCGGCGCAAGGCGCGCCTCGGGCTTCAAATCGGCAATGTATTGCAGCACCGCCGCGCTCTCGGTCAGCCGTTCGCCATTCTCCAGCACCAGCACCGGCACAGCGCCCTTCGCCGCCACGCCGTGAAAATCGCTGCCGTCGTCCACGATCGTCTTGGTCAAGAGGTGCACCTGATGGTACTGCGCATCGAGGCCAGCCTCCATCAGCGCGATCCGGCTCGCGAGCGAGCAGGCCATCGGCGAGAAATAGAGTTGCAGCATCGCGTTGCTCCGTTACTTCAGCGCATCGCCGCGGGCGATGATCGCGAAGCGATCGGACAGCTCGGCGAGCGCAACCTCGTGGATGGTTCGGGCGTCCAGCGTGCCGCCGCGCCCGTCCGGCAGGTCGCGCGTGGCGCACGCATCGGCATCGATCGTGGTGCGAAAGCCGAGGTCGAGCGCGGCCCGCGCCGTGGAGCTGACGCACATATGCGTCATGAAGCCGGCCAGCACGATGTTCTTGCGTCCGGTCGCGACAAGGCGCGCCTGCAAATCGGTGCCGGCAAAGGCATTCGGCAGCTCCTTCTCGATCACGGGCTCGCTGGCGCGGGGGCTCAGCTCGACGACGATGGCGCCGCGGTGGGCGGTACGATCGAACAGGCTGCCGGCCTTGCCGCGATGGGCGATGTGGATGATCGCGGCACCAGCCTCGCGGGCCTGTGCCAGGAGCGCAGCCGCGCGTGCGATCGCGGGCTTGGCGTCGGGCAAGGCGAGGGGGCCCGCGAGATATTCGTTCTGGATATCGATCAGCACCAGCGCGGCGTCGCCGAGGCGCGGCGGGCTGAGGTCGGCGCCGGCGAGCTGGAGCAGGGTCTTTGCGATCATGGTCTTGGAAATCTCCCGGGGTAGAAGGCGCAACAAACATAGCCCGGGAATGCCTGCCGATATGCAGGAATATTGCAGCGGGAGGCTGCGAGATTGCAGGCCATCGGGCGGCGATGTAGCCTCAAGCCATGAACTGGGACGATCTGCGCATCATCGCCGCCGTCAGGGACGAAGGCACCTATGCCGGCGCCAGCGCAAAGCTGCGTATCGACGAGACGACGGTCGGGCGCCGGCTGTCGCGCATCGAGCGTGCGCTCGGCCTGCGTCTGTTCGAGGCCGCCGACGGCGTCCGCAGGCCGACGCGGCAATGCGAAGCGGTGCTGGCGCATGTCGAGGCGATGGCCTCGCATGCGGCCGAGATCGGCCGGCTCAGCGAGAGCCTGGAAGGTCCGGTCGGCCGCCTGCGCATCGCCTCCACCAACACAGTTGCAGAAGAAGTGCTGTCGCCGCGTGCGGGCGACTTCCTGCGGACCCATCCCGGCCTGACGCTGCAATTCCTCACCTCGAGCGAGAACGTCAGGTTCTCGCGCTGGGAGGCTGATCTGGCCATCCGCTTGCGCAAGCCCGACAAGGGCGACTTCGCGATCTCAAGGCTCGGCGACATCAAGCTGTATTTTTTCGAGCCGGTTACGACCGAGGGCGAGCCGATGCTGTGCGTCTATCCCGACGAGCTCGGCGCCATTCCCGAGATGCAATTCCTGCGCACCAGGAAGGCCCGCGCGCGCTGCGTCACCGATAACGTCCGCGTCATCCGCAATCTGATCCGCGCCCATCAGGCCGCCGGCGTGTTGCCGGAATATGTCTGCGCCGACCTGCTCGGCGACCGCCGCCTGCTCGCCACGCTGCTGCCGAAGCGGCGCGACGTGTGGCTGCTGGTGCAAAACCATCTCAAGCGGGATGCCGCAACCCGCGTGACGATCGACTGGGTGAGGGCCTGTTTCCAGGAGACCTCGCGCCGCTGACGGCGCATCGGGTTGCGATCGGCCCCCACAGGGTTCGCCTGTCGTGAACGCGCGAGCGCGCCGGCGCGACCTATCCTGAACAGGGTTTTTTCCCGCGCGCAGAGGTTGCGTAACGTCATGCCGGTTGCAGGCTGAGCAGAAGGCGATGACGATTGTTCAGGACACCATCCGGCCGTCGACGGCGCAATCGCGGGAGCGGAAGGCGATTGCTTTCCGGATCATGCTTTAGAAGGCCCACTTGGGCGCGAGCCCGGAATGACGGGTGGAGAGAAGTTATTGCAAACAAAAACCCCGGCATCGCTGCCGGGGTTTCGTAGTTCTCGAGGGTGCTGGATCAGAAGTCCATGCCGCCCATGCCGCCGCCGGGGGGCATCGCCGGGCCGGCGCCGCCCTTCTTGGGCAGCTCGGCGACCATGGCTTCCGTGGTGATCAGGAGCGCGGCCACCGAGGCAGCGTTCTGGATCGCGGTGCGGACCACCTTGGTCGGGTCGATGATGCCCTTCTTGACGAGGTCGGCATATTCGCCGGTCTGGGAGTCGAAGCCGTAATTGTAGGCCTTGTTCTCCAGGATCTTGCCGACGATCACCGAACCGTCTTCACCGGCATTGATCGCGATCTGGCGAGCGGGAGCCGACAGCGCCTTGCGCACGATCTCGACGCCGGTCTTCTGGTCGTCGTTCTTGGTGCGCAGGCCCTTGAGCTGCTCGGAGGCACGCAGCAGGGCGACGCCGCCGCCCGGGACGATGCCTTCCTCGACCGCCGCGCGGGTCGCATGCATCGCGTCATCAACGCGATCCTTGCGCTCCTTCACCTCGACCTCGGTCGCGCCGCCGACGCGGATCACCGCGACGCCGCCAGCGAGCTTGGCGAGACGCTCCTGGAGCTTCTCACGGTCGTAGTCCGAGGTGGTCTCCTCGATCTGCGCCTTGATCTGGGCCACGCGCGCCTCGATGTCGGCCTTCTTGCCGGCGCCGTTGACGATCGTGGTGTTCTCCTTGTCGATCATCACCTTCTTGGCGCGACCGAGCATGTTGAGCGTGACGTTCTCGAGCTTGATGCCAAGGTCTTCCGAGATCGCCTGGCCGCCGGTCAGGATCGCGATGTCCTGCAGCATGGCCTTGCGGCGATCGCCGAAGCCCGGAGCCTTGACGGCCGCGACCTTCAGGCCGCCACGCAGGCGGTTCACGACGAGGGTGGCGAGGGCCTCGCCTTCCACGTCCTCGGCGACGATGACCAGCGGCTTGCCGGTCTGCACCACGGCCTCGAGCAGCGGCAGCAGCTCGTTCAGCGAGGAGAGCTTCTTCTCGTTGATGAGGATGTAGGCGTCGTCCATCTCGACGCGCATCTTGTCGGCGTTGGTGACGAAGTAGGGCGAGATGTAGCCGCGGTCGAACTGCATGCCCTCGACGACGTCGAGCTCGGTCTCGAGCGACTTGGCTTCCTCGACGGTGATGACACCCTCGTTGCCGACCTTCTTCATGGCGTCGGCGAGGAACTTGCCGATCTCGGCATCGCCGTTGGCCGAGATAGTGCCGACCTGGGCGATCTCGTCGTTCGAGGTGACCTTCTTCGAGTTCTTCTCGAGGTCGGCCACGACGGCCTCGACCGCGAGGTCGATACCGCGCTTGAGGTCCATCGGGTTCATGCCGGCGGCAACGGACTTCGCGCCTTCCTTCACGATCGCCTGGGCGAGCACGGTGGCGGTGGTGGTGCCGTCGCCGGCCGCGTCAGCGGACTTGGAGGCGACTTCGCGCACCATCTGGGCGCCCATGTTCTCGAACTTGTCGTCGAGCTCGATCTCCTTGGCGACGGTGACGCCGTCCTTGGTGATGCGGGGAGCGCCGAACGACTTGTCGAGCACGACGTTACGGCCCTTCGGACCGAGCGTGACCTTCACCGCGTTGGCGAGAACGTCGACACCGCGCAGCATCTTGTCGCGCGCTTCAACCGAGAATTTGACTTCTTTGGCTGCCATCTGGATTTTTCCTTGAGGATGTTTGACTGGAGGGAGGAGAGGGCCCTTAGGCCGCCTTCTTCTTGGACTCGGTGACCTCGAGAACGCCCATCACGTCGCTCTCCTTCATGATCAGCAGGTCCTGGCCGTCGATCTTGACCTCGGTGCCGGACCACTTGCCGAACAGCACGCGGTCGCCGACCTTCAGGTCGATCGGGATCAGCTTGCCGGACTCGTCGCGGCCGCCCGGGCCGATGGCGACGACCTCGCCCTGCGAGGGCTTTTCCTTGGCAGTGTCGGGAATGATGATGCCGCCGGCGGTCTTCTCTTCTGCGTCGATGCGCTTGACCACGACGCGGTCGTGAAGCGGACGGAATTTCATGCAGTCCTCCTAAGTAATTGGACGAGTTGAGGATTTTGATATTGTTAGCAGTCGTTGCCCGCGAGTGCTAGCACGAGCGAGGGTGAAATAGGACAGGAATTTTGCGGGGGCAAGGGTTTGTAGCAGAAAAATTAGCACCCGAAAGCACGGACTGCCAGAATCTCTTTGGCATCGTTAACCGACACCCGAGACCGTATTAGCACGGAGTCATGTCTGCTGCTAACGCATTGAATTTCAACAGCTTGTTGAACTTTTGGGCTTGAGATGGATTGTCGGTTTGCGTCACATATCTCTCATGTGAGCGCATCGTTTCCGGGTGGCTCCCGGGGCACGGATCAAGCCACCCCCTGCATGCGCTCCTGCAAAGGAGGTTTGGCATGGGACTGCGCGTTGGGGGCGTTTCCGAGGACTTCCGGAAACAGATGCTGGGCTACGGGCTGACGACGGCACAGATTCTCTATCGGATGCCGGATCATCCCTCGTTGCTCCAGACCTATGTCTGGCAGAACTACGACATGTTTCCGAAATTTCCGGCGCTGACCGATTTCCTGGCGTTCTGGCAGGAGAAGCTCGACGGCCCCCTGCATTCGGTCACGGTGGCGCATTCCAAGCTGATCAAGCCCGCCGAGCTGCGCGCCGTCGACGGCGTGTTCCGGCTGCATTGAGCAGAGCTCAGACGCCGCCCTTGCAATAGCGTGTCCACATCGCGCGATAGGCGTCGTCCACGGCTCGCGCATATGAGACAGGGTTGCCGGCGGCCGCAGCGCTGATCTGTTCGGGCAGCTCGCGGCGCAGTTGATCGAGCTCGGCGACCCGCGCCGCGCGGCCGGCTGCAATCTCGACATACGCATCCTCGCTGTCGGCGACCCAGTCCGGCAGGCCGAGCGCGGTGAGGATGGCGCCGGCGGCCCGGCCGGGCAGGCTGTTTCCGAGCTTCGCCACCACGGGCACGCCCATCTGCAGGGCTTCCCATGTGCTGATGCCGCCGTTCTGTGGGAACGGGTCGAGTGCAATATCGATGCGATTGAACGATGCCAGATGTTCGTGCCGCGAGGTCGCTCCGAGCAGATCGACGCGTTCGGCCGGCAATCGGCAAGCCGCAAATCGCGCCAGCAGCTTGTCGCGGACGAGTTGATCGTCGAGCGCAACATCCTTGATCAGCAGTCGCGAGCCCGACACCCGCTCGAGGATCCTGGACCAGACTGCCGCGGCCTCGTCGGAGATTTTGCTGATGCGGTTGAAGACACCGAACGTGATGAAACCGTTCGAGATCGCAGGCGTCTCCGCTCGCGCAATCCCGGCCGGCAGCGGCGTCAGCAATCACAAAGCACGGCAGGTCGACGACGGTCTCCGCAAACAGATGCCGAACCGCCAAAGGAATCGCGACAGGATCCGAGAACAGATAATCGATCGTCGGCAGCCCGGTGCCGGTGCCGTGGCCCCAGCCGTGCGCCTGGATCGGTGCCGGCTTGCGCGCAAATACGCCGAGGCGGTTTCCTCTGGTGTGGCCGGACAGATCGATCAGGATATCGACGCCATCGGCGCGAAATCTGTGCAGCGAGGCGATCGTCGGTCCATTGCGAGGCGTCACGCCAGCGATCGGCGAGCCCCTGAAATTCGCTTGTCGTCCCGTCCACTTTCGACGAACACGAGTAGCACACGATCTCGAACTGTGCCCGGTCATGGTGTTGCAGGACCGGCTTGAAAATGAACGCGGCCGAATGCGCGTTGAAGTCCGACGAGACGTAGCCAAGCACCAGGCGCCGGTCCGGGTCGCGGCTGTTGTCATGCGGTGCTGCCGCTTCTGAAGCGATTTTGGCCCCGATCTGCTCCCACCACACGCGACGCGCTTGCTGATGCCGTTCGACGCTGGCGTCCGCCACAAAATCGAGCGTGAATACCTTGCTGGAGATCGCGCTCTGAAGGTCAGGCCGGATATCGAGGGCCCTGTCGAAGCTGGCGAGCGCTTCGTCGACCCTGCCAAGTCCGGCGAGACAGAGGCCCAATACGAAGTGAGCTTGATCAGAATCGGGCGCAATCGCGAGAGCTTTCTCGCAATCGAGCAATGCTTGGGCAATTTGCTGGGTCTGGAGCAAGACATTGGCGCGCCAGAGCCACCCATTCACGTCGTCGGGTGCGAGGGCGATTGCCCGATTGCAATCCCCCATGGCTTCGTCAAATCGCTGAAGCTCCCGGAGTGCAGCGGCGCGGTTCGCCAGCGCCGCGGCATAGTCAGGCTTGATCGAGAGCGCGCGGTTCAGGCTTGCGAGAGCCTCGTCATAGTTGCGCAGACGGCAGAGCGCAGAGCCGCGGCCGTTGTGGGCTGCGGCCAGGTTTGCGTCAATTGCGAGCGCCTGATCGTAGCTCTCGAGCGCTTCTTGGTGCAGATCGAGGGCCGCGCTCGCGTTACCGAGATTGGACAGGGCGAGGGCGTAGCTGGGCCGCAAGGCGAGAGCCTTTCGATAGCTCTGGCGGGCCTCGTCGTGACGTTTCAGCCCGTTCAGCGCCACGCCCAAGCTCATATGGGCTTCGGCAGATCGGGGGTCTGCGGCAACGGCCGGCGCAGCAGGATTTCGGCCTGGTCATAGTTCCTGGCATCAGTCTCCAAGGCGCCGAGCATATGCAGGGCGATGAATTGGTTGGCGCGAACTGCAGGAGTTGGCGATAGGCAGCCTTGGCCTCGGGGAGGCGTCCCTTCTTGTGCAACTCGAGCGCTTGCCCGAGCAATGGCAGCACTTCGGCCTTTTGCCGTTTCTGGAGCCGGGCATTCTGAAATGCACGCTGACCGACGCTGTTGCCCATGAATCAATTCCCCCAGATCTCCTGCCGAGACTAATTCAGGGAGAGAACGAAGACGAGACGATGCTCGCTCGCCACGACAGCTTGGGACAAGCTACGACCGATCGCGTGACCGGCCGCAGCTCCGCAATTGCTGCCTCGCCCAGGACTGGGTAATCTGCCCTTCGGGTCACACCCGTGCGACGGGCGCGGCTCGGAACAGGGAGGCAGACAATGGCCAAGCAGAAGGCATCGAGGCCCGCAATGAAGACCGCAGTGAAGAAGCGGAGCGGGACCAAGGCAGCGGCGCGATCCTCGGCACGAAAGGCAGTGAAGGCGAAGGCGCGCACCGTCGCTCCGAAGAAGGCCGTGCGGCCGAAGCAGCGCATCGCCATCAGCCATCACCGCGAGGAAGACTTCAAGGCCGACGGCCTGCGTGCCTATGCCAGATACCGCGATCTCGGCATCGCCGAGGCGACCCACGGCCTCGCGCAGGCGCATGTGATCCGCTTGCAAGGCCCCTGCAACCCGGCCGAGGTCTCCAAGCTCCATTATCACGACGTCGAATTCCAGATGGTCTACGTGCTCAAGGGCTGGGTGAAGACCTATATGGACGGGCAGGGCGAGACCTTGATGAAGCAAGGCAGCGCCTGGACCCAGCCGCCGAAGATCAAGCACATGATCCTGGACTATTCGGATGACGTGGAGCTGCTGGAGGTGATCCTGCCGGCGGAGTTCAGGACGGTGGAGTTGAAGGCGTAAGGGCTTGCCCGCGTGCTTGTAGCCCGGATGCGGCGCAAGCAAGATCCGGGAAAGTTTCTCCGTGGAGAAGATGGCCCCGGATTGCGCTGCGCGCAATCCGGGCTCTACGGCTCACGACGGGTGTCTTAACTCAACACCCCCACCATCGCCCCCATCAGGCACGTGGTCAGCGTCCCCGATACGATCGACTTCAGCCCCAGCGCGTTGATCTCCTCGCGCCGCTCCGGGGCCATCACGCCGAGGCCGCCGATCATGATGCCGAGGCTGGCGAAGTTGGCGAAGCCGCACATCGCGTAGAGCATGATCAGGCGCGAGCGCGGATCGAGCGCGTTGGCTGGCAGCTTGGTGAAGTCGACATAGGCGATCAATTCATTGAGCACGGTCTTGGTGCCCATCAGGCTGCCGGCGGTGATCGCCTGATCCCATGGCAGCCCCATCAACCAGCATACTGGTGCCATGACGAGGCCAAGCAGCCGCTGCAGCGAGATCGCGGCACCGCCGATATCAGGCAAGAGGCCAAGCATGGCATTGACCAGATAGACCAGCGCCACCAGCACCAGGAGCATGGCGACGATATTGAGCAACAGTTCGAGGCCGCCGGTGGTGCCCTTGACGATGGCGTCCATCGTGCTGGACACGTTCATCTCGGGATCTTCCAGTGCACCGCCGGTACGCTTGTCGGATGTCTCGGGCACCATGATCAGGCTGACAAGGATCGCGGCCGGCGCGCCCAGCACCGAGGCGATGACGAAGTGCGCGGCCGCGTCGGGGATGAGCGGGGCAAGGAGCGTCGCATAGAGCACCAGCACCGTGCCGGCGATGCCGGCCATGCCTCCGGTCATCACCACGAATAATTCGCTGCGGGTCATCTGTGCCAGATACGGCCGCACGAACAACGGTGCCTCGACCATGCCGAGGAAGATGTTGGCGGCGGTCGAGAGGCCCACGGCGCCGCCGACCCCCAACGTGCGTTCGAGCAGCCAGGCCATGCCGCGCACGATCGGTGGCAGCACGCGCCAATAGAACAGCAGTGTCGTCAGCACGCTCATGACCAGCACGATCGGCAATGCCTGGAACGCCAGGATGAAGTCCGCGCCCGGCACCTTCAGATCGAACGGCAGGGGGCCGCCGCCGACATAGCCGAACACGAAGGCGGAGCCGGCGCGCGAGGCCGCCGAGATCGCGCCGACCGCGTCGTTGATCGCGCCGAACGCATGCGCTACGACCGGCAGCTTCAGCAGCACGACCGCGGTGACGAAGGTCGCGGCGAGGCCGATTGCCGCCTGACGCAGCGAGACCGCGCGGCGATTCTCCGCCAGCGCGAAAGCGATCAGGAGCAATGCGAAAATGCCGAGTGCCGATTGCAACCGAAGCATGATGTCCCCAAACCCCTCAATGATTATGGCCGCGTGTGCATTGCAAAGGCAATGCCGGGGGCCACGGAAGCGGCTCGTTGTTGACAAGCGGGCAAGCCTGGGCCACGCGGGCCCATCAGGATCAGGACCGGACCGTCCGAGGTGACCGAAGCGACGATGCCAGAGCAGCCAATATCCGACAATCTGCCGGTCAGCGCCGGCGCGCTGCTCGGCCACCGCGCCTTCCTGTTCTTCCTGCTCTCCCGCAGCCTGTCGCGCTTTTCCAGCCAGATCGCGGCGGTCGCGATCGGCTGGCAGATGTACGATCTCACCGGCTCGGCGTTCGACCTCGGCATGGTCGGCCTCGTGCAGTTCCTGCCCACGGCGCTGCTGGTGTTCGTCGCTGGACACGCCGCCGACCGCTACGAGCGCAAGCGCGTGGTCCAGCTCTGCCAGTTCGTGGAAGCCGCGACCGCGCTCTATCTCGCAACCATCACCTATCTCGGCGCGGTCGGCGAGGTGCAGATCTTCATCGCGACCTTCGTGCTCGGCATTGCAGGCGCGTTCGAGAGCCCGACCACGGCGGCGTTGTTGCCGTTGATCGCGCCGCAAGGGTCGCTGCAGCGCGCCACGGCCATCTCCAGCGGCGCAGCGCAGGTCGCGACCATCACGGGGCCGGCGCTCGGCGGATTCGCATATGCGGTCGCCCCGCATCTCGCTTATGCCGTGATGGTACTGTTCTGGGTTTTGGGGATGATTTTGACCGGCTTCATCCGGCCGCGTCCGCAGGCGATCGCAAAGGAGGGGACGAACTCGGACAATATCTTTGCCGGCGTCCGCTTCATCCGCGGCAACCCCGCGATTCTCGGCACCATCTCGCTGGACCTGTTCGCCGTGCTGTTCGGCGGCGTCACCGCGCTGTTGCCGATCTATGCCCGCGATATCCTTCAGGCCGGCCCGGTCGGACTCGGCGTGCTGCGTGCCGCGCCCGCGGTCGGTGCGCTCCTGATGACCGTGGTGCTGGCGCGCCACGCCATCTCGCGGCATGTGGGCTTACGCATGTTCCAGGCGGTGATCGTATTCGGCCTCGCCACGATCGTGTTCGCGCTGTCGCCGTGGATGTGGCTGTCGGTGCTGTCGCTCGCCGTGCTCGGTGCGGCCGATACGATCAGCGTCGTGATACGCTTCTCGCTGGTGCAGCTGTCCACACCCGATGAGATGCGCGGCCGGGTCGGTGCGGTGAATTTCCTCTTCATCAACGCCTCGAACCAGCTCGGCCAATTCGAGAGTGGCCTCACGGCCGCGCTGTTCGGCGCCATGCCCGCCGCCGTGCTCGGCGGCGTCGCCACCGTCGCGGTAGCGCTGCTCTGGATGACGCTGTTTCCGAGCCTGCGAAAGGTGGAGAGTTTGGAATAGGGCAACGCTCTCTCCACGTCATTGCGAGGAGCTCTTGCGACGAAGCAATCCAGAATCTTGCCGCAGTAGCAGCCCGGATTGCTTCGCTGCGCTCGCAATGACGATTGTGGAGATGGCTCGCGGACTTAACTCCCATCACCCTGTTAGGCAGTAGCAGGCGCCACTTGACGCCTACTGTGCATGGGGTTGTTCTCGCGCTTTTTGTTCAACCCCGCCCCACGAACGGCATCTTGGTCGCCATCACCGTCATGGTCAGCACGTTGGCGTCGAGCGGCAGGCTGGCCATGTAGGCCACGGCATCGCCGACCGCTTTCGCGTCCATGCGCGGCTCGTGCTTGGTGGTGCCATCAGGCTGAAGCACGCCGGGGCCGTTGACCATGCGGTCGGTCATCGGCGTTGCCGCATTGCCGATGTCGATCTGGCCGACCGCGATGTCGTACATGCGGCCGTCGAGGTTGGAGGCCTTGGTGAGGCCGGTGATCGCGTGCTTGGTCGAGGTGTAGGCCGCCGAGAACGGCCGCGGCGCATGCGCCGAGATCGAGCCGTTGTTGATGATGCGGCCGCCGCGCGGGGTCTGGTCCTTCATGATGCGGAAGGCGTGCTGAGTGCACAGGAACGGGCCGGTGAGGTTGGTGTTCACCACCGCCTGCCACTGCTCGAGGCTGAGATCCTCGAAGTTCACCGCCGGCGCGCCCATGCCGGCATTGTTGAAGAGCACGTCGAGGCGGCCATAGGTCGTCTTCACCTTGTCGAACAGCGCGGCGATCTGCTCCGGCTTGGTCATGTCGGCGGTGACGCACAGGCTTTTCCCCGCGGGGCCGAGCTTCGCGGTCTCCTCGAGCATGTCGAGCCGGCGCCCTACGAGCACCACGGTGAAGCCGGTGTTCATCAGCGCCAGCGACGCCGCGCGCCCGACCCCGGTGCCGGCGCCCGTCACCACTGCGATCTTTTTCGCTTCACTCATTGTTTCCTGCCTTTTCTCTTGAGCTGTCAGGTTTTGGATTCTTTTTCGTTCTTGTAGGGCGGCCGCGGAATGTTCTGGTGCGCGGCGCGCAGCGCCGCCGACCAGCGCGAGCGCAAATCGTGGAAATAGGGCTCGCCCGCCTCGATGCGGTGATTGAGATCGGCCTCACAGGCATCGTTCCGCACCACCAGCACGTCGATCGGCAGGCCGACGCCGAGGTTCGAGCGCATGGTCGAGTCCATCGAGATGAGGCCGGTCTTCAGCGCCTCGTACAGCTCGACGTCGTAATGCATGGCGCGGTCGAGCACCGGCTTGCCGTATTTGTGCTCGCCGATCTGCAGGTAGGGCGTGTCGGTCGTGCACTCGATGAAATTGCCGGCGGTGTAGACCATGAACAGGCGCATGCGCGCGCCCTTGATCTGGCCGCCGAAGAGGAAGGAGACGTCGAACGACACGTCCTCCGATTTCAGCGCCGGCCCTTCGGTCGCATGCACCGCCCGGATCGCCCGGCCAATGCGCTGGGCGGCCTGGAACATGGTGGGCGCGTTCATCAGCGTCTCGAGCTCGCCCGTGTTGGGGTCCTCCAGGCCTTCGGTCAGGGTGGAGAGCACCGACTGGCTGATCGCGAGGTTGCCGGCGCTGGCGATCGCCATGATGCGCTCGCCGGGCTTGGAGAAGATGTGCAGCTTGCGGAAGGTCGAGACGTTGTCGAGGCCGGCATTGGTGCGGGTATCGGCGATCATCACCAGACCATCCCGAACCAAGATTCCGCAGCAATAGGTCATTTCCAGTCCTCGACGCGAGCGTTTGCGCGCAAGTACTAGCCAATTTCAGGGGCCGGTCCAACCCCCGATTGCAGGCGGTGACGGAGCTAACTCTGTCGCTGCGATTGCGACTGCCCGCCGCGGCCGGCCTGCTCGACCTTCACGGCCACCGCCAGCGTTTCCGTGCCACCGCCATAGCGGGTGCCGCGCACCGGGGCTGCGCCGAGATAGTCGAGCCCGATCGCAACGCGGACATGGGCGTCGGTGGCGCAGATGCTGTTGGCGGGATCGAACCCGACCCAGCCGAGATCGGGCACGTAAGCCTCCGCCCAGGCGTGCCCGGCGTCCTGATGCACCATGTCGTCTGCACGCAAGAAATGCCCGGAGACGAAGCGCGCGGGCACGCCGCCGGCGCGGGCGCAGGCGATGAAGATGTGCGCGTAATCCTGGCAGATACCGCGCTTGAGCGCGAATGCCTCCGCCGCGGACGTGCCGCTGTTGGTGTGGTCCTGGTCGAACGTCATGTGATCGGCGATTTGCGTCATCAGCGTGTGCAGGAAGCCCAGCGTGTCGCTCTCGGCTTCGCTCCGCAACTGGCGCGCGACCGCCGTCATCGCCGGATTGACGGAGGTGAGGTCGGTGGAGCGCAGGAACATGCCGGCCGGGAAGCGCTCGTCAGTGCCGCGCAGCACGCCGCCGGTGTCGTGGGTCTCGATCAGCCCCTCGGCGGTGATCTGGATGTCGGCGACAGGTCCGCAGGACAGCACGTGTATGACGTTGCCGAACGCATCCTCATGCATGTCGAGCTTGGTGTCGGTGGAGACGTCGATCTGCCATTCCGCGACGTACTGCCCATCATGGCTGCCCGGCGTCATGCGCAGGATCTGGATCACGCCCGTGGCCGGCGGCTCGTAGCGATAGGTCGTGGTGTGCTGGATTCGCAGGCGCATGGTGGACCGTGCGGTTAGTGGTTAGCCCGACTGCTCCCGCGAAGAAGCTCGTCATGCCCGGGCTTGTCCCGGGCATCCACGTTCTTCCTCGTCGCGTGAAAGCAAGAACGGTGGACGGCCGGGACATCTAGCGCGAAGACGCGCTTCGCGCTTTTGCCCGGCCATGACGATATCCCATTTCGTCAGTCGGGGGACATCAGATCAAATACTGCTTCGTAATGATTTCGCCCAGCCTGGAATTGTCCGCGATGAATTCCTGAATGAATTCATGCACGCCATGCTGGAAAATGTCGTTCATGTTGCTGTGTTCCAGCCGGTTGCGGATGCCGCGGGCGTGGCGCTGGGCCGGGCCCTGGCGGCCATAGGCGACGCCGATCTGGTCGAGGTTGCGCACGAGGTTGCCGTAGCAGCTGGCGAGCGAGCGCGGCAGCGTGTCGTTGAGGATCAAGAGATCCGCGATCAGCCACGGCTTCAGCGTCTCGCGATAGACCCAGTGATAGGCGGTCAGCGCCGAGACCGAGCGCAGGATCGAGCTCCACTGGTAGAAGTCGAGCGGGCCGCCGACGTGCTCCTCCTCGGGCAACAGCACATGATATTTCACGTCGAGAATGCGCGCGGTGTTGTCGGCGCGTTCCAGATGCACACCCATCCGCGAGAACCAATAGGCATCGTTGCGCAGCATGGTCCGGTAGGCCGAGCCGTCGAACCGCAGCGAGGTCTCCTGCACGAAGCGGAGGAATTTGGCGAGGTCCTCGCGCGTCGAGGTGCCCTTGCTCCAAACAGCCTGGAGCTCGATCCAGGCCGAGTTGATGGTGTCCCACATCTCGCTGGTCAGCGCCGTGCGCACCGAGCGAGAGTTCAGCCGCGCCGCTTCGATGCAGTTTCTGATCGAGGACGGGTTGTTCGGCGAGAACGAGAGATACTCGACGACGTTGTGCTCGTTGGCTTCCCCATAGGCCTGATAGAAGCTGGCGGCGACGCCGGCGGTGAGCAGCGCCGAGTCCCATTCGTTGGTCTTGCCGATATAGGCGGCGGGAAGCGCGGTGACGCGCAGCGTCGCATCGATGGTGCGCGCGAGATATTCGGCCCGTTCGACGTAGCGGGCGAGCCAATAGAGGTTTTCGGCGGTACGCGACAGCATCTCTCTACTCGTCCAGAATCCAGGTGTCCTTGGTGCCGCCGCCCTGGCTCGAATTCACCACCAGGGAGCCCTCCTTCAGCGCGACGCGGGTGAGGCCGCCCGGCACGATCGTGGTGCTCTTGCTGCCCGTGAGCACGAAGGGGCGAAGATCGACGTGGCGCGGGGCGAGGCCGGATGCGGTGCAGGTCGGGCAGGTCGACAGCGCCAGCGTCGGCTGCGCGATGAAACCTTCCGGCTCGCGCTTGAGCTTGTCACGGAATGCCTCGATGGTCGCTTTGGTCGCGGCGGGCCCGATCAGCATGCCGTAGCCGCCGGAGCCATGCACCTCCTTGACGACGAGCTCGCCCAGATTGTCCAGCACATAAGCGAGGTCCTTCGGCGCGCGGCAGCGCCAGGTCGGCACGTTCTTCAGGATCGGCTCCTCGCCGAGATAGAATTTCACGATGTCAGGCATGTAGGAGTAGATCGCCTTGTCGTCGGCGATCCCAGTGCCGACGGCGTTGGCGAGCGTGATGTTGCCGGCGGCGTAGGCCGACATCAGCCCGGGCACGCCGAGCACGGAATCGGGGCGGAAGGTGAGAGGATCGAGGAAATCGTCGTCGACACGGCGATAGATCACGTCGACCCGCTTCAGCCCTTCCGTCGTCCGCATGAACACTTCGTTGTTCTTGACGATGAGGTCGCCGCCCTCGACCAGCTCGATACCGAGCTTGTCGGCGAGGAACGAGTGCTCATAATAGGCCGAGTTGTAGACGCCCGGCGTGAGCAGGGCGACGGTCGGCTCGCCGGATGCGCTTTGCGGCGCGACCGAGCGCAGCGCCGAGAGCAGTTCGTCCGGATAGCGTTCGACCGGCGCCACCTTGTGGCGGGCGAACAGATCCGGAAACAGCCGCATCATGATCTCGCGGTTTTCCAGCATGTAGGACACGCCCGACGGCGTGCGGGCATTGTCCTCCAGCACGATGAAGTCCTCGGCATCGACCCGGACGATGTCGATGCCGGCAATGTGCACGTAGACGTCGTGCGGCACGTGCTGGCCGTTCATCTCGGGGCGGAACACCGGGTTCTGGAAGATCAAATCGTCGGGCACGACCTCGGCGCGGAGGATGTCGCGGCCATGATAGATGTCGCGCAGGAACATGTTGAGCGCGCGCACCCGCTGCTTCAGGCCCTTCTCCAGCAGCGCCCATTCCTTGCCGGACATGATTCGCGGGATCACGTCGAAGGGGATCAGGCGCTCGGTGGACTCGGAATCGCCGTAGACCGCAAAGGTAATGCCGATCCGACGGAACAGGAGCTCGGCTTCCTGGCGCCGATATTCGAGGGCCTCGGGAGGCGTCTCCTTGAGCCAGCGCGCCAGCTCCTGATAGGCGGGGCGAAGGTCCCCGCCGGGAATATTCATTTCGTCAAACGCGACTGCCATGGATTCCGACTGTTCTCCCCCAGGCCTTGCACCATCGGTCAGGTCGCTTGGCCTTGCTGAAGACCGCAACGTCCTGTGGCCATGCCGTGAGAGTGCATGACTTCCGTAGGAGGTAGCAAGGGCCGGGCCAGCGCGATAAGCATGGAGAAGGGGCATTTGCCGGGGATGGCCGGCGGCTTGCCTGAAAAAATGGCTGAGGACTGCTTATTTCAGCAGCAAAACCGCGTGACTTCAACGCGTTACCTCGGCAGAGTCGGCGTCACAGGTGAGGGACTTAAGGCATGAGCGAGATCGTCACGGCGGGCATTCTGGTCATTGGGGACGAAATCCTGTCCGGCCGGACCAAGGACAAGAACATCGGCTTCATCGCCGAATACCTGACCAATATCGGCATCGACCTGAAGGAGGTCCGGATCGTCTCCGACGACGAGGCCGACATCATCGCCGCCCTGGACGCACTCCGGCATCGCTACACCTATGTCTTCACGACGGGCGGCATCGGGCCGACCCATGACGACATCACAGCCGACAGCGTTGCCAAGGCATTCGGCGTCGGCATCGATCATCATCCGGAGGTGGTTGCGCGTTTCCGCGAGCGCTGGAGCGAGCAGGACCTCAATGAGGCCCGCCTGCGCATGGCCCGCATTCCCGACGGCGCCGAACTGATCCAGAGCGCAACCATCCTCGCTCCCGGCTTCAAGATCGGCAACGTCATCGTGATGGCCGGCGTGCCATCGATCATGCAGGCGATGATGGACATCGTCTCGCCCAAGCTGAAATCCGGCGTGCGCATGCTCTCCGAATCGGTTCGCGCGAACGCCCGGGAGGGTGACATCGGGAGTCCGTTGCGGGCAATCGCGGCCGCCCATCCGGAAACGATCATCGGCAGCTATCCGTTCATGGACGAGGAGCAGAAGCCCAACACCAATCTGGTGGTGCGCTCGCGCGATCCGGCGAAGCTGGCCGCGGCGATGGCCGCCGTGAAGGAAATGCTGGCGGGATTGAACGTCACCCGCTAGCAGGGACTTTGCCGGCAGACGAAGCAGGAGATGACAATGGCTGGTGAAGCACCGGAACTGAGCGCGCAGGAGCGGGCGGGCAAGGCCTTCCCGGTCTCGTGGGACCAGTTCCACCGGGATTGCCGGGCGCTGACCTGGCGGCTCAACGAAGTTGGTCCGTTCCATGCGGTGATCGCAATCACCCGCGGCGGCCTGGTGCCTGCTGCGATCGTGGCGCGCGAACTCGGGGTACGCATCATCGATACGGTTTGCATTGCGAGCTACGACCACACCAAGCAGGGCGAGCTGCAGGTCCTCAAGGGCATTTCCGAGGCGGCGATGAAGCTCGGCGGCGGCACCGGCAGGGGGCTGCTCATCGTCGACGATCTCGTCGACACCGGCAAGACCGGCAAGCTGGTGCGTGAGATGCTGCCCGATGCGCATTTCGCCACCGTCTACGCCAAGCCGAAGGGCCGCCCGCTGGTCGACACTTTCATCACGGAAGTGTCGCAGGACACCTGGATCTTCTTCCCCTGGGACACCGCGCTGTCCTACCACCCGCCGCTCCGTGACGGGGCGGCGTGACCGTCTCCGTTATTGCGAGCCAACGGGTCCGCGCCAAGCGCGGCCCGATGACAGGCTCCGCGAAGCAATCCAGAGATGTATCCGCGGAAACAGTCTGGATTGCTTCGTCGCCAGCGCAAAATTGCTTCGCAATTTTGTCGCGGGCTTCTTCGCAATGACGCGCGGAGGCACCCATGCCCCTGCAAAACCGCGTCACTCCGACCGGCGACATCATCGCCACGCCGCACCGGGGCATGTTCACCGGCAACCGCGGCATCATCCACGATCCCGCGACCAAGACGCTTCTGAAGAAGCGCTGGTCGACACCGGCCTGGATCACATGCCTCTGCGAATTCCGCGGCTGGCGGCGCCCGGTGATGGCACGGCGGAGCTGGACCGAGCTGTTCTTTCTCGACGAAGCCACCGCCTTTGCAGCCGGACACCGTCCCTGCTTCTTCTGCCGCCGCGATGATGCCAACCGCTTCCGCGCGGCATGGGAGGGGGGAAATGGGGTGAGCAAAGTGAGCGCAAAGGCGATGGACGCCCGGCTGCATCTGGAACGTCTGGATCGTGGCCGCAAACGCCTGCACGCGCTGCCGGGGCCGCTCGCGGAATTGCCCGATGGCGCGATGCTGCAGCAGGGTGAGCAGAGCTTTCTGATGATGAAGGGCCGGCCGCTGCTATGGTCGCCAGCCGGCTATGCCCGTGCCGCGCACGAGCTGGAGAGCCCGATGCTGCTGACGCCCCCGTCCACACTGCGGGCGCTCGGCGCCGGATATCAGCCGGCACTGCATCCGACGGCTCTGGACCAGCCGAGGGACTAGCGGATCGCCGCCATCAGCCCAGCTTCTCGCGCGCCAGCGCAGCACCCGCACCGAGCGCTGCCAGCTTTGCTTCAGCGATCTCCCGCCGCATCGGCGCCATGCCGCAATTGGTGGTGGCGATGATGTTGCTCTTGGGCACGAATTTCGACACCGCCTCGATCACCTTCATGACGTCCTCGGCAGTCTCCACCGTGTCGCTGGCGACGTCGATCACGCCGGCTTGCACGATCTTGGTCTCGAGCAGTGCCAGCAGCTCGAGCGGCACCTTCGAATTGCGGCATTCGATCGCGACCTGCTGGATCGGGCTCGCGTCGATCGCCGGGAAGATCTGCTCATACTGCCGCCATTGCGTGCCGAGCGTTTCCTTCCAGTCGGTGTTGGCCTTGATGCCGTAGCCGTAGCAGATGTGCACGGCGGTGGCGCAGGTCAGCCCCTGCGCAGCGCGCTCCAGCGCCTTGATGCCCCAATCGTTGACCTCGTCCATGTAGACGTTGAAGGCGGGCTCGTCGAACTGCACGAGATCGACGCCGTCGGCCTGCAATGCCTTGGCCTCCTCGTTGAGCAGCTCGGCGAAGGCAAAGGCCATCTTCACGCGGTCGCCATAATAGCGATCGGCAATGGTGTCGATGATGGTCATTGGCCCGGGCAGGGTGAATTTCAGCTGCTTCTTCGTGTGCGTGCGCGCCACGCGCGCCTCGAAGTCATGGACGCGGCCCTTGAGGCGGAGCGGGGCGACGACCTGCGGCACCATCGCCTTGTAGCGGTCCTTGCGGATGCCCATCTCGACCTTGTGGGCGAAATCGATGCCTTCGATCTTCTCCAGGAAGCCGTGGACGAAATGCTGACGCGCCTGCTCGCCCTCGGTGACGATGTCGATGCCGGCGTCCTCCTGGATCTTCAGCCAGATCAGCGTCGCATCGCGCTTGGCGCGCAGGAGCTCCTCGCCCTGTGACTTCCAGGGCGCCCAGAGCATGTTCGGCTCGGCGAGCCATTCCGGCTTCGGCAAGGAGCCGGCGATCGTGGTTGGAAACAGCATGGCGGCCCTCCCGGCAGGTTGTGTTGCGCCCCTTCCTGCCATGACTTAACGTCGAGGTACAGAACAACAAAAGTCGTCCTGAAACCCGCGACGCCGGATCGGAAACGCCATGATCGAATTCTTCTTCGACTGCTCCAGCCCCTGGACCTATCTCGCCTTCCACAACATCCAGCCGCTCGCGAAGGAGCTCGGGGCGGAGATCGTCTGGCGGCCGATCCTGGTCGGCGGCATCTTCAACACGGTCAATCCGAGCGTCTATGCGCAGCGGGAGAAGCCGGTGCCGCTGAAGGCGCGCTACATGCTGAAGGATCTCAATGACTGGGCGCGCTCGGCCGGCCTGTCGATCAAGATGCCGCCGACGGTGTTTCCGGTGAACAGCGTCAAGGCGATGCGCGGCTGCATCTGGCTGGGCAAGGACATGCTGCCGTTTGCGACCGCCGTGTTCGAGACCTATTGGGGCGCGGACGAGGATATCTCGCAGGACGCGGTGCTCGCCGGGATCTGCAGGAAGGTAGGTCTCGACGAACAGAGATTCTTCGCCGGCATTTCGGAACAGAGCATCAAGGATCAGCTCAAGGCCAATACTGAGGAGGTGGTCGCGCGCGGCGGCTTCGGCTCGCCGACCATCTTCGTCGGCAAGACCGACATGTATTTCGGCAACGACCGCCTGCCGCTGATCCGCGAGGCGCTGCTGCGCCGCAGGGCAAGCGCAGCCTGATGGTACGCGCCGTCATCTGCCGTGAACTCGGCGCGCCCGAGCATTTGCTGCTGGAAGAGTTTCCGTCGCGCGCGCTGAAGCCGGGCGAGGTCCGCGTCGCCATCCGCGCCGCCGGATTGAATTTTCCCGACGTGCTGATGGCCGCCGGCGAATATCAGCTCAAGCCGGAGCTGCCGTTCACGCCCGGCATGGAAGCCGCCGGCGATGTCACCGAGGTGGGCGCGGAGGCGAAGGGCGTCACCGTCGGCGACAAGGTCATCGTCAAGATGCGCCATGGTGCCTTCACCGACGAAGCTGTGGTGACGCCGGCCCAGCTCACGCCGATGCCTTCCACGTTCGACTACGCCGAGGCCGCAACCTATCTCGCGGGCCACGGCACCGCCTATCACGCGCTGATCGACCGCGGCCGGGTCGCGCCGGGTGAGGTGCTGCTGGTGCATGGCGCCGCTGGCGGCGTCGGCCTTGCCGCCGTCGAGATCGGCAAGATGCTGGGCGCGACCGTGATCGCCACCGCCTCCAGTGACGAAAAGCTTGCTGTCGCGAAATCGCGTGGCGCCGATCACCTGATCCGCTACGACCGCGAGCCGTTTCGCGACGTGGTCAAGCGCATCACCGACGGCCGCGGGGCCGATGTCGTGTTCGATCCCGTCGGCGGCCAGGTCTTTGAGGACTCGATGCGTTGCATCGCCTGGGGCGCGCGGCTCCTGGTGATCGGTTTCACCGGCGGCATCGGTTCGGCCAAGACCAATCTGCTGCTGATCAAGGGCGCCAGCGTGCTCGGCGTGCGCGCCGGCGAGGCGGCACGGAGAGATCCCGCGCTCGGAGAAGTGCGCCTGAAGGCGCTCTTGCGATGGGCGGAGGAGGGCAAGCTGCGCCCGAACGTCTCACACCGCCTACCGCTGCAGGATTACGCGAAGGCCATGCGGTTGTTGATCGACCGCAAGGCGATCGGGCGCGTGGCGCTGGTGATGGAGTGACGCTGCCGCAGGTGGGCAAGGGCGCTCTTGCGCCGCGCCCACCATCTCTAGAGCCTCACTTATACTCCCGCTCCGTCCACCACGGGAAATAGTCCGGCATGTCCGTCGACACCTTGTTCTTGAACTGCGCCGGACGCTTCTCCAGGAACGACACCACGCCTTCCTTCACGTCGTCCGAGCGGCCGCGGGCATAGATGCCGCGGCTGTCGACCTTGTGGGCTTCCATGGGATCGTCGGCGCCCATCATGCGCCACATCATCTGGCGGATCAGCGCCACCGACACCGGCGCGGTCTTGGCGGCGAACTCCTTTGCCAGCGCACGTGCGGTCGGCAACAGATCGTCCGGCGGGACCACCTTGCTGACGAGGCGCCCCGCAAGCGCTTCCTGGGCGGGGAAGACGCGGCCCGAATAGCACCATTCCAGCGCCTGCGAGATGCCGACGATGCGCGGCAGGAACCAGCTCGAGGCGGCCTCCGGCACGATGCCGCGCTGGGAGAACACGAAGCCGAAGCGTGCGGCCTCGGAGGCGATGCGGATGTCCATCGCAAGCTGCATGGTGACGCCGATGCCGACGGCGGGCCCGTTCACCGCGGCGATCACGGGCTTCAGGCACTTGAAGATGCGCAAGGTGACCTGGCCGCCGCCGTCGCGCACCTGCGGATCGCTGTAATCGACCTTGCCGTCGGCGAACCGCTTCACCGGCCCGCGCCGTGCGTCGCGATCGAACGTGTCGGCGCCGGACGAAAGATCGGCGCCCGCGCAAAATCCGCGGCCCGCGCCGGTGACGATGATGGCGCGGACGTTGTCGTCCTTGTCGGCGGCGTCGAACGCATCGATCAGCTCTGCCTGCATCTGCGCGTTGAAGGCGTTGAGCTTGTCGGGCCGGTTCAGCGTGATGGTGAGGATCTGCTCGGCGACCTCATACTTGATCGTCTCATACGCCATGGTGCTTTCCTTCCTTGTCATTCTTGAATCAATTCTGTCATTGCCGGGCTTGACCCGGCAATCCATCTTTTTTGAAGAGGATGGATGCGCGGGTCGAGCCCGCGCATGACGAATTGTGCTGAGACGCTGGAATGCGAGTCTACTGCGCCGGCGGCTTGGGCCAGGGGCGCTGCGGGCCGCGCAGACCTTCAAAAGCCTTGGCCATGCCGAGCACGCCGATGTCGTCGAAGCGGCGGCCGACGATCTGCACGCCGATGGGAAAACCCTTGGCGTCGAAGCCGCCATTGATCGAGACCGCTGGATTCTCCGACATATTCCATGGCACGGTATAGGCGATGTGCTCGAACGGCTTCATGGGATCATTGGTCGGCGAGGCCCACTCCGCCGGAAAGTTCACGTTCGGCGCGGTCGGCGAGATCACGTAGTCGAGCTCGCAGAACAGTTTTGACGCCGCCGCGCGGATCGCCATGGTCTGGTTGAAGCCGCGGATGACGTCGACGCCCGAGAGCTTCGCGCCGGACTCGCCCCATTTGAAAATGTAGGGCAGCACCTTTGCCTGCTCGGCCGGCGTCAGCTTCGACAGATCGTCCCACATCCGCGCGCGCCAGAAATTGTCGAGGCCGTCGAGCATCTCGCGGGTGAGAATGCCGTCGACTGCCGTCACGACCGCGCCCGCGGATTCGAACGCCTTTGCCGCCTTCACCGCGACCTCGCGCACCGGCTTCTCCAGCGCCAGGCCGCAGCCGGGATCGAGCATCAGGCCGATACGCGCCTTTCGCGGGGACTTCTCCAATCCCTTCCAGTTCAGCGGCTCGGCCGGCAGGCTCATGCCGTCGCGCCGGTCGGGCTTTGCAATCGCGCTCATCATGAGCGCGCAATCATCGACGGTGCGGGTCATGGGACCTGCGACGCGGCCGATATAGGTGGGATCGATCGGCACGCGGCCGAAGCTCGGCTTCAGGCCGACGAGGCCACACCAAGCGGCGGGCAGGCGGACCGAGCCGCCGATATCGGTGCCGAGATGCAAGGGACCGTACCCGGCCGCGGCAGCGGCGCCAGCACCGGCGCTGGAGCCGCCGGGGTTCTTGCTGAGGTCCCAGGGGTTGCGCGCGAGCGCATGGAAGCTTGAGAGGCCCGACGACAGCATGCCGTAATCGGGCATGGTGGTTTTGGCGAAGATGATCGCGCCGGCTTCGCGCAGCCGCGCGGCGGGTGGCGCGTCCTTCTCGGCCGGCACGAGCTTGACGCTGGCCGCGCCGAGCGGCACCGGCACACCCTTGGTTGCGATGTTGTCTTTCACCGTGACAGGCACGCCGTCGAGCGCGCCGGAGGGCTCGCCGCCGGACCAGCGCGCGGTCGAGGCCTTTGCGGCCTCACGCGCGGCGTCGGGGTCGAATGCATAGAGCGCCCTTAGATGCGGTTCCCACGCAGCGACATGCGCGAGCACGTCCTCCAGCACCTCGCTCGGCGAGAACTGTTTTGCGCGATAGCCCGCGATCAGATCGACAGCGGACAGATCGTGCAGCGAGGTGACCGCCTCTTCGGCACTCTTTTTATGCATTGCCACCTACCGGCATGCGCGTCTCGATGATGCGGGCGAACATGCTCGCGCCGATCGGCAGGATCTTGTCGTCGAGCACGAAGCCGGGATTGTGCACGGGCACAGAGCCGTCATGGCCGACCCAGAAATAGGCGCCGGGCACGGTCTGCAGCATGTCTGCGAAATCCTCGCTGCCCATCTTCGGCTGGGCGCGGGTGATCACGTTGGCGGGATCGACGATCGTGCGCGCAACCTCCTCGACCACCTTGGACTGCTCGACCTGGTTGACCAGGACGCCAAACGTGTCGCGGATGTCGGCTTCGATCGTGCACTGGAACGCAGCCGCGATGCCGGCACAGATCGCGCGGATGCGTTCAGCGACCATGGCGCGGACTTCATCCGAGAAGGTGCGGATGGTGCCGCAGAGATGGGCTTCGCCGGGGATGACGTTGTAGGCGGAACCCGCGTGAATCTGCGTGATCGAGATGACGGCAGCCTGCAGCGGCTCGACGTTGCGGCTGACGATGGTCTGGATTGCCTGCGCCAGCGTGGTCGCGATGATCACGGCGTCCTTGGAGCGCTCGGGCATCGCGCCATGCGCGCCATAGCCGGTGATGCGGAGGTCGAAGAAGTCGGCGCTGGCCATGGCCGGCCCGGGCAGGATCGCGATCTCGCCGTGGTTGAGGTCGGGCGCGTTGTGCAGGCCATAGAGCTCGTCGCAGGGGAATTTTTCGAACAGGCCGTCCTTGATCATCGCGCGGGCGCCGCCGAGACCTTCCTCGGCCGGCTGGAAGATCAGGTGCACGGTGCCGTCGAAGTTCCGGGTCTCGGCGAGATAGCGCGCGGTGCCGAGCAGCATGGTGGTGTGGCCGTCATGGCCGCAGCCGTGGAAGCGGCCGGGGATCTTCGAGCTCCATTTCAGATTGGTGTTCTCCTCCATCGGCAGCGCGTCCATGTCGGCGCGCAGGCCGATGCGCTTGGTGCCCGAACCCTTGCCCTTGATGACACCGATCACGCCGGTGCCGCCGAGACCGCGATGCACCTCGATGCCCCAGCTCTTCAGCTTGTCGGCCACGATGCCCGAGGTGCGCACCTCCTCGAAGCCGATCTCCGGATGGGCGTGAAGGTCGCGCCTGATGGCAGTGAGTTCGTCGGCATAGCCGTCGATGCGGTCGATCGTGGGCATGTGTCCTGTCCGGTTAGCGTGAAGGAGGATTGAAAACGGGGCCGTTCGGCTTGATGCGGATGCCCGGCCGCAGGCGCGTCCAGGGCAGGGAAGCAGTGTCGGCCGGCATCGCGCCGGGCGCGGCGCAGATCATCAGCGCCTCCGCGATCGGCTCGAAATCGGCACGGAAATGCACCGAGCTCTTGTTGACGAGGATCTTCTCTCGTGTCGGCTCGATGCCGACATAGCGATACATCGCCTGGTCGGCGAGCTGGGCCTTGTGCGAGGAGACGACCACGCGGACATCGCCGATGCGCAAGGCTGCGGAGGGACCCATCTCCATCTCGCGGCCGCCATAGTAGGGGCCGGGCGCGATGAAGCGGCCGTCGGAGAGCTGTTCGACCACAAAGGTCTCGCGATAGGGCTCGTCGCCGGGAATCCCCGACTTGCCGCCGAGTGACAGCGTCACGGTGGCGCCGATGCCGGCTTCGTGCGCGGCCTTCGCCGAGACCGGATCGTAAATTGCGCCGGTCGCGGCGCTCGCCTTGTTGCGCACCAGCGCGCGCAGCATGCCCGTGGTGTCGGAATCGCCGCCGGCGCCGGGATTGTCCTGGGTGTCGGCGATGATGATCGGCTTGCTCGCGTTCTTGGAAAGCTCCATCGCATGGCGCACGCCATCGTCGGGCGTCCAGATCTTGCCGTCGAAATCGTCCTCGTGGCCTTCGATCAGCTTCACCATCGCATCCGCTGCGCGGTCGGCATCGGCTTGCGTCTTGCCATAGGCGAATACGCTTGGACCGCAATGGTGGAAATCGGCGGCAGGGAAGCCGGGGGCGAAGGAGAGCGTCGGAACGGCGTCGCCCTCTAATGCCGCGAGTTGTTCGTAAATGCCTTTGGTGGGCTGGTCGTTGGTGCATTGCCAGCTGATCGGGATCAGGAAGGGCAATTGCCGGAAAGCCTTTGCGTAGCGTTGCTTCGTCCCCAGCAGCAGCGTCAGATGCTTTGCGCAGGCACGGCCGGTCTCGGCCATGTCGACGTGGGGATAGGTGCGGTAGGCGATCAGCGCATCGGCATGCGCGATCATCTCGGGCGTGACGTTGGCATGGAGATCGAGGCTGGTGACCAGCGGAACATCCTTGCCGATGACCCGGCGCACACGCGCCAGGATCTCGCCTTCACCGTCGTCGAGATGCTCCGTGACCATCGCACCATGCAGGTCGAGATAGACCGCGTCGATCGGGCCCGCGGCTGCGATGCCGTCGACCATCACCTTCACGATGCGCTCGAAGGCGTCCTTGGTGACATGGGCCGAGGGGCTCGCCCCGCAGGCGATGGTCGGGATGAGTTCCCAGCCGTTCGCCTCGGCGCTGTCGACGAAGCCGGCAAGGCCGACATTGATGCGGCGCATCACCTTCAAGACGTCGGCACCTTCAGTCATCGCCGGCCAGCCGCCGCCATGCTGGAAATCCGCGAAGGTCGCCTTGGTCGGAGCGAAGGTGTTGGTCTCGTGCAGGAAGCCGCCGACGGCGATGCGTGTCATCAATTCAAGTCCAGCATTGGAAAGTGCGCGACGTTAGCCTTGGCCCGCAGCCGAGGGCAAGGCGGGAAGCAATCGCGCCGCGCATAGGGTCAAGCTGTTTTGGGAATGTGTGCCGCGCACACCGTCATTGCGAGCGTAGCGAAGCAATCCAGAGTCTTTCCAAGGAGGGATTCTGGATTGCTTCGCTACGCGCGCAATGACGAGGGGAGAGAGCTAAGCCGTAGCCCCCACGCCTTCCGCCACCGGCCGGAAATTGGCGAAGTCCCAGTTGCGCCCCGGTGCCGCATCCAGCAGGGCCTTGGTGTAGGCCTCCTTCGGATGCGTCAGCACTTCGGCGGCCGGTCCCTGCTCGACGACGCGGCCGTGCTGCATCACCACCACCTCGTCGCAGATCTGCGCGGCGACGCGCAGATCGTGGGTGATGAACAGGATGGCGATGCCGAGCCGCTTCTGGATCTCGTCGAGCAGTTCCAGCACCTGCGCCTGTAGCGAGACGTCGAGCGCGGAGACCGCTTCGTCCGCGACCAGCACATCCGGATCGAGCGCGAGCGCCCGGGCGATCGCAATGCGCTGGCGCTGGCCGCCGGAGAACTGGTGCGGGTAACGCGACACCGCATCGGCCGGCAGGCCGACGAGCTCGAGCAGCTCTCGCGCCCGCTTCATCGCGTCAGGGTGCGCCACGCCGTAATTGATCGGGCCTTCCGCGATGCTCTCTCCGACGGTGACGCGAGGATTGAGCGAGCGGTAGGGATCCTGGAACACGATCTGGATCTTCTGCCGGTGCGGCTGCAGCAGGCGGCGCGAGATGTCGGCGATCTCGCGGCCGGCAAGGCGCACGCCGCCCGAGGTCGGATCGATCAGGCGGACGATGCAGCGCGCGACCGTCGACTTGCCCGAGCCGCTTTCGCCGACGATGCCGAGGGTGCGGCCCTTGCGCAAGGTCAGCGTGACCTTGTCGGCGGCGACGACCTCGCGGCCTTTGCCGAAGAAGGCGCGCTCCTTGTAGATCTTGCTGAGCTCGTTGGCTTCCAGCACGATCGGCTCGCGGGTCTCCTCGCGCGGTTGTCGCGGCACCAGGCTCGGCACTGAAGCCAGCAGGTTGCGGGTATACTCCATGGTCGGGTTGCGCAGCACGGTCTCGAGCGGGCCGGTCTCCACGAGGCGGCCTTGCCGCATCACCGCGACGCGGTCGGCGATCTCGGCGACCACGCCCATGTCGTGGGTGATGAACAGCACGGCGGTGCCGTGATCGCGCTGGAGGTCGCGGATCAGGGTCAGGATCTGCTTCTGCGTGGTGACGTCGAGCGCGGTGGTCGGCTCGTCGGCAATGAGGAGCTTCGGCTCCAGCACCAGCGCCATCGCGATCATGATGCGCTGGCGCTGGCCGCCGGAGAGGCGGTGCGGATAGGAGGCGAAGATGCGCTCGACCTGGGGCAGGCGAACCTGCTCCATCATGTCGAGGATGCGCTTCTTGCGCGCTTTGGCATCGAGATCGGTATGGGCGCGCAGCACCTCGTCGATCTGGCGGCCGACCGGTACCACCGGATTGAGCGCGGTCATCGGCTCCTGGAAGATCATGGCCATCTGTGTGGCGCGGAGCTGGCGCAGGCGGCGGTCGGTCGCGGTGAGCACCTCTTCGCCGACCAGCTTGATGCTGCCGCCGGTGGGAACCAGCGTCCCCTTCGGCAGCAGGCCCATCGTGGTGAGCGAGGTCACCGACTTGCCCGAGCCGCTTTCGCCGACGAGACACAGCGTCTCGCGCTCGCGCACCTGGATCGAGATGCCGTCGATGATGTTGGCGCCCTTCGGCTTCTTGCCGACGGAGACGACGAGGTTGTTGATGTCGAGAACGAGTTTGGTCATCAGGTCACTCCGTCGTCATTGCGAGGAGCCCGCGACAAGATTGCAGAGCAATTCTGCGCTGGCGACGAAGCAATCCAGAATGTTTCCGCGGAGGCAGACTGGATTGCTTCGCTTCGCTCGCAATGACGGAACAAGGGGATGGGCCGGGGAAACAAATCACTTGCCCTCCCGCTGCTTCATGCGGGGATCGAGGGCGTCACGCGCGGCGTCGCCGATCAGGTTGATGCTGAGGATGGCGATCGAGAGCAAGAGGCCCGGCCAGAAGATCAGCGACGGCTTGATCTGGAAGTACTGGCGACCCTCGGCCATGATGTTGCCCCAGGTCGGCGTCTCCGGCGAGATGCCGGCGCCGAGGAAGGAGAGGATCGCCTCGGTGAGGATCGCGCTTGCGCAGACATAGGTGCCCTGGACGATCAACGGAGCGATCGTGTTCGGCATCAGGTGCCGCCACATGATCTTCGGCATGCTCGAGCCGACCGAGATCGCGGCCTCGACGTAAGGCTCCTCGCGCGCCGACAGCACGACGGAGCGGACCAGGCGCGCCACGCGCGGGATCTCGGGAATGGTGATCGCGATCAGCACGGTCCAGAGGCTGGCGCCGGAGAGCGAGACCACGGCGATCGCGAGCAGGATGCTCGGCATCGCCATCAGGCCGTCCATCACGCGCATCAGGACGGAATCGATCAGCTTGAAGAAGCCGGAGACGAGGCCGATCGCGAGCCCGATGGCGATCGACAGGATCGCCGAACCGATGCCGATCAGAAGCGAGATGCGGCCGCCATAGATCACGCGCGACAACAGGTCGCGTCCGTAAGCGTCGGTGCCGAGCAGGAATTGCGCCGAGGACGGCTTCAATCGCTGCGACGGCGCGAGCTGGATCGGATCATGCGGCGCGATCAGCGGGGCGACGATCGAGACCACCACGATCAGGGCGAGCAGGACCGTCGCCGTGGCGATGATCGGCGTCGAGGTGAGGAATCCGAAGCGCGGCCGCAGTGGCGACGTGATCGGAATGGACGACTGGGGAAGGGTATCGACCGACATGTGTGTTCTTATCCTTGCCTCAGTACCGGATCCGGGGATCGAGCAGGGTGTAGGCGACGTCGATGAGGAGATTGACGACGACATAGATCAGCGACGTCAGCAGGATCATCGCCTGGATCACCGGATAGTCGCGCGCCAGCACCGCATCGACGGTGAGGCGGCCGATGCCGGGGATGTTGAACACGCTCTCGGTGACGACGACACCGGAGATCAGCAGCGCAAAGCCGGTGCCGATCACGGTGATCACCGGCACGGCGGCGTTGCGCAGCGCATGCCGCATCATCACGGCAACCTCGTTGATGCCTTTCGCACGCGCCGTTCGCACGTAATCCTCGCCGAGCACGTCGAGCATCGCCGCGCGCGTCATGCGCGCGATCAACGCGATGTAGATGAAGGACAATGCGCAGGTCGGCAGGATGATGCGCTCGAAGAACGGCCCGAAGCCGTTCGAGATGCTGCGGAAGCCCTGCACCGGCACCCAGCGCAAATCGATCGCGAAGATCTCGATCAGGACATATCCGACCACGAACACCGGGACCGAGAAGCCCAGGACCGACAGGCCCATCACGAAACGGTCGATCCAGGTGCCGTGCTTCCACGCCGCGATCACGCCCAGCGGCACTGCGACGATCACGGCGAGGACGATGGTCGACAGCGCGATCGAGATCGACGGCTCGACGCGCTGGCCGATCATCTTCATCACCGGCAGGTTGGAGATCAGCGAGGTTCCGAGGTCGCCGTGCAGCAGCTTGTTCACCCAGGTGATGAACTGCACGATCAGCGGCTCGTTGAGGCCGAGCGAGGCGCGGATGCGCTCGAGCCGTTCCGGCGTCGCGTTGTCGCCGGCGAGGATCGCGGCGGGATCGCCGGGCGTCAGCCGAAGCAGCAGGAACACGAACAGAGCGACGACGCCCATCACGGGCACCGCGGCCAGAACGCGGCGAATAAGATAACCCAGCATGCACCTATCTCCGGCTGCGGAACTTGTGGCGCCTCGAGGCACCCGGGAATTCTGTCGTGTCTATCATGCCTATCACTTGGACTGAAAAGGCTGCCCGGAGACGCCATCCTCTTGGGGCAAATTGTGTGCCAAGGGCTGCCCTGTAGCAAGAGGCCGGCATGTCCCCGGCATCGGCCACTCAGGATGCATGTCGCAGTTCATGCTCACCCCTAAGTGAAGGCACGGTCGGCGTCGCATTGAGCCCGCGCCAGCCGTCGATGGTCTGGGCAATCATCTGCGCCGTCGCCGCCGACAGAGTCCAGCCGAGATGGCCATGGCCGGTGTTGAAGAACACGCCCGGTATCCGTCCCGCGCGCACCACCGGCATCATGTTCGGCATCATCGGGCGCAGCCCGGCCCAGGGCACGACGCGCGACGTTTCGACGGCGGGGAAGTTGCTGCGCACCCAGTCGATCAGCGGCTGCACGCGGTCGGCGCGGATGTCGCGATTGAAATCGTTGAACTCGGCGGTGCCGGCGACGCGAAAGCGATCGGCCCCGAGCCGGCTGGTGACGATCTTGGCGGCCTCGTCGAGCAGGCTGACGGTCGGGGTCGCGTTGCGGCTCTCGGGAGTGTCGAGCTGCACGGTGATCGAGTAGCCTTTCACCGGATAGACGTTGACGCGCTCGTCGAGCAGGGCGGCGAAATGACGGCTCGCAACGCCCGCGCAGACCACGACGCCGTCCGCCTTCAGCATGCCGCGTTGAGGCGCGTCAGCATCGCTCGTCGCGAGATCGGCCCAGCCGATGACAAAGCCGCTGCCGGCCCGTGCGATCGAATCGATGTTGGCCTCATGAATGAAGGTCGCACCACGCCGCTTGCAGGCTTCCGCCAGCCCGCGGGTGAACTTGTGGATATCGCCGGTCGCATCCGACGGCGTGAAGAAGCCGCCATAATAGTCCTTCCGCAGTGTCGGCTCGATCGCGCGGATTTCCTCCGGCGTCACCGGGCGGCGGTCGAGGCCACCTTCCTGCAGTAGCGCATTGACGCGCAGACCGGATTCAAAGCCGGCCTTGTCACGATAGATGTGGAGGATGCCGCGGCGCTCGAGATCGAAGTCGACGCCTTCGCGCGCCGCGATCTCGAACAGATGCTTGCGGGCTTCGATCGCCAGCCGCGTGGTCTCGATGGTATTGGCGCGGTAGTTGCCGATATTGGCGACGAACTCGCTCATCCACGAATATTTGTGCCAGTTCGGCCGCGGATTCATCAGCAGCGGCGCGTCGCGCCGGAACATCCAGCGCAAGCCTTTCAAGATCGTCGCGGTAGAGTTCCACACCTCGGCATTGCTGGCGGAGAGCTGTCCGCCGTTCGCAAAGGAGGTTTCCATTGCGGCATAGCGGTGCTTGTCGAGCACCGTCACCTTGTAACCGCGTTCCAGCAGGGCATAGGCGGTCGTTACGCCGGTGATGCCGGCGCCGATGATGGCGATATGAGTCATGATGAAGTCGGGGCTCCCGTGAGTTAGAGATGGCTGGCCGCCGGCTCGAAAGCCGTTGGCGGCGCCCCATCTGTCACGGTTACCTGAGAGCTTGATCCGGCGCGGACCTCGGAAGGTCAGCCTCGGACTATCCCCTTCGGTGGACGTCACGATGATCAAATCGTGCCGTCTCTCTCCAGATCGTCCTGTCGATACAGTCCTTTTGCCTGAGAGTTTCCGGGGCGGTTGCTCCGTCGGCGCCGTAACGAAAGCAGCATGCCTTCGTTGCGATCTCTCCCGCATCGTCGCGTGGACAAGCCGAGCAGTACGATACGCCTCATTTTTGGACAAGGCTAAATTTCGACCGCGATTGCCAATGCATTGTGCAGTGCGAATTTGATTCAATTTACTCCAGCGTTGCCAGCAGTCCCGCCATCAGGCGGCCGCGCTCGACCAGGCTGTCGACCTCGATGAACTCCTCGAGCGTGTGGCCGTTGCCGCCGCGGACGCCGAGGCCGTCGAGTGTCGGGATGCCCATTGCGCCGGTGAAGTTGCCGTCGGAACCGCCGCCGGAGCTCGCATGCGGTAATTCCGCGCCGAGGGATTTGGCGATGCCGCGCGCCTTTTCGTACAGCGCCATTGTGCCGGCATCCGGCTCCCACACCGGCCGCGTCACGCCGCGCGTCACCTTGAAGGTGACGTCGTTGGTGGTGCCGGACAGCGCCAGCATCCGCTCGACGCCGCGGTCGAGATCGGCCTGGCGCTTGGCCATCGACAGCGCTTCGCCGGTGGCTGTCGTGGCAACGCAATTGACCCATTGTCCGCCATGCACGACGCCGACCGAGAAGGTGCAGTCCTCCGTCGTCATCGCATCGATCGCAAGAATTTGCCGCGCCATCTCGCGAATTGCCGAGCGTCCTGCCGACAAGGTTGCGCCGGCGTGGCTCGGCCGTCCCGTCGCTTCGAGATTGAAGCGCGCGATGGCGTAACGTCCGGTGGTGACGCCGTTGTCGGCGCGGCCGGGCTCCGGCACCAGCACGTATTTGTTGCGTGCGGCTTCGGCTTCGATGATGTCGCGCGTGGAGGGCGTGCCGACTTCCTCATCCGGCGTGAACAGCACGGTGATCGGCAGCGGCGTCGTGAACGAGGCGCGCGCCAGCTGGCGGATTGCTTCCAGCGAGAGATAGTTGCCGCCCTTCATGTCGTAGATGCCGGGGCCGTAGCATTTGTTGCCCTCGCGCCGCCATTTCAGCTTCTCGATGGTGCCGATGGGGTGAACGGTATCCATGTGTCCGGCGATCAGGATTCCCGGCTCGCCCTGCTTCGGATGGGGAAAGCGCGCGCGGATGACGCCGCCAAAGCCCTGGCGGCCGGCGATGCGCTCGATCGTCGCACCCATCATCGCCATGTCCCGCGCTGCGATATCGAGCATGCGGTTCACTGCGTTCGCGTCCCAGGTTGGGCTCTCACATTCCACCCAGGTGCGCAGGCCCTCGAGCATGGCCTCGGAATCGAAGGGAAGATTGGCTGGATTCATCTCAATGTCTCTCAAGCTGCGAAGATGGAACGCGCATTGCATCGGCGCGGGGCAGGACAGCGGAGAGCGTTGTAGAGCTAAACTGATCTTTGTGGAGCCCGTGCGCGCGCCGCGAGGGCTTGCGACGAAACCGGATTGACGCGCTCAACACTGTCTGCAAGTCTCGAAAAGATACAGGCATTGCATGAGGTTAGTTCGCCCAACGAACGAACCGCATGCTCAACCAATAACCTGCCTTTGAACAGTTTCACGTCAGGAGAACCCTCTATGTTCCACTTCACGCGCCGGGGGCCTCGCGCATTCGCCTCCAAACTTGCGCTGACGGTCGTCGCGCTTTCGACTGCGCTGGCTTCGCCAGTGTTGGCGGCCGGCAAGACCCTCACGGCGGTGATGCATTCGGATCTGCGCATCATCGATCCGATCTTCACCACGGCCTACATCACGCGTGACCATGGCTACATGGTCTACGACACGCTGGTCGCTCCGGATTCGAATTTCAAGATCCAGCCGCAGATGGCGGACTGGAAGATCTCCGATGACAAGCTCACCTACACCTTCACCCTGCGCGATGGCCTGAAGTGGCATGACGGTGCGCCGGTGACGGCGGAGGACTGCGTCGCCTCGCTGAAGCGCTGGGCTGCGGTCGACGGCATGGGCCAGAAGCTCATGGACTTCACCGCGAGCCTCGAGGCGACCGACGCCAAGACCATCACGCTGAAGCTGAAGGAACCCTACGGCCTCGTCCTCGACTCCATCGGCAAGCCGTCCTCGCGCGTCGCCTTCATGATGCCGAAGCGTCTCGCCGAGACGCCGCCGGACAAGCAGATCCCCGAGCAGATCGGCTCGGGTCCCTTCAAGTTCGTGCAGGGCGAATTCCAGCCCGGCGTGAAGGCGGTCTATGTCAAGAACACAGACTACGTGCCGCGCAAGGAGCCGGCGAGCTGGACCTCCGGCGGCAAGGTGGTGAAGGTGGACCGCGTCGAGTGGATCACCATGCCGGACTCGCAGACCGCGGTGAACGCGCTGCAGTCGGGCGACATCGATTTCATGGAAAATCTGCCATACGACATGCTGCCGGTGCTGGAAGCGAACAAGGAGCTCACGATCGAGGTCTCCAATAAGTTCGGTTTCCAGACCCTCGGCCGCATGAACTTCCTCTATCCGCCGTTCGACAACGTGAAGGTGCGCCGCGCTGCCTTGCTGGCGATGAACCAGAAGGACGTTCTCGACGCGCTGGTCGGAAACCCGAAATATCAGAAGATCTGTGGTGCCTTCTTCGTGTGCGACACGCCGCTCGCAACCGAGGTCGGTGCCGAGACCCTCGTGAAGGGCAACGGCATGGCCGAAGCGAAGAAGGCGCTCGCCGAATCCGGCTATGACGGCACGCCGGTCGTGATCATGGCACCTGGCGACGTCACGACGCTGAAGGCGCAGCCGATCGTTGCGGCCCAGTTGCTGCGCGAGGCCGGCTTCAATGTCGACCTGCAGGCGACCGATTGGCAGACCGTGGTGAGCCGTCGCGCCAGCCAGAAGCCGCCGAAGGAGGGCGGCTGGAACATGTTCTTCACCAACTGGGTCGCGGCCGACGTCTCCAACCCGATCGCCAATCTCTCGATCGGCGGCCAGGGCAAGAAGGGCGGCTGGTTCGGCTGGGCGGAGGATGCCAAGATCGAGCAGCTCAAGGATGCGTTCGTCCGCGCAGCCTCGCTCGACGAGCAGAAGAAGATCGCGGCCGACATCCAGAAGGAAGCCTATGAGCAGGTGATCTATATCCCGCTCGGGCAGTACCTGCTGCCGAGCGGCTGGCGCAAATCGCTGGCCGGCGTGCTCGACGGTCCGGCGACGCCGCTGTTCTGGAACATCGACAAGTCGGAATAGGGCGAGAATCCCTCTCGCGGCCTTCGGCCGGACCCTCGCACGGCGCCGCTGTCATCAGCGGCGCCGTTGCCGTTTGATGGCCTTGCGCTGGTTCAGAGGCGGCGCCCTTTAACTTTTTCAATTGCTAATCGTTGCTATTTGTTTCCAAGCTGAAATAGATGCTGCGTCTTCGCGTATCATTTTTTCAGATTTGCTTCCCGTGCCGATCGATTTTGCATTCCAGGCGATGGCCGAACGGTCCGATCGCGCGCCGGCGCCCTGGCGCCGGCCCTTCCTGCGCTGGCTCGATGCCGTCGAGGCTGGCTGGGCCGTGCCGGTTCTCATCGCCTGCTTTGTCGTGGTCTGGACTCTCTATCTCGCTATCGCCTATGCCGGCGGCGGCCTTCATCCCGATACGCTCGAAGCCTGGACGCTGGGCCGCAATTTCGCCTTCGGCTATCACAAGCATCCACCGTTGATGGGGTGGGTGACGGCGGCATGGACCTCGGTGTTTCCGCTCAGCGACTGGTCGTTGCAATTGATGGCGATGGCCAATGCCGGGCTCGCGCTGTTCTTCGTCGATCTGATCTCGCGGCAGTTCGTGACCGGACACAAGCGCATCCTGGTGCTCCTGCTCCTGATGCTGACGCCGGCCTACCAATTTCATGCCCAGCGCTTCAATGCCAATTCGGTGCTGCTGGCGACCTGGCCGCTGGCGACCTGGTGCTTTCTGCGCGCGTTCGAGACGCGCGCCTGGCCGTGGGCGATCGCGGCGGGATGCACGACCGCGCTGGCGATGGTCGGCAAATATTATTCGATCTTTCTCGTCGTGAGCTTCGCGTTTGCCGCGCTGGCGCACCCGGCGCGGCGCGCCTATTTCAGCTCCGCTTCGCCATGGATCTCGGTCGTCGTCGGGCTCGCGGCGCTGTCGCCCCACCTCTACTGGCTCGCGACCACGGGCGCGTCGACCTTCACCTACGCACTGGCGCATGCCAACGGCAACGTCTCGAGCTCACTCGGCGAGGCGAGAAACTTTGTGCTGGGGTTGGCCGCCGCGATGAGCCTATCGGCCTTGCTCTGGGTGCTGATCGCGGGAACGCGCTTGAAGCAGTTTACGGCCGACTTCGCGGCCATGAGCCCGGGCCTGCGGTTACTGTTCTACGTCACGATCGGTACGATCGTGCTGCCGGTGCTGACGTCGCTTGTGTGGGGCACCGATCTGCCGTCGCTGTGGGCCTTGCAGGGGCTGTTCCTGTTCGCCGTTCTCGTGGTCTGCGGCACGAGCTATCCGATCGAGCGTTTCCACACGGTGAACCTCGCGGTGATCGTTGCCGGCGCTGCGCTTGCCGCCGTCCTGATCGCGGCGCCGATCCATGCCATCTATCGCAACAAGCACGGCTATGAAGAGGGACGGAACTTTTACGCGCAGGCGGCCGGCGAGTTGACGCGCGAGTGGCGCGAGCAGACCGGTGAGCCGCTGAGTGCGGTCAGCGGCGACGACGCGCTTGCCTTCGCGACGGCGTTCTACAGTCCCGACCATCCGCATTACGCACGGCCGTTCGAGTACCAATACACTTGGGGTCTGCCGCACCAGACGACGCTGGACCGCGGCTGGGCCGCACTCTGTTTTCGCGGGCAGGAATATTGCAGCCGCTGGATGGAATGGGTGTCCGCCCGCGGTGGACATTTCGTCAGGCGCGAGTTCACCGTGCGCGCTTCCCTGTGGGGCTGGCCTGTTTTGTCTCGGAACGTGATCGTGCTGATGGCGCTGCCGCAGGGAAGCCCGGTGCCGGGCAGCGCTGCGGATGATTTCAGCGCCAGCCGGCGGGGCACCGAATAGGCGGCGTGCTCAGCAGTGGCTGTCGCGCACCTGCTCGAGCCCCTCGCTCGCAAGCGGCGTGGTGAACGCGGCCCGCTCAGCGCGCGGTTCGGAACGTTCCGTCTTCTGCCGTTCTACTTCGTCGCGCTCTTCGCGGTGTTCCAGTTCCATTGCAGCATCCTCTGGAATTGCTGCAGGACAACATCGAGGCCGCCGCGTGGTTCCTCAGCCGACCGGACGATGATGCGGCCTGAACAACCGGCCCTTCTCGACCACCAGCACGATCGCGAGCGCAGCGAGGGTCGACAGGAAGAAGCCGACCGAGAAGGGCAGCAGCGTGCCGTCGAAGCTCTGCCCGATCGCCATGCCGACCACGATTCCGATCAGCGTCGTGATCGAGCCGTAAAGCGAGGAGGCGGTGCCGGCGATGTGTCCCTGCGGCTCCATCGCGAGCGCGGTGAAGTTGGCGACCATCATGCCGAACGAGAACATCATCAAAGCGGAGAGCGCCATGAACAAGGCGAGCGGCAGCACGCCGAGGCTTTCCGTCAGCAGCATCACGCCGGCCACCACGGCGTAGAGCGTCAGCGCCCCGTGCGAGATCACGCGCATGCCGAGCCGCCCGACCAGCCTCGCATTGAGAAAGCCGGCGATGGCAGTGCCGGCGGCGATCGCCGCGAAAGCGAGCGGGAAGTAATGGCCGAGATGATAGATGCCGGTGAAGACCTGCTGGGCGCAGAAGACGTAAGCGAACAGTGCGCCGATCACGCTTCCGGCCGCCGTCGCATAGCCGATCGTCTGGCGATGGGTCACGGTCTGGCGGAAGGCTGCGAGCACGTCGGCGGGCGCCAGCGACCTGCGCTCGGACTCGGGAAGGGTTTCAGGCAGCCGCAGCACGCACCATGCGAGCGCGAGCAGGCCATAGAGCATCAGCACCACGAAGATGCCGCGCCACGCCGTCACCAGCAGCACCGCCTGTCCGAACGAGGGGGCGACCACGGGCACCGCGATGAACACCATCATCGCGAGCGACATCACGCTCGCCATGCGGCGGCCGACATAGCAGTCGCGCACGATCGAGGTCGCGATCACGCGCGTCGCCGAGGTGCCGAGCCCCTGCAGCGCACGCGCCAGCAGCAGCGTCTCGAACGAGGGCGCCGCGACCGCCAGCACGCTCGCCACCGCATAGACCGCCATGCCGCCGAGCAGCACCGGCCGGCGTCCGAAACGGTCCGACAGGGGACCCATGACGAACTGGCCGGCGCCGAAGCCGATCAGGAAAGTCGACAGCACCAGCTGGAGATGGTTCGCGACGGGAATCTTGAAGGCGGTGCCGATATTGGGCAGCGCCGGCAGCATCATGTCCATCGCGAGCGGATTGAGCGCCATGATGGACGCGATCACGATGACGAATTCTGGAAAACCCATCGGGCGGTGTCCGGAGGACACCCAATCGTCGGCATTGACGTCAGACAAGAAACTCACCCCTGCAATCGAGCGACTTATCTAGCGCTGATGCTGCGTCGCACAACCCATGTTTCAGGATGGCTGGCAGGCGGGGCAGGGGCGGTCAAAAACCGGTGAGGGAGCGTGCAAGGATGATGGTTTTCACTCGTGCCTCAGGCCGGGTTACTCGGCATCGTCAGGGCCTTCCAGCTGGTCCTCTGTCCCGTTCTGAAAGTGCTGTATTTCTTGCCGAGGTGGCACCGTCAGCTCTCGTGGTGCGGGCAGCCGGGGTCGAACCGGCACAGCGCTTGCGCACCGAGGGATTTTAAGTCCCTTGCGTCTACCAATTCCGCCATGCCCGCTTGATCCAACGAGATCAAATATTTAAGTCCTTCCCGGCCGTCTGGAATTGGCGCGGTGCATAGCCGAGGGGACGGTTCTTCCTTAAGCGAGCCGGGCGCACAAGGCAAAGCCTCAATCCGGACATCTGTTGCTGCTTTAGGCATTCTCAATCCACGGGGGCTATTCATCCGGCATGGCTGTTTCGTCTTGCTCTTCGCTGCGCGGCTTTTGCGCGCTCATCGCGCTGCTTGCAGCTGGCGTCGCGCTGTCCGGCTGCGCCGGCATGAGCGAGACGATCGCACCAGCCTTTGCCGATCCCGCCAAATACGAATTGTACGATTGCAAGCAGCTCGAGACCGAGCGCAAGAATCTCGCCAATCGCACCGCCGATTTGCAGAGACTGATGGACAAGGCGCAGACCGGGGCCGGCGGGGCCGTCGTGTCCGAGCTCGCTTATCGCAACGACTACGTCGCGGTGCGCGGGCAGGCGCAATTGGCCGAGGACGCCTGGCGCCGCAACAAGTGCCGGGAGACGCCGCCTGAGGCGACACTGCCTGCGACGTCGCCCGCAGCCACCGCCAAGCCGGCATCGAAATCCGGGAAAGCGGCCCGTTGACGCATCGCGCCGGCGGCGCTTCGCATCAAGGCCGCCAGTTGTAGATCCAATCCTGCCGCGCCAACATGCGCTCCGGGCCGAGCGCGCGGATCGCCAGATCGCGTGCGAACGCGAGCGGCCCACTGAAGTGATAGATCCGGCCCTGCTGCCGTGCGGTCCGCTGCACCCGCCGCACGCGGGCCCGGCGCGCAGCTCCATATTGCTTGAGCGCGGCGGTGATGCCCGCGGTGCTCTCGGCGGCCTCCAGGCTCAAAAGCCGCGCCAGCACGGCGGCATCCTCGATCGCCATGCCGGCGCCTTGGGCTGCAAAAGGCAGCATCGCATGCACGGCATCGCCGAGCAGCGCCACCGGGCCGTTGCTCCAGGGACAACCATCGGGCACGCCGAACAGCGCCCATTTCCGCCAGCTGTCGACCGGGGCGAGCATCATCCGCGCCGCCGGCGGCCAGCGTGGCGCGGCGAACGCGTCCATGACCTCGCGCGGATCGCCGGGCGTGCTCCAGCCCGGCCGGTTCCAGGTGCCGGGCAGCACCGCGACCACGTTGATCTGGCGTCCGCCTGCGATCGGATAGGCGACCAGATGAGCGTTCGCCCCCATCCAGAGCTGCACCCGGCGTGCGGTATACTCCTTGGGCAGCTGCGTGGCCTCGAGCGTGCCGCGCCAGGCGATCAACCCGGAGAAGCGCGGCTGCACCTCAGGAAACAGATGCTGGCGTACCGTCGACCAGATGCCGTCGGCGCCGATCAGGGCGCTGGCAAGATCGCTGCGGCGGATCGTGCCGCTGCGGTGGACGACGGTCAGTCCCTTGGCGTGGGGCGCGACGTCCTCGAAGACCGCACCCAGCTTCAGGTCGATATCGGGATGATCGGCAACAGCGCCGGCGAGTGCCGATTGCAGGTCGGCACGGTGCACCACCCAGTAGGGGGCGCCGGCCCGCGCGGAAGCCGCTTCACCGAGCGGCATGCGCAGCAGCTCGCCGCCGGCGCGCGCGCTCATGATCGAGACCGCCTCGGGAATCACCGCGCGCAACTTGAGGCGGTCGGTGAGGCCGAGCTCGACCAGCACGCGGCTGGCATTGGGAGAGAGTTGCAGGCCGGCGCCGACTTCCTCGAGGCGCTCGGCCTTTTCCAGCACGACGATGCGGAAGCCGCGGGCGGCGAGCGCAAGCGCGGCCGTCAGGCCACCCATGCCGGCGCCGGCGATGACAATCGTTCGGGAGAGCGCCACCCCAGACCGACGGAGGCGGTCAGGCCACCTTGTCCTTCAGGACGCATTCCGGCGGGCGGGCTTCGCCCGGCTTCAGGTCGGCCGCGAAGCGGTACAGCGTCGAGCAGTAGGGGCAGATGATCTCGTTGTCGTTGCCGAGGTCGAGGAACACGTGCGGATGATCGAACGGAGGATTGGCGCCGACGCACATGAACTCTTGCGAGCCGATCTCGATGACGGGGACACCGGCATCGTTATGGAAGTGCGGGACGACATGGTCGGACATCGTAACTCATCCTGGAGTGGCAATGGCGGCAGACACAATCAACGACTGACGCGGCATCTTTAAGGCGCCGCGGACCATACTGGCGGGTGCAGATGATTGCTAGTCCAGCGGAACCGAAAGCTTCGCAATTGCCCCATGCTCGTTTGCTCATGCAAATTCGACACAATCTTGAGGCCAGAGAGAAGCCCTTCTTTCGTCGGGGACGTTGTGTCGTCGGGGACGTTGTGTCGCAATTTTGGCACACTATGTCTGGGGACGCGTGCAATTTGTGACGAAAGACGAATCATCAGGCACGAGCGATCCGAGAGTGTCCAGGCTTTCCGCATGAAGTGGCTGCGAATCAGCACAGCGTTGACCGGTATCGCGGCTTGCAGCTTCATGCTCGCGCAGGTCGCGCCGCACGCCCGTGAGGCAGGCGCGATTCTCTCTGCCCAGGATGATCCGGCCGCGCTCTCGGAGCTGAAGCTCGGTGCACTGCTGAGGCAGAACGACCACCTGGTCCAGGACAATATCGAGGCCGCGCTTGCATCAGGCGATGCCGATCTCGCCGACAGTTTCGTCGCGCTGGCGCGTGACCGCAACATCGCGCTCCCCGACGACCTCCTGAGCCGCGTCGATGACGCCGTGAAATCGGCGAATTCCACCGCGCATTTCGCCAAGCGCTTCGCCACCGGTCTCGTCACCGGCAACGCGGACGATGTCGCGAGCCTGTCGGGAACGGTGGCCGGCGATCTGTTCGTGATCGGCGACGTCAGGGACGTGGTGCGCGAGGGCAAGCATCTGGCCATGGGCGAGGACACCGACCGCCTCGTGCTCTCCCTTGCGGCGGCCGGCCTTGCGGTGACGGCGGCAACCTACGTGTCCGTCGGCGGTGCCGCGCCGGTGCGCGCCGGACTGACGCTGGTGAAGGATGCGCGGAAGGTCGGACGGCTCGGCGAGGGGCTCGCCGCATGGGCCGGCCGGTCTGCGCGCGAGGTCGTCGACACGCCGGCGCTCCGGAACGCGGTGGCATCAGGCTCGGTGCTGCGGCCGGGTCAGACCGTGAGCGCGATCAAGGCCGCGTTCCGGGCCGAGAAGGCCGGCGCGTTGGTCCGGCTCGGCAAGGATGTCACGCGCGTCGCCGAAAAGACCGGCACGCGCGGCGCGATGGACACGCTGCGGATCGCCGAAGGACCGAAGGACGTCGCGCGCGCGGCGCGGCTTGCGGAAGCGCAGGGCGGCAAGACCCGCGCGATTCTGAAGCTGCTCGGCCGCGGCGCGCTGCTGCTGATCGGCGGCGCGTTCGATCTGACGCTCTGGCTGCTCGGTGCGGCACTGACGCTGTTCGGTCTTCTCTCCTCCATCAAGGCGACCACCGAGCGCCTGACCCAGGCCTGGTGCGATCGCCGGCGCGCGCGGCGGCTCCGCCGTGCGCAGATCGCAGCCGAAGCCGCGCTGGAACGTGCGGCTCTCGAGGCCTAAAGCGCGACGAAATTGGGGTAAATCGTCGGCGCACTCCGGGCTATTGTTTGAGCATGATCTCTGCGCAAGCGCGGTCCGCGTTTGCCGCGAGGAAAAACCGCTGCACACTTTTCCGGATCATGCTCTAAGATCGAGCTTTCCCCCTCGAAACCTCCGGAACTGATTGATGCCGAGCTTCCACAACGGCGCCGTTGAAATTGCCTATCTCGATGAAGGCGAGGGCGATCCGATCATCCTGGTGCACGGTTTTGCCTCCAGCAAGAACGTGAACTGGGTCTATCCGACCTGGGTTTCGGAGCTGCGCAAGAACGGCCGCCGCGTGATTGCGCTCGACAATCGCGGCCACGGCGAAAGCGCAAAGCTCTACGAGCCCGGGCAGTACTCGATTCCCGCGATGGCCGGCGACGTGCTCGCGCTGATGGACCACCTCGCCATCCCGCAGGCCGACATCATGGGCTATTCGATGGGCGGGCGGATGACGGCGTGGCTCTCCCTCAACGAGCCGCAGCGCCTGCGCTCGGCGATCCTCGGCGGCATCGGCATCGGCGGCCTGATCGAGGGCACCGGACCCGGCGAGAACGTCGCCAAGGCGCTGGAAGCACCCTCGCTCGACGACGTCACCGATCCCGTCGGCCGCACGTTTCGCGCTTTTGCCGATCAGACGCGCTCCGATCGCCGTGCGCTCGCCGCCTGCCTGCGCGGCACGCGCGAGCTCATGACCAGGGACGAGGCCGCGCGGATCGAGGTGCCGGTGCTGATCGCGGTCGGCAGCGCCGACGACGTCGCAGGAAGTGCCAGCGCGCTCGGCGCGATCATCCCTGGTTCGGAAGTGCTCGATATTCCCAATCGCGATCACATGCGTGCGGTCGGCGACAAGGTCTACAAGATCGGCGTGCTGGATTTCCTGTCACGGCGCGGCTGAGGCAATGCTGTCTGAGGCGGTCGGGTTGTCCTGAAATGTCCCATCACAAGGGGCCATCCACTCGCAAAGGGCCAAAAGCCGACGTTCACTCGCCCTGACTCCTCTCAGGGGAGCGGAGAGACCGCCCGCACAATGCGGTCTCCCGCGGGTCGATCTATTTCGCAGGAGGTTTGTCGTAGAGAGGCTTACCTTTGTCGACGATATGCACCGTGAGAAGCTTCACGGTTTTGTCGCCGACGACCTTGAAAGCTCCGTGGGGCACTTCGCGGACGTTAACGGCAGCTATACCGGTTGGGAACGGCACTTGCTTCCCATCGGGAAGTTCGATCGTGCCGCCGTCTAAGACGTAGAATGACTCCTCTCCGTGGTGAATGTGGAGGGTTGAGACGTCACCCGGTTTGATCTCAGAAATGCTGGTGATGACTTCCATGTTTGTGCCTGAGAGATCAGCGCGCTTCAGCTCCTTACGGAATGGAGAGTCCTGCGCCTTAGCGGGTACGGCCAAAAGAAATGCAAACAGCAGTCCGATTATCATCTTCATCGCAATTCCCCGTTTTCCGATCGGCGGAAATCGCAGATCGCGAAAATTAAGCCCGATCAGCGGCCGCGACTCAAGATTGATTTTCTGTGCGTTGCACCACGTCCGCTCCCTCCCCACTCCCTCAGGGAGGTCGCGCAGAAAATAGGGGATGTCAGCAGCGAGTTACGAGCAAACGTGCAAGAGCGCCTGGAGTTCGCCACGGGCTGTCATTGGACTCTCGTTCTTTGCCGAGGCGGATAGGCTGCTGAACGCCAAGTCAATAGCAATCGCTGCTCGGACGAAACCAAGCGCGATGACTCGTCATCCCAATCTCATCGCGCTTTGACGTCCTCGCCCAGCCGCCGCGCCGCGGCCATCAGCACCACGAACGTCGCCACCCACACCATCCGCGCGCCGTAGCGGTCGTGCGGGCCGGAGATCACGCCGCAGATGAACGCGTTGCCGAGTAGCGCCAGCGTCACCGTCGCCGCCAGCAGCGTCAGATCGTCCAGCCGGCGTTTCGCCAGCGCATCTGCGAGCAGCAGAACCAGCGCCAGCATCGAGGCCAGCGCGACGGGGACATGCAGCCAGTTGACGTCATCGAAGTTGATGTCCCAGTGCTGCTGCCGCGCCGCCCGCATCGGAGCGACCTGCGCGGGGATGTAGCGCTCGATGATGCCGTAGGTGTGCGGGATCCAGCCATTGATGCCTTCGCCGGTCGCCACATGCAGCAATTGCTGGCCCATCGCGCGCAACGCCGCGCCGGCCTGCCAGGCCGGATAATCCGCGAGCGAATGCACGACGATGTAGCCCATCTCCTCGTTGAGCCCATCGAACCGGCCGAGCGTGTTGAACATGCTCTTGCCCCACAGGAACTCGTCGGCGGTCGCCGGGAGCTCGTTGCGATAGGGGCAGAGCTTGTAACGTTCGCGCAGGCAATGGTCGTTGAGATATTGTGCGACGATGCCGTCCTGCATCATGCGGCCGAAGGCGACGCCGTAACCGCCGGGAGTCCAGGCCAGCTTGCCGGACAGTGCGCAATTGGCCGACACCAGCATCAGGCCGCCGGCAACGATGGAGAGGCTCGCCTGCGCTAGTCCGGCAAGCGGCAGGCGTTTGCCCATGAACGGCCGCACCATCAATCCGGCGACGCACAGGCCGAGCAGCACGCCGAGCGTGGCGCTGTGGGTCGCCGCGGCAAAGGAGGTGAAGGCGAACAGCGCGACCTTTTCCTGCGTCGATGTCCTGCCGGCGCCGACGACCAGCAGGAACAGCGACAGGACCGAGAGCCCGGCAAAGATGTCGGTCAGCAGCATGCTCGCAAGCCAGGGCAGCGCGGTCGACAGAATCAGGCCGAGGCTGATCGCGACGAAGCGGAAGGTCTGCATCATCGAGAGGACACGAAGTGTGAGCTGCAGCAGCCACAGCGTCGCCAGGGACTGGACGGCGAGATTGATCCAGAAGCCGAAACCCTCGCCATAATGCAGATAGAGACCGAACACCGTGGAGCGGCTGGGCACGAGATAGCCCTCATACCAGCGCGCCAGATAGCCGCCGGTATCCCATTGCAACAGCGGATAGCCGTTCCAGACCGCCGGCGCGATCATCAGGAGGGGCAGGGCCACCGCCGCCAGCCGCAGCCAAAACGTATCAGCGGCGCGCGCGCGCAATTGTTCAGTGGTGATGCTCAAATCCGCTCCCGTCCTCGCTCGGACATGACCGCAATAAAGGCTCAGAGAGAATTCACCAATAGTTTGACGCCGCCCCGCTTGAATTTGGCAAAACTCTGACCACTTTGAGCCGACCTTGCACTTCGGGGCGTCAGAAGAAACTGTTGTGTTTCAAAGCTTTGGCGTGCCCCCGTGGGGCGAGGTGCTGTTCACTCTCAGGCAAGCCCGTCAGGACTTTGTCGCCTAGACTGTGCTATACAGCCCGCAAAAGAAGCCCATTCGAGAGAGCAAATTCCCATGGCAGTGCATCAGGTCAATCCGGGAGGAAAGCTCGCATCGCTCGATCCGATCTGGGACCGGATCCGAAGCGAAGCGGAGGACATCGTTCGTCGCGAGCCGGAGCTTGCGACCTTCATCTATTCGGCGGTGCTGCATCATGGCCGCCTGGAAGATTCGGTGGTCCACCGCGTCGCCGACCGGCTCGATCACTCCGCACTGTCGGGCGACCTCGTGCGCCAGGCTTATATTGAGGCGCTGCGCGACGACCCTGATATCGGCAACGCCTTCCGCGCCGATCTCGTTGCCGTCTACGACCGCGATCCCGCAACCTCGCGCTTCATCGATCCCTTGCTCTACTTCAAGGGCTTTCACGCCATCCAGACCCATCGCCTCGCGCACTGGCTCTATCTCAAGGGCCGTAAGGATTTCGCATACTACCTTCAGAGCCGATCGTCGGCGGTGTTCCAGACCGACATCAATCCCGCCGCGCGCATCGGCCGCGGCATCTTCCTCGACCACGCCACCGGTTTCGTCTGCGGCGAGACGGCCGTCATCGAAGATGACGTCTCGATCCTGCACGGCGTCACCCTCGGCGGCACCGGCAAGGAGAACGAGGACCGTCATCCCAAGATCCGCCATGGCGTCTTGATCGGCGCCGGCGCGAAGATCCTCGGCAATATCGAGATCGGCCATTGCGCCCGCATCGCTGCCGGCTCGGTCGTGGTCAAGCCGGTGCCGCACAACGTCACGGTTGCAGGTGTGCCCGCCAAGATCGTCGGCGAAGCCGGCTGCGCCGAGCCGTCGCGCACGATGGATCAAATGATCAACGCCATGGGACTTTAATCTCCGCTCGACCGGAACGGGGCCGGTTTTCCGGCCCTTTCCGTCCCAAATTTCTTTGGCAATTCATGCTGGCGGTTCGCCGCGTCTCGTCGTAAACCCCGCCAACCCATTTTCGATTGGAGACTGCCGTGGACGTCAAGGAAGTGAGAAAGCTCGACGCGTATCTGAAGCGCGTATTCGGCAATCCCAAGATTCGCGTCGTGCCGCGGCCGAAGAAGGACGATTCCGCCGAAGTCTATATCGGCGAGGAATTCATCGGCGTGCTGTTCGTCGACGACGAGGACGACGATCGTTCGTTCCAGTTCCAGATGGCGATCCTCGAGGACGATCTCGTCGATCAGGAGTAGTTGTCGCTACGCCGCCGTTGCGGGCGAAGAAACCTTTGCCGTGTGCGGCGCTATCGTGTCCCGGACGCGCTGCAACGCCCATGAGCGCGTTACGCGCGTCCTCGACGCGCTATGGCGTTGCAGTGCAGAGCCGGGACCCAGCAGCCACACGGCGCATCTCTGCAACATGGGCCCCCGCTCGGCAGCGCACCGTAGAACCGACGCTGCGCTGCGTCCGGGGCACGCATCGAGATCGCGCCGTGCTCTCTCCACACCGTCATTGCTGTCGATGTTCACTAATTCGCTGATTGGATCGCGGTGGTCTTGGTAGCGGCGAAGGCCTTGGGAGTTTGTCCTGCCAAGGCTTCTGTGGTTGTTGTGGTAGACGAGGTACTCGAACAGTTCATTGGCGAAGTGGTCCAGGTTGTCGAAGCTCGCGCCGTCGATGAGGTCGTCATCGAGGGTACGCCAGAAGCGTTCGACCTTGCCGTTGGTCTGCGGCCGGCCCGACGGATCAAGTCTTGTTCGAAAAATACGAAGTCGTGCCAGGCACTTCGCTACTGTGCATGGGGTTGTTTTGCAACTTTTTGTTTTGGAAGGCCCCGCTCAGCCCCGTGGCCCGCGCAACTGCGCCGTCAGCCTGTCCATCGCCTCCGCCACGTCGCGCCATTGCGACAGCCAGCTGCGGGGAAAGCGGAAGGTGAGGTCGGCGCCGCCGACGCGGCGCTCCGAGAGGCACATGCCCGGGGTGGCCGCATCGCGGGTACAGCGCACCGTCAGCGCGGGGCTTGCAGCGGAATAGAGGTCCTCGCTGCCGTAGGGCGTGTCGGTGCGGAACATCCGCACCGTCAGGCCGTCCATAGGCATCGCCGCGGCCTGGTCGAGATAGCGCGGATAGATCGTTGCGGTTCGCTGCTCGGGCGAGAGCGCCTCGTGATGGGCCGCGATCGACAGGAAGATGCGGTCGATCGATTGCACCGCCGCTTCCGCCGTGTCGGCGGTGACGTGCCTGGGCGCGCCGGGCGGCTCCAGCGAGGGATAGAGGAAGTCGAGATCGATGCGTTCCTGCGGCCCCGAGTGCCGCTGGATCTTCATGCGGATCGCGGTCACCGGCAGGTTGAACAGCGTGCCGCCGACGCTCACCGGCAGCTTGTCCGGGGCGTCCGCGCCCCGGCTGCCCCAGGTCGGCCACAACAGGTAGGCGACGAGCGCGACCGCGCATGCCGCGGCAGTGCCGGCGAGCGCGATCGGGACGACATGCGCCCGGGGGCGCGTGCGGGGGGACCTGAGGGGAGCTGCCGAGAACACCGTCATGAATCGCGCAAGTCGAGCCGGAGGTCGGCCGATGGCCGACGAATCAGCGCCGAATATGCCACGCGACGGCGAGTTCGCGCAGCGTTCGCGGCTGCGGGAAGCGGGGACGGCTCTGCGCGGACCGGCCGGTCGCGTTAACCTTCCCTTAAGGATAATGTAGCGTTAACCCGCACTTTTTGTCACAGGATGGCACCTCGCGTTGCGTAAGGGCGGACCGTTCCGATGACACCTGAAGCTCTCAACACTTTCTTCTCGATCTGCATCGGTTTTGCGCTCGCGGGCGCGCTCGTGAACGGATACCAGGCGCTCGCGCAGCGGTCCGCCGGCTTCGGCCTGTTGCAGGACGGTGTGGCGCCGAAAACCTTTGCGGCGGTTCCGTTCCTGGTGTTCGCCGCGCCCTTCATCATCATGCGCAACACGCTGCGCGGCATGCGGGTGGAAAGCCGCCGCGTCGAATTCGTGATGATGGCGACCCTCATCGCCGGGTTCTGGAGCATGATGAGCGGCACCTTCTTTCTGATGACGCTGCGCGCGGCCGGCCTCCTGGTCTGATGCCCGCGTCTTGATCGCGGCCGGCCCTTTGCGTCCAGGCTGCCGTTTGGCTATGCCAGTGGTCAACGCGACAGGAGACCTCCATGGCGATCTACGAGCTCGATGGGCAGGCGCCCGACCTTCCCGCCGACGGCAATTATTTCATCGCCGAGACCGCCACCGTGATCGGCCGGGTGCGCCTGAAGCCGGGCGCGAGCGTCTGGTTCGGCGCGGTGCTGCGCGGCGACAATGAGTGGATCGAGATCGGCGAGGGCGCCAATGTGCAGGACGGCTCGACCTGCCACACCGATCTCGGCTTTCCGCTTGTCATCGGCAGGAACTGCACGGTCGGCCACAACGTCATCCTGCACGGCTGCACCATCGAGGAGGGCGCGCTGATCGGCATGGGCTCGATCGTGATGAACGGGGCAAGGATCGGCCGCAACAGCATCGTCGGCGCCGGCTCCGTCATCACCGAGGGCAAGGAGTTCCCCGAGCGCTCGCTGATCATCGGCTCGCCGGCGCGCGTGATCCGCACGCTCGACGACGCTCAGGTGCAGAAGATGGGAAGTGCGGCGAGGTTTTACGTCGCCAACGGTCCGCGCTTCAAGCAAGGCTTGAAGCGGATCGGCTGAGAACGGGCCGGCGCGGCCCGCCTTCGGGCAGGGCTCGGTACGGTAAAAATACCGGCGCGTCCTTTAATTCCGCCAGCGCGACGACGCTTATCGTTGAGCGTTTACAAGCAGGAGGAGTGGCGCCATGGATGCGACGGCGCTGGGATCCGGCTTCGGTGCCGGAACGGCATCTACATGACGGCCGATCGCGGCGAGGTGAAGCAGTTCGCGGATCAAGAGCGAGGTGCCGCATCTGCACCGTCACGACGAGACCGGACATCTTGCGCGCGCCAAAGGGATCGCGATCGGTCATCGTGATTTGCCTCCCTCGCTTTCAAGCTGATGTGAGGAACAGGTCTTGATCGCGGCCGTTGACCGGCAAAGGAGCATTTGCAATGGCCAGACCGTCCGCAACCGGCTCAGTCAAGACCACGATCATGATCCTCGCACTCGCGGCGGTGCCGGCCGTCTCATTGGCGCAAGCGACCGGCGGCTCTGCCGGATCGAGCGGAGGCTCGGTGGGAACGACCGGAGGTTCGATGGGATCGACCGGAGGCGTTGGCAACTCGCCCGCTCCGCCGCCCGGGACCAACAGCCTGGGTACGGCTCAATCATCCGGTCCGGGATCCGGAGTCACCACCGGCACCGGCACAGGTGGGGAGACTGATGCCACCGTCAACGCCGAGAACCGGCGGCTCGACAAGAAAATGAACAGCATCTGCCGCGGCTGCTGAATGCTCGCGCGGAAGTGAGACAGTGTGGCTGTCCGGAATGCCTGGGTGACGTTAGCTTGATCCTGCGTTGAAGCGTGGAGTATCCGCGCGGAGGATCGAGTCATGTTACGCAAGATGATGACGGCGGCGCTGACCGCCGCGGCAGTCGGGCTGTCAGCGCCGCAAGTGGCCGAGGCGCGGGGCGGTTTCGGGCATGGTGGAGGCTTCCATGGCGGTGGTTTCCATGGTGGGGGCGGCTGGGGGCACCGGCATTGGCATGGCGGCGGCTTCTGGCCAGGCTTCGCGATCGGGGCGGGTTTCGTCGGTGCCGGCTACTACGGGAGCTATTACGGCTACGGCTACCCCTACTACGGTGATCCCTACTATTATGGTGCCGGCTACGACGACGGTTATGGCGGCTGCTATGTCGCACGGAAGCGTGTCATGACGCCATCGGGATGGCGGTACCGTCGGGTCGACGTCTGCGAGTGAGGCGGTACGCCTGCTAAAGAACAAGGCCGTTGACGCAGTATACCGTCAACGACCTTGCCAGCCCCGGATATTGAAATCGGCTCACGCCATCCGGTAATTGCGAGCATCGCGCGGAATCATGCGAGCGAATGTGATCCAGTTCACAAGTGGCGAAAATAAAGTTCCCGTCGCGCCCTGATCAGGTCAGCCGCGCGAGTTCTTGCGTGCGCTGGCGTGGACGCGGGACCGGGTAGGTTTCCTGCGGGTAACCGACGGCGTTTCGACCTCGGTCGACCGTGCACTGGCAAAGGACTGCCGCAGGCCGTCAATGGATTCGTTCAGGCTTGCGACCTGCTCGGACAGGCGCTTGGTGTCGGCCTGTTGCGCCGCCATCAGCCGCTTCATCGTCTGGAGCTGGTCCTGCACCACCTGAAGCTGGTCGATTGATTCCTGCTGGGTCGCTTCGAGCCCTTTGGTTTTCTCAACCAGCTGCTCGGATGCCTGGACCGTGCGGGCCTGGAGCTGTCGCGATGCCACCACCCGGTCGGTCTCGGGGGCGGCGCCGGTATAGGCACGCCAGATCGCGATTGAAGTCACCCCCGCGATCAGGAGCAACAGGGCTGCAGCGGTCAGCGCGATGGGCTGGGCGCCAAGACGAAGGAGGGGGTTGGACGGTGTGTCCTGGGCGAGATCGATCATCGCTGACAAAACCCAACAGAAACTTGGCGAGTGGCGAAGACCGGCAACTCAGAGGGGTCACCGGGGGCGTCCCGAAAACGCTACGTTTCGGCAAGGAATGGGACCAAAAAGAGGCTGAGAGCCAAAAAACCAGTGATCAGCGGGCCTTGCGGGCTCCAGGGCCCCCGTAAGGCGCAGGATCAAGGCTGAAACTGCGAAAAGGGCCCGGAATAGCTCTTCGCGCGCGGCGCTGCGTAGGGGCCGAGGCGGGATGTCTTCAGTCCCAGCCGCACCAGTGATTCCGCCAACGTCACCGCGGCAGCGACGCCGTCGACGACAGGAAGGCCGTGTGTTTCGGCGAGCTCGCTGGCGAGATCGGCCATGCCGGCGCAGCCGAGCACGATGACTTCCGCGCGGTCGTCGCGGATCGCAGCCGTGATCTCCGCAGAGATCTTGCCGAGCGCATCGGTGTTGCGCTGCTCGAGCGCCAGCACCGGCACCTCGGCGGCGCGGACCCGGGCGCAGCGATCAGAAAGGCCGTATTTCCGTAAGTTATGCTCGATCGGCACGATGGAGACGCCGAGCGTCGTCACGACGGCAAAACGCGCGGCGATCAGGCTCGCGATGTGGAAACCGGCTTCACCAATGCCGATCACCGGTGCCTTCGCCACCGCACGCGCCGCATCTAAGCCGGTGTCGTCGAAACAGGCGATGATGTGCGCCTCCGCGCCATCGCGGTCGGCCTCGCGGATGCAGCCGAGCATGCCGGGAACGGCGAAGGCCTCATCGTAAAACCCCTCGATCGAGACTGGGCCCATCGTCGGCTGACGCGCGTCGATCACGGTGCCGGGGAGGGCAACGCTGCGCGCCGCAGCGGCGATCTTCGCGGTCATCGACGCGGTGGTGTTGGGATTGACGACGTGCAGTCGCATCGTGATCAGACAAGTCCCTCGTCAGACGAGCCCTTTGCCGGCGTCCGAACCCTTGGCCGCCTGCCGCTTGTTGAGCATGTGGATGGTGCCGAGCGCAAGCGTGATCACCGCGAATGACACTGCCGAGATCACGGTGCCGAGCGCGTAGATGTCGGGGTTGGTCACCGTGGTGGTGAGGCCCTGCAGATCCAGCGGCAATGTATTGACCGCGCCGATCGCCTGGCTGGAGCGCGCGAGCTCGTCCCAGGACAGCGTGAAGCCGAACAGGCCGATGCCGATCACCGAGGGCAGGATGATCGGCAGCACGACGTGACGGAAGGTCTGCCACGGCGTCGCCCCGAGATCGCGCGCGGCTTCTTCGAGCCTGGGGTCGAATCGGTTGAAGATCGCAAACATGATGAGCAGGCCGAACGGCAGCGTCCAGGTCAGGTGCGCGCCCAGCCCGGAGGTGAGCAGACCCATCGAGGTCTCGAAATTCTCGTTCCAATGCGCCTTGATCAGATCGTCGATGATGCGGAATTCGAGCGAGATGCCGAGCGAGGTGATGATCGAGGGCACGATGAGGCTCGCAATCGCCGAATAGAACAGGATGCTCTGTGCCTTGAATTTTCTGCGGAAAGCCATGCCGGCGGCGACGGACAGGACGACGGTGACGATCATCACGATCACCCCAAGCAGCAGCGAGCGGCGGAAGGCTGCGCCGAGATCGACGATGCCGGTGCCCTGGAACAGTTTTGCGATCCAGAACGTCGATACACCGTTCATCGGGAAGGTGAGGCCGCCTTGCGGACCCTGGAACGACAGCACGTAGATCGCGATCATCGGCCCATAGAGAAACAGCACATAGGCCGCGAAGAAGATCGCGAGCACGTAGAAAGAGCGCGGACGTCCTTCCTTCATGCTCTAGAGCTCCTTCTTGATGTCGACGATGCGCGACATCATGGTGATGATCAGGAAGGTGATCGCGAGCAGGATCACGGCGTTGGCCGCGGCGGCGGGAAATTGCAGCGCATTCACCCGCGTCTCGATGATCTTGCCGGCGGCGGCGATCTGCTGGCCGCCCATCACGCCGATGGTGATGAAGTCGCCCATCACGATGGTGATGACGAAGATCGAGCCGATCACGATGCCGGGTTTCGCCAGCGGGATGATCACGTTGACGAGGGTCTGGAAGCCGGTGGCGCCGGCATCATAGGCCGCCTCGATCAGCGACTTGTCGATGCGCACCATCGAGTTGAAGATCGGCACCACCATGAAGAAGGTGAAGAGGTGCACCAGCGCCAGCACCACGGAGAATTCGGAGAACAGGAGCCATTCCAAGGGATGGTTGATCAGTCCCGTCTTCATCAGGCCGGAGTTCACGAGGCCGTTGCGCCCGAGCAACGGGATCCAGGCGATCATGCGGATCACGTTGGAGGTCCAGAACGGGATCGTGCAGAGCAGCGACAATCCCATCTGCCAGGTCTTGGACTTGACGTGGAAGGCGAGGAAATAGGCGACCCAGAAACCGATGAAGAGCGTGATGGCCCAGACCATGAAGCAGAGCTTCAGCGTCTTCACATAGGTCTTGCCGATGGTGCAGAGATCGGGGAGCTGCGCGACGCAGCCTTCGAACGTATCGGTATAGCCGCGGCCGGAGAAGGCCGGCAGCAGCTGGTATTCGTTGTAATCCCAGAACGAGACGATGACGACGAACACCAGCGGAATCAGGAAGAACGCGAGAAACACCAGCATCATCGGCCCGGCCTGCAGCCAGGAGATGAAGGACGGCGACAGGCGCGTCGCTTTCGCGGCGCGCGCTGTGCCCGACCCCGGGATCAAGCCCGGGGATGCCTGTTGCAGGACTTCTTCCGACATATCCATTACGCCGCGATGAACTCATTCCACTTGCGGACCATGTAGTCGTTCTCGTCCATCACGGCGTTCCAGCAGGCGACGCCGCCCATGCGGTCCTCATAGGAGCCGCCGTCGCGCACGGCGCCGGCCTTCTCGAGCAGCGAGCCGTCGGGCGCCTTGATGTCCTTCTCGGCCGGCTTGCCCTCCATCCAGTACGCCCACTCGTAGGGCTCCATGTGGGCCTTCGCGGTGGAGAGCACGGCCGAGTAGTAGCCCTGGCGGTTGAGATAGGCGCCGGCATAGCCGGACAGGAACCAGTTCACGAACTCGTAGGCCCAGTCGAGCTTGGGACCCGAGACGCCCTTGGAGACGCAGAAGCCCGAGGCCCAGGAGCGGTAGCCTTCCTTGAGCGGCTGGAAAGTGCAGGCAATCCCCATCGAGCGCACCTTGGTCACCGCCGGCGACCACATCGACTGGATCACGGTTTCCCCTGAAGCCATCAGGTTGACGCTCTCGTTGAAGTCTTTCCAGAAGGCGCGGAATTGGCCGGCCTTCTTGGCTTCGGTCATCACCTTCATGGTGAGGTCGATCTCTTCCTTGGTCATGTTGCCCTTGTCGGCATATTTGTACTTGCCGGAGGCCTCCACGACCATCGCGGCATCCATGATGCCGATCGAGGGGATATTGAGGATCGAAGCCTTGCCCTTGAATTCGGGATTGAGCAGCTCGGACCACGAGCTGATCGGCCGCTTGATCAGGTCGGGACGGATGCCAAGCGTGTCGGCGTTGTAGACGGTCGGAATCAGCGTCACGAATTCGGTCGCCGACGTCGCAAACTTCTTGGAGTCCTTGCCTTCGAGATAGAGCACCTTCCAGGGCGCGGTGCCCTGGCCTCCGATCTTCTTGCCGCCGGGCGTCTCGCCCTTGGTGAAGACGGGCGTGATATTGTCGAATTCCTTGATCTTCTTGGCGTCGAGGGCAAGGATGTTGCCCGACGGCACGATCTTCTTCAGCGAGAAATATTCGGTGTCCAGCACGTCGAAGGAGTTCGGCTGGGTCATCACGCGCTTGGTGACGTCGTCGGTGGTCGCGGTGATGTATTCGATCTTGATGCCGGTGTCCTTCAGGCACTGCTTGGAGATGTCGTCGCCTTCGTTCACGGCGGTGCCGAGATAGCGCAGCACCTTCGCGTCGGCCGATTTCACGTAGGGAAAGCCGGTGATCGCACCGGAGCCGGCGGCAAGGCCCGCGAGACCCGCGGTGCCCTTGAGTAGCGTGCGGCGGCTGACGCCGGTCGTCCTGGTGGTCTCGCTCATGTCAGTCACTCCTCTGTTGCGCATTCCAGTGATCGATCGGCGCTATTGCAGGCGTTGCGCCTTGGCGGGATCCCAGGTGGCCAGCACGCGATCGCCCGGACGGAACGGGTGGACGTCGAAGGTGGCCTCGGGAACATGGGAAAACAGGGCAGTGCCGTCGTCGAGCGTGAGCGAGACGGCGATATAGGAGCCCTGGTACTCGGTCTGGGTCAGCAGCGCCGGCGCACCGAAGGCGCCCTCGGCCAACGGCACGATGCCGAGCTGATCGGCGCGCACGGCGATGAGATTGCCGGCGTCGCTGAGCACGTTGTGGCCGCCGATGAAGCGCGCCACGAATTCGGTACGGGGATGGTGGAAGATCTCGCGCGCCGTGCCCTGCTGCTCGATGCGGCCGTGATTCATCACCACGATGTGGTCGGCGAGCGCCATCGCCTCTTCCTGGCCGTGCGTGACCTGGATGAAGCTGATGCCGAGCTCGCGCTGCAGCCGCTTCAGCTCGCCGCGCATCTTCACCCGCAGGAAAGGATCGAGCGCCGACAGCGGCTCGTCGAGCAACAGGATCTGCGGCTCGGTGATCAGCGCGCGGGCGAGGGCGACGCGCTGCTGCTGACCGCCGGAGAGCTGCGCCGGCAGACGGCCCGCATATTGGCTCATCGCGACCAGCTCGAGCAATTCACCGGCGCGCTTGTGCCGCGTCGGCTTGTCGATGCCGCGCATCTTCAAAGCGAATGCGACGTTGTCGAGCACGGAGAGGTGCGGAAACAGCGCATAGGACTGGAACATCATCGCGGTGCCGCGCTTGGCGGGCTCGTGGTCGGTGACGTTCTGCGCGCCCAGGATGATGTCGCCCGCGCTGACCGCCTCGTGGCCGGCGATCATGCGCAGGGTCGAGGTCTTGCCGCAGCCGGAGGGGCCGAGCAGGCAGCAATAGGTGCCGGCCGGAATCTTCAGATTGACGTTATCGACCGCCAGCGTGGTGTCGTAGCGCTTGGTGACGGCGACCAGTTCGAGAGCGGCGGGAGTGGCCATGGCGTGTCCGAGGAGGGGCGATGCGTCTCGCCTCTCTCCGCAAGGTCCGTGCCAACAGCCCGCGGCTGTGCGAATTTCCAAAACTGTGCAGCGGAGTCAGATCGTTAGGTCAGTTCCGGCCCCCGGTTGGCTGGCCACCACCTGCGCACTCATCTGCACACAAAACGGGCGAAGATTGTATAAAGTTTCGCCTGTGATTGGATACAGCTCGTCGACTAACATTTGAGGCCGAACGCCTGTCGATCGAGCTCCCGCCCCCCATGGCCGCCAAGACCCGCCAAAAACCCGATGCGCCAGATGCGAGCGATCGCGTCAGCCGTATCCGGGAGGGCGTGACCGCGGCGATCCTCGAACATCGCCTGCTGCCCGGCACCAAGCTCGGTGAGGACGAGATCGGCGAGATCTACGGCGCGAGCCGTACGCTGGTGCGCACCGCGCTGCAGCAGCTCGCACATGAGGGCATCGTCAACATCGAGAAGAACCGCGGCGCCTTCGTCGCGCGGCCGACGCCCGCCGATGCCCGCGAAGTGTTCGAGGCGCGCCGCCTGATCGAGCCTACCATCGTGGACCGCGCGATCGATGCGGTTTCGCCGGCCTGGCTCGATCGCCTCGGCCAGCATCTTGCCGAGGAGCGCGAAGCGGAATTGCGCGGCGATGCGCGCGCCTCGGTGCGGCTCTCCGGCGAGTTTCATCGTCTCGTCGCCGAGATGAGCGGCCACGGCATCTATCTCGGCTTTCTGAAGGAGCTGATCGCGCGCTCCTCGCTCATCATCCTGCTCTACCGCCGCCACGACACGCCGGCCTGCGGCACCGATCATCACGCGGGAATCGTCGCCGCGATCCGCAAGCGCGACAAGGCGCGCGCGGGGGCCTTGATGCTGTCGCACCTGAACGAGATCGAGGCGGAGCTGTTCCTGAAGGATCCCGCCGCCGACGAGCTGCGGCTGGCGGATGTGCTCGGCGCCTGACCGGTACCGCGCGGGGTTGCGGTCGCGCCCGCGACGCCGCATCAGCGGCTGAGTTCGCTTTCAGCGGCGAGCTGCCCGTCAGGCGTGATTTCGTATTCGCCGTCGTGCTTGGTCATCCATCCTGACCTGACCATCTCTCGTGCAAGCTGTATGGAGCAGATCGGATGATTGCCTCCCGGGTGATACAGCCTGTCATTGCGGACGAGCAGGTGCCCGTACAACTGAGCCTGACGCAGCGCCCTGCGCATTCCGGGGGATGGAGTTTTCATGCGGTTTCATGCGCGAGCACGATGAAGGTTCCTAATCGATGAGGTGAGCACGGTCACGTTCCGCTCGCCGGCCGCCGACAGGAACCCTGATCGTACCACATCGTTTGTTCTTCCGAGGAGAACTGCCATGAACGTACGGGACGAGCACACCCGATCGCCCTGGATGGATATCTCGGTCGCAGACGCGCCGGCGCTATCCGGGACCGTGGGAGCGGACGTCGCCGTCGTCGGCTCCGGAATTTCCGGATTATCGGTCGCCTATGAGCTTGCCAGCCACGGACGTTCGGTCGTGGTGCTGGACCGCGGCGGCATCGGCAGCGGGATGACGGCGCGTACCACCGCACACCTGGCGACGGCGCTCGACGACGGTTACGACGAGTTGTTGAGGGTGCGAGGCCCCGACTGTGCCCGCCACTACTATCAGAGCGTCGTGACCGCGATCGATCGCGCCGAGGCCATTCAGCGCATCGAGCACATCGATTGCGATTTTCAACGCGTCGACGGTTACTGGGTGCAGGCGCCCGAAACGCCAGCATCCGAACTGGACGAGGAATTGGATTGCTGTCTCAGGCTGGGGATTCCCGTCGAAAACTACGTCGAGCCGACCCCGTTCCATGCCAACGGCCAGATGCGTTCGCTACGTTTTCCGCGCCAGGCGCGCCTGCACCCGACCAAATATCTCGCTGGTCTCGCGAGCGCACTGGAGCGCCGGGGCGCCAGGCTCTACGCCGACACCTGTGTCGAGAGCATCCGTCAACGCCAAGGCGACATGGTCGTGACGACCGCCTCAGGCTACGAGGTCCACGCCGCCGACGTGGTGGTCGCGACGAACTCGCCCGTCAATGTGCAGGTCGCGATCCACACCAAGCAGGCGCCTTACCGCACCTATGCGCTCGCCGCGAAGATCGCGGCCGGAGCGCTGGAGGACGCGCTCTATTGGGATACGCTCAATCCGTATCACTATGTCCGACTCCAGCCGTTCTCCACCGACGAACATCTCGTGATCATCGGCGGCGAAGACCATAAGTCGGGCGAAGCGAACGACGGCGCACAACGCCTCGATGCGCTCGAACGCTGGGGGCGCGAGCGATTGCCGGACCTGCGCGAGGTCACTCATCGGTGGTCCGGCCAGGTGCTGGAGCCGATCGATTTCGCCGGCTTCATCGGCCGCAGTCCCGGCGAAGAGCATCTCTACGTCGTCAGCGGCGATTCAGGGCAGGGGATCACGAACGGGCTCGTTGCCGGCTTGTTGGTGACGGATCTGATCACGATTGGCGCGAGCCCGTGGGAAGAGGTCTACGCTCCCACGCGGAAGATCCACAAGAACATCGGCGAGTTCATCAGTGAGAACATCACGCCGCTGAAGAATTTCGCGGAGTATCTCACTGCGAGTGAGATCGCGAGCGTCGAACATTTGCGGCCGGGCGAGGGGCGCCTCGTCCGCAGCGGCCTGAAGAAGATCGCGGCGTGCCGCGACCGGAACGGGCAATTGCACTTGCATTCGGCAAGCTGCACCCATCTCGGCTGCGTCGTGCACTGGAATTCACTCGAGCAGTGTTGGGATTGCCCGTGTCACGGGTCGCAGTTCGCGCCCGACGGCACCGCGCTCAACGGCCCCGCAGTGTCGCCGCTGGGCCAGGCCGACAAGCCCGCCAATCTTGAAGCCGCAGAGTGAGTGGTCATCCCCCGAAAAAGTTGCGGCCAGCCATTGGGGGATGGCTGGCCGCGCGCGAACCGGTCTGGGACGGGGAGGGGTGGGGATGTGACCGGGCCGCGTAACTCGTTGTCTCGTTCCTATTGATCCTTCGCGCTGGCGGTGGAGACCGCCGGCTTGGTATCGCCCAGCGAGACCCACACGTTGGGATCGCTCTGCGACTGGCGCTTGACGAAGCGGTAGCCGGTCTCCGTCCAGGCGACGACGTTCTCGTTCTGGTTGTCGAGAATGAACTCGCCCTTGTCGGTCTTCACCGTCAGCACCGCGTGGCCCTCGCCCTTCTTGTCGCGCACCACGGTGATGAGAAGGGCCTGGCGCGGCCATCCGGCATCCATCAGCATCTTGCGCTTCAACAGCACGTAGTCTTCACAGTCGCCGTAGCCGTCGGTCGGCAGCGACCACCTCTCGATCACGCCCCAGTGCTCCTGGTCGGTCAAAGGCTTGATGGTCTCGTTGACCCAGCGATTGACCTTGACGAGGTCGCGCCATGCGGCCTGTGACATCACGATGTCGCGCGGCTGCATCGGCGCACCCTGGCACTGGGCAGCATTGTCCGCGCAGAACTCGACCCAGCCGATCGGCGCACGCGTGGTGTCGCCGAGGCTCGCGTAGAGCAGACGGCCTTCGCCGGCCTGCGCTGCCGCGCTGATCCCGAAGAGCATGGCGACAATCGCCAGCCTCTTCCCCTGTCCCTTGAAGTCAAACATTGCGGCCCCCGTTTCTTGTTGGGACCACGTTTGGCACGGAGCTTTTGAGTTGCCGCTAAGTCAACCAAGTCAAGTCGAGATGAATGCAAGTAAAAGGCGCGGCGAATTCGGTCTATACTTGAATCAAATTCAAATAAAATTCGATATGACTGCAATTGATTCAAATTTTATGCATTAACGGGGAAACGCCGGCAGAAGCGTTGTTTGCAGGCATCTACAACCCACGCGTTAACCGCGGGGCGGCTTGCCGCGAGACATGAAAAAGGCGGCGTCCGCATCGCGGAGGCTGCCTTCGAGCCTGGAAATGCCGAGGTTTTCGCGTCCTTGCGTTTTACCGCGCGGTAACGCTCTCTTCGAGTGTCTCGGCCGGCTGCTCGTGCATGAACTCCAGCGCAAAGCCGTCTTCGAGGTTTCGGACCACGCGGCCCTGGACCCGGCCGAGCAGAACCGTCGATTTCAGCGGCGGCCGGTTCTCCGCTGCGATGGCCGCGCCCGACAGCGAGAGGTCGATGATGCGGCAGGTCATCTTGGTGCCGTCCTCGAGCGTCAGCACTGCGATCGGGTTGCGCGGCACGATACGGTCGTGACGGCGATCCTCAGGCAGATTGAGGATGTCGCGGTTGGCGAGCCAGGTCAGCTGGGCCGCGAGCTTGTCGCGCTTACGCGGCGTCGCCCCGATCGTCATGGCAAAGCCGTTGTCGATGATGCGGGTGATCTTGCCCTCGACGCGGCCGATATGGTCGAGATAGGCAACCACGCGATCGCCGACATTGCCGATGCCGGGGGCGAGCAAAGCAAGGCCGCCCGGCGACATGTTGATCACCTGGCAGGGGAATTCCCGGCGGTCCGGCAGCATGTAGCGGCCGAGCAGGTGCACCTTCACCCGCTGGAAGCGCCTGCGCTCCTCGGTGGCAGGAAGAAATTTTTTGTTCGCCAACGCCATTTCCAACACCCGACCCCCCGCCCGGGCGGAGTCCGGCACGACCCTAAGGTGCATAGGGTTAATGCCGCGTTAGGATCGGGCGCTGCGATGACGGACAGACACAATGCGCTCGAAAAGCCACATCAAGGGCGGGCAGGCCAATACCGTCGCACCCAGCACGAGGCGGCCCAGCTCATGATCGGGCCGGGCGGATCGCCGTCGATCAGGCCGATCATCCGTAGCCTGAATGGACCAAAGCGAAATCCGGGGCCGCTGTCTCCGCATTACGCTGCGCTCCATGCGGGCTACCAGACTACCCGAGCGACTTCACATAAACCGCATACGGTACGCCGGAGATATCCGGCGCCTCATGCACCTTCTCAAACCCCATGCGCAGATACATCGGCAGCGCAACCGTCATGATCGTCGTCGTATGCAGTGCGATGACCGGGGACTGATCGCGCTCGGCGCGGCGCAGACATTCTTCGGTCAATTGCCGGCCGATGCCCTTGCCGCGCGCGGAAGGATCGACCACCAGCATGCGGATGATTGGCCAGGACGGATCGAAGAATGCCGGCTTCGGAGCTTGTGGGCCGACATAGGCCACGGCGCCGACGATCTGATCGCCGTTTTCGGCAACGATGATCTCGCCGGTCTTGGCAAGTAGCGGCATCTTCGCGACATTGGCCGTAAACAGCGGCCAGTCGGAATAGTCATGCTCGAATTGTGCGAACGCCGCGAGAGCAACGCGCACGATCGCATCCGCATCGTCGGACCTGTAATCGCGCAGCATCGGCGTGATCCTTGTAGATCCGGATGGAGCTGCGTAATCCGGGGCCGCTGTCCCCGCATTCCGCGTTGCTCCATGCGGGCTACGCCTTGCCGCACCACCTTGGCACGGCCGCGCATCTCACATACGCTTCCCATCAGCCCGCTCAATCAATCATAACAGACGGGCATCGAGGAAACAGCCATGGATTCAATCCGCGTCTGCACCCACGCAGGACCGGGCACCGAGCCCGTCATCAAAACCGTGCCGTGGCCGCAGGTCGGCCGCAAGGCTGCGCTGATCAAGGTCGGCGCGTGCGGGGTCTGCGGCACCGATCTGCATATTCTCAAAGGTCATTGGCCGAAGCCGCTGCCCTGGCCGTTCACGCTCGGCCACGAGCTTGGCGGCGTCATCGTCGAATGCGGCGATGAATTCACCGAGGACTTCATGAGCAAGCCGCTCGGGGTCGGCTCGAAGGTGATGATCCCGCCCTTGATGCCATGTGGGCGCTGCTACTACTGCATCCATTATCCGCAAGTAGCGAACAAATGCCTGACGCCGGTTTATTACGGCCGTTATCTCGGCTTCGACAAGGCGCCGCATCTGTGGGGCGGCTGGGCCGAATATGTCTATGTCGATCTCGACATGTTGCCGGGCACCAAGATCTACAAGCTGCCCGATGACATGTCGCTGCGTTTGGGGGCGCTGTCGGAGCCGCTCACCTCCTGCATCCGCGCCTTCAATCGCGCGACCCGCGCAGGCGGGTTCAGCTGGGGCGACACCGTGGTGATCCAGGGCTCGGGCCCGATCGGCATTCTCGCGGTCGCCGCCGCAAAGGAGATGGGGGCAGGGCGCGTCATCTGCGTCGGCGCGCCGGAGGAGCCGCGGCTCAAGCTCGCCCGCGAATTCGGCGCGGCGGCGACGGTCAACATCGAGGAGCTGAAATCACCGCAGGAGCGCATCGCGCGCGTGCGCGACATCGTCGGCGGCTTCGGCGCCGACCTCGTGATGGACTGCTCGGGACATCCCTCGGCGGGCCCCGAAGGCATCGAGATGTTGCGCGATGGCGGCACCTATGTCGAGATGGGCCAGTTCACCGACGCCGGCTCGATCGAGACCTCCTGGCATCGCATCTGCACCAAGGACCTCAACGTGCTGGGATCCTGGGGCTTCACCGGCAACGACCTGCCGCTCGGCGTCGACATGCTCTATCGCACGCGTGACAAATATCCGTGGCTGAAGATGCAGACGATCTATCCGTTCACGGAATCGGGCATCGCGCAGGCGGTGAAGGACGCGATGGCGATGAAGACGGTGAAGTCGACCATCGTGCCGTGGCCGGAGCTGGTGGAATAGGCGATGCCGTTCATCCCGCCCGATCTCGCGGCATTCCTGGTCGAGGCCAAGCGACGCATGCGGGCCTCGACGACGACGCGACCGTCGCCACGCCGCTGCTCACCGGCTCGAAGCAGCTCGAGCACCGCGCGCCATCGGTTTCATGGCATCGAGACGATTACGCGGCACGATGGTACACCGCTTTATGAGCTGCGTTATGGTGGCGGCCTGCTGCGATAGATAAATCCGTAGCCCGGGATGGAGCGCAGCGTAATCCGGGGACGCCGGTCCCGCATTCCGCTTTGCTCCATGCGGGCTACAAGTCGGAGCCTGGAACGAGTGACGAAATGACCGACGAAAAGACACCCGAACCGGCCCGGCGCTCCCCCTTCAACTCCATCCGCGCAATCGACTACACCGTCATCTTCGTGCGCGACATGGCCGCGATGCGGCGCTTCTACGAGGACGTCCTCGCCTTTCCGCTCTCGCGCGAGCTGTCGCCGAACTGGATCGAGTACGGCCTCGGCAGCAACACGCTGGCGCTGGCAAGACCGAGCCGCACCGCCGCCGATGCGCCGATTCCGGCGGGCAGCGCCTCGCTGCAGCTGGCCTTTAGGGTTTCCGTGGCCGAGGTCGATCAATGCGCCAATGAACTCGCGCGGCATGGCGTGGCGCTGCTGTCGCCACCGACGAACCAGTCTTTCGGCCACCGCACGCTGTTCTTCCGCGATCCCGATGGCAATCTTCTGGAGGTCTATGCGGAGATATGAGGACGTTGGTCTGACTTCACCCTCTCCCCTTGTGGGCCCTTGTGGGAGAGGGTGGCTCGCCGCAAAGCGGCGAGACGGGTGAGGCATATCTCTCCGCGCGTGAGTTTCGGTCGTTGTTCCCAGAGATACCCCTCGTCCGGCGCCACAGCCGAAGCTTCGCTTCGGCGTTCTCAGGAACGGCGGCCGAAGGCCGCCTATCCCACCTTCTTCCACAAAGGGAGAAGGAAGAGCGCAGTTGGGGCGCCCTTCGCCCAAAAAGTTCCACCAGGAATTCGCAAGTTATTCACGTCGAGGTGAAACTTAGGCCCCAGTTCCGGCTTTCAGTTCGCGGGAGAGGTATCGTGAAGCGAATACTGAAACCCGTCACTTACATCCTGGCTGCGGTCTACCTCCTGGTGGATGCGCTCTTCATGGCCGTGGCGCGGCCCATCGCCCGCTGGATTGGGCGGCATTTCGAATTCCGGCGGTTGCGCGACTGGATCAGGGCGCTTCCGCCTTATCCGTCACTCGCCTTGTTTTCCGTGCCCGTCATCATTCTCGAACCGATCAAACCGGTCGCTGCCTACCTCGCTGCAACGGGGCAGTTCGTGACCGGTGCGGTGACTTTCATCGTCGGCGAGCTGCTCAAGCTCGTGCTGGTGGAGCGCCTGTTCCATCTCACGCGGGACAAGCTGATGCGGATTCCGGCCTTCGCCTGGACCTACGGGAAGGTCGCGGCGATGAAGGCGTGGCTGCAGGCGACCGAAGCCTGGCGCGCCGTCCGAGCCTTGGCCCGCGCTGCCAAGGACACTGTTGCGCGGGCAAAAGCCAAGCTGGTCGGCAGCTTCAGCAGGCTGGAGACCTCGAGGGACTAGACCAGAGACAACGGCGTTGCTCGCTATGCGAGCTTGCGCGCAGCGGCGGTCGCCGTGTCGCCCGTATTTGGCGTGCCGGTCGGTTCGATCAGCATGAGATGAACCTCCTCGCGGGCCACTGGGCGATGCTCGACGCCTTTGGGCACGACATAGAGCTCGCCCGGACCGAGCGTCACCGTGCGATCCCGCATTTCGATGTCCAGATGGCCCTTCAGGACCAGGAAGAAATCGTCGGTGTCGTCGTGCTTGTGCCAGGTGAACTCGCCCTTCACCTTCACCACCATCACGTCGCAATCGTTGAAGGTCGTGATTGTGCGCGGCGACCAATAATCCCCAAAGGTCGCCAGTTTGTCGGCAAGCGATATGCTGTCGGCCATGTTTCACCCGTTGCTCTCGCTTGGGGCACGATTTGGGGGCGCGTGGCGGGCGCGACAAGGCCGTACGCGTTCATCGGGTCGATCCTGCCCTGTGGCGTGGATTCGGAGATCTCACGACAGCCGGCTTCTATTTGACGTATCCGGACAACATCGCCTGCGCCCATTCCGGGCGGTTGTTGGCGAGCGCGCGCGCCGAGGCGGCCTCCCAGTCGTATTCGAGGGCGAGAAGTTCGACTTGCCAGCCCCTTTTTCCCTTCGTGATGATTGCATACCGGGCGTGAGGCGAGCGGTGTTCCAGTTTCGCGGCAAAGGGAATGTCCGCGAAGACCGGGCATCCGACGCTCCCGGGATTGAGGACCAGACACTCGCGCGGACCGTGAATGACGGCTTGGCGGTGGCTATGGCCACACAGCACCACGCGCGCCGTCGGCTCGCTCGCAAGGCGCGTCGCCAGAACTTCGCGGCGTGCCGGCACAAAGCGGCCGTCGTCGAGCGTTTCCTCCATCAGGCACGCCGTATCGTCTTCGGGCGTGCCATGGCAGGCCAGGATCCCATCGTCCAGCCGAATTTGGGGAGGCAGGCTGTGGAGCGCGCGCCGTTGCTCCGCAGTCAGTGCGCGACGCGCAAACAGGCCTGCCGGCGAGAGCTTGTCGTCCGGAAACTCCTCAATCCAGCGATCATGGTTTCCGCGCACGGTCGGCAACGCCAGCGACTGGAGGGCTTCGAAGGTTTCTCTCGGCCACAGCGGGCTGGTGACGCAATCACCGAGGTTGACCGTACGGTCGACGCCCCGCGCCTTGATGTCGGCCAGCACCGCCTCAAGCGCAGCAAGATTGCCGTGGATATCGGAAATGACTGCCAACCGCATGGTCGTGCTCCCTATTCTGTTTTATCTGAACTTAGCTCTGCCGGGTCGCAGGACTTATCCAGGATCAGCCGATGGCCGCAGGTGCGTTTGACGGACGGCGTCACTTGGTCATTCCCATCCGATCCGGTGGGTCTCAGGTTAACGAAGGTGGCCGTAAAAATCCGCTGCAACCTTCCGGCGCGGTGCTCTCCATCAAGCCATGCATCATAGGCATGGTGATTTCCGACCCTTTGGCGTAAAGAGCGCCCAGATCAAATCAGCGTGCGGCCGGGCCGTTTGCCGCGCACGCAGCTCAGGTCCGCAGGATCACCGTTCCGCGCCTGAATCAACCAAGGTTCTCCATCCCGTGTCTTTTCCGGCCCTGACCCCGCCGCTCGCCCGCGCTTTGGCCGAGCGGAACTATGATTCACTGACCCCCGTCCAGCTCGCCGTGCTCGCCCACGAAGCGACCAGCCGCGACCTCCTGGTGTCGGCCCAGACCGGCTCCGGCAAGACCGTCGCTTACGGATTGGCGATCGCCAAGAATCTGCTCGATGACGCCGAGCAGTTCGGACCTGCGGCCGCGCCGCTCGCCCTGATTGTGGCGCCGACCCGCGAGCTCGCGCTTCAGGTTCAGCGCGAGCTCGCCTGGCTCTACGGGCATGCCGGCGGGCGTGTCGTCTCCTGTGTCGGCGGCATGGACCCGCGGCGCGAGCAGCGCGAGCTGGCCGCCGGTGCGCACATCGTCGTCGGCACGCCCGGGCGGCTGTGCGATCATCTGCGCCGCGGCCGCCTCGACATCTCCCAACTCGCCGCCGTCGTGCTCGACGAGGCCGACGAGATGCTCAATCTCGGCTTTCGCGAGGACATGGAGTTCATCCTCGAGACCACGCCGGAGACGCGCCGCACCCTGCTGTTCTCGGCGACCTTTCCGCGCGGCATCGTCGCGCTTGCGCGGCGATATCAGCGCGATGCGTTCCGGATCGAGGTCGCCGGTGACGAGGGTGGTCACGCCGATATCGAGTATCGCGCGATCCGCGTCGCGCCCGCCGACGTCGAGCACGCCGTCGTCAACGTCTTGCGCTTTTACGAGGCGCCGAGCGCGCTGGTGTTTTGCAGCACGCGCGATGCCGTCAGGCATCTGCAGGCCGCGCTGTTGGAACGCGGTTTCTCTGTGGTCGCGCTATCGGGCGAACTGACGCAGAACGAGCGGACGCTGGCGCTGCAGTCGCTGCGGGACGGACGGGCCCGCGTCTGCGTCGCGACCGACGTCGCTGCCCGCGGCATCGACCTGCCGAGCCTCGACCTCGTCATTCATGCCGATCTGCCCAACGACGCCGAGGTCATGCAGCACCGCTCCGGTCGCACGGGACGCGCGGGCCGCAAGGGGACGAGCGTCCTCCTGGTGCCGCCCGCACGTCGGCGGCGCGCGGAACTGCTGCTCGATCTCTCGGGCATCGATGCGGCCTGGGGCACGGCGCCGCAGGCGGACGAAATCCGCAAGCTCGATCACGAGCGCATGAAGGACGTGCTGTTCACCGAGGAGACGACTGCCGACGACCTCGCTCTCGCGCATGCGCTATTGGCCGAGCGGTCGCCCGAGGACATCGCCGCCGCGCTCGCGCGGCTCTATCGCGCGCGGCTGCCGGCGCCCGAGGACATCATCGATCCCGGCGAGCGAAGCGGTAAGCTGCGCGAGGAGCGCGGGCGTGACAGATTTGAAGCCGGCGACGATCGCATCAAGGCGCGATCGAAGCCGGGGAAAGCCTCGTCGAAACACGCCATGACGGAGGGCAGCGTCTGGTTCCGCGCCGCGATCGGGCGGCGCAAGAATGCCGAGGCACGCTGGCTGCTGCCGATGATCTGCCGCCGCGGCGGCATCGACAAGCGCGACATCGGCGCCATCAAGATCATGGACACCACGACCGAGTTCGAGATCTCCGAGCGGGTCGCAGATTCGTTCGCCACCAAGATCAAGCGTCCGGACAAGGAAGACAGCATTCGCATCGAGCCGGTGGCGGACGTGCCCCGCCGGCAGGAAGATTCGGAGGCGCACCCTCACGCCTTGCAGCGCGAGGCCGGCGATCATCGTGAACGGCGCCACGATCGCCCGCGCGAGGCAAGTGGAGCCAAGCCACGCAGCAGGGCTCATGGTGAGCGCGTGCCGAAATTCGCCGATGCTCCTTCCTTCGGGAAGAAGAAGCACAAGGACAGGCCGGGCCACGCGGAGCCGTCGGTCGCGCCCTGGCGGGTGAAGGGTACATCGGGAAAGAAGGCCAAGAAGAAGCGTCGCGGTTGAGCTTCTGTCGTTCCGCGCTGACAGGAGCGATGCCGCCGGATTGCACCGGCGACATCATCTGAAAGTCGGGTGTGAGTTCAGCGGCCGCCGCCGCCACCGCCACCGCCGCCGCCACCACCACCGCCGGCATCACGCATCGACGAACTGTAGCGCGGGTCGGTCTGCTTCATGTAGGTCGGCGAGGTATCGTCGGTGAGGCGAACGACGCGGCGTGCACGGCCCGGGTTCGTCATTTCGACGACGCTGCCGCAGCTTTCGAACAAGGCAAATTCGCAGCCGTAAGATCGGACCTGCGCCGCATTGGCACCGGTCGCGTTGAGCGCGGCCGTTGCAACGCATGCAAGGAAAGCAACTTTCGACAATGTGAGTTTCATGGACATTCTCCAGCCTCGGTTCGGCGAGACCGGAACGGCTCGCACATACCTTCGACGGAGGCTGATCCGGTCCGGTTCGAGGGAGCGGCTTCACGCCCACGTGAGCCGACCGGGAAGAGGGCGTCACGTCGCGGCGAGGTCGCGCAGCATGTATGTCGTGCCTTCGCCGTACGATTCGAGCTTTGTACGCAGCTCCGCATCCGCAGTGACGGCCCGAAAGCCGACACGTTCCCACAGCGGCCGCGTGGCGTAGACCGAGACCAGCGCCAGCGTCGCGATGTGCGACGCGCGCGCCAGCCGCTCGATCTCGGCAACATAATCGCGTGCAACGCCGCCGCGAAAGCCGGACAATACGGCGAGGTCGTGCAGGTGGAGGCAATCCGCGCGATCGGGCAATTCGTGCAGGAAGCTGTCGAGCGGCGGAATCCGGTATTGCATCCAGGGATGCGCCAATCCGTAGCCGACGATGCCTTCATCTGCGCCGAGCACGCGGCAGCCGTCCGGGTAGAGCCGCATCTTCTCCGCGAGCACCTCGGCGCGTTCAGGCAGCGCAGGGTGGATGCGTGACGCAATCGCGCTGATCGCAGGCAAGTCGCAGGTGTGCGCGGGACGCCAGTGCGTCTTGCTCATGTCGGTCCGTCGTTCCGTCTGGTTAGACCAGTTTATTCCGTTCCGCTGCCGTGCCGCTATCTCGGATACGTCTTGCGCGCGATGCCGCGCATCGGGCCGCGGAGGCTATCTCAGCCCCTCATACACCATCAGCCCGCGTGCGACCTGCAATTTCCGGATGGCGCGCGGCAAGAGCTTCTCGGGCTGGTGCAGATAGCGCCAGGAGGTGAGGGTGAAGGCGGAAAGCGTGCCGCATTCGTCGTCGAACGGCGCGAGCACGCCGGTCACGCTCACCGGTGTGTGCGGACGGGCGTTGAAGGGGAGCAGCAGCAGTTCGAGATGCGCCTTGCTGCCGTCCTCGCGCGCCGCGGTGATGCCGGCGATCGCACCCAGCGTCTCGTCGGCGACGATCGTCGTAATCTCCTCGATCTCGCCTCGGCTCGCATCAGCGAATAGCGCCGCAAAGCTCTGGTCCTTGAGGTCGCGCCCTGCCAGCGCGCAGACGCGCGTGCCGGCGACGCGAAACGGGAAGCCGAGGCTTGGCTCACAGGACAGCACGAAGATGTCGCCGAGCAGGCCTCGGACCGCGGCCGGGTCGATGTCGGCCCGGTCAGGGGCCCGCGCAGTGCCGCGCTTCTTGTCCCAATACGCGAAGAACGTGCGGCTCGACGGATGTTTCATGACTGAACGCTCGCCCGGGGTGCAACCTCGAAGGGACAAACCTGTCCCGCTTCAGTGCACCCGCGATCCCTTCTGTTGTTGTGCAGGAGGGGATTTGCAGCGTCCATGCCGCGCGCGCGTTTTCGGGCCTCTTATGCCAGCTTTTGCGTCGTTAACGTTAAATTAACTATGCGCTTGGTGTCGGCCGCGCGCCTGCTATGGTGACCGCGGTCGCAAGCCTCGCCGCTTTCTCCAGGTTCTCGGCGGGGCCTGTACTTAGGGGCGTCAAACAGCTTGGTCACGATCGCGGGGAGGGGTGGAGATAGCCTTATCTCTCCGGCCACCGGACGACCGACACGGACAGGCAGGGCTTTCCCAGGGCCCTGCCTTTTCCTTTTTAAACCCTTCGTGTCCCGGACGCGCTGCAAACGCATAGCGTTGCTGCGCAGAGCCGGGGGCCCAGCGACGGATCGGGCCGGACATCGCGCAGCTTGTCCTTTTGTGCACTTGCGCAGGGGCGGTAAAGGCGACTATCTCCAAGCTGTCGCTCCGATTGCCCGAAAGCGAAGCCGCCTTGGATTCCCCGCAAGATTCGTCACCGAACATGCCGGCCGCCGCTGAGGAGGCTCCGCGCGAGCCGATCTTGACGCTGCCGGCGGCGCTGACCGCCTATATCGCCCTGCTGGCGCTGATCCATCTGCGGGTGCTGCTGCCGCCGGAGCTCGAGAACTGGACCATCGACGTCTTCGGCTTCATTCCGAAGCGCTACGATTCCTCGCTGCTCAATTTGCAGATTCCGGGCGGGGCGGGAGCGAAGGTCTGGACTTTCGTCACCTATTCGCTGCTGCATGCCAATCTCACCCATCTCGGCTTCAACGTGCTGTGGCTGCTGCCGTTCGGCAGCGCGCTGGCCCGGCGCTTCGGCGCGGTCAGGTTCTTCGTCTTCCTTGCGGTGACGGCGGCGGCCGGCGCGCTCGCCCATCTCGTGACCCATGAGCATGCGGTGGCGCCGATGATCGGCGCTTCGGCCTCGGTGTCGGGCGCGATGGCTGCCGCGATCCGCTTCGCCTTCGCCCGCGGCAGCTTCCTGTCGTTCAGCCGATCGGATGCCGATACCGCCGCGAAGGTTCCTGCGCTGCCGCTGTCGCGTGCGCTGCGCGACGGGCGGGTGGTCGGCTTCCTCGCCGTGTGGTTCGGCGTCAACATCATCTTCGGCGTCGGCGCGATCGGCATCGATGCCGAAACCACCAGCGTCGCATGGCAGGCGCATATCGGCGGCTTCTTCGCCGGCCTGTTGCTGTTCGCGCTGTTCGATCCGGTGCCGCGCGTGCGAAGCGATGCTGCGGATGCGTCATCACGGGACGTTTCTGACCGTGCCTGAAGCTGTGCTTGCAGCGCGGCCCGAATTCATCCATCATTCCCGGGAAGAATGTTCCGAAGCGACAAGCCCATAGGGGCAACGTTTCGACAAGCGCGCGAGCGTGAAACCCGCGCCAAAACTGTTAGTTGAAGACTCGCAGATCAAGTTCGGACCGCCGCAAGGCGGACGGCTCCGATTCAGGGAGGCGACGACAATGACGGTACGTTCCATTCTGAACACCAAGGGCCACCAGATCGTGAGCGTCGAGCCCGACGTCAGGCTGGCGGCCGCGATCAAGCTGCTCGGTGAGAAGAAAATCGGCGCAGTGCTGGTGATGAACCAGAGCCGGCTCGAGGGCATCCTGTCGGAGCGCGACATTGTGCGCGTGCTCGGCGAACGCGGCGCCGGCGTGCTGGAGGCGCCGGTCTCGGAGGTGATGACCCGCAAGGTGGTCACCTGCAAGGAGACCGATACGGTCGCCGAGCTCATGGAGATGATGACGACAGGCAAGTTTCGCCATCTGCCCGTGATCGAGAACGGCAAGGTCGTCGGCCTGATCTCGATCGGCGACATCGTCAAGCGCCGTGTCCAGGAATACGAGGCCGAACAGGAAGCCCTGCGCGACTACATCAAGACCGCCTGACCGGCGTTCCTGAGCGGCCTTACTCGGTGGCTTTGGGCGCGGCGCCCTCGGGCGGCGGCGCCAGCACATGGATCGCTTCCTGGATCGAGTCCAACGCGCGCTCTGCGGCGCGTACGCCGTGCGCGATCAGATCGTCGGCGCGGTGGAAGTCGAACCAGCCGAACTGGCCGACCCGGGGCGTGATCAGCATGTCGGGCGGATCGCCGGCGAGGCGGGCGCGGGTGATGCGGTCCTGCATGATGTTGAAGGCATCCACCATCACCGAGGAGATGCCGGGGCGTCCGCCGCCGCCGAAGAACTCACGTTTCATGGTCTTCTCGGGCGAGAACAGCCGCGGGAAACGCCGTTTGGCGGTCGTCTCCTCGGCCACCGGCGCGACCGGTGTGGGCATCGCGCCGTGCGAATAGATCGTCGTGGAATGGGTGAAGATGTCGCTGGAAAGGTTTGCCGCGATGACGATTTCGGCGCCGAGCGCGCGCGCGGCCGAGACCGGCACCGGATTGACAAGCGCGCCGTCGACCAGCCAGCGGTCGCCGATCAGGACGGGCGAGAAGATGCCGGGCAGGGCATAGGAGGCACGCATCGCGTCGACCACGCGGCCGCGGGTCAGCCAAATCTCATGGCCGGTACGGACTTCGGTCGCGACGGTCGCAAATTTGATTGGCAGGTCTTCGATCAGGGTCTGGCCGATCGCCTCTTCCAGCCGGGTGGCCAGCTTCTCGCCGCCAATCAGGCCCGAGCCGTTGAGGCGGATGTCGAGATAGCCGAGGATGTTGCGCATGCCTTGCAGGCTGCGGCCCCATTCTTCGAACGTGTCGAGCTGGCCGGTCGCATAGGCCCCGCCGACCACGGCGCCAATTGACGTTCCGACCACGACGTCGGGCACGATGCCGTTGCTGAGCAAGGTCTTCAGGATGCCGATATGGGCAAAGCCGCGCGCCGCGCCGCCGCCGAGCGCGAGGCCAATGATCGGCCGGCGGATGCTGCCGAGACCAATTTTCTCGCCGTTCGAGCCGTTCGCGCTCCGACCTTTCAAGATGTCCAGCACCGAAACTCTCCTACGCCGGGCCAGCCCCAACCAACCACCAGACTAGGGACCGTTCCTGGACTTCGCCATCTCGCGGGCGAAGCATGGTTTATGTCGCTTTGGGAAGCGCACAGGGCAGGAGTATGGCAATGGACGGTTGCTGCAGGGATAATCACGCAGGCGTTAACCCAGTTCCAGGGAGTAACAGAGGCCGTATTTCTTGGGGTTTCAGAGGCTTGAATTTGCCGCGTTTTCGGTGAAAAGCAGGGAACATGACACGCGGGGGTGACGGCTTCATCGGATGGCGGCGCAGTGGCAGGTTGCTGCCGGCGCTGATCCTTGCCGCGTGCCTCGTGACCTCGGGCCAAAATGCTGCGCAGGCGCAGCTTTTCTCCGATCGTCCGCCGCCGGTGCCGCCGGCATCGGTGCCCGACCCCGGCGGCGCCGTCAGCCTGGCACCGCCCTCCGGGCCGGGCGCCGGAGTCCCGAGCCTGCCGCCGACGCTGATGCAGCCCGCTACGCCCAGCATGCCGCCGCCCGCAGTCACGACCGTGCCACCGGCCGCGCCGCTGAATGCGGCCGTGCCCGGGCAGGGTGTGCTGTCGCTGGCGGCGAAATACGGCAAGGACTCGGCCCCCATTACCAGCGGCCTGGTCTGGCGCGTGTTCGCCGACCGTCCCGACGAGAACGGCACCTTCAAGCTGATCCGTGAGGATCGCAACGCCGCGCCGAACATCGTGCTGCCGCCGGGCAATTACGTCGTCCACGTCGCCTTCGGCCTCGTCAGCGCGGTGCGCACCGTCAGCCTGAAGGCCGAGACCGACCGCCAATCCTTCGTGCTGCCGGCCGGCGGTCTGCGCATCGAGGGCCGGGTCGGCACCAGCCGCATTCCACAGAACCAGATCTCGTTCGCGATCTACAAGGGCAGCCAGTTCGAGTCCGGCGATCGCGCTGCGTTGGTGCCGAATGTCGCCGCCGGCGATGTCGTGCTGATCCCGGAAGGCACCTACTATATCGTCTCCAACTATGGCGACGCCAATTCCGTGGTGCGCTCCGACATTCGCGTTCAGGCCGGCAAGCTCACCGACGTCACCATCACCCATCGCGCCGCCGTCATCACGCTCAAGCTGGTCAGCGACAGGGGCGGCGAGGCGCTCGCCAACACGGCCTGGTCGGTGCTGACTCCGGGCGGCGACGTCATCAAGGAATCGATCGGTGCTTTCCCGCGCGTCGTGCTCTCCGAAGGCGAATACCGCGCCATCGCCAAGAACGAAGGCAAGGTCTACGAGCGCGGGTTCAACGTCGTCAACGGTGTCGACGGCGAAGTCGAGGTCGTCGCGCGCTAAGCCGCCTGCAGCCAGACGTTCGGCACAAGAATTCTCATCGCGCGCATGGGTGTGCATCTCCTAATACCGCCGCTTCCGGTATGGGTTCTGCCAAGCAACTGCTCTTCAACCGCTGTGTTCTGTCTTGTCTTGGCAGCGCTACCAGCTTGGAGCCAACAAACACCGGCGACATCGACTTATTCCAGCAGCGGCGTGCCTGCCGCCCACGACCGGTGGAAGATACGCATTTGCTGCAATCAAATCTTATTCTCTTTCCATTCTGCTGCGCTATATGTCGGGCGTCCGTCTAACGGGGAAGGCCGGAGCAGGCGCATGCCTTGCGAGACCGGCACGGAGCAGGGGACCAGGCTCGTCGGCATGTTCGAAGTGATCCTCACCAGGCGCAAGCGGTTTGGCTGGCGGTGGCAGGTGTGCGACCAGTCCGGCAAGATATTTGCCGACGGTTTCGAGCGCACGCGTCCGTCCGCCAAATATCAAGGCGAGCGCGCGTTGTTCTTCCTGTTGTCCCAGGCCTATTTGCGCAACCGGTCAGCGGCCTCCAGCGAGGATCAGCGGCGTCCGTAGCCCCGATGGAGCGCAGCGCGATCCGGGGTTGGTTTGTCCGCTTGGATGGATTCGCGGATTCCGCTGCGCTCGATCCTGGCCACAATCCCTTGCGTTGACCGTCGGGCAAAACACGCGAGCGGTGGGTCAACGCACCCGGCCAAAAATATTCCGCTTTACCGAAATTCGGAAACGACGTATGTGTCGCCGCAATCCGGCCCAAGGAAGAGGGGCGTATCGCGATCGTCACGAACGCGGGCCGGGCGGCGGTGGACGTGGGTTGCACCGGCGCGAAGGGTTTTGCAGGGCGGGCAACCGTGAGCGAAGACCTCGCGCCAACGACGGGTGCGGTTCGCGTACGGCAAAATCGTGTGGTCCTGGCGCCCGGGGTCTGTGCGCCAAGTGTTGCGGTGATGTGGCGGCCCGACCGGGCACGTGCATCAGCCATCCGCAAGGCGACGGGAGCAATAGTGCATCGCTCCCCGGGGAGCAACTGACATAAGCCGTCAAACCACTGCAGGGAAGGCCGGGATGTCTCCGGTTGCCCTGTTTCTCCGCCGTGCATGAAGCATACGCAATCTGCTCTTGGCATGGCGGTCGATGGGAGCCAACCGGCTCCCGGTCTTCCCCGGTCTTCCCTGCGCCCTCTTTCAATTGAGGGTGAGGCGACAAGCAAAGCTCGGGCGAGATGAGCCGCGAGGATGTGAAGGCGTGTCTGCAATTCAGATGCCGGCCGCAGAGGGACGCCGGCGCCACTTGCTCCGTCATTGCGCGGAGCGAAGCAATGCAGAGTCTTTTCGCGGATGCATTTCTGGATTGCTTCGCTCCGCTCGCAATGACGATGTTGAGGCAGCTGTGCGCGACAAACTCCGCTCTCGTGCCCCGGACGCAGCGCAGCGCTCCTCTAGCGCTGCGCTGCAGAGCCGGGGGCCATGCTGCAGCAAATGCCGCGGCCTGCTGGGTCCTGGCTCTGCGCCGCAACGCTTGCGCGCTGCGTCGCGCCCGGGACACGAGGGCATCGCCTTTGCACAACCGTCATAGTCTCTAACACGCACTAACCAACACCTGACTTAAAACTGTCATAATTGCCGAACGGACCCCGCGCCTGCGCGCTTTTTACAAGTCGTTAAGCGCGCCTGCATTGGATGCGCCGGGAAAGCGCGTTGGGGATCACGATGACTGCCGCGAAGAAGATGTCGGGGAAACCGGCCGCCGAAATGTTCGATGACCTCCCGGTGCTTCAGCGCAAATGGCGCGCGGCGTTGAAGCCCGGCGAGCGGCTGCCGCGCTACGAGGACGTGATGCTCGGCAGCCTCGGGCGGCTCGCCGACCACATCGCGCTGTTGAAGCACGACGGTGCGCTCGAGCTGTCGCGCAGCGGCCGCTACGTGCAGAAATGGCTCGGCGAGGAGCGCTGGGACATTCCCGTCGCCGAGCTCTCGCCGGACTGTGCCACGGCGCTGTCGGAAGCGGCGGCGAGCGCGCTTGCGACCGGACGGCCGCACCAGGCGAGCGCGCATTGCGTGCGCGACGGCATGGTCAGGACCTACGATTTGCTGGCGCTGCCGACGTCCTCGCGCTGGGGCGCGACGCTGGTTGGCGTCTATGTCAACGAGCGCGGCGCGCAATACAATCTCCTCGACGCCATCTTTTCCTCGACCGACGACGCGGTGGTCTCGCTGGCGACGCTGCGCGATGCGGGCGGCAGGCCGTTCGATCTTCAGGTCGTGCATCACAACAGAAGCGCGGGCGAACTGTTGAAGGTTGCGAGCGGAAGCCTGTTGTGGCGGCGGATCGGCGAGGGCAGCGCACTCCTGGCCTCGCCAGAGGTGATGGAATTCCTGCTCAAGGCCGTTTCGGGCGGCCGCGGCGAGCAGCTCGAGATCGAGAGCGAGGGGCGCTATCTCAGGCTCAGCGCCACCGCTTTCGCCGACGTGGTCTCGCTGACGATCTCCGATGTCACCGCGTTGAAGCGGCGCGATGCCTCGTTCCGTCTGCTGTTCGACAACAACCCGATGCCGATGTGGGTGTTCGACGCACAGACCAAGCAGTTCCTCAGCGTGAACGACGCCGCGGTCCAGCATTACGGCTACAGCCGCGCCACTTTCCTGCGCATGAAGCTGCACGAGATCTGGCCGGAGGACGAGTGGGACAGCCACGCCGAGGCGCTGGAGCGCGTCGGCGATGCCTATCACTCCTCGCGCAACTGGCGGCACTTGCGCGCCGACGGCAGCGAGATCGAGGTGCTCACCTTCGGCCGCCGCGTCGCCTTCGATGATCGCGACGGCTACCTGGTTGCGGTGGTCGACATCACCGAACGGCGCAAGGCCGAGGCCCGCATCGCCTATATGGCGCACCATGACGGGCTCACCGATCTGCCGAACCGCGCACACTTCCAGGAGCGCCTCAAGCAGGCGCTGAGCCAGGCCGGCGGAAAACGGGTCGGCGTGCTCTACATTGATCTCGACCTGTTCAAGAACATCAATGATTCCTTCGGCCATCCGGTGGGCGACCGCCTGCTGAAGCAGGTCGCCGAACGCCTGACCGCAGCGGTCCGCGGCGCCAATCTCGCGGCGCGGCTTGGTGGCGACGAGTTCGCCGTGATCCTGGCGGCCGACGTTTCGCCGAACGAGGCCAGCGCCTGCGCGAGCCTGCTGATCGACATGCTGAAGGCGCCTTATGATCTCGACGGGCAGGAGATGGTGATCGGCGCCAGCATCGGCATCGCGCTGTCGCCCGGCGACGGCACGACGCCGGAAGAGTTGATGCGCAATGCCGACATGGCGCTGTACCGGGCGAAATCCGAGGGCGGTGGCGTGCACCACTTTTTCGCGCGTGAGATGGACCTCCAGGCGCAGAGGCGCCGCGACATGGAGCTCGATCTGCGCCGCGCGTTCGCCAATGGCGAGTTCGAGCTGCACTATCAGCCGCTGGTGTCGATCGCCTCCGACCGCATCTCCGGCTTCGAGTCGCTGCTGCGCTGGCGTCATCCGGACAAGGGCATGATCTCGCCGGCGGAGTTCATCCCTGTTGCCGAGGATATTGGCTTCATCATCCAGCTCGGCGAATGGGTGCTGCGCGAAGCCTGCGCCGAGGCGGTCAAATGGCCTGTCGACGTCAAGGTCGCGGTCAATTTGTCGCCGGCGCAATTCCGCAGCCGCAACCTGGTTCAGGTGGTGATTTCGGCCCTGGCGCAGTCCGGCCTGTCGCCGAAGCGGCTCGAGCTCGAGATCACCGAATCGGTCTTTCTGGCCGAGACGGATGCCAATCTCGCCATCCTGCACCAGTTGCGCGAACTCGGCGTCGGCATTTCGATGGATGATTTCGGCACCGGCTATTCCAGCCTCAGCTATCTCCGCAGCTTTCCCTTCGACAAGATCAAGATCGACCGCTCCTTCGTCAAGGATCTGGCGCAGCGGCTCGACTGCAGTGCGATCGTGCGCGCGATCTCCGGGCTTGGCCGCAGCCTCAACATCACCACGACCGCGGAGGGCGTGGAGACCGAGGATCAGCTCGACTGGCTGCGCGCCGAAGGCTGCAACGAGGTGCAGGGATTTCTGTTCAGCGCTGCGCGGCCGGCAGCCGAGATCGGAAAGCTCCTGGCCGATTTCGCTCAGCGCACCTCACGGGCGGCGTAGTGCGGGCGGGTAACAGTCGTAGACCAGCGCCTTGAACGCGGGTGTGATGCGGCTGCGCTCGTTCTGGGTCTGCTGCATCATGAGGTAGACCATGTCGAGCTTGGGATCGACGCCGAAATAGGTGCCGCTCCCTGAGTCCCATTTCAATTCGCCGAGCGAGCCCGGCGGCGGTGGTTTCGCATTGCCAGGATCGGTCCGAACCGCAAGGCCGTAGCCATAGCCGAAGCCGTCGCCCGGGAAGTAGAAATAGTCGCGCCCGACACCGGAGCCCGGCCCGATGTGATCGGTCGTCATGGCCTTGAACGCGGCCGGGCTGAGATAGCGCCTGCCTGCGAACTCGCCGCCGTTGAGCAGCATCTGCGCGAAACGCTGATAGTCGGTGATGGTCGAAAGCAGGCCACCGCCGCCGGACTGCCATTCGGGATGATCGAGCCGCTCGCGCTCGCCGGCGAGCAGGATGAAATCGTTCGGCAGCGGCCGCGCCATCCGCGCAAGCTCGTCCTCTGTCGCGAGCGCGAATTTGGTGCTGCTCATGCCGAGCGGATCGAGGATGCGTGCTTTCAGGAATTCATACAGCGTCTGGCCCGCGATGATCTCGATGACGGCGCCGAGCACGTCGGTGGAATGGCCGTAGCGCCACAGCGTTCCCGGCTGCCGCGCCAACGGCAGCTTTGCGATGCGATCGGCGAATTCCCTGTTGTTGAACTGACCCTCGAAAATATTGGCGGCCTTGTAGGCCTGCTCGACCCATTTGCCGCCGATATAATCGTAGCTGATGCCCGAGGTGTGCCGCAGCAGATCCTCGATGTTGACGGGACGGACAGGTGGCACGAGGTCAAGCTCGAGCTTGCCGTCGGGTTCGGTGACCTCGAGGCCCACCTGGGTCTCGGCAAAGAGCGGGATGTATTTCGAGACGGGGTCGGTGAGCGCAAGCTTGCCTTCGTCGATCAGCATCATCGCGCCAAGGCACGTGATCGGCTTGGTCATCGAGTGGATCGCGAAGATCGTGTCCGGCGTCATGGCGAAGCCGGTTCTGGTGTCGCGCACGCCGAAGCACTTCAGATAGACCGGCTTGCCGTGCTGCTGGACCAGGATCACCGCGCCCGGCAGTCGGCCGCTTCCCACTTCGTTGTCGAAATACGCCGTGATGCGGTCGAGACCCTCGGACGAGGGGGCGGGCATATCGGCAGCACGGCTTCGCATCATCGAGCCGGCGAGCATCGCGGCCGCGACAAGAAATTCACGCCGTCTCATCCGGATTTCCTCCCTCGGCGGGATCAAAGCCGCAGGATATTCAGAGCGTCAACAAGCCTTCGATTAAAAACGCGTGACCTTTTCCGAAAGGCACGGTCGCGGACGGTCCTCGCTCGGTTTGGTCGGCGTGCCGATATGGACGAAGCCGGCAAGCTTCTCGTCCGGCTTGAGGCCGAGACCGTCAAGCACGTCGCGATCGAAGGCGAACCAGCCGGTCAGCCAGCAGGCGCCGTAGCCGAGCGCGGTGGCGGCCGTGACGATGTTCATGGCGCTGGCGCCCGCCGACAATTCCTGCTCGAACGCCGGCACCTTCGGATGCGGCTTGGTGAAGCTGACGATGCCGATCACCAGCGGTGCATCCATGAGGCGCTTGCGCTCGGTCTCGACGTCGGCGGCCGGCGCGCCGGGATTCTTCCGAGCGAAGACCCTCGCGATGACTTCGCCCGCGCGCTGGCGGGCGTCGCCCTCGAAGATGATGAAACGCCAGGGCGCGAGCTTGCCGTGGTCGGGTACGCGCGCGCCGATGGTGAGGATCGTCTCGAGCTCGGCCGCCGACGGGCCGGGTCCGGTCATCTCGCGCGGCTTGACCGAGCGGCGTGTCTTCAGGAGTTCGATGGCGTCGGGCACTGCGATATCCTCTTCAACGGGTCGACGGGCGTGCCATGCCGAGATAAGCATGCACGCCCGCAACCGGAAGCGAGTTTAGATCGATTTCAGGGATCAGCGATGCCCCGTGCCCGCTTGACGTCGGGCGGGGTCGCCTCGTCGACCAGGGCGGCGATCGCCTCGGCCGTCGACATCACCTTCTGCCCGTCGCTGCCGAGGCGGCGAACCGAGACCGAATGCGTCTCGGCCTCCTTCTTGCCGACCACGAGCAGGGCCGGGATCTTGGCCAGCGAGTGCTCGCGGACCTTGTAGTTGATCTTTTCGTTGCGCAGGTCGATCTCGACCCGAAGCCCGGCGCGCCGCGCCTGTTCCAGCACCACCTTGGCGTACTCGTCGCCTTCCGAGGTGATGGTGGTGACCACTGCCTGCACCGGCGAGAGCCAGAGCGGGAAGTTGCCGGCATAGTGCTCGATCAGGATGCCGATGTAGCGCTCCATCGAGCCGCAGATCGCGCGGTGCACCATCACGGGCGGTTTCTTGCCGCCGTCATGGTCGATGTAGAACGCACCGAACCGTTCCGGCAGGTTGAAGTCGACCTGGGTGGTGCCGCACTGCCAGTCGCGGCCGATGGCATCGCGCAACACATATTCGAACTTCGGCCCGTAGAACGCACCTTCGCCCGGGTTGATCTCGGTCTTGATGTGATTGTTCTGCGACTGGATCTCGCGCAGCACGGTCGCCATCACGCGTTCGGCGTGATCCCACATCGCATCGGTGCCGACGCGCTTGTCGGGGCGGGTCGACAGCTTCACCGTGAGGTCGCCGGTGAAGCCGAAATCCGCGTAGGTCGACAGGATGAGATCGTTGATCTTCAGGCATTCCTCGGCGAGCTGGTCCTCGGTGCAGAAGATGTGTGCATCATCCTGGGTGAAGCCGCGCACGCGCATCAGGCCGTGCATGGCGCCGGAGGGCTCGTAGCGATGCACCACGCCGAACTCGGCGAGGCGCAGCGGCAGGTCGCGGTAGCTCTTCAGGCCATGCTTAAAGATCTGCACGTGGCCCGGGCAGTTCATCGGCTTCAGTGCAAACCAGCGCTTGTCCTCGGCCTCGTCGCCGGCCGACTGCGCCGCGAACATGTTCTCGCGGTACCAGCCCCAATGGCCCGAGGTCTCCCACAAGACCTTGTCGAGGATCTGCGGCGCGTTGACCTCGTTGTAGTCGCCGGTCAGGCGACGGCGCATATAGGCGATCAGCTGCTGGAAGATGGTCCAGCCCTTCGGGTGCCAGAACACGACGCCCGGACCTTCCTCCTGGAAGTGGAAGAGGTCGAGCTCGCGCCCGAGCTTGCGATGGTCGCGCTTCTCGGCTTCCTCGATCTGCTTCAGATAAGCGTCGAGGTCCTCCTGCTTGGCGAAGGCCGTGCCGTAGATGCGGGTCAGCATCGGGTTGTTGCTGTCGCCACGCCAATAGGCGCCGGCCACCTTCATCAGCTTGAAGGCATTGCCGACCTTGCCGGTCGAGGTCATGTGCGGACCGCGGCAGAGGTCGAACCAGTCGCCCTGGTAGTAGATCTTGATCGGCTCGTTGCCGGGAATGGCGTCGACCAGCTCGACCTTGAATGCCTCGCCCTTGTCGCGGAACACCTGCTTTGTCTTTTCGCGATCCCAAACCTCTTTGGTGAAGGGTTTGTCGCGCGCGATGATCTCGCGCATCTTCTTCTCGATCGCGGCAAAGTCTTCCGGCGTGAACGGCTCGTTGCGGAAGAAGTCGTAGTAGAAGCCGTTCTCGATCACCGGACCGATGGTGACCTGGGTGCCCGGCCACAGCGTCTGCACGGCTTCCGCCAGCACGTGCGCGCAGTCGTGGCGGATCAATTCGAGCGCCTCCGGCTCGTCGCGGGTGACGAGCTTGATCTTCGCATCGGCCTCGATCGGGTCATTGAGATCGGCGAGCGCGCCATCGAGCGCCATCGCGACCGTGCGCTTGGCCAGCGACGGCGAGATGCCCTTGGCGATATCGAGGCCGGTGATGCCCTTGTCAAACTGGCGCTGGGCGCCGTCGGGGAAGGTGAGGGTGACCTTGGGGGCGGGGGACACGGGCTTCAGATTGGAGAGGCTGTACTGGAATCCGGACTCGGATTTTGGCTGGTCGGTCATGCTTTTCTCCTGAGGCTCACTCCTGCGAACGAGCGCAGGTAAGCGGGAACGAGCGATATATCAGGCGATTCGGCCTGCGCAATCCGGCAATTCCAAGAAAGTGGCGCGCAAAAGCTGGGACGGTGCACCAACTATTTCAGAGCGCGCCCTTTAATCGACCGCAGCTCTGCTCTACATGCACTTGCATGGAAAGATCGTCTGCTGCCCGCCGCTTCGCGCCAACCGCCCTGATGCTCGGCAATATCGTCACCGGCTGCTCGGTGCTGGCGCCGGCGGGCATGCTGCCGGAATTGGCAACCGGGCTCGACGTCAGCATCCATGCGGCCGGGCTCCTGATCACCTTTGGCGCGATCACGCTGTGCATCGGCTCGCCGCTCACGGCCTGGCTGACCAGCCGCATCGAACGGCGCACGCTGCTCACGACCACGCTGGCCGTGCTCGCCGTCGGCAATCTTGCCTCGGCGTTTGTGCCCGACTATGCGAGCCTCCTTGCTATCCGTCTGGTGATGCTCGCGGTCGGTGCGCTCTATACGCCGCAGGCCGCCGGCACCGCGGCGCTGATCGTGCCGGTAGAGCGGCGCGGCAGCACCATCGCCTACATCTTTCTCGGCTGGTCGCTCGCTGCCGCCGTCGGCCTGCCGCTGATCACCTTCGTCGCCAGCCGCTACGGTTGGCGCGCCGCCTATGGCGAGATCGGCGCGCTCGCCTGCATCAGCTTCCTGTTGCTGCTGCTGCGCCTGCCATCGGGCCTGAAGGGCGCGCCAGTGGATATCAAGACCTGGACCGAGGTCGGCCGCAGCAAGACAATTCTGCTGCTGCTTGCGATCACCATGCTGCAAATGTCCGGGCAGTTCGTGGTGTTCACCTTCATGGGCCCGCTGCTCAACAAGCTCACCGGCGCCGGACCCGATGCCATCGGCATGGTGTTCGCGATTTACGGCGTCTGCGGCTTTCTCGGCGTCGCCATCGCGACCCGCGTTGTCGACACCTCGGGCCCTTATCGCACCTCGCTGCTGTTCACCTGCCTGCTGCTTGCAGGGATCACCGGCTGGGCGCTTGGCGCCGGCACGTTCGCATTGATGGCGGGCGCGGTCGCGGTCTGGGGCCTTGGCTTTGCCTCGACCAATTCGATGCAGCAGGTGCGGCTGGTCGCGGCCGCGCCGTCGCTGGCTTCGGCGACCGTCGCGCTCAACACGTCCGTTCTCTATATCGGTCAGGCGGTCGGCTCGGCCATCGGCGGATTGCTGTTCGCCCGCGAGCTCCTGCACACGCTCGGCTTCGTCGCGGTCGGTTTCGTCGTGTTGGCGCTGCTCCTGGTCCTGTTGACCCGGCCCCGGTCGGCTGCCGCCGTGATGGCCTGAATCCCGCGGCTTCCGCGTGCAAGATGCTTGGCAAACCGCGCGGGAGAGCGCTAGAACGCCCATCATGGGGACCAGAGAGAGTTGACTGAGATGAGGATGATTTTGGCGGTTGCCGCGGTGCTCTATTCAGCCTCCGCGTTCGCGCAAGCCGACAAGCCACCGATGGTGGGGGACAAGCCGCTGGTGCAGGTCAAGCCCAAGGGGACTAAGGAGGCTGCGGCCAAGCCCGCCGCGGCGGCGAAGGGCAAGCCGCAATCGATCGCGGCGCGGCTCCAGGCCTGCCTCGAGATCGATGACGGCACCAAGGACCGTCTCAACTGCTACGACGCCGTGATCCCGCCGGCGCCGAAGCCGAAGCCGGCGAAGGCCAAGGGCTACGCCGATTGCCGTTTCTTCAAGGAAGAGGACGAGCGGCTGGCCTGCTTCAACGGTTTTGCCGAGAGCATTCCGAAGCTGCCGAAAACCTAAGCGATAGACCGGGCCCTCAGCGCGCCACGGTCACGTCCGTTTAACGGCCCGATGCGGATGGATTGGTGGAGGCGACGCGCGTGAGCGCAAGCGCGGGCGTCGCCGACATCTTCACCAGGACGTCCTTGAGCGGATCCCGCGTCCAGGCCCTCGTCACGTAATCGCGATGAGTGATGCCCTCGCCAGTCTCGACGAACACCACGCTGCCGGGCCGCAATGGCCCGTCCATGTCTTCCGAGACGCTGATGCCCTTCTGCCTCAGCATGCTCATCAGTTCGCGGTCGCGCCGCGCGGTGTAGCGGGTGTAGGCGCTGACGAAGAAGCCGGAACGGTGGCTCTCGATCCAGGAGGCGAACTTGTCCATTTCGCCGTAGACCGCGTCGAGCAGCACCACGCCGCGGACGCGGTCGCTGATGCCGCCGACCTCCAGGCTCCAGGCCGTCGGCAGGAAGCCGCCGCTATAGCCGACGATCACGATCGGCATGTTGGCGAAGGCGCGCGCGCTGTTGGGATCGCCGGTGAGGCGGGCGAGATGGTCGGCCGATTCCGCCATGAAGCGCTTGAATCCGCCCGGTTGCCAGAACTTGCCGGCGCTGGAATCGGCGGCATCGACGGCCATTTGCGGCGCAAGGAGCACGGCATTGGCCCCGGAATCGGTGATCTGCTTGGGCACCAACTGGCGGTCGCGCACGTCGCGCTCGAGCGTCGCGCCATTGCCGTGGAAGAACACCACGATCACGCCCGGCTTGCGCACGTCGAAATGCTCGGGCACGTGCACCAGCACGCGGCTGTCACTATAGGTCTCGTCTTGCCAGTAGACGCGCCCGGAATAGCTGCGATGACCGCGACGGTCGCCCTTGGAGATGTTGAGGAAGGGCGCGTCGGAGGCGGGGTTGTTGCCGAAATAGGGAAAGGCTGACGACTTCATGCTGACCAGCGTCGTCAGGTCCTCGCGGCCGGGGCGCTTGTAGGGGACTTGCGGCTCGAGCGACGCCACCTTGTAGGGTGATTGCTCCGGCGGTTGTTGCTGGACAGCGCGCTTGGGCGAGAAGTCCGACATCTGCCGTTGCAGGAAGCTCTCACTTGCCGAGGGAAAGCGCTCCCCAAACTGCGGGGCGGGAAAGCGGTCCTCGAACATGTCGCCGCTTGCCACGCGCGAAGTTTGCGAGTTGGTTTTGGCGACGACCTGGACATTCGCCTGCGAGTTCGCCGCCAGCGCAGCGGGATCGGGCGCCTTGCCGCATTGAACCAGCGCCAGCGACAACGGCACCAAGCCTGAGATCAGACCGACCCGGAGCGCACGACCGTGCCGACCGGACCGCATCCGATCGGCACGAAAGTCAGCCCCTAATGTCGGAACGGCCCCGAACATCCACCCATGACCCCAAGCCACGACATCAGTCCGTCGGCATACTTTATGACAATTGCGCCGACTGGCGTTTAGGCGACGTTAAGCGTCCGGAGAAACTTCCCCACATCCGGAACGCTCAAAAAGGACCACGCAATCGTGTCCTGATTGTGGGGAAGGGGAATGGGAAATTCCGGGCAAATCCAGCGTCATCGCTCCCAAAGCGTGCTTAGTCGGTGTTTTGGTACCTGCTAACGTTTGCCTCATTTAACCCTTGTTAACCCTGCTTGAATTGACTGGGCCAAACTGCACGATGGGCCCACGAGGCGAGATGCCTGAGATGAAGGACCCCGATGACGGCCTCAGATGCGGGAACCGCAGCCTGGACTAGCCGGCTGACCGGGAGCGGGGCCGGGGTCTCCGTTCCGGTCGCAACCGCCATCGTTGTGGCCGACATGATCGGGGTCGGCGTCTTCACCAGCCTCGGTTTCCAGGTCAAGGACATCCCGTCCGGCTTCTCGATTTTGCTGCTCTGGACAGTCGGCGGCATCGTCGCGCTGTGCGGGGCGTTCGCCTATAGCGAGCTGGGCGCGATGTTTCCGCGCTCGAGCGGCGAGTACAACCTCCTCGGCCGCACCTATCATCCGGCTTTCGGCTTTCTCGCCGGCTGGGTGTCGGCGACGGTCGGCTTTGCAGCGCCCGTCGCGCTCGCCGCAATGGCGTTCGGCGAATATGCCAAATCGGTCGTGCCCGATCTGCCGCCGATCCCGCTCGCCATTGGCGTGGTGTGGCTGGTCTCGATCGTGCAGCTGACCGGCGTCAGGCACTCCTCGACCTTCCAGCTGATCTCGACCATCCTCAAGGTCGTGCTCATCGTCGCCTTCCTGGTCGCCGGCTTCGTCATCGGCGTGCCGCAGCCGATCGCCTTCACGCCGCAGCCGGGCGACCTCGCCCACATCGTCAGCGCGCCTTTCGCAATCGGCCTCGTCTTCGTGATGTATTCGTTCTCGGGCTGGAATGCCGCGACCTACATCATCGGCGAGATGAGCACGCCGCAGCAGAGCCTGCCGCGCGCGCTGCTCGCGGGCACGCTGATCGTGCTCGTGCTGTATGTCGCACTGAATGCGGTGTTTCTCTATTCCACGCCGGTCGGTGCGCTTGCCGGCCAGCTCGACGTCGCCAGTGTCGCCGGCAGCGCGATCTTCGGCAGCCTCGGCGGCCGGATCGTCGGAGCCATGATCTGCGTCGGCCTGATCTCCTCGATCAGCGCCATGATGTGGATCGGCCCGCGCGTGATGATGACGATGGGGGAGGACATTCCCGCCTTGCGCGTCTTCTCGAAGCGATCGGTCAGCGGTGCTCCGGCCTACGCCATCCTGTTCCAGCTCGCGGTCGCGACGCTGCTGCTGTTCACGCGCAGCTTCGAGGCGGTGCTCGACTTCATCCAGTTCGCGCTGTTGTTCTGCTCGTTCTTCACGGTCGCCGGCGTCATCAAGCTGCGCATCACCGATCCCGATCTGCCGCGGCCCTATCGCGCCTGGGGATATCCGTTCACGCCGCTCGTTTTCCTGCTCGTGACCGCGTTCATGATGTACTACCTCTTGACCGAGCGGCCGGTGCAGTCGCTGTCGGGGATGCTCGTCATGCTCTCCGGCCTGTTGATTTATGCTGTCTTCCGCAGGCGGCCGGTCGCCGCTGTCGCTTCACCACATCCCGAATAGACATGGTCCGACCCCTGAGAATTGCGGCCGTTGCTTTCGCCCTCCTGGCTGCGGCCGTGTCGTGTACGCATGCCGCAGAGGTCACTTTCGACGACACCGCGCGCTTCCTTGCAGGCATGCAGCCTTCGGCGGAGTCGCCGCTGGTGCCGCTCACGAAGGATCCAGGCTGGCAGCGTCACGCAAAATTCTTCGACGGGGCCTTCGCTCAGCTCGAGCAGAGGCAGCTCTCGAAGATCCGCAGTTGGGCCGACGTCAATCTCGCCGCGCCGCGGCCGACCATGTTCTACATGTTCAGCGGGCCGGATTTCCTCTACGCCAATGCCTTCTATTCAAAGGCCAGCACCTACGTGCTCGGAGCGCTCGAGCCGGTCGGTGCGGTGCCCGATCTGACGCGGCTGCCGCGCGGTTCGGTCGGCGCCGCGCTCTACAATGTCGAACGCTCGCTCGGCTCGATCCTGAGCTTCTCTTTCTTCATCACCAAGCAGATGAAGGTCGACCTGCACGCCGACCAGGTCAACGGCACCTTGCCGATCCTCTATGTCTTCCTGGCCCGCTCCGGCAAGACCATCCGCAATGTCGAGATGGTCGCGCTCGACAACAAGGGCGGGATGCATGCGGGAGGTGACAATCCGGGGCCGAACGCGACCCGCGGCGTCCGCATCAGCTTTGCGGGAAGTGATGGCGAAACGCGCACGCTGTATTATTTCTCGACCGATCTTTCCAATTCCGGTGCGCGCGCGACCGGATTCCTGAAATTTTGCGAGACGCTCGGCCCCGGCAACAGTTTGCTCAAGAGCGCGTCCTATCTGCTGCATTCCGACAATTTCACCGTCGTGCGAGACTGGTTGCTCGCCAACAGTGCCACCATCATCCAGGATGATTCCGGCATTCCGCTCGCGAACTACAATGCGCGGCAATGGCGGTTCTTCCCGTTCGGCCGCTATCTCGGCCCCATCGACGAATTCCCCGGCCGCTACCAGGAGCGCTACGCCGAGTTGTTCACGCGCGCCCAGCCGATCGATTTTGGCGTCGGCTATCGCTGGCGGATGCACGAAACGAATTTGCTGCTGGCGGTGAAGGTGCCGGGCACCGAGAGCGCGCCGGCGGCGGAGACCACTTCGGCCGCCGAGCCGGTGCCAAGGCCGTCGCGCCCGAAGCGGCTGCGGCCGCCGGAGTCGATCCCGCCGCCACAGGGACGTTTTTTCTGGTTCCGTTAGGCTCTTTGCAGAGGTCGGGCCTCACGAGATCTGGGCTACGACGACCAGCACTTCGGCTTTCTGCCGGCCGAGGCTTCTGACCTCATGCGGCGTCTCGCCTGAAAAATACAGGCAATCTCCCTTGCCGATGACGAGCTCTTCGCCGTCGAGCTTGATCGCGATCTTGCCGTTGATGACGAACAGCAGCTCCTCGCCCGCATGCGAGGCGCGCGTCGCCGCCTTGTGCGGTGGGCTCAGTAGAAATGGCTCCATCATCTTGCGGGTGCGACCGGTCGCCAGCGGGACCACGCCAAACGTGTCCTGGAACAGCGGCACGTTGCCGTCCTGGCGGCGGAACAGCGTGTAGCGCGGCGCCGGCTCGGCGTTCGGGTCGAAGAAGTTGGCGACATTGACCTCGAGAGCGGCGGCCATCCGAAGCAGAGCGGCAAGCGAGGGGATCTTGAGATTGCGCTCGACCAGCGAAATGTAGCCTCGCGTGAGATCGCTCTTTTTCGCAAGCTGGTCCAGCGTCAGGCCCTTGGCGATCCGCGCCGCGCGGATGTTGGCCCCGACCGCCGTGGCTTTGCTGATGTCAAGCACGCATGAATCTCCCGAACAGTTCAGGCCTTTTTGCAACAGATGGCGCCGGACTGCCAGCCCGGCGGCCGGCAAGGCGCCCCGCCGGTCGGCGGCATGTGTATTCCAAAGGAAAACGTATGGGCGGAAATTTCAGGCAGAGGCGCAGATAATATGAGCAGATGAACTGGCATATCGCCGAAAATAGCCAAATGTAAGTGCAATTCGTCGACTTTGCCGCGATCGTCGGCATTTGCCGCGTTTCGTTGCGTTGATTTCCATCAGTAAACATGATCGATCTTTACCGTCGTGGCCGCCGATGGGCGCCACGGACCGAACCAACTGCTTTTCCCAGGCGCCGGTACCTTTTGGAGAGATCGATGACCGTAGCAGACGACGTAACCCTGAACGTAGCGCCGGACGAGGCGGCGAGCTTGCGGCGGATCGTGTGGTCGAGCGTGATCGGCACCGCGGTCGAGTGGTACGACTTCCTCATTTACGGCACGGCGACCGCCTTGGTGTTCAACAAGGTGTTCTTCGCCGCCGGTAACGCCACCCTCGCCACGATCGCGGCCTTCGGCACTTATGCCGTCGGATTTCTGGCGCGGCCGCTTGGGGCTGCGATCTTTGGCCATTACGGCGACAGGGTTGGCCGCAAGGCGATGCTCGCGATCACGATCATGGTGATGGGCCTCGGCACCTTCTTGATTGGCTTGCTTCCGACCTATCAGCAGATCGGTATTGCAGCGCCGGTGCTGCTGATCGGATTGCGCTTTCTCCAGGGTATCGGCCTCGGCGGCGAATGGGGCGGCGCCGTGCTGATGGTGGTGGAGAATTGCCCGACGCACCGCCGCGGCCTGCTCGGCAGCATGGTGCAGGTCGGCAATCCCATCGGCAATCTGGCCGCGATCGGCATGTTCGCGCTGGTGGCGAGCCTGCCGGAAAGCGACTTCATGGCCTATGGCTGGCGCATCCCCTTCCTGATCTCGATCCTGCTAGTCGGCGTCGGTCTTTATATCCGCCTCAACATGGAAGAGACAGCGGCCTTCCGTCAGGTCCAGGCCAAAAAGGAAGTCGCAAGCCTGCCACTGCTCGAGATCTTCAGGCATCACCGGCGGCCATTCTTCACCGCGGTCGGTCTGAAGATCTCTGAAATCGCCTATGCCAGCATTGGCGGCGTGTTCGTGATGTCCTACGCCACCGCCAATCTCGGCTTGCCGCGCGCGGTGGTGCTGAACGGGGCGTTCGCCCGTCGCTGGTCGCGCTGCTTGCCATCCCGCTGTTCGGCTGGCTGTCCGACCTCGTCGGCCGCAAGACTATGTTCTATGCGAGCTGCCTGTTCTCGGCGCTGTTTGCCTTCCCTCTGTTCTGGCTGCTCGACACCCGCGATCCGGCCATCGTTGTGTGCACCATCGTGGTCGCGATCACCTTCGGTCAGATGGTCATGTTCGGCATCGGCGCGCCCTGGTACTCCGAGCTGTTCACCGCGCGTCTGCGTTACAGCGGCGCTTCTCTGGGGTTCCAGGTCGGTGCGGCGCTGAGCGGCGGATTGACGCCGTTGATTGCAGCCTCTCTGATGGCCTGGAGTGGTGGAGCAACCTGGCCGGTCTCGCTGCTGCTGATCGCCTGCGCCGCCATCACCGCGATCGCGACCACGTTCGCGCCGGAGATGGCGAACAAGGAACTGACCTGATCCCCGCGGCGCCGCTGCCGGCGGCGCCACACCTTCTCAAAGGATTTGTCATGCTCGATACAATGAGCGCCGGTCCGGCGCAGGGTGCAGCACAGCTCGGTTGGACCGGCATGGTGCGCTTCCTCCATCTTGCCCCGCGCGCGTTCCTGCCGATGCGTGCAGCCGAGACCCTCACCCTCGTCGCCGGCAAGGGGATCGAGGGCGACCGCTACATGATCGGCAAAGAAGAGGGTTTTTACTCGCACAAGCCGGAAGAAGGCCGGCAGGTCACGCTGTTCGAACTCGAGACGCTAGTCGCGCTGAAGCGCGACGCGGGGATCGAGCTCGGCCCAGAGGAGCATCGGCGTAACGTCACGGTGGAGGGTGTGCCCCTCAATCATCTCGTCGGCCGCCGGTTCTGGCTGGGCGAGACCCTGCTGGAAGCGACGCGCCTGTCGGTGCCGTGCCGGCATATCGAGGAGATCACTGGCAAGGCGATCTTCGACCCCTTGATCAATCGCTCCGGCCTCAACTGCAAGATCCTGCGAGGCGGCATCGTCAGGGTCGGCGACATCGTGCGGAATGCGGCATGAGCGCGCGCCCGATCACGACAGTCAAGACGGTCGTTACCGGCATCGAGGAGGCTGGGGCAGGCGTCAAGCTGTTCACGCTGGCCGATCCTGACCGATGGGAATTGCCGCCGTTCAAGCCCGGTGCGCATATCGATCTGCATCTGCCGAACGGGCTGGTCCGCACCTATTCGCTGTGCAACGAGCCCGCGGAAAACACGCGCTATGCCATAGCGGTCAAGCGCGAAGCGGATGGACGCGGCGGTTCGCGAGCGCTGCATGACGAAGTCGGCATCGGCGACGTCATCGGCGTGTCGTTGCCGCGCGGCGGCATCGAGCCGCAAACTCACATCGCGCGTTATGTGTTCCTGGCCGGCGGCATCGGCGTGACGCCGTTCTTGTCCATGGCGAGGCATCTCGAACGGACACAGCAAGCCGAGTTCACGCTGCATCTGATCGTGCGTGAGGAGGTTCCGCTCGCCGCGCAACTCGGCTCGCTGGTCGAACAGGGGCGCGTCATGGTGCATCGGACATCCCGGACTGGGCGTCCCGATCTCGCCGCGCTCGTCGGAGAGGGCGGGTCTGAGACCGTGGTCGCCTGCTGCGGCCCGGAAAGCATGATCGAGAGTTTCGAGCGGGTGACCGCAGCGTGGCCCGCGGCGAGTGTCCACATCGAGCGGTTCACCGCACCGTCACCCGTCATCGATCCCGACGCCAAACCGTTCACCCTGTCACTGGCGCGCTCGGGCGCCGAGATTCACGTCCGGGCCGGCCAGACCATCCTCGCCGCATTGCAGGAGGGCGGCATCGACGTCGCGGCGTCTTGCTGCGGCGGCATCTGTGGCGCCTGCAAGGTTGGATGGATCGAGGGCCAGCCAGTGCACCGCGACCGCATCCTTTCGCCCTATGAGCGCGAGCGCTATCTCATGGTTTGCGTGGCGGGCTCGGACGCCGAGCGGCTGGTGCTGGACCTCTGAGCTACCAATGCACGCTCTGGCTCGGCACGATGAACGTCGTCGCGCTTGGCTGTGTCGCAAGGCTCCTCGCCAGATACCAGCCTGAGCCGAGGACGAGCGCGAGCAGGGCGATGATGGCGAGCAGGTCGATGGTTCTGGGATCGTGTCCCCTGTGACTGAAATTCGGACCAGGCTTGAAGTGAAAATGAGGGCTGATTTTCCAGCGCATTGTTGTTTCCTCCCGTGGGAGCATCAAAACAACGCGAGCAGAAAGTTCCGGTTCCGGTCAGGGCAGCGATGCACAAAGCACCGCGCAAACGTCAGGATGCATTGACCCCGCGCCAGCGGCCGTACCGCCACGGCAGATACCAGCGTGCGCCTTGCGGCGCGGTGAGGGGCACGTTGTCGATGCCGGATGTGCCGAACGGATTGCAGCGGAGCAGGCGCGCGAGCGTCATCCAGCCGCCGGCCCAGAGCCCGAACCGTTCGATCGCCTCATCGCCATAGACCGAGCAGGTCGGCAAATGCCGGCAGTTGTAACCGACCAGGGGCGACAGCGTGTGGCGATACAGCCAGATCAGCGCGCGGCCGAACCTGCGCGGCAGCCGGAGCACGCCTTCGATTGAACCGGAACAATGCTCGCAGGCTGAATGCTTCATGTGCGCTTTGCTGCGACTTTGATCGAGGTGTTGCACGGTTCCGGCGCAGGGAACCGTAAGCTGTTGTTTGCGCGCCATATTTTGCGTGCTTTTTGGGAGCAGTGCAGCAAGTATCTGTGGACGATCTGTATTCCCACGGATACCATTTTCGTGACGCCCATGTGTAGAAACATACGCCTGTATGATGGACTCAGAAGGCGCTACCGGGGATTGTTTTAGGGACCTTGGGGCTTGGGGAAGGAACCAGATTGAGACTTCTGAACTCCCTTGATCTTCGCGGCTGGTTGCTGGTGGGAACCGCCGTTTGCGGAATCGCGTTGGCTGGCGCCGTCGCGACATTCGGATCGTCGGCTCGAGCTGGCGCTGCCCTCGAGGAGCGCAAGCTGCCGATGAAGTTCAGCTGGGTCGCCTGCGAGCCCAACTGCCGCGGCTGGATCAGTGCAGTCGGCATCATCACTGCCGATACGCCAAAAGCATTCGAAGAGTTTTCGCGTGGACGCCAGCTCGGCGGCGCGACCGTGGTGCTCGACTCCAGCGGCGGTTCCGTCAATGACGCGATCACGCTCGGCCGCCGCTTCCGCAATCTCGGGCTCTTGACCACGGTCGGCGTAAGCCTCCGCGGCGGGCAGTCGGCTCGCCCGACGGTCGCGCCGGAAGCCTATTGCGAATCCATGTGCGTGTTCCTGCTGCTGGCCGGCCAGAAGCGTTACGTGCCGGAAGCCGCCCATGTTCGCGTCCATCAGATCTGGATGGGCGACCGGGCCGACGATGCCAAGGCGGCGAGCTACAGCGCGCAGGACCTGATGATCGTGGAACGCGACATCGGCCGCCTCGCCAAATACACCTTCGATATGGGCGGCGCCGGCGATTTGCTGTCGCTTGCGCTCAGCGTTCCGCCTTGGGAAGACCTGCACGAGCTCGATGCCGGCGAGCTCAAGCTCACAAATCTGGTCACGACCGATCTCGTGGCAGATGTGCTTCCGCATGTGGACATCTCAGCGCCGGCAATGGCGGAGCTTGCACCGAAGGCGCAGGCCAGGTTCGGCGCGGAACCGCAGCAGGCGCAGTCTGCCAAGTCGACCAAGACGGCGGAAGCCCTGGTGCCGACCGGCAGCGCGGCAGCGCCGGCTACGGCGGCGCAGAAGTAAGCTCTTAAATTCTGGCAGTCATTCCGGGGCGCGCGTAGCGCGAACCCGGAATCTCGCGCTGCAATCTCGGGATTGCGGGTTCGATGCTGCGCATCGCCCCAGAATGACGGAGAGGGGTTTCAGCCCCGCGCTGCGGCCGGCTGCTTGGGCTCGGCCTTGATCTTCGCCTCGATCTGACCGATGGCATCAACCACGGCATCGAAGGTGAGAAGCGTCGAGGCATGGCGCGCCTTGTAGTCGCGGACTGGCTCGAGGAACTTGATCTCTTCCCATTTGCCTTCAGGAGGCGCGCCATTCTCCTTCAGCATCTTACGAACGGTTTCGCGTAACTCACGGAGTTCGCTCGCAGTCGAGCCGACCACGTGACTTGCCATGATGGATGAAGAGGCCTGGCCCAAGGCGCACGCCTTCACGTCATGGGCGAAGTCGGTGACGGTGTCCCCGCTCATCTTGAGATCGACCTTCACGGTCGAGCCGCACAGCTTCGAGTGGGCGGTTGCGGAGGCGTCCGGGTCCGACAACCGCCCGAGGCGCGGAATATTCCCGGCCAGTTCGATGATCCGCTTGTTGTAGATGTCGTTCAGCATGTGATGGAGTCCAGCACTTCCGCACCCGATCGGCCTTGGCGGGCGGCGTCCACGGTCCTATATAGGGGCGGAACCGGCGGAAAAATAGTCCAGCGGGGGGCAGACCCACGCGGCCGACGTTAGTGGTGAGGATATTTTCCACCGGCTTCAATTGTTCTCTTCAGGCGTCCGGCGGCTTGGCCGCCCCGTCTGCCGGTGACACTCCGGCCGTAAGGCCGTCGAACGGAGTCGAAATGGACGCTGCAATCAAATCCATCCGCCCCAACAAGCCCTCCGACCGGCAGCCCGAGAGCCGCCCGGCCGAGCTTGACCCCGCCGAATTCCTCGAAGCCGCCGTCCGCGCCGACCAGCCGCGCCCCGCGCGCGCCGAGGCAGAAGCGGCGGTGAAGACACTGCTCGCCTATATCGGCGAGAACCCCCAGCGCGAAGGCCTGCTCGACACGCCGCGCCGCGTCGTCGAGGCTTTCGACGAACTCTATCAGGGCTATCACCAGTGCCCGGCGGAGGTGCTCGACCGCACCTTTGGCGAGACCGCCGGCTATGACGATTTCGTGCTGGTGCGCGACATCGAGTTCACCTCGCAGTGCGAGCATCACATGATGCCGTTCTACGGCAAGGCGCATATCGCCTACACGCCGGTGGAACGCGTGGTCGGCCTGTCCAAGCTCGCCCGCCTGACCGACATCTTCGCCCGCAGGCTCCAGACCCAGGAGCACCTGACCGCGCAGATCGCCGCGGCCATCGACGAGATCCTCAAGCCCCGCGGCGTTGCGGTGCTGATCGAGGCCGAGCATACCTGCATGTCGGTGCGTGGCGTCGCCAAGCATGGCGCCTCCACCTTCACCAGCCGCTTCACCGGCATGTTCCGCGACAATCCGGCGGAGCAGGCCCGTTTCCTGTCCCTGGTGCGAGGCACGACGCGCTGACCTCGCGAGGCTTTATTTTTTGAGCATGAACTTTCCGGAATACCGCTTCACACTTTTCCGGATCATGCTCGCGCGAGGGTCCCGTGTCCGTTCACTCCCATGAGATCGAGGAAGGTCTTGCCTTCCTGCCCAGGTTCGACGCCAGCGGCCTCGTGACCTGCGTCGCGACCGACGCCGCCACCGGCGACGTGCTGATGGTCGCGCACATGAACGAGGAGGCGCTGCGCAAGACGATTGCGACCGGCGAGGCCTGGTACTTCAGCCGCTCGCGCAATGCCTTGTGGCGAAAAGGTGAGACCTCAGGTCAGACCCAGCGCGTCATCGAGATGCGCACCGATTGCGATCAGGATGCGGTCTGGATCCGCGTCGAGCAGATCGGCGCGGCCTGCCACACCGGGCGGCGGTCGTGCTTCTACCGCAAGGTCGAGGCCGAGGGCGGGGGAGCGAAGCTGGTCTTTGCGGACGCCGAGCGGCTTTTCGATCCGGACGCGGTCTATAAGAAGTGACGTCCGTCATTCCGGGTTCGCACCGTCTCGCGCGCCCCGGAATGACCACTCGCGTCCAATTAACCCCGCATTAACCATACCTGTCCCACGGTGAGACGACGGGCGCCGAATTGCCGGTGCCGCAACGCCGCACGGGGCGGGCACTTCATCATGTCGATCGACAATTCCAGTGCCACGCAGGCGGCCGGACTCGATCCGTCGCGGGCGCGCGTCGCCGGCGCGATCAAGCAGGCCTCGAATATCTCCGGCGTCAGCTTCCAGTACATGCTGACCACCGCCAAGATGGAATCGGATTTCGACCCGACGGCAGGCGCCACCACCTCGTCCGCGCACGGGCTATATCAGTTCATCGACCAGACCTGGCTCGGCACCGTGAAGGAGGCGGGCGCCCAGCTCGGCTATGGCAGCTTCGCTGACGCCATCACCAAGACGCCGTCGGGCACCTATACCGTCAGCGACCCCGTCATGAAGCGGTCGATCATGAAGCTGCGCGATGACCCGGAGGCCGCATCCACCATGGCGGCAGCGCTGACGCAGTCGAATAGTTTCAAGCTCACCGGTCTGCTCGGCCGCAGGCCAAGCGACAGCGAGCTCTACATGGCGCATTTCATGGGCGTCGGTGGCGCCGCAAAACTGATCGCCAATGCCGAGGACAATCCGCAAGCGGTCGGCGCGCGGCTGTTTCCCAACGCGGCTGCCGCCAACCGCTCGATCTTCTACGCCAGGGACGGCCGCGCCCGCAGTGTCTCCGAGGTCTACTCGGTGCTCGACGCACGTTACGCCAGTGCAGCGAATTCGAAAGTCACGCGCAGCGCGATGGCGATGTATGGCGGCACGCCGTCGACAACTGAGGTCGCGAGCGCGAACGGCGTGCAGCCGACTGCACCGGTGATCGACAACGCCGTCTATCTTCAGACCTTCCCGAACACACGCGCCGTGACGCCCGTCAGTGCGACTTCGCCAAGCTCCGTCGCGGACAACGTCCCGAGCACGCCGGTGTTTCGTTCGATCTATCCGCCCGGCGACGCCACGCAGCCGGTCTCGGCGACGGTGCAGAAATTGTGGGGCAACAATGCCTCTCTTACGTCAGTCGCATCAGTGACGCCGGATGTGCGGCCGCCGCAGCCGCTCGATCTCTTCAGCGATCGCAGCGGTACGTTCTCGAGCTAGTGTCCGCTCTCGCGTCCCGGACGCGCTGCAGCGTGAAACGCTGCTGCGCAGAGCCGGGACCCATGGAACAAGCTCCGCTCTCTGAACTCTGGGCACCCCGGCTCAGCAGCGCATTACTTGCATGCTGCGCAGCGTCCCGGGGGCACGGCTCGCGGGCGCCTTTGTTCCCTTAACAAATCATCAATAAAACCAGCCAGTTATGGTGAACGCTTTGTTAAGCGTCGTGGTTTATTTTGTGTTGCAAGTGACGAGCCGTCACCATTTTCGTTTGTTGTGTAAGCGGGAAGCAGCATGATTGTTCGGCAGTTCATTCATTGGATCAGGACGGCGCCCGCCGGCGAGCGGGCCGAGGCAACACGGGCGTTGGCGCGGGCCTGGCTGATCTCGGACCTTTCTGCAGACGACCGCATCGCCGCCGAAGGCGCGCTTCTGATGCTGCTCGACGATCCCTCGCCGCTGGTGCGGCAGGCGATGGCCCAGGCCTTTGCCCGCAGCCTTGATGCGCCCGCCGCAATCGTGCGGGCCTTGTCGGCAGATCAGCCGAGCGTCGCGCTGCCCGTGCTCGAACATTCTCCGCTGCTGATCGACGCCGATCTCGTCGATATCGTCGCGACCGGCAACGAGGAGGTGCAATGTGCGGTGGCCCGCCGCATCGCATTGCCTGTATCGGTCTGCGCCGCGATCGCCGAAGTCGGCTGCGCGGCTGCCGCACTGGAGCTGATCGAAAATCCCCACGCGGAGCTGGCTCCGTTCTCCTGGCACCGCATCGTCGAGCGTCACGGCCATCTCGCAGCAATCCGCGAGGCGATGCTGGTGCTGGAGAATCTTCCGGCCGCAACGCGTGCCGCGCTGGTGGCAAAGCTCTCGGAGACGCTGGCGCAATTCGTCGTGGCGCGGAACTGGCTGAGCGCCGACCGCGCGGACCGCATCACGATCGAGGCACGCGACCGCTCCACCATGAACATCGCGGCGCGCTCGCGCGGCGAGGACATGCAAGACCTGGTCCGGCATTTGCGCATCACTGGCCAGCTGACCGCGGGGCTGATCCTGCGCGCACTGCTGTCGAGCAATCTCGATTTGTTCGATGCGGCTCTCGCCGAGCTTGCCGACTTGCCGCTGGCACGCGTCACCGCGCTGCTGCACGACCGGGGCGGCAACAGCCTGCACGCGCTGCTGCGTCGCGCCGGCCTTCCCGAGGCGACGTTTGCGGCATTCCAGATCGCGCTCGATGCCTGCCACGAGCACGGCTTCGTCGATAGCGACGACGGCGCGGTGCGGCTGCGCCGGCGCATGGTCGAGCGCGTGCTCACCCATTGCGAGACCGATCGGGGCGCCACCGAGCCGCTGATGGTCCTGCTGCGCCGCTTCGCCACCGAATCCGCGCGCGAAGAGGCACGGCTGTTCTGCGACGAGCTGGTCGCGGATGATTCGATCGATCCGGTATACGACGATCTGATTGCAGCGTAGCCGGATCCGCAAACTCCGTCATTGCGAGCGCAGCGAAGCAATCCAGAATCCCGCCGCGGGGACAGTCCGGATTGCTTCGCTGCGCTCGCAATGTCGAGAGGAGAGAGGCTTCAATCCACCGGCGCGATGGTCGGGGCCAGGATCACCTCGAGATGCTCGGGGCGGTCGCGGTTGACCTGGGTGAGATAGTCGTCGGCGACCTTGCGCAGGCGGCGGCTGAGCTCGGCGGAGACGCTGATCCTGTCGAGCCTGGTGTTCTCGTGCACGATGGCGAGAATGGCGTTGATGTGGTGCGTGAACAGCTCGGCCGGCACCTTTTCCAGATCAGGCGCGTGCTCGATGACGCGGCACAGGCTCTCGGCGATTCCCGCTGCCGAAGGAAAGCCGAAAGTCGCCGCATCGCCCTTGATGTCGTGTGCGGCGTGAAACAGCTCGTCGCGCAGTTCCTTGGTGAAGCCATGCTTCTGCACGGCAGTCCAGGCGGCCGACAGTCTCTCGACCTCGATCGCCATCCAGTCCTTGAACTCACCGGCCAGGCTTGCGAGCGCCTGCTCGGCGCGGCCGACCGGATCGTCCATGTCCTTTGCTTCGACGCGGCGCAGGACCTTGCGCAGCGGGTTGGGCTGCGTGATGATTTGATGCGTGGCGAAGGCTTTGACCTCGATGTCCTTTGCGCTGTTCTTCGCCATGATGCCTGCCTCGTCTGAAGGACGTTGCGCTAGATGGTGGAGCGAGCCTTGTCGAGCAGTGAGGGCTGCTGCAGCACCTCGTGCTTTTCGCCGACGCGGCGCTCGGGACCCATATAGGCGGAGTTGGTGTTGCGGCGCCGGTCCGGACCGAAATAGGTCTTGGTCTTGATGAAGGGGCGGGGATTGGCGACCACGTTGAGGATGCGTTGATAGAGTCCCTTGGCCGAGATCGGCTTGGCCAGGAATTCGGTGACACCGGCATCGCGCGCGACCGTGACGCGGCGCTTCTCGGAATGGCCCGTCAGCATGATGATCGGCGCGTAAGGGTTGCCCTTGGATTCCGGCTGCCGGATCATCTGCGCGAGCTCGAGCCCGTCGAAGATCGGCATTGCCCAATCGGTGATGACGATGTCGGGCACGTAATGACTGTACATTTCGAGCGCGGTGGCGCCGTCCTCGGCTTCGTAGACCTCGCGCGCGCCGAAGGAATGCAGCAGCGTCCGCAGGATGCGGCGCATGTGCGGATTGTCGTCGCAGACGAGGAAGCGCAGCTTGTTGAAATCGATGCGGAACATGACGCCTGGGCCAAAGCGGTCAACTTTCGTTAACCATATCGCGCTGGCGGTTAACGAAGGGTTGCCAGAGGATGCCACGCGTTTCGAGGCGTTGCGCGCCTCGATGGTCGAGCAGGTCGCACCAATGCGGCGCCGCAGGCCACGCTGCCCGTCACGATCTACCTGATGACGTCGGAGACGAAGAGCTTCACCCCGTCGTCAGGGATTTCGGCCTGCTCAGTGATCCCGCCATGGCGAGCGGCCTGGACGCGATTCAGCCTTGCGAGCAATGACGCGCTGTCGGGCTCAATAGCCGAACTGCTCGCGCAGGATGCGCTCTTCCAGGCTGTGGCCGGGGTCGAACAGCATCCGCATCGCGATCGTCCTGTCGGACAGCACCTCGACGCGGCGGACGTCGCGCACCTCGTCGTGGTCGGCGACGGCTGCCACGGGCCGCTTGTCGCCCTCCAGCACCTCGATCACGACATAGGCCGTGTTGGGCAGCAGCGCACCGCGCCAGCGGCGCGGGCGGAAGGCGCTGATGGGTGTCAGCGCCAGCAACGCGGCGTTGATCGGCAGGATCGGTCCCTGGGCGGAGAGATTGTAGGCGGTCGAGCCGGCCGGCGTCGCCACCATGATGCCATCCGCAATCAGCTCGGACATGCGCTCGCGCTCGTCGATCAGGATACGCAGCCGCGCCGCCTGGTAGGTCTGCCGGAACAGGGCGACCTCGTTGATGGCGTGGTGCAGATGGACGTGGTCATTGACATCGGTCGCGCGCATCAGCAGCGGATTGATCTCGGATTCATGGGCCGCCTCGAGCCGCGCGCGCAGATCGTGCGTCGAATACTCGTTCATCAGGAAGCCGACGGTGCCGCGGTGCATGCCGTAGATCGGCTTCCCCGTGTGCATGTGCTGGTGCAGCGTCTGGAGCATCAAGCCATCGCCGCCGAGTGCGACGACGACGTCGGCCTCCTTGGGGTCGCAATTGCCATAGTCCCTGGTGAGCTGGCCGAAGGCGACCTGCGCCTCGTTACTCGGGCTGGCGACGAAGGCGATCCGGTCGTATCGCGAGGGCTTGGTCATGGCTTCTCGGCAGGGCCACCTTACTGGAGAAAAGTTCCGCCGGGCTCGTCTATACGACCTAAGCATCCATTGTCGAGGATGACCGCCCGCCAAACCTAACAGGGACTGTGCAACCGGATTTAAGCACAGAACCGGGCGATTTGAACCTGGCCGGCTTCTTCAGGCCCCTCCAGACCAATGATCCCCCAAACCGTCGCAATTCCGCGCTAAGCTTTCCGTTCTCACCGGCTGTCAGGGCCGGGCAGGGAGAACGGATCATGGTCACGAACTTGCCGGTGCTCCGTCACGCGAGTCTGGTGCTGGCGGTCTCGGCTTTCGCGCTCGCGGACTTTGCGCACGCGGATGATCCGCCGCAGCCGCGCTCCGAGACGGCATCGCCGGCCGGACAACAGAAGGGCGGGCGCGGTGGCGGCGCGCAGAGCGCATCGCAGACATCGTCATCGACCGCCGAGCTACACCGTCTGCCGCCGGATTCGACCACGAAGCAGAAGCTCGATCTGCCCGGCCGGACCCTCAATTTCGCCGCGACCGCCGGTTCGATCCGCGTGTTCGATGGCAAGGGCGAGCCGCTGGCCGACATCGCCGTCACCTCCTATGAGCTCGACGGTGCCGACCGCGCGACGCGCCCGGTGACGTTCCTGTTCAATGGCGGGCCCGGCGCGTCCTCGGCATGGCTCCAGTTCGGCACGGCCGGTCCGTGGCGGCTGCCGCTCGATGGCGAGGCCCTGTCGCCCTCGGCCTCGCCCGAAGTGAAACCGAACGCGGAAACCTGGCTCGACTTCACCGATCTCGTCTTCATCGATCCCGTCAGCACCGGCTACAGCCGCTTCGTCGCGAGCGGCGAGGATGCGCGCAAGTCCTTCTACTCCGTCGACGGCGACGTCAATTCGATCGCGCTCGTGATCCGGCGCTGGCTCGAAAAGCACGACCGGCTGACCTCGCCGAAATACGTCGCGGGCGAGAGCTATGGCGGCATTCGCGGGCCGAAGGTCGTGCGCCAGCTGCAGCTTCAGCACGGTATCGGCGTCAGGGGACTGATCATGGTGTCGCCGCTCTTGGATTTCCGCGAGTTCACCGGCACGAGCCTCCTGCAATATGTCGCGACGCTGCCGAGCTATGTCGCAGTGGCGCGCGAAGCCAAGGGACCGGTCAAGCGCGCCGACCTCGCCGACGTCGAGGCTTACGCGCGCGGCGAATTCCTGACCGATCTCGTCAAGGGCGAGGCGGACAAGGAGGCAACCAATCGTCTCGCCGACAGGGTCGCCGAGCTCACCGGGATCGACCAGACGGTCAGCCGCAGGCTCGCCGGGCGCTTCGACGTCGGTGAATTTCGCCGCGAGCTCGACCGCAAGAACGGCAAGGTGACGGGGCGCTACGACGGCTCGGTCCGCGGCTTCGATCCCTATCCGGATTCCGGCAGCTCGCGCTTCGGCGATCCCTCGGGCGACGCGCTCCAGGCGCCGCTGACGAGTGCGGCCGTCGACGTCCTGACGCGCAAGCTCAACTGGCGGCCGGACGGCTCCTATGAAGTCCTGAACGGCACCGTGGAAGGCCACTGGGATTTCGGCCGCGGCATCAACCCGCCGCAATCGGTCTCCGAGCTGCGCCAGATCCTCGCCACCGATGCGAAGCTGAACGTGCTGGTCGCGCACGGCCTGTTCGACCTCGCCACGCCCTATTTCGGAACGAAGCGAGTGCTCGATCAGCTGCCGGCCTTCGTGACGCAGCGCGTGAAGTTCGTCGTCTATCCCGGCGGCCACATGTTCTATTCGCGCGACGGATCGCGGCAGGCGTTCCGTAGCGAGGTCGAGACGCTGATCAGGGAGTAGGCCTTCGCTTGCGCGGCGGATACCGGCGCGCGATCTCGCGTGCCACGGCGTTTTCCGGCTTCACATTCGCGCCGGCGATCCAGATGTCGCTGATCTTGCCGCGCTTGTCACGGACCCGGCGCACCGGCTCGCCATGGCTGGAATAGCCGGCAGCCCAGGCGAGCTTGCCCGTGTCGCGGCCGGTGACTTCGATCTCGGCGGCATCCATGAACGGATTGTTGAACTGCGGATTGGCGACGAGCACGCGGTTGCCCGCGGGCACGAGATCGGTCGCGCCCCAGATCGTCCACCATCGGCCGGTCCAGTCGCGCACGCGTCGGTCGGGCGCGCCGCGGGTCTGGAAGACACGCAGGATCTGCATCGCGCCATCCATCCAGAACGGGGCCGCGCCGTCGATGGAGTTGCTGAGGATGCTGATCGAAAGCTCGCAGGCGGGAATGGCGCAGGTCCGGGAGATGTAGCCCTGGAAACCGCCGCCATGGCCGAACCAGTCCCAGCCGTCGGTTTTGCCGGCATTGACGCCCAAGCCATAGTAGGCCTCGAAGCTCTGCGGGATGCGCCAATGGTGCCGCGTCATCTCGCGGCGGCTCGCGACCGACAGCACGCTCTTCCTCGCATTGGGTGCCAGCTGCGCGAAGAAGCGGGCGGTGTCGGCGGCGGTGGCGACGAAGCCTGCGGCGGATGCCATCGCATGTGCGGGATTGTCGCCGGGGATCACGCCGCGCTCGCCCAGCGGCACTTTGCGCGTATGACCGCACGCGAACGGCGTGCCCTTGGCAAGCGGCGTATTCGGCTCGGTTTCGCGTAAGCCCGCGGGTTCGATGATCTCGCGCTTGATCCAGACCGGGTAGGGCTCCTTGGTCACGGCCTCGATCACGAGGCCGATCAGCCCAAAGCCGTGATTGGAATATTTGAAGCGGGTGCCGGGCTCGATTGCGGTGGCCTGCTTCAATTCCGCGAGCAGCTCGTTGGCATCGAGATAGGGTCGGCTGTCGATGAACTGGCCGGAATCGGCGCCGTCGCGCGTCAGCCCCGCGCTGTGCGAGAGCACTTGCGCGATCGTCGTTTCGGCGACGCGCGGATGCAGGCCGCCGACATATTGGCCGACCATGTCGTCGAGCCGGATCTTGCGCTGCTCGCGCAGCTTCATGATGCCGGCCGAGGTGAAGCTCTTGGAATGGGAGGCGATGCGGAAGCGGTGGCGCGGCGTGAGCTTCTCGCCGGTGTCGAGATTGGCGAGGCCGAATGCATGCTCGGCGACGACCTCGCCGCGATGGGCGAAGGCCACGATGACGCCCGGCTGCTGGATTGTCGTCAGTTGGAATTCGATCCAGGAGCCGATGTAGTCGATCGCGGATCGCAGCCACGTGTCCATTGCGAAACCAATTTGCGAGGGAGGATTGGGTGCGCGAGGCTAGCCGAAAATGCAGAACAGGCACAACCCTGAGGTTGTGCCCGTCCGCTTCGTCGGAAGATGCGATTGGTCTCAGTAGACCAGCGTCGCGCCGGTCGGCTTGTCGAGCGCTGCGGCAAGCGAGCGATATTCAGAGCTGTCGGTGCCGGCGAGCGAGGCGATCTTGTTCAGATGATACTGCGCCTGTTCGCGGTTGCCCTGCTCGAGCTGCCAGAGGCCGTAATACTGCCAGGTGCGCACGTGGTTCGGATCGTCCTTCAGCGCCAGCTCGTAATAGACCTTCGACGACTGGTAGTCGCCGAGCTTGCGATAGGAATAGCCGATCAGGTTGGCGACGTCGGCGACGTCGTCGCGCCCCAGCGACTTCAGCTGGTCGATCGCGCCCGTGTAATCGTGCTTGTCGTAGACCGCGGCGTAGGCGGTGCGATAGGCAGCCAGGAATTTGGGATCGCTAACGGAAGAGCTCTTCTTCTTGCCCTTCTTGGACGAGGAGTCCGATTTCGGCGGTGAGGACGGCTCGTCGCTGCCAGCGGCGTAGGCGCTGGACAGCACCGGCGCAGCCGCCAACGTCATGGCGACCAGGCCCGGCACAACAAGCGTTGAGAGTTTGCGCATCTAAAAGTCTCCCGTATGGAACGTGGCGATCCTACACGATTGCCCAAAGACCGGAACACCCATCGGGCGGAAACATTCCCGCTTCGCACGATCTATTCGCCAAGTTCTATTCGCCAAGTTCTATTACCCAAGTCGCGCTGTTCGCCCAGCCGCGGATGACAAACTTGTCATCGAGATGAACGGAAGCCTGCAAGGGGCTTCAGACTGGGTTCAGCGCGCCACGCCTAGGCTCCGACCCACGATCGAAGGGGTGACGAGAGGGCGCCGCCTCAAGATCCTTGCAAGAGGAGACCACCATGTTGAAGACGATTTCTGCAGCCTTGCTCGCAGCTTCCGTGATCGCAGCCCCTGCCTTCGCAGCTGAAGCCGGCAAGACCACTACGACAGCCCCGGTGATCAAGGCGGATCAGGGCCAGACCAAGGCGGCGACCACCGCCGCGAAACCGGACACCGGCGTCAAGGCGCCCGATGTAAAGGCCGATGCCAAGGTGGATACCAAGTCGAAGGCGATGAACGCCAATGCCGCGGTCACCACCGACGAGCACAAGACCGTGCGCAAGCATCGCCATCACCACAAGCAGGTCTCGGCCAAGGCGTCGCAGAAGGCGCAGCCGGACGTGACCAAGCCGGCAACGTCGGACAAGCGTAACTGACGACTGATCCCGCGCGGCGGCATCCCTGGCATTGCCCCGCCGCCGCGCGCGGACGTCAGGCCCGGTCCGCTCGCCACACCTTGCGCGAAAGCCCGAGGTGCCGGCAGCGGGCCGGTGCGCTGTTTGCTCCGCTGCAAGCGAATTCCCTTCGCGCAGGCTTGGGGCTAGAACGTCTCCGAATCTGATCGAGCGGAGAGCGGGGCCGGTGGGGCGATTGGCGAGATGTGCGGTGATCCTGGCGTTGCCGCTGGTGCTTGCGGCATGTTTCGGCAATGACGGTGACCGTCCAACCCTGCTGGATGGGACACAGGCGGGCGGGCCGCAGCCGTTTCCCGACAATTTCCGCAGCGACACGGTGGCTTTGATGAAAGCGTATCTCAACAATCCGGTCGGCGTGCGCGATGCCAGCATGGCCGAGCCGGTGCAACGCGAGGTCGGCGGCCGGCAGTTCTATGTGAGCTGCCTGCACTTCACCCCGCGCGAGAGCGATGGCAGCTACAAGGCCATGCGTGAACGTGCCGTGATCTTCGTCAACGGCCGAGCGGATCGCGTGGTTGACCGGACCAGCGATCTCTGCACTGGTGCGGTTTACGCTCCCTTTCCGGAACTGGAAAAGATGACGCGGTAGCGCAAAGCCCGCCTTCATCGTCTGGTGTTAGACAGAAGCGGCCGAGCCGCTGGATCACGTTTCGGCGAGCTTTGAACGGGGTGGTTTGTCTTGCGACAAATCGTTGCGGCGGCCTTGCGCAGTCGACGTGGTGGAACAAAATACCCTTGTTGCAAAGCCGTCACAGTAACGAACGATCAACGTTCCGGCATCGCCGCGAAGCAACCCAATTCACGCCACGTTGTTTCCCGAGTGTCGTAGATGAAAGAACGGGGATGATCATGAAGTCGATTTTGCTCGGTGCAGCAGCTCTGCTGGCGCTGGCCGCACCGGCGGCCGCCGCGGACATGCAGCCGCGCACCTATACCAAGGCTCCGGCCTATACGCCGCCGCAGGTCATCTACAACTGGACCGGTTTCTACATCGGCGGCCATGTCGGCGGCGCGTTTGCCGGCGACAGCAGCTTCCAGTCGAGCGACGCCCGCTTCATGGGCGGCGTGCAGGGCGGCTTCGACTACCAGTTCGCGCCCAACTGGGTGGTAGGCGTCGAGGCTCAATATTCCTGGCTGCCGACCAACAACAACGGTGTCACCTTCCCGCTGGGCACGCAGGTCACGTCCAACACCGACCAGATCGGGTCGGTGACCGGTCGCATCGGCTACACTTGGGGACCGACGCTGCTTTACGCCAAGGGCGGTTACGCCTGGCGCAATAATGGCCTTGGCGTGAACATCGCCGGGGTGCCGCAGGCCTTCACCACCACCGGCAACAGCAAGGACGGCTATACCGTCGGCGCCGGCCTCGAATACATGTTCGCGCCGAACTGGTCGGCCAAGGCCGAGTACCAGTACTACAATTTCGGCAGCACCACCTTCACCTCTGGTCCGGCCGACATCGTCGGCGTTCGTGGCCGGGAGGATGACCATACCGTCAAGGTCGGTGTGAACTATCGCTTCGGCTGGGGCGGCCCGGCCGGCTCCCGCTAGTGAGCGGCCCAGCGACGATCCAAAACCCGACAAAGGCCGGCTCCGCCGGCCTTTCGTTTGCCGGTCTTCCGGCGGCTTGCTTGCCTTGCGTAAACCATCTGGCGCGTCATTTGCTTGCAAACGATGCTGACGCGCCTTCTCACGCGCGTCACGGAGCCGACGTAAAGCAAAAATAATCTTTGCGATTTACGGAACTCGCGCTCCCGAACGCGTTATATGAGATTTACCGGGCTGGTGGGACGACGGACATGCGTATCTTGATGTCGGCAGTGGTGCTCTCGTGCTTCTCCGGCCTGCCGTGCTCTGCACAGACAGTCCTCAAATCCGAGCCTCTGATGCTGGCACCTTATGAGGTCGCCTTCGTCAAGAACGCTTCCTGTCCGTCGGGCCAGGTGTTGAAGGTTACCGGCGCCATCCGTGGGCTGCATCGCCGCAAGGCCTGCGTCGCCATGCCAGGCGAGCAGGCCTCGCTTGCGGCCGCCACGCCCTGAGCTGCGATCCGGTTTCGTGCCGGAGCTCAGGAGTTCAGCTCGAACTCCATCCGCGACTCCTGGTCGGCCTCAGCCTTGTTCTTGGCGGGGTCCTCGCCCTGAGCTGCCTGGCAAGGCGCGATCTCGTAGTCGTTGTCGAGCACCCGGCGCGGTCCCGGCCGCTCGTCGTCCGCCATCACGTCCACGACGAGACCGCTCCGTTGCGCGAGCTTCCAGACGTCGGACTCGCTCGGATAGGCCTTGCTGATCTGGGCGTCGTTGCAGAACAGGGCGTAGGGCATTCTTCCCGCTCCAACAAACCGAATTAACGAGCTTGCCCGGTAAGGGGTTCCGGCCCGCGGTTCGATCACGGCGCCGTGATCGGTTACCGCCGTCCCTGAGTCCTTAACGAGTCCTGAATCCCGGAAAAAAGAATCCCTGGGACTCGTTGGCCGGAATCAGCGGATGTTTTCCGCCATGACGAGCGACCTGAAGACATCCTGTGGGCACATGCTCCTGCCCCTCACGCTAGCGCTGTTCGGCGCCTGCGCGACCAATCTCTGGCTGGTCTGGTCCTGGCTGTAGGTCCCTGACGGGGCGACCTTATTTTTTGGCCGGGGGGCCGGCGGCGTCGCGGATGGCGGCACGCAATTTGGTCAGCGTCGCCGCATAATATTCCTCACGCTCGCGCTCGAAGCGCTCCTGATGCTTGCGGAAATTGGCGATGCGGGCCTGCATCTCGGTGCGGAAATCACCGTTTGCCCGCGGCAGCGGGACAGGTGCGGGCCGGGACGGAAGGGGGGCTGGCGGCGGTTCGAACTCGCGGGCGACCGCCTCCACGGCGACGATCTCCACCGCGGCGGTCGAGCCAACCGCAGGGTTCTCCGGCTGAAGGGTGTCATCCTTCCTGCCGGTCACCGATTGGACGAAGGCCAGTGTCTGCGCGATCAGTGCGTCGCGCTCGCTGATCCATTTCATGATCCACCTCAGCCACGCTTATTCCAGCAAAGCGGCTGCATCGAATCAAGGAGGTTCGCAAAGGGATTGCATATTTTTCCCGGTCGTCCGACATTGACCGAATGGTCGCTGCAGAAGAACGGTCGGACGAAATGGAGGGGCTGAGGCTCATCCGTGCGTTCCTGTCGCTGCCGCCCGACAAGCGGGCGGAGGTGATCGCGTTCGTGGAAGAATTGGCACGTGCCCACGGCCCGCCCGAGGAGGGCGCGAAGGTCTCGCCGCGGTGAGCGCTACCGCTCGCGCGGATTGACGTTGGGCTCGAACGGCGCGCCGACCACTCGAACTGGGGCCTGAATCGATGTCCGGGTAATGTCGATCACGGCTCCCTCGGCGACACGCTTTTCAGGCGCCGGTCCCAGCACCGGCTCGAACAGCGCCAATGTGCCAGCCAAGGCGCTGCAGCACAGCGTCACCGTCGCTAGTAGAATCATGTTTCGGTTTTCTTCCCGGATCCGCATGGGCCAATAACGGCTGGTGGCGGAGCCAGTTCCGGGCCGGGCGAAAACAGACGCGGTCCTCATCGAGGCAACCGGGCCGGCAATGCCGCCCGTTAGAGGTCGAACGTCTCAAGGCCGCGCAGATCGAAACGGAGAAGCAGGCCGCCGAGCAGCGCCGCCACGACATGCCGACCTCCGTCATTGTCGCGGCTTCGGGTGAAGCCACCGGCAACGTCCAGTCGGTTGCGACCGCGACGGAGGAGCTGTCCTCCTCGGTGAACGAGATCAGCCGCCAGGTGCAGGAATCGGCGCGGATGGCGGGCGAAGCCGTCACCCAGGCGCGCACCACGACCGAGCGCGTCAGCGAGCTCTCGGTCGGCGCCACCCGCATCGGCGACGTCGTCGAGCTGATCAACAACCTTTGGGGCGCGGCAGTACGCTCGCGTCGCCGCAAGCGGCGATGAGGTTCGCTTCTATTTCTGCGCTGGCTGTGGCTCGACGGTGTGCTGGAAGGCCGACAATCTGCCCGACATGATCGGCATTGCCGTCGGCGCCATCGCGGATCCGGATTTTCCGGCGCCCGTCAGATCGGTGTTCGAGCAATCGAAACATGCCTGGGTCGAGATCGGTGGCGCCGGCGTCGCGGACTTCGAACAGGGCAGCGCGCGCAAGCGTTCAAGCTGAGGCACAGGCATCGACTGCTGGTGCCGGTGCGGCCGGCGTTCGGTCAGGGACGCTGCCTTGCGTTGGATGGCGTTCCTGTTGTCTGTACCGGTTCACCGGGAGCACGGTCCAGCGGCGGGTGGGGCCTGGCGAGTCCTACCGTTCCGGGAGGAGCGCCGTTGCTGGCCGTACGGGTATTGACGCGCTCCAACGTGACTGTCGATGCAACCACAATGGCGATGGCCAAGGCGACAGCGGATAGGGCTAAGGCTACCCGATCATTCGGGTCCATCGCTAGACCTCCGCGAGACGGCTCTAGAGCAGGAGGATGATAACGCCAAACCGATGATTTAGTTCTTCCGGTGGTCGCCGAAAGGGGCCGTGGCCATTGACGGGTTTCGATGCCGACGCTGACGCCGAACCTTCTTATTGTGCCGTGGAACAGCCCGCCGCCGGCGGCTGCACTAGCAGCGCAACCACCGTTCCCGGTTGATCCCGCCGCATTACGCGCGCGACAAACCTCTAGGGCTATAATGCGCAATATCATCCCGCAGGTAGCCACAGCATCCGATTTTGCCGAAGTGCTTGACCCGTGGCATCGCGATGCTGCCGGCAACATCGATGTAGAGAACGTAGACAACTGCCGCGCGGTGCTGCGCATGTCTGGCATCCATACTATCCGCGTCGGCGCTGATATGAAGACCGCCGTGAATACCATGCTCAAAGAATTTCGGTTTAAGTCGCGCAAGGCGGCCGCTATTGGAATGTGCGAATTTGCTCAGAAGCAATTCGGCTTCTATCCACGCATCCGTGTTATGGGGCGCGTGCCTAGCGAATTTGCAGACGCAACTATCTAGCACTACTTTGGCAGATTGTTTCGCAGCTTTTCACGGATTCGTTTCGGCAGTATGGGCATCGCAGAGTTGGCGGTCGAAGCATGAGATCGACGATGGCGTGACGGACGGCCGGCAAGCTAGGCTGCGGCGGAGGGCCGTTGATTCTTTTTTTCCGCCCCGCTTGTGCGAGGCGACGGTGTTGCAGGAAGGCATAGGCGATCATGGTCATCAGCGCGTGACGATGAAGGCCCTGCCAGGATCGCCCCTCAAAATGATCAAGCCCAAGCTCCTCTTTCAACTGCTGATGCGCCTGTTCGCAAATCCATCGCGCCTTGATGGTGGCGGCTAATGTGCGCAGATCCGTCGCGGCGGGCAGGTTGACGAGGTAGTACTTCTTTTCCCCTGACGTCCTGTGCTCGCCGATCAGCCAAGCCTCCTCGCCGGGAAGATGTTGCTGGCCCTTATCCTTGATCCGCTGGGGAGGTCCATCGGCGATCCGCACCCGAACCGCGGCAAACCGGGCTTTCAATCGGCGCTTGGTCCCGCGGCGCCAGCTCACATTTTGCCACTTGGAATCGGCGAGCATGTCTTCGGCAGGGCGCGACAGGATGTCCGGAATGAACCGCTTGCGGGGACGCCCGCGCATCGCAACCGGCCAGATTAGCTTGACGCCGACCGGGTAGACCTTGAGGTGACGCGGGATGCCAACGGCCCAGGCCAACCCGCGTGCTGTGAGCCCTTGTCGAAACGGTGCACTGAGGCCGTAGCCTGCATCCGCCAGCACACAACCAAAGCGCACGCCGGCTGCCATTGCGCGATCAATCTCCGCCAACCCGATCTCTGGCTTGGATCGTGGCGTCCGGTATTCGACCGGTACGCCGGTGCGCTTCAAACGAGGGGCGTCGCTGGTCCAGCTCTCGGGCAAGGAAGAGACGCAATGCGATCATCACCGGCACCTCGCCGCGCGCAAGTGTCAGCGACACCAAGGTTTGGCAATTTGCCGTTTTGCCAAGAGCCGATGCATATTGAGCCGCGACACCGACCGAGTGTT
>Ga0209489_100031_pt1 | contig 184074 bp, 163 predicted proteins | sample SiratrowhiteBW_FD_187527 | JGI IMG/M metagenome (GOLD analysis project Ga0209489, IMG submission 187527) | Root nodule microbial communities of legume samples collected from California, USA - Siratro white BW (SPAdes) (version 2) | ecosystem: Host-associated > Plants > Roots > Nodule | place...
CCTCCGCGGATCTTTGAACCGCAGAGGACCTGAACTGAGTCGCTGCATAAAACCCCCGTTTTGATCGTGTCGCGAGGGGGTCAATTCCTCGTGTCGTCAGGGGGGCAATTTCCCATGTCGCCCGACACGCGCCGTCAAGGAAGGTTCGGCGGCGTCGGCTCTCGAAACGATCTTCGACGTTGCGGGCGAGATTGGTCTGAAACTCAATATGGCCCTGGAGGCGATCAAGTCGTGACCGCCAACAATTTCCTCGCATCCAAAAAGCACAATTGCATCTGGATCGCGACGGACGCCGCGAGCTACGACGATCACGGCGTTGTCACCGACATCAGTTCTAAGATTCTAGCTGTTCCCGAGTGGTCGGCAGTGATTACAGGGCGCGGCAACTCGTTCGGTTTGGATACCGCAGCTCGCGAACTTAGGTGCCGCGCATCGAGTTTTGACGAACTGGTCTGCATCGCCTCGCGCGAACTGCCGTTGATCGTCGAAAAATTCAAGTTGGATCGGCCGTTCGAAATTAACCTTGCGGGCTTCTTCAGCGGAAAGCCGATGGCGTTTTTCATCAGGACGCCAGGCGGCAACAACAGCATGGGCAATTGGCCACCGTTCTTCGTCTGTCCTGTGGCCGTGAATTCGATAGCGTTTTGCCCACGTCCATCGGATGGCCTGATTGCCACGTCGGGTTTTGTCGAGCCGACCCCCGATGACGCACCGGAGACGATCGAGCGTGGTCTGCACAAGCTGCTCGAACTGCAACGGCGCACCCCACCCGAAGACGGGTTTCCGCGCGTCGGGGGCTTCGCCGAAATAACCACCATTACGCCGAGCGGCATCGAACAGCAGATCGTACATCGTTGGGCTGAGGATCGCATCGGCGCGCGAATGTCGCCGGAGCCAATCGATTGGCCAACATGGGACGCGGAGCACTGAGATGGCGCAAATCGGCATTTTCCGAACGAAGGACGCGGCGAAAGCGATGGCGGACCAGTTTCAAAGCTGGATCGACCGCGGCCTCGTCGACAGTAAGAACCTCGACGAGTTCAGTGCAGCGCTGAACTACAGCGCCAAGCAGATGGAAGACCTGAACGACCAGGCGAAGGTTGCCGGCGCAGCGCTCCCTCAACTCCAGCAAGCTTTGAACGACGCCGGCAACGCGCGCAAGCAACTCGACTCCCTGATGGTCGAAGGAATGAGCGTCAATCGCGGATTCTTCAACACCTTCGGTCAGCAGATCCGCAGCGGCGCCAACGCATGGGATGCGTTCAAATCCGCGGGTCTCGATGCACTCGGCAAAATCAGCGATAAGCTGATGCAGATGGCCGCTGATTCGCTTTTTGCGAATGCCTTCGGCGGATCGTCGGGCGGTCTCGCGTCCTTCTTCGGCCTCGGCGGTGGTACGCCCACCATGTCAGCGCCGGGCGATCTCGGCGCCGGCACGGGCGGGCTGTCGTTCCCCATGTTCGCAAACGGCGGGACGCTTCGCAGCGGATGGGGTGTGGTCGGCGAGCGGGGTCCCGAGCTGATCAATGTCCATAAGGACGGCGTGACCGTCATTCCCAACCAAGTCAGTAAGCCGTTCCTTCCGGGCTTTGCCGACGGCGGCACGCTATCCCCAAATGGGATGGTCTCACGCTTGACCGCCGCCGGCAATGGCGGTCCTGCCGTGGTCATGCAGGACAATCGGCAGATCAACATTGGCGAAGGCGCCTCGCAGCAAACCGTGACGCAATTGCGTGAGGAACTGGCCCGCGATCGCGCCGCCCGCTACTCGGACACCGTGCGAATCGTGCAGAGCGCGAAGAAAAGGCGGGAGCTATGACGCCGAAGCAGAAGCGCTTGGAGAAGCCACGTGCGCCAGAAGATGACGAAGCCTTTCCGCCGACGCTGGATCCCGAATTCGATCAACTGAGCGATGCGGACAGCGAGTTTGCACGCTGGAGATGGCCGGAGCGCACGGAGTGAACACGCCGGACAACAGAGCATTGCGACGCGCGCTACAGATCGAGCGTGCTGCGCGCAAGATCTGCGAGAGGCGTTTGCGAGAGCTTCTTGCGCGAGCCGCATTTGAACAATTCACACGTTTTTGCCGGGAGGAAAGTCGGCGAGAGGCCGATCGCCACCTGGCAAAAGTGACCACAGAGGCCGGGGACGCCTAGTCGAAGTGGTCCGGCGATCGGCGATCCGGGAGACGTCCTGGCCGCCGATCGTATCGAGTTTGCGAGCGCGGACGCGCGCCTGGCAATCCGGATACGAACAAAGGAGCGGCATAATGCCAATTTTTACTGCCATCGCGGCCGCGACTCTCGCTACCGTCGGCATAACTAGTACCTTCATCGACGAAGCTGAAATCGTGGAAGTTGACGAAAGGTCGGACGACGAAGGAGAGGACCATTGACCGCAATTTCCGCCTTTGAAGCTCCGGGTGCAGTTCACATCTTTTCCGATGGCGCATGGCATGACCCAGCCTCCGGCAAGCTTCGTGGCATAGGAACGAAGGTTCACACTATCCCGGAGCATAACGCAGTTTTTGCGGTCACCGGAATGTCGACCGTTCCGGTTCTGCTCTCGTCGCTTCTGACGGAAACCTCGTTCGCCGATCTTCACGCACTCGCGCAGGAAATGCCAGATTTACTCAGAACGTGTTGCGCTAGGGGGAAGACGGTGGGCCTCAGCTTGACAGGTCGGTGCGACGTCATCTTGGGAGGCTGGTCCGACAAATCCGGCCCGTCGATCTTTGTCATTCAGTGCTTTTTTGACCACGACATTTTCAAGGGATCAGCAGTCAAACGATACGTCAGACCCAGCGTCGACGAGTCTTTGCAGATGCGCTTTCCGGAGGATGGGCTGCAGTTGCTTGAAAAGCAGTATGCCGCAAAGCTTCACCGAGCCGCTGAGGGCACATTTGGGGCGGCACCGTCGGGCGGGCTTGTCGGCGGCTTCGCGCAGCACACCCAGGTCGATGCTGACGGAATTCGGATCAAAGTTCTGAAACGTTGGGCGGATAGGATCGACAAGTGATGTCGGCTGAAGTCTACGAAGTTCGCGGCTAGATGCCGAGCATCGCAGCGACCCCCTTCTAGCTCGCCGGCTTGCTCTGCTTACGAGCCGCAGCAACCGGTGCGGCCGGTGGCGGCGTAGGCGTTTCCATGCTGACTTTCAGTTCATCGAGAGTCTGTTGCGTCCGCGTTGCGCCTTCGCCCCCGTTGACCGGGGTGATGCGCTCGAAAGCCGAACCAGGGTTGGTGACGAACATCCCGGCCGCCACAACACGAGTAGAGTCGCCGATCGGGGCGAATGTAAAAACGATCCGCTCGGCAGGGATGCCGTCATATCGGGAGCCGAGCAGCAGGGCCGCGCCGAAGTTCTCGGACGGCTTCTCGACCTGCAACAGGTACTCGGTGTCCTTCGTCACGTTGAAGCGTTTATCCAGCGCGAGAGACAATAGTCGCGCTTTGATCGCGGCCGTCGTGGCCCGAATCGTGACTTCCGGCTTTCCGCTCGCGGTGTTCGGCGCTTCAGCCGCAGTTTGACAGCCGGCGAGAGCCACGGCCACGATGGCCGCGATTGTGCAATTGCGAATAAACATGAGCGCCCCCTGAAATGGTGGGCATTCAAACGCACCCGGCCGCGCTACGCAACCGTAAATTTCTGTGAAAACAAGAGCCTATTGGAAATTGTCAACATAGGGGCGCCGCGCCCGTGCTATCCGCCGGTTGTGACCGATTGGACCGACCAAACGCTGCGGCCGCTCGATGAACTCGCCCGGATCGCCTTCCCGGAAGGCAGCGGAGTGACCGCCGACACGCTGAAGCGTCGGGCTCGCAACGGTCAGTTGCGAGTGTACCGGCCGGGTAAGGCGTTCTTGTCGACGCTGGCCGACGTGTGGGCGATGGTCGAGGGGACGTGCTTAGGAGCGGCGCGGGTCGCTGCAAATCCGCTCGCGGTCGAATTATCCCACGCAGCCCTTGAACAGGCGCGTGAGGTGCTGCGCCGCCGAGACGAACAACGCGTCGAAGATGAGTGGGAAGCGCGATATGAAATGCGAAAGGCGGCACAGGCTAAAGCCCTGCCGCCCCGCAACAAGCGCTAATGTGTCCGGCGCTTTCGCAATTCGTGCCATCGCGCTGCGGTGGTACGCTCGTCCATGAAGTAAAATTGGCGATCGCGCCGGCCGCGGCGGGCCGCATGCCACCGGATCTCCGCATCGCAATAACCGAGCGCCGCAAGCCTCTCGCGCAATCCGTCGACCGCCGCCTCGCGGGCTTCAGCCTTGGTCATCTTGAAGCCATGTCGGCGAGCCACCGCGAGGGTCGCATTGATGCCGGCCGGGCTCGCCTCTTTGGCGAATGTCTGCAGGGCCGCTTCGTACCGACGGCGCTCAAGCGCGAATTCCATGTAGACGCCCGGATTGGAAAAGAACGCGCCGGGCAAGTTGTCGTCAGTGGTGCTGCGGGCAAGATTAATCATGCTGCTCTCCGATTCGGCTGGGTTGTTGCCTCAAGCTCGGAAATAGCGTATATGCGATATATGCGATTGTCAATAACGCATATGCGCTATTTGTAAGGAGTACCGATGCCGCGTCCCGAACTCTATCCAATCAAGAAGCTCGTCGGTCTCAGCGAGGGCATGCTCGAAGCAATCGACAAATGGCGCTCGAAGCAAAAGCCGATTCCCAACGTTTCGGATGCAATCCGGCAACTGATCGAGATCGGATTGAAAGCGCGCGTTAAGGAGTAGCGCGCCGACGCGCGACGTTAAGCGACTTTTTAGGAATCGCGCACATCATTGGCGCTGTCGACGAACCCGCCAAAGGCTTGATTGCCTGCGGCGGGATTTTTTGCGTTCAGGAACAGGAGTGGCACATGCTGACTGTTGATGAATTCTGCCGGCGATATCGCATCCACCGTGCGACCTTCTATCGGCGATGCGCTGAAGGCAAAGGACCGCGCGTGGTCAAGATCGGGAAGTGTACCCGCATCAGCGAGGCCGCGGCGGCTGATTGGCTGGCAGCGCATGAGAGGGTCTAAAAAGTAAACGCCCCTGCAACGGGCATTGCAGAGGCGTCGAAGGGTAGTCGTAAACTGTCGCGAGTTCACCGCTACCACACTTCGATGTTGACCGCAATGTAAATGTTGCGTGGGGCTCCAAAATAAGGAGTATCCCGTGTCCAAACTCGACTTCGACCAACTTCCGTACGGCGCCTATCTCTCCGGCCGCGATACGATCATTTTCAATCGCCGCTACCAGCCAATTGTCCGAATCTCGCCACCGGCCTTTCTGTGCCACGACACTGGCAGGGTGCCCACTTCGATCCCCCTAGGTCCGCCGACTGTCACCGCGTGCCGACCGGACGAGCGGATCGAGCACGACTCTCAAGTATGGTTTTACACCGATGCAAACCCGCCGCGCCGATGCGCAGCGACTCGCGGGCGCCTTGAACAACTCGTTCGCATGATCCCCGAACTAGGCGCCGAGATTGCGCGTCGTCAGTTCAAAGCAAAGGTGGCAGCGTGAGATTCAACAACGAACTGATCGCCTATCACATCAAAAACCTGCATGACCTTGCCGCACGATCTAAGGCCGCCGGTAAGCTTGTGCTCGCATCCTTTGGCCAGGATCCGGACACGGGCGAAAACCTTCCGCCGATTGCGCGTCACTTCGCTATCGGTGACGTTGACGGCATGGTTGCTGCGGCGCTGGAATTCGAATCGGTGCCGCACCGTAACGTTTATGCACCGTTCGCCGTCATGCGACCGGACTTACCGGAAGGGCAGAAGGGCACGGAGGACGATGTTCTTGCTACGCTCGCGCTCGTCGTCGACGCCGACTCCGATCACGGTAAAGACACGCCGCAATCTCCATTGCCCGCAAATTACGAGATCGAATCGAGCCCTGGTAACTTCCAGCAAGTCCTAATTCTCGACCGGCCGCTTTCCCCGGGTGAAGCGAAACCAATGGCTGCAGCGCTCAAGCGCGCGACCGGCGATAAGTCCGCGTCGGACCTGAGTCACGTCTGGCGCATTCCTGGCGGCTTGAATTGGCCGAACCGGAAAAAAGTTCAGCGCGGTCGATCGCGCGAGCCGCAACCGGTGACTATCAAAAGCTACTGGCAATCATGGACCGCCGTTGATGGCTTGCGCGCCGTCCTAGAGCCGCATTGGCGCGAACCGACGGGTACGATCACTGCCCCGGTGCCGCCAGCACTGGATGGCTACCGCCTCGAAGAGGTGGCGTGGTGGATTGATCGGAAGATTGCTGCCGGCGACTGGGAACTGTCCCAGCAGGATTGGGCCATGTTCGGCGGCGCTCTCAAGCTCCATTTCGGCAGCGCCGGCCTCGAATTGTTCCAGCGCATGAGCCACGATCCGGATCAGGCCGCGAAACGTTTCGAGAAATTCGAGGCTAAGTATGCCGAAGGCGACCGGACGCTGTTTTGGTATTTGGAGCGGGACCGCGACACAACATGGATGTTTAGGAGCGCGTTCGGATGCCCACAGCCTCCCGTGTGCCCTGTTCCGCTTCCCATTCCCGCCGAGATCATCGAAAGGCACAAACGGGAACGCGAGCAATATCAAGCGGCAGTGCTCGGGCCGCTTCCCGATCATCCCGAATTGCCGATCGATCAGGCGCACGCGCTGAACGATTATTGGGCGCACTTGCCGTCGGGCAAAATGATCTATGAGCGCACCGGCGAGCTGTTCAACTCCGCAAGCGTCGACAAGCATATCGGGCGCGTCAAGGACCCCATGAAAACAGAAGGCCCGGGGACGCTTGCGAGCACGTGGCTCTCCCAACATCGTTTTGTGAAATCGATGGGCTGGGCGCCAGGAGAACCAAAGATCATCGAGAACAAGGTTCTAACGAATGACGGATGGATCCGCAGCCATGGTGATCGGACGTTCAACCGCTACGTTCCCCCGCACGTCGATCGCATTGAGGGCGATGTTTCGAAATGGCTGAGCCATATCAAGGCGATCTATCCGGGCGAAGCCGATCATATTGTCATGTGGCTTGCCCATCGCGTGCAGCGGCCCGGCGAAAAGGTGAACCACGCGCTCGTGTTCATCGGTTCGCAGGGAATTGGTAAAGACACCATCCTCAAACCCGCAATTACCGCTATCGGTCCGCAGAACTTCAAGCAGATCACCGCAAAGACGTTCTTCAATTCGGAATGGAACGACTACCTGCAATCGGTCATCCTCCGAATTAACGAAGTCCACGACCTTGGCGGCGAGTCCCGCTACGGGTTTTACGACGCTACAAAGGACGTCATCACCAATCCGCCGGAAGCTCACCGGATCAACACCAAGCACGTTCCGCAGTACGCGGCGGCCAACGTCTGCGGTGTGGTGATGACGTCGAACCACCTCGATGCGCTTTACCTCGCTCCCGACGACCGCCGGCACTTCGTTTGCGTCTCTACACGGACTCAGGAGGATTTCGCGCCCGGATATTGGGATGAGATCAACGCATGGTTCGAAAACGGTGGGAACGAAGCCGTCGCGTACTACCTGGCGAACCTTGACCTCAACGCATTCAATGCAAAGGCCCCCCCGCCGAAAACGACAGCCTGGCACATGGTGGTTGCGGCCGGCGTGGCGCCTGAGAGCGGCGATCTTGCAGACGTGATCGAAGACCTGGGGAAGCCGGATGCGTTAACGCTCCAAATGGTGAAGGCGCGCACGCCCGGCGACAGCCAGTTGCGATTACTGTTCGAGGACGCAAAGTTTCGTCGGGCTATCCCAAAGCGGCTCGCCGAATGCGGCTATGTGGCGATTTCAAATCCCGATGCCGGGGAGAGCGGCGGCCGGTGGCGCGTGGCAGGGGGGAAAACAACGATCTATGCGCGACAGGAATTGACCGAGGACGGCCGCTTGGCTGCGGCTCGGCTGCTCAGTGCGAGCGCAGGAGTGCCGCAGCCGATACCGTCGAGGCCGTGAGCCGGTCGGCTTGGGCACAATGGGCGCGGTTTGTCATGTTGTTAAAATCTGAGTTCACTAATTTGTAGACAGAAAAACAGAGAGAAAAATAAGCACATGAGAAACCGCGCCCATTGTGCCCAGCCCGCCCAGCGGGACGGCGTCGGTGGAGAACCACTGCATTTTGCAAGCGTCGTAATTCCCGACAAACAAAAATGGCCCCAGCTCCCGGGGCAATGTGATGTGAAGCTGGGGCCAATCGCTGTTCACTCGCCCTTGCGGTAGGGCATCGGGAAAACGTGGCAATCGGCAAGTCGTTCCAGTCGGCCGTTTCTCTGCCTCAGGCTATTAGTCTTTATCTTTATCGTCGTCATCGCCGCCACGATGCACTAACCCACCGCCGGAATGGGCGATGGCCGCACTGGTGAGAGACGTGGACAGCAACGCTGTGATGGTGGGAGGAGTTACAACCGCAAACCTGCCGCAGGTCTTCAGGAATTCGCGTCGGTCGTCATCTTCTGTCATTGCAGATCTCCTACAAGCCCAGGCGACGGCATAATATTATTCTTGCCCGGAGATTAAATAAATTAAATTATTAATTGGTTCCATCACAAAATCTGGACGCAGGACCGGTGATGCCGATGGAATTCGCACCGTCATGGGGGTGGGAACGAGTGGCGATTTGTCGAATCCCGGAGCCCCGGAGCTGCTTCAATCCGCGCTGACTTTTCGGCCTTGTCGCACTTCGTTTCAACCGATTTCATTCGCGCTCACGATATTTAATCACGGGGTCTGATTTTCAACTGCTTGCATTGGCTTGCATTTTTACGTTGAAACCGAAATTTCACTTTCCGGGGCCACTATCGGGCCACATCGCGCAATTCGCGCTGGAAAATCGCAGATGAAAACGGGACCAAAATGCACCGTCTGCGCTCATGACGAGCGTTGGCGGATCGAACTGTTGCGAGCAGGCGGCGCCTCGCTCGACAGCCTGGCTACGAAGTTCGGCTTGTCCAAGGACGCCATCGGTCGCCACTGGCACAATCACGTCAGCGCCGAAATGAAAGCGTCCTATCTCGTCGGGCCGGCGCAGCTTGCGGACCTGGCGGCGAAGGCGGCCGACGAGGGCGCGTCGGTGCTCGACCACTTCCGGGCGGTGCGCACAATGCTGATGTCCCAGCTTGCGGCGACCACCGAGGCGGGTGACGCCCGCGGCGCGGCGATTGTGGCCGGCCAGCTCGTTGGCGTGCTGGAGAAGATCGGCAAGGTGACTGGCGAGATTGCCACGATTGCGCAAGGCACCATCAACATTCAGAACAACGTGGCGATCGTGAACAGCCCGCAGTTCGCCAAGGTGCAGGCTGCCATTCTGCGAGCCCTGGCGCCGCATGGCGCAGCGCGCGCCGCGGTGGTGGCGGCCTTAAAGGATCTGGACTCTGAGCCCGCCGACGTGGGCAGGGCGCCCATGGTGATTGATGCGATCGCGCTGCCCGTCCTGTGTCCTGTGCCGCTACCGGAGCCCTCCGCATGACCAGCATTGCCGCCGCACTCGCCGACGCACTGGAGGACGGCGGATGGCGCGCCAAGGCCCGTCCCAGCCAGTTGCCGCCGCCCGGCGATTGGAACGGCTGGCTCGCGCTCGCCGGCCGTGGGTGGGGCAAGACGCGCGCAGGGGCAGGGTGGGTGCACGAGCTGGTCGAGACCCGCCAGGCCGGCCGCATTGCCCTGGTCGCGGCCACCGCGGCCGACGCTCGCGATACGCTGGTCGAGGGCGTGTCGGGCCTGCTCAACACGGCGCCGCCTTGGAATAGGCCGCAGTACGAGTCGAGCAAACGCCGGCTGACTTGGCCGAATGGGGCGGTGGCGACCACCTTCTCCAGTGAGGAGGCCGACCGGCTGCGCGGCCCCGAGCACGACGCCGCATGGGCGGACGAACTGGCCGCCTGGACTGATGTGCAAGGCACATGGGACATGCTCATGTTCGGTCTGCGCCTTGGCAAGCGGCCGCGATGGCTCGTCACCACCACACCGAAGCCGATCAAGCTGCTCCGGGAGTTGCTGGCGCGCGAAGGTAAAGACGTTGCGGTAACTCGCGGTTCGACGTTCGAGAATGAAGCCAACCTGGCGCCGACGTTCCTGGCCGCCGTGCGTCAGCGCTACGCGGGAACGCGCCTCGGCCGGCAGGAATTGAACGCCGAGTTGCTGAGCGACAATCCAGGCGCGCTCTGGCAATTGGACTGGCTGGATCGCGATCGCGTTTCTGCCGCACCGGAGCTGCGCCGCATCGTCGTGGCGATCGATCCGGCAGTTTCGAACAACGAAGGGTCGGACGAGACCGGAATCATTGTTGCTGGCGTCGCAAGCGATGGTTTGATCTACGTGCTTGAAGACTGCTCGGGCCGCTACGCGCCACACGAGTGGGCGGCAATGGCGATCGCCGCATACCGACGGCACAAGGCAGACCGAATCCTGGCCGAAGTGAACAACGGCGGTGCCATGGTGGAGGCCACGATCCGCGCGCTAGACCATCGGGTGAGTTTCAAGGCCGTGCATGCCAGCCGCGGAAAGGTGGTTCGTGCCGAGCCGATCGCGGCGCTATATGAACAACGCAAGGTGCACCACGTTGGCGGCTTCGCGGTGCTCGAAGATCAAATGTGCGCGTTCACGTCGGATTTCGACCGGGCGAAGGTCGGCTATTCGCCGGACCGGGTCGATGCGCTGGTGTGGGCACTGACCGAGCTGAGCGGCCCGCAGCGGCGGGTGATCGTGGAGGAGCTGCTGGTTTGATGCTCTAGAACGGGCGACGTGCAGCCGTAGCCTGACTACGAGGAAGATCCACGACAGGAATCATGCCGCCGGGACTGCACTGGAATGTGCTGTTTTTCGTGGCAGCAGCAAAATTCCCATTATCAGAGGACGAAGTCGACGTCGCCACCAGAACACCGGTGCGCTCACGATAATTCATGCTGGCGTCGGCGGTAGCGGGAAATACAAGGGGAGAAATGTCCAAATCGAAACTCATGATATCTTCCTCCAGCCTTCAAAGGTTCGCTGATCTGCGATCGATTCTTGCATCGCCCCGGTCGGGCCTGGAACCATCACCTTAGTCAAAGCTCCCTCGGAAAGATAGCCGTAACAGCCGCCTTTTGTGCTCTCAACTAACCCGCGGACCAGAGAGTAGTTCACGGTCGGATTTACCCCGAGCATGACCTGCGGAGAATACGGCTCGATGAGCTTCAACTCTTCCGCGTAACTAAGGTGAATCTTCCTTAACGTTTGATAAAATTGCTGTGTGGGCTTCTCAATTTTCAGCCCGAGGCTCTCCGCCTCTCTCCGGTTCATTGTGTAGTCATGGCTGCCGGAGTCAGCACAGAGAAAGTCGATAATCTTCTGCACCTTCTCGGGATCAGTCACTTGGCCGGCTAGTAGCTTTTCCGCCAGAAACCGAATTTGCGCTCGCGATCGGAATATCTCGCCGAGAACGAGTGGGTGAACCTTGTTTGACAGGTCGATGATCAACTGCGCGAGCGCTGTTTGGTCCGTGATGCCAAGGTCATTCCGCGCAGCATCAAGGTAGCCCTTAACTGCCTCAACGCTAACTGGAACGCGCGCCAGCTGATTGCCATAAGGCACTTGCGGTCCGAGCGCATGGTTGATGCTCGGATCGATAGGACCGAGGGCGGCCTGCTTTGTCATGACAATCTTGTGGGCCCCCAACGAAAGCAGGGTGCCGGCGCTCATTGCTTTCAACGGGATCAAGACCTCAAGCTCGTCGCAGAAGGTCCTAATCAGATTCACAAGTCGCCAGGCCGCGGAGGTATGACCGCCGTTTGTGTGCAGCAAAAGCGAGATGCGCTTTGTCGGTCCGATGTGGTCCAGCAGATCAACAAATAGATCTATGGAATCCGGTGCGATTTGAGTCTCGACGCCTGCGCGATCGCTTGTCACGAAGGTTATGACCTTTGTCTCGCGCTCGCGCTCGATCGCCGTATAAATCTTCTTCCGTGCTGCAAAATTCATGAATCGCCAATCTTTTGACCATGTCCTCGTTTCACGCGACGGTTGCAGTGTCAATTAGCAACAAGTGGTTTCGCGAAGCTGACGCCCGTCCGTTGCATCCGGATCACATGTGGCCCCGCATGTGGCCCCAATGGAAAGTGACTTTCCGAGAAGCTCAAGATTGTGCAATTAACTCATTGATCCGGCTTGGTGAGCGCGCTGGGGCTCGAACCCAGGACCCCGTGATTAAAAGTCACGTGCTCTACCGGCTGAGCTACGCGCTCCAATGGCCGCTGATGGCTTTGACGAGATCGCCATCGTGTTCGGACATTCGAGAAGCATGTCTTGCCGCTGCGCTTCAAGTTTGCGTCGCGGGGAAAACCGGCCGTTTCCGGATCATGCTTTCGGTCCGGGCTGTGTAGGGGGATGGGACGCTGAGGTCAATAGCGGGCGTGGTTGCCGAAAGTCTTGGCAGGGACGAAGATTTGCTCGCGGAATCGTTGGCTTAAGCCGGGATTCTCAACCTGATTGGCGGGCCGTCATCCACGCCGGACAGCGAGGATGGACAAGCCGCCCGTCACGTCGGCTCCCGCCGCACCTCGCTCGGCACGGGTTGTGGCGTGCCGACGGGGGTCGGCAGGGCGACCGGGCGCAGGCCGATCAGCTCGGCGGTGCGGATGGCGCTATCGCGCCAGAACTGGAACGAGTTGATCCGGCTGAGCTCGAGGATGGCGATCGCGACCGCGGCCAGGAACGGCAGGCTTTGCAGCACCAGCACGCCGGCGAAGATGTAGATCTCGGTGATCTGGCGGAAGCTGTTGGAGGCGATCAGCACGCCGGCACCGACCACCAGCAGGGTGCCGATCACGGCCTCCCAGAACGCCTGGAACTCGATCGACATCCTGGACAGGCCGCCTTTGGAGGTGCGGGCGAAGGCGATGTGCTCGGTGATTAGGCCCTGCGCCACCGCGCGCGACACCGTCCACTGCACGCTCATCGCCGCGATCATGGCGCCCAGCATCTGGCCGGGCTTGATCGCGACGCGGGCGCGGTACATCGACAGGAAATGGGCCAGCGAGACGATGAAGGCGCCGATGATCGGCAGCGTCAGGATCTTGTCGGGGATGGCGATGTCGGCAAAGGCGACGATCGGCACCCAGACGAGGTTGAGCAGCGCCACGACGACGCCGAGGCTTTCGGCGCCCAGCCAGTTGAGCCAGCCCAAGCCATATTCGCGCTTCTGGTCGGGCGTCAGCCGACTCGAACCGGGCAGGAAACGGCGCCAGTGCTTCTTGACGATCTGGAGGCCGCCATAGGCCCAGCGGTGCCGCTGCTTCTTGAAGGCCTCGTAGGTGTCGGGCAACAGGCCCGCCCCGTAGCGGGTGTTGGTGTAGTGGGTGGTCCAGCCGAGCTCCTGGATCGCAAGGCCGAGATCGGAATCCTCGCAGATCGTGTCCGACGACCAGCCGCCGGCCATGTCCATCGCGGCGCGGCGGATCAGGCACATGGTGCCGTGCACGATAATGGCGTTGGCCTCGTTGCGCTGGACCATGCCGATGTCGAAGAAGCCGGCATATTCGCCGTTCATGATGTAGTGCATGATCGACAGATCGCCGTCGCGATGCTCCTGCGGCGCCTGCACGAGGCCGACGCGCGGGTCGGCGAATGCCGGCACGAGGTCGTTCAGCCAGTCGGGCTCGACGACATAGTCGGCATCGAGAATGCCGATGATCTCGGCATCCGCCGCGGTCCGATCCATCGCAATGCGCAGCGCGCCGGCCTTGAAACCCTGCACCTTCTCGGCGTTGATGAACTTGAAGCGTTCACCGAGCGCACGGCAATGGTCCTGGATCGGCTGCCAGAAGGCGGGATCCGGCGTGTTGTTGATGATGACCACGCATTCGTAGTTCGGATAGTTCAGCCGCGACAGCGCATCCAGCGTCTGCTTGAGCATGTCGACCGGCTCGAAATAAGCGGGGATGTGGATCGAGACTTTGGGATAGTAATTCTCCGGCACGTTCTCGACCGGCTTGCCCTTGGAGAGCAGCCGCTGCGGCGGCCGGCCGAAGGCAACGGCCGCGATCTCGTCGATGCGCGCCATCGCAATGAGAACAAGGGGAACAAGGAGGATCATGCCGAGCGTCAGCGCGAAGGCCGAGCCGAAGATGAAATAATGGCTGTTCCAGAACGCGAACACGGTCGCAGCCCAGGCACCGACGCCGTTGGCGGTCGCCGAGAGCAGGAAGGCCTGCTTCGCGGTCGCTTTTTCGATCCGCAGGATCGGCAGTGACAGCAGGATGCCGACCAACAGCGCGATGCCCATCAGCTTCCAATAGTCGGGGTTTTCCACCGGGCCGGTCCAGGCGAATTTCGGCTCGCGGCTGGCATTGAGGATGCCCCAGTAGGGGCCAACGCCGCCTTCGAAGAACTTCCAGGGCTGATCGATGGCTTCGACGATGTTGTATTCCATGCCGATGGCTTCGGCGCGGGTGACGAAGTTGCGCAGGATCAGCGCCTGCTGGAACGGGCCCGGATCGGCGTTACGCAAATTGTAGCCCTGGCTCGGCCAGCCGAACTCGGCGATCACGATGCGCTTGCCCGGGAAAAGGTTGCGCAGGAGGTTGTAGCGGTCGACGGCCTGGTCGACCGCCTGGTCCGAACGGAAGTTTTCCCAGTAGGGCAGAACGTGCGCGGCGATGAAATCGACGTTGGAGGCAAGGTCCGGATTGTCGCGCCAGATATTCCAGATCTCGCCGGTGGTGACGGGCACGCGGACCGAGCCCTTCACCTTCTTGATCATGTCGATGAGGTCTTCGACCTTCTGCTCGCCGCGGTAGATCACCTCGTTGCCGACCACGACGCCGACGACGTTGCTGTTCTTGCGGGCGAGCTCGATGGCGGCCTTGATCTCGCGCTCGTTGCGATCCTTGTCCTTGTCGATCCAGGCGCCGACGGTGACCTTGAGGCCGAACTCGGCGGCGATCGGCGGCACCAGTTCTACGCCGCCCGTGGACGAATACAGGCGGATCGCGCGCGTCATGGTCGACAACGTCTTCAGGTCGGCGCGGATTTTCTCGACGGTCGGGATGTTGTCGATGTCGGGGTGGGCCGAGCCTTCGAACGGTGCGTAGGAGACGCTGGGCAGGAGGCCCTTGAAGTCGGGCGCGGGTTTCTGGTCGCGCAGGACTCCCCACAGCCCAGCGTGAAGCGCGGACACAAGCAACAGAACGGCGGCGACAACGCGCATCGCGGCTAAACCAAAAGGGGCTGAGGTGGCAGGGAAGCGGATCCGACCCCGAGATCCGACCGTGTCCCCGGCAAAGGGAGCATACCTCTGCCGCGCGGTTTCACAACTGTCATGGCCTCATGTCCTTATGAGGGCATGGTCTTTTCGAACGACGCGCGGCAGTGCCAACCGCGTCTATGGCTGATCGTTCCTGAACGGCAGGTGAAACGACCCTCGTCTATTTCTGCGGCGCCGGCGTCGGACTTGCTGCAGGCGAGGGGCTCGCGGCCGGCTGCGGTGCCGGCGAATTGCCGGCTGCCGGTGCCGCCGGCTGAGAGGCCGTGGCCGCCGCCTGCTGCGGCTGGGCGGCCGGATTGATCCAGCACGCGTGCACGCGGCTGTCCAGCGTTTCGGCGACCTTGGGGTCGATCTGCCCGCCGAATCGGGTCAGGCAGCGGAACGCGGCCTGGATGTGGCCGCCCGGGCAGCCGAAACGGTCGTAGAGGTCGAGATGGCGAAACGCGGTGTCCAGATCATCCCGCCACATCAGCCGCACCACGCGCCGGCCGAGCCAGACGCATTCGGGGTTGCCGGCCGGGCCGTTGATGACCTGGGCCGCTTCGGCGAATTCGTCGGTGCGGCGCTGGTTCTGGGCGGCATCCTTGGCGGCGGCGTCGGCGGGCTGGGCAGCCGCCTTGCCCTGGTCAGGGGTGGGTGTGCCGCTCTGGGCGGAGACGCCGCCAAGACCGGCGAGAAGGAGAAGGGAGGAGACGGCCAAGGTGGCGGCGAACTGCCGCAGGACCGCATTTCGTGACTCGAACACCCGTTGCCGCATGAATTCCCCAATGTATCCGCTGGCCGTCCGCATCAGGATCCCGCGGACGCGCCGGTGATGGCGTCCAAATGGGTCTCCAATGCGGCGGAAAAGTCTTTGCGAGTCCATGACCTGTATTTCGAATTTTGTCCAGCAAAGTCACAATCCTAGAGCACGGTCGAACGGCCGCAGCGAGATTCCTTTTGGGGGAGGGCGGATCCGCAGAGTGGATCGGCATTTGGACCACCCCCTTGGCAGATGGCGTGCGAGCAGGTAATCGACGGACCCTTCGCGGAGGACGGAACCGATTTCTCTTCGTACGCCACTGGCGCTTCTGCTCGTTTCGTTGGGTGCGATCGCTGCCGTGTGGTGGTGGCTTGCCACGCCGATCACACTCGCGCGCGCCCCGATCGATCCCGCCGACAAGGTCCAATGCGTCTCCTACGCGCCGTTCCGCGGCGAGCAGTCGCCGCTGGACGCATGGACTCATATCGAAGCCGACCAGATCGAGCAGGACCTGCGCCAGCTCAAGCAAATCACCGACTGCGTTCGCACCTATTCGATGGAGAACGGGCTCGATCAGGTTCCGGCGATCGCCGCCAAAGTCGGCGGGTTGAAAGTGCTCCAGGGCATCTGGCTCTCCAGCAACCGCACCAAGAATTTCGAACAGGCCGGGCTCGCCATTCGCCTCACCAAGCAATTCCCCGACGTCATCACCGCGGTCATCGTCGGCAACGAGGTGCTGCTGCGCGGTGAGATGACGACGGCGGATCTCGTCTCGATCATCCGCCTGGTGAAGACGCAGGTCAGCGTGCCCGTGACCTATGCCGACGTCTGGGAATACTGGCTGAGGAATCGCGAGGTCTCCGACGCCGTCGACTTCGTCACCATCCACATCCTGCCTTATTGGGAGGATTTCCCCGTGAGGGCGAAATTCGCCTCCGCCCATGTCGAGGCGATCCGCGAGCGCATGGCGGTGGCGTTCCCCGGCAAGGAGATCCTGATCGGCGAAACCGGCTGGCCGAGCGAGGGCCGCATGCGCGACGGCGCGCTGCCGTCGCGAACCAACCAGGCGCGTGTCGTCTCGGAAATCCTGAGCCTTGCCAAGGCGCAGAAGTTTCGCGTCAATCTGATCGAATCCTACGACCAGCCGTGGAAGCGCAGGCTGGAAGGCACGGTCGGCGGCTATTGGGGCCTGTATGACTCGGTGCGCCGGAGCCTGAAATATCCGCCGGGAGAGCCGATCAGCAATTTCCCGTACTGGAAATGGTACATGGGCGCGGGCATGGGCCTTTCCGTGCTGGTGTTCGCCGTCGCACTGATCACGCTGCGCCGGAGGCCGTGGACGCCACGCTTCTCGTCCTGGCTCGGCGTCGGCATCTCGGCGACGACTGCCGGCATCCTGCTCGGGATCGGCGCCGACAAGATGTATTACGAGAGCTACGGGATCGGCGGCTGGCTGCTCTGGGGCGCGCTGTTGCTTGCCGGCATCCTGTCGCCGATCTTCTGTGCGCAGGCGATGGTGATCGGCCGCAGCCTTCCGACCTTCCTCGATCTGCTCGGCCCACGCGAGGGCCGGAAATGGTCGAAGCTCACCGCGGTACTCGGCCTCACGCTCGCGGCGACGGCGGTGATCGCGGCAGAGACCGCGCTCGGCTTCGTGTTCGACCCGCGCTACAAGGATTTTCCCTACGCTTCGCTGACGATGGCGGTGGTGCCGTTCGCGCTTTTGATGCTGAACCGGCCGCAGATCGGCCAGCGTCCGATCGCGGAAGCCGTGTTCGCGGGCGTGCTGGCGTTGTCGGCCGCGTATGTGCTGGTCAACGAAGGCCGTGACAATTGGCAGTCGCTGTGGACCTGCGCGATCTATCTCTTGTTCGCTCTCACGCTGTGGCGGGCGCGGGCCGAGCAAATCCAAGAATGAAGAGGCCGATCGCCAGGCCCGACAGCACGACATTGTAGAGCACGATGCCGAGACCGGCGGCGACGATGCCGACGGTGAGCAGAACGATCGACGGTCGCATCAGGTTCAGCGTCGCCACCACCAGCGCGACGATCCCGAACACCGAATTCTTGAACAGCACGGTCGCAACCGAACGCCCCTTGCAGATCAGCGTCTGAAGGCCGGCGTCGCAGGCAAGCGCGACCTGCGACAGCTCGATCGCGAGATAGCGCAGATAAAGCGCATAGCCGACGGAGACGAAGCCGACGACGATCAGGAACTGCACCTGGTAGGGCGTGAGGCGGAAGGGCTTTTTGGTCATGGCGGCAATATGGTCGGGATGGCGCGGGCAGGCAACAGGGCAGGCCGAAGTTTCTGTTCGACGCGCGGGCTACAATCCCTTTGACCGATCATCTTGCGGCGCGCGCCATGCGCTCAGACAAGGCAACGGCGCCGACCAGGTCGGCGCCGTCCGGCGGATGCCGCGAGAACAGCTGCCGTTGCGATGATGAATGTCTTCACCTGTGTCTCCCTTGGTCATGGAGGCGGGCACGAGCGATTTCGCATGTCGGCCGCTTCGGTTCACGACCGGGACAACTTGGCAATCGGCGGCTGGTTTCCCTGACGGACTGAGAATTGAGTCCGCCTGCGCGCGCGACAGGATACCGTCATTCAGCGTGCGTTCAGGTGGAAGCGGAGTCCATCCTAGCGCCTGAAGAACGACGACAGCGTCGATCCTGTGGATGCTGACGCCGCCTCCGGTTTCGCCGGCGCCGGCGCAGGCTGCGCCGCGGGAGCGGGCGCGGGCTCCTCGTGCTTCGAGCGTTTTGAGGAATAGCTGCGGCGGCGCTGCGGCTTCTCGGGCTTTGCGCTCGGCGGGGGCGCGGTTTCGGCTTGCGGGACCGCGTCCTGGTTCTTCTCCGAACTCTTCTCTTGAACCCTGTCTTGAGTTTTCTCTTGCGCTTTTTCTTGCCCTTTTTCTTGCGCTTTTTCTTGCGCTTTGTCCTGACCGCCACGCATCGACAGGCGCTGGCCGTCGAATATGGTGGTCTCGCAGTGGCGGTCGCTCTCGGCGAGGCCGGCGCAGAATTTTGCCGCGACGGCGGCGTTGACCAGGGGGCCGGCCCCCAAGCGGAGCTGCATGCCGAGGCCGGTGGTGCCTTCCTTGATCATGATGATCGGCCGCAGCGCGGCGATCTCGGGATTGGACTTGGTCAGGCTGCGCCAGAGCGCGCGCAGGCCGTCGATCGAGTTGGCGCCGCCGAGATCGATCGCAAAGCGCGTCTGCTGAACCGCGATCGCTGCGGATTCGCTCTCGGCTGCGTCCGGCGGCTTGGTTGCTGCCGCGACGACCTCAGCCGCGCCGGACGCCGGCTCGGCCTTCTTCTCAGCGGGCTTTTCAGCTGCCTCGGGTTGAACCAGTTTCGATGCGGCCGGATCCGGCGGCGCCATGAGCGACTTGGACGGCACCAGGGGAATGGTCGGCAGCGCGGAGTTCATTGCCGGCGTCTGTTGCACGAGCGAGGCGGCGGCCGCGGTCTGCGGCGGTGGGCTCGCCAGCTCTTTCAACGTTTCCTTCGCAGTGTCCTTCTGAGAATCCTTGGCGGCTTCGGTGCGCGGCTTCTCGCCCGCCGGCGTCGGGGTCGAGGCGACCGGCGCGACGCTGGGTGCTGGCGCTGCGTCCTGCGGCTTCAGGCCCAGCGGCGTGGCGGTTTGCTTGGCAATGGCGCCGGTGACGGAATCGAGCCCTTGCTCGAGGACGGTGACGCGCGAATACAGGCGGTCGCGGTCGCTGTTCAGCGTCTCGATGGCGGCGGCGAGTCGGCGCGCCTCGTTCTGGCTCTCCTTCGTCAGCATCTGGAGCCGGTCGGCCTGGCGCGCGAGATCGACGGACGCAACCTGGTCGCGTCGCCAGCCGAGCTGGGCCTGGTTGGCCATCACGGCAAGGACGACGGCGCCCACGGCCGCCACGCCCCACGAGCCCAGCCGCCACATCATGCGCCGGTCGAGCGCGTTTTCCTCGGCCAGAAGTCCGGAGAACAGCCCGCCGGTCTCCTTGGTGCCGAAGGCATCCGCCAGTGGGTCGGAATCCTTTGCCATGAATATTAAGCGCCCAGCCCTGTCCGGCTTCCCCGAATCAATCAGGGAACATTAACAGGAAAAGCGCGCCGCACTTGAATTCCGGGCGTTTGCGGGGGTAGCAAGGCGATAGCTTCTGAGGGCCTCGCTGCCCGTCGCGCCAATTGATTCGGCACTATCTGTCAGGATTTCGATGACCGCCCGTTCCAGTCTCACGATCGTGCTCGCCGCCGGCGAAGGCACGCGCATGCGATCGAGCCTGCCGAAGGTGCTGCATCCCGTGGCTTCTCAGACGCTGCTCGCCCATGTGCTCGCTGCGGCGCCCAAAGAAACCGGCAGCTCGCTGGCGGTGGTGGTCGGCCCCGATCATCAGGCAGTCGTGGAGGAGGCAAAGCGCATCCGCCCCGACGCGCTCACCTTCGTGCAGGGCGAACGCCTTGGCACCGCGCATGCGGTGCTGGCGGCGCGGGAGGCAATCGCGCGAGGCGCGGATGATCTCCTCATTGCCTTCGGCGACACGCCGCTGATCTCGGCCGAGACCTTTGCGCGGCTGCGCGCGCCGCTCGCAAGGGGCGCCGCAATCGCCGCGCTCGGCTTCCGCGCCGCCGATCCCACCGGTTATGGCCGCTTCATCGTCGAGGGCGAGCGTTTGGTCGCGATCCGCGAGCAGGCCGACGCCAGCGCAGAGGAGCGCAAGATCGAGCTGTGCAACGCCGGCGTGATGGCGATCGATGGGCGCCGGGCGCTCGACATCCTCGGACAGATCGGTAATGCCAATTCCAAGGGCGAATATTATCTGACGGACGCGGTCGAAATCGTCCGCAAGCAGGGATGGGAGGCCGTGGTGATCGAGACCAGCGAGGACGAGGTGCGCGGCATCAACACCAAGGCACAGCTTGCCGAAGCAGAAAGCGTGATGCAGGCGCGATTGCGCAAAGCGGCGATGGAGGCCGGCGTCACGCTGATCGCGCCGGAGACGGTGTATCTGTCCGCCGATACCGTGTTCGGCAAGGACGTGACCATCGAGCCGTTCGTGGTAATCGGCCCCGGCGTGTCGATCGCGGACGGCACGGTGATCCATTCGTTCTCGCATATCGTCGAGACCAAGCTCGGCAAGAAGGTGTCGATCGGCCCCTATGCGCGGCTGCGGCCCGGCACCTCGCTCGGCGACGGCGCTCGCATCGGCAATTTCGTGGAGACGAAGGCGGCGACGCTGGAGGCCGGCGTCAAGGTCAACCATCTCTCCTACATCGGCGACGCCACCGTCGGCGCCAATTCCAACATCGGCGCCGGCACCATCACCTGCAACTATGACGGATTCAAAAAGCACAAGACGGTGATCGGGCAGGGCGCCTTCGTCGGCACCAACTCCTCGCTGGTCGCACCGGTGACAATCGGCAACGGCGCCTATATCGGCTCGGGCTCGGTGATCACGAAGGATGTACCCGACGACGCGATGGCGCTGGAGCGCAACCAGCAGACCATCCGCGAAGGCGGCGCCGCTCGCTATCGCGAGATGAAGACCGGCGGCAAGAAGCCGGAGAAATGAGCGGCGCTTCTATTGTGTCGCAGCACACTGCGACCTCATCCTGAGGGCCCGCTGGAAGCGGGCGTCTCGAAGGATGGCCGCGAGCGAGATGCGGGCCTTCATGGTTCGAGACGCGCTTCGCGCTCCTCACCTTGGGGGTCTTCTTATGCCGCCTTATTCGTCGTCGGCGAATTCGGAGAAGATGGCGCGGGTCAGGCGCCAGCCGCGGGGCTTGGCGCGCTTGGCCGGTTCGCCTCGCACATGCTTGACGAAGACCGGCTTGCTTTCCTTGCCGCGCTGGGGCGGCGGCCAATGCGCAAGGTGCGTGCCCGTTGTCTCGCTGGCGCGCAGATACATCGACGACAGACCCTTGCGGTCGGACGAGCCTTTCATGGGCTTGTTCTCCTGACTGGAATCGTTGGTCAAACATGTTGACAACGAGTTAACGCGCGCGGTTTAAGGCCTGCCAATTCGACGCAGGCGAAGTAGGGGGCGCGGGCCCCGTGCTGTCTCAATCAGCAATAATTATTGAGTTTCCGGTTCCTTGGGAACTTCGCTAAAAATCAAGCGCGTCGTTTAGGCGATTTTTCGACGGATTTGGGGGATAGTGATCCGCATGTGCGGAATTGTCGGCATTCTCGGTCGCGAAGCGGTTGCAGAGCAACTGGTGGATTCGCTCAAACGTCTCGAATATCGCGGTTACGATTCCGCGGGCGTTGCCACGCTCGAGGGCAAGCACCTGGAGCGTCGCCGCGCCGAGGGCAAGCTGAAGAATCTGGAGAAGCGGCTCGAGGCCGAGCCGCTCAAGGGCACCACCGGCATCGGGCATACCCGCTGGGCCACCCACGGCAAGCCGACCGTCAACAACGCCCATCCGCACGCGACCGAGCATGTCGCCGTGGTGCACAACGGCATCATCGAGAATTTTCGCGAGCTGCGCGAGGAGCTCGAGGCGAAGGGCACGGTGTTCCACACCGAGACCGACACCGAGATCGTGCTGCATCTTGTCGACGATCTGCTGGCGCGCGGCAACAAGCCGGTGGAAGCCGTCAAGCTGACGCTGGCGCGCCTACGCGGCGCCTTCGCGCTCGGCTTCATCTTCGCCGGCGACAATGACCTCATGATCGGTGCCCGCAACGGACCGCCGCTGGCGATCGGTTACGGCGACGGCGAGATGTATCTCGGCTCCGATGCCATCGCGCTCGGGCCGTTCACCGATACGATCAGCTATCTCGAGGACGGCGACTGGGTAGTGCTGACCCGCAAGAGCGCAACGATCTTCGACAAGGACGGCTACACCGTCCAGCGCGACAAGATCAGGCACGCCGCCTCGACTTCGCTGGTCGACAAGGCCAACTATCGCCACTTCATGGCGAAGGAGATCCACGAGCAGCCGGAAGTGGTCGGCCACACGCTGGCACGCTACGTCGATATGGCGACCGAGCGCGTCGCGCTGCCGGTCAAGCTCCCCTTCGACTTCAAGAACATCCAGCGCATCAACATCACGGCGTGCGGCACCGCGAGCTATGCCGGTTTCGTCGCAAAATACTGGTTCGAGCGCTTCGCGCGTGTGCCGGTCGAGGTCGACGTCGCCTCCGAATTCCGCTACCGCGAGACGCCCTTGCGCAAGGGCGACCTCGCCATCTTCATCTCGCAATCGGGCGAGACCGCCGACACCCTGGCCGCGCTGCGCTATGCCAAGGCCGAGGGCGTACACACGATCGCCGTCGTCAACGTGCCGACCTCGACGATCGCGCGCGAGAGCGAAATCGTGCTGCCGACGCTGGCCGGTCCCGAGATCGGCGTTGCTTCAACCAAGGCCTTCACCTGTCAGCTCATGGTGCTGGCAAACCTTGCGATCGCGGCCGGCAAGGCCCGTGGCAAATTGTCCGTGGAGGACGAGACCGAGCTGGTCCATGGCCTCGTCGAGGTCCCGCGCCTGATGGCAGACGCGCTCACCACCGAGCTCCAGATCGAGAAGCTCGCCCACCGGATCGCCAAGTCGCGCGACGTGCTCTATCTCGGTCGCGGCACCAGCTTCCCGCTGGCGCTCGAAGGCGCGCTGAAGCTGAAGGAGATCTCCTACATTCATGCCGAAGGCTATGCCGCCGGGGAGCTCAAGCACGGGCCGATCGCGCTGATCGACGAGACCATGCCGGTCGTCGTCATCGCACCCCACGACCGCGTGTTCGAGAAGACCGTTTCCAACATGCAGGAAGTCGCCGCGCGCGGCGGCAACATCATCCTGATGACCGACGCCAAGGGCGCAGCGGAGGCGACCGTCGAGTCCCTCGTCACCATCGTCATGCCCGATATGGCAGCGGCCTTCACGCCGATGGTCTATGCCGTCCCCGTGCAGCTGCTCGCCTATCACACGGCTGTCGTGATGGGGACCGATGTCGACCAGCCGCGCAACCTCGCGAAATCAGTGACTGTGGAGTAGGCAGACGGGATATCGGTCAGTCGCAGTCTTCCAAAACCTGCTAGAAGACCCTAGCTTGTTTGAAGCGACCGACCTGGAACCCGAATGACCCCCCGCGACGACGCGCCTGCGCCTCTTGACCCCGTTCCGGAACCGCATACCGGCCTGATGGGCCGCTTCCGCAACTATTTTCTCACCGGCCTCGTGGTGACGGGACCGATCGCGATCACCCTCTATCTGGTCTGGTGGTTCGTCACCTGGGTCGACGGTGTGGTGCGGCCGTTCGTGCCGCTGGCCTATCGGCCGGAAACCTATCTGCCCTATGGCGTCCCCGGCTGGGGACTGATTGTCGCATTCTTCACGCTGACGCTGGTCGGCTTCCTCGCGGCCAATTTGATCGGCCGCACGCTGGTGGATGTCGGCGAGACCTTCCTGGGCCGGATCCCTGCGGTGCGTGCCATTTACCGCGGCCTGAAGCAGGTGTTCGAGACGCTGTTCTCGGGCAAAGGCTCGAGCTTCCGCAAAGTCGGCCTCGTCGAATTTCCCTCGCCGGGCATGTGGTCGATCGTGCTGATCTCGCAATCGCCGAACGAGGACATCGCACGCAACCTGCCGGGACAGGAGGAGCACGTCTCGGTGTTCCTGCCGTGCTCGCCAAACCCGACCACCGGTTTCTTCTTCTATGTTCCGAAGAGCAAGATCATCGAGGTCGACCTCAGCGCCGAGGATGCCGCGACGCTGATCATGTCGGCCGGCGTGGTGCAGCCGGGCTCGGCACCCGATCCGAAGAAGGCGGCGGCGCTTGCCGGCGTGGCGAACGCCGCGCGTATTGCCAATGCCTCCAAGCTTCAACCCGAGCCTGCGAAGGCGGAGTAGGGCTATTCCGTCGCGGGATGGCCACGACCACGCGGCCGCATTCGGCCTCTGCTATTCTCGGGTTGAACCGAGCGTGCCGCTCGGAAGTCGACCTGGAGTGCACGATGTCCAAAACCATTGCGATCCTCGCCCCCGGTGCCATGGGCAGTGCCGTGGCCCGCCGGCTCAGCGAAAACGGCGCACGCGTGCTGACGTCGCTGAAGGGCCGGAGCGAGGCGACGCTGAAACGGGCGGCAGACGCCGGCATGGTCGGCGCCGAGGACGATGAGATTGCGGACGCCGACATCATCCTCTCGATCGTGCCGCCGGGCGAAGCCGTCGCGCTGGCCGAACGCCTTGCCTCGCTGATCGTCCGGCGTGCGAAGAAGCCGGTCGTGGTCGACTGCAACGCGGTCAACGTCGATACCGTGCAGCGGATCGAGGAGATCATCGGCTCGGCCCAGGCGCCCTTCGTCGATGCCGGCATCATCGGCTTTCCGCCGCAGCGAGGTGGCAAGAGCCCGGCCTTCTACATGTCGGGCGAGCACGCCAAGGACGTCGCCGTGCTGAAGGATCTCGGCCTCGACGTGCGGATCGTCGAAGGCCCGGTGGGCGCGGCGTCTGCGCTCAAGATGTCCTACGCCGGCATCGTCAAGGGCCTCGCCGGCATCGGCTCGGCCATGGTGATTGCGGCCACGAAGGCAGGCGCAGCCGATGCGCTCCGCGACGAGCTCGCGCTCAGCCAGCCTGCAATTCTGGCACGCCTCGAAGTGGCGTTGCCGGACATGATCCCGAAGGCGTATCGCTGGGTCGCCGAGATGCGGGAGATTTCGGGATTCTTGGGGCCAGATCATCCGGCCAGCCAGATCTATGAAGGCTTTGCGAAGTGGTTCGAGCATCTGGCGGAGGATGCGAACGGTGAGGCGGCGGACGCCGCGCTGATGAAGGCGTTCGCGGCGAATGTCCCGAAGAAGGACTAGAGCCTACCTGTATGCGCGATCTGTCGAATGTCTTGCGCCAAGAGCTTGGGCTAGGACAGTGGTTGCGTCTCCGAGAACATATCGACGATCTTGTTGGTCATGCCGTCCACGATCAGCACCTGATCCTTCATCTTGACGTACATGTAATCGCGCAGCTCCGGCAATTGCGCGAGCACCTGCGCGGGCAGTCCTTGAGCCTTGACGCCTTTTGGAAGCGTTGCGCCAACGGCAGGGGTAAAGTCCTTGGCTGGCTGGGTGGTCTTCAGCCGGAACTGGATATCGTTATTCTCGGTCAGCACGGTCTTGCGGATCTGCTCGCGCTGCGCGTTGGTGAGGCTGAGTTTCGGCAGGGATGGATGTTGCGATATCGTTGTGCCGTCGCTCAATTCAACCGCACCTTGCCCACCCGGTTGCGCGAGCGATACTGCGGGCGCGCCGAGTAAGATCGCGAGCGCGGCGATGGTGGTGGGAGCCCTCATGGTCTGCTCCTTCCTGTCTGCGCCGCCCTTGATCAATTAACAGGCCGATAGTGCGTCCGTTCCGCGGCCCCGGGATCGGGCTACGCCAAGAGTTCTGTGCGTGCACACAAAGCGGCAACGGCGGGTGTGTGCTGGACCGCCTTGACCGAGTATCGCTTCCCGTCGGCATTGCGCCGGCGACGGATCAGCCTGGATTGGCCCATATGCGCCAATGGGTCGGCTGAATGTCGGCGTGCGTTTTGCCCGTTCGATCGACCCAATTGGATCCGTCCTTGTGACAAGGAAAAGGAAGCGAGTGGACGATACCATCAAAGTCCAGCGCGCAGATTTCGAGATCTCCGTCTGAGGGAGCCGTCGAAGTGGACTGCCATTCGGTGGAGATGAACTGCATGATCTACCTCCAGCAGGGGATGTGGGGACAGTTCCAATATAATCTTTAGCACCAGTGATCGGTCCCTTAATGTGAGCCAGCTCGCAATGACCGTATCTTTCATTGGGGCAATTGCATTGTCCTTGCCTCGGGCGCACGGGAACGCTTCAGCCCGCACCGATCAACGGGATCGCCTCGTCGCGTTCATAAAGATACAGCAAGCACCGCAGCGCCTCGCCGCGCTCGCCTTTTAGCTTCGGATCATCCTTCAGGATGCGCAACGCCTCGTCGCGGGCCTGGGAGATGAGCTGGCCGTGCACCTCAGGGCGCGCGATGCGGTAGCCGGGCAGACCGCTCTGGCGCACGCCCAGCACATCGCCTTCGCCGCGCAGCTTCAGGTCCTCCTCGGCGATGCGGAAGCCGTCGGTGGTCTCGCGAATCACTTTCAGCCGCGCCTTCGACATCTCGCCGAGCGGCTCACCGTAGAGCAGGATGCAGGTCGAGGCTTCCGAGCCGCGCCCGATGCGGCCGCGCAGCTGGTGCAGCTGGGCGAGGCCAAAGCGCTCGGCATTCTCGATCACCATGATGGTCGCGGCCGGGACGTCGACGCCGACCTCGACCACGGTGGTGGCGACCAGGAGCCCGATCTCATGCGCAGCGAACCGGCCCATCACACGGTCCTTTTCCGTGCCTTTCATCTGGCCGTGCACGAGCCCGACACGTTCGCCGAAGCGTTTTTGCAGGCTCTCGAACCGTTTGGTCGCATTGGTCAAGTGCTCGGTGCCTTCGGCCTCGGATTCGTCGACCAGCGGGCAGATCCAGTAGACCAGCTTGCCGGCTTCGAGCGCGCGGCCGACACCCTCCATAACCTCGCTGATGCGGCTCATCGGCACCGCGCGGGTGTCGATCGGCTGGCGCCCGGCGGGCTTTTCGCGCAACTCGGAGATGTCCATGTCGCCGAAATAGGTCAGCACCAGCGTGCGCGGGATCGGCGTCGCGCTCAACACCAGCACGTCGACGGCCTCGCCCTTGGACGTGAGCGCGAGGCGCTCGCGCACGCCAAAACGGTGCTGCTCGTCGACGATGGCAAGCGCGAGATCATGGAAGATCACGTCATCCTGGATCAGCGCGTGAGTGCCGACGAGAAGGTCGATTTCGCCTTCTGCGAGCTGGGCGATGATCTCGCGCCGCTCCTTGCCCTTCTCGCGGCCGGTGAGGATCGCAACCCGCATGCCGGCGCGCTCGGCGAGCGGAGCGATGGTCTTGATGTGCTGGCGCGCCAAAATTTCCGTCGGCGCCATCAGCGCGGCCTGCTTGCCGACTTCGGCGACCGCGGCGGCCGCGAGCAGCGCGACGACCGTTTTGCCCGAGCCGACGTCGCCCTGGAGCAGGCGCAGCATGCGCACCGGCTGCTTCAGATCCTCGGCGATAGCGGCCGCGGCGCCACGCTGGGACGGCGTCAGTGCGTAGGGCAGGGCGTCGATGATCTTGTTGCGCAGGTGGCCGTCGCCGGCATTGCGGACGCCGGCCGGCCGACGCAGCTGTGCGCGGATCAGCGCGAGCGCGAGCTGCCCGGCCAGAAGCTCATCGAACGCGAGTCGTGACCAGAACGGATGATCGGGCAAAATGTCCGTGAGCTCGACCGGTTGGTGCACACGCGTCAGCGCTTCCGCGACGGGGGGAAAATTGCAACGGCGCAGCACCTCGGGGCTGATCCATTCGGGCAGCGCGGGGAGCTTCTGCAGCGCCTGCGCGATCGCGCGGCGCAGCGAGCCGAGCGCGAGGCCCTCGGTTAGCGGATAGACCGGATCGATGCCGGAGAGCTTTGAGATCGCCTCCTCGTCGAGCACGCGATCAGGATGCACGATCTGCGGGATGCCGTCATACATCTGCAGCGTTCCGGAGACGTAGCGCTTCGCGCCCATCGGCAGCAGTTTTTCGACATAGCCCGGCTTGGCGCGGAAGAAGGTCAGAACGACATCGCCGGTGTCGTCGCTGGCGTACACCAGATAGGGGGCGCGCACGTTGCGCGGCGGAGGCGGGCGGTGGCGATCGACGGTGACCTCCAGCGTCACCATGGTTCCAACGGCGGCGTCGCGGATTTTTGGCCGCGCCCGGCGGTCGATGACCTGGCTCGGCAGATGCAACAGCAGATCGACCAGCCGCGGCGTCTGGCTCCGGCCGAGCAGGTACTGCAGCAGCTTGTCCTGCTTGGGACCGACGCCGGGCAGGCTGGTCACGGGAGCAAACAGTGGATTGAGCAGGCTGGGGCGCATGAGACGAATCTAGGATCGTTTCGGCCCGTCATGCCCGGCTTTATGCCGGGCATCCACGTCTTTTTTCGTGCCCTGCGCCGGCACCGGCCCATGCCAAATCGAGGGCTGACATGGCCACCCCGAGTGGCTATATCAGCCCCGCCCGGCACGTCCGGGCTTTCTGCGTTTGACTGGATTTGAGACATGACGGGAACGACACGATCGAGCAGCGGCCTTGATGACCGCCGCAAGCGGCTTTTGTTCCGCTGCTGGCATCGCGGCACGCGCGAGATGGATCTGATCCTCGGCCGCTTCGCCGATGCCGAGATCGGCAATCTGTCCGACGCCGAGCTCGGTGAGCTCGAGCGCCTGCTCGAAGTCAACGATCCCGATCTCTATGCCGCCATCACCGGCGACAAGGTGCTGCCGGCCGACGTCACCGGCGCGCTGTTCGCCCGCATCAAGGCCTATCCGATCGCGGACGGCGACGCATGAAGCAGGGCATGAAATCTCCGGCTGAGCTGCTCGCGCCCGGCCGCGCGCTGACGCTCGCCAATGTCGCAGAAGGCGCGGAAGGCCTCGTCGTCTCCGATCTCGCCCGCGCCATTGCGGCGCGGCCGAAGAAGCCGGCGGTCAGCCTCGCGGTGGTCTGCCGCGACGGCGGGCGCATGCAGCAGCTCGAACGCGCACTGCAATTCTTTGCGCCCGATCTGCCGGTGCTGACCTTTCCGGCCTGGGATTGCCAGCCCTATGACCGCGTCTCGCCGCATGGTGGCATCCTCGCGCAGCGCCTGACCACGCTGGCGCGGCTGGCCTCGCTCACCGGCAGCGACAAGCCACTGATCGTGCTGACCACGGTGAACGCCGTGGTGCAGCGCGTGCCCGCACGCGAGCTCGTCGCGGCGCAGGCGCTGTCGGTCGCACCGGGCAACGTCGTGCCGATGGACACCGTCGTCGCCTGGCTCGAGCACAACGGCTACAACCGTTCCTCTACCGTGCGCGAGCCCGGCGAATACGCCGTGCGCGGCGGCATCCTCGACCTGTTTCCGGCCGGGCTCGAGCAGCCGGTCCGCTTCGACTTCTTCGGCGACAGCCTGGAATCGATCCGCTCCTTCGATGCCGAGACCCAGCGCACGCTGCTCGACATGCGCTCGCTCGATCTCGTGCCGGTCTCCGAGTTCCAGCTCGTCACCGATACCATCCGCCGTTTCCGCATGGGCTATGTCGCCGAGTTCGGCGCGCCCGAGCGCGACGATGCGCTGTACGAGGCCGTCAGCGAAGGCCGCCGCCATCCCGGCATGGAGCACTGGCTGCCGCTGTTCCAGGACCGGATGGACACGCTGTTCGACTATCTGCAAGGCGCGACTGTTGCGATCGAGCCGCAGGCCGAGGACGCCGTCCGCGAGCGGTTCAAGCAGATCCTCGACTACTACCAGGCCCGCCGCGAGGCGATGGAGCATCCCGGCGGCGGCGCCATCTACAAGCCGCTGCCGCCCGACCGGCTCTATCTGACCGACGAGGAATGGACCAGGCGCCTCGGCGAGATCCCGTTGGCTCGTCTGACGCAATTCTCGGTGCCGACCGACGGCACCGGCGTCGTCGATGCCGGCGCGCGCAAGGGCCGCGATTTCGCGCCGGAGCGCAACGACACAAGCGTCAACGTGTTCGAGTCCGTGGTCAGCCACGTCATGGCACTGCAGGCGCAGCGCAAGAAGGTGGTGATTGCGCTGTGGACCGAAGGCTCGCGCGACCGCATGAATTCGATGCTGCGCGACCACAAGCTCGCCCATACCACCAGCGTCAACAGCTGGCGCACGGTGCAGGCGACGCCGCGCAACGAGACCATGCTGGCCGTGCTCGGCCTCGAAAGCGGTTTCGAGACCGACGAGATCGCTGTCATCAGCGAGCAGGACATTTTGGGCGACCGCCTGGTGCGGCCGCGCAAGGCGAGCCGCAAGCTCGACAATTTCATCTCGGAGGTGACGAGTCTGGCTGCCGGCGACATCGTCGTCCATGTCGAGCACGGCATCGGCCGCTTCATCGGCTTGCAGACGCTCGACGTTGCCGGCGCGCCGCATGACTGCCTCGAGCTGCATTATGCCGCCGAGACAAAGCTGTTCCTGCCGGTCGAGAACATCGAGCTGTTATCCCGCTACGGCTCGGACCAGACCACGGTCGAGCTCGATCGTCTCGGCGGTTCGGGCTGGCAGACCCGCAAGGCAAAACTGAAGAACCGCATCCGCGAGATCGCGGGCGAGCTGATCAAGATCGCGGCCGAACGCATGCTGCACGAGGCGCCGAAGCTGCCGGTGCAGCAGGGCCTCTACGACGAGTTCTGCGCGCGCTTCCCCTATGACGAGACCGAGGACCAGTTAGGGGCCATCGAGTCCACGCTGAAGGATCTCGAAAACGGCCGGCCGATGGATCGCCTGATCTGCGGCGACGTCGGCTTCGGCAAGACGGAGGTCGCGCTGCGTGCCGCCTTTGCCGTCGCGCTCGACGGCAAGCAGGTCGCGGTCGTGGTGCCGACCACTCTGCTGGCGCGCCAGCATTACAGGACCTTCGCCGAGCGGTTCAAAGGTTTCCCGGTGAACGTCGCACAGGCCTCACGGCTGATCCCCACCAAACAGCTCAACGAGGTCAAGAAGGGCATTGCCGACGGCTCTGTCGACATCGTCGTCGGCACGCACGCGCTGCTCGGCAAGACCATCAAATTCCGCGACCTTGGCCTGCTCATCGTCGATGAGGAGCAGCATTTCGGCGTCAGCCACAAGGAGCGGCTGAAGGCGCTGCGTGCCGAGGTCCACGTGCTGACGCTGTCGGCGACGCCGATCCCGCGGACGCTGCAGCTGGCGCTGACCGGCGTCCGCGAGCTCTCGATCATCGCCTCGCCCCCTGTCGACCGACTTGCGGTGCGCACCTTCGTCGCCCCGCACGATCCCTTGATGATCCGCGAGGCGCTCTTGCGCGAGCGCTATCGCGGCGGCCAGGCGTTCTACGTGGTGCCGCGCATCGACGACCTCGCCGAGGTCAAGGACTTCCTCGACAAGAACGTGCCGGAGATGAAGGTCGCGGTCGCGCACGGCCAGATGCCGCCCGCCGTGATCGAGGACATCATGACCGCGTTCTACGACGGCAAGTTCGACATTCTGCTGTCCACGACGATTGTCGAGTCGGGCCTCGACATCCCCAACGCCAACACGCTGATCGTGCACCGCGCCGACATGTTCGGCCTCGCCCAGCTCTACCAGCTCCGCGGCCGCGTCGGCCGCTCCAAGCTGCGCGCCTATGCGCTGTTCACGCTGCCGGCGCAGCAGAAGATCACCGCGCAGGCCGAGCGCCGGCTCACCGTGCTGCAATCGCTGGAGACACTGGGCGCCGGCTTCCAGCTCGCCTCGCACGACCTCGACATCCGCGGCGCCGGCAATCTGCTCGGCGAGGAACAGTCCGGCCACATCAAGGAGGTCGGCTTCGAGCTCTACCAGTCGATGCTGGAGGAGGCGATCGTCAATCTCAAGGCCGGCGTCTCCGAGCCCGCCGCCGACCGCTGGTCGCCGCAGATCACCATCGGCATGCCCGTGCTCATCCCCGAGGACTACGTCAGCGACCTCTCGGTGCGGCTGTCGCTGTACCGGCGTCTTGCCGATCTCGACACCGAGGAGGAGATCGAGAACTTCGGCGCCGAGATGCGCGACCGCTTCGGCGTGCTGCCGGACGAGGTGCGCTATCTCTTCAAGGTCGCCGCGATCAAGGCGTTCTGCCGACGCGCCAATGTCGAGAAGATCGACGCCGGCCCGAAGGGCGCCGTCATCGTCTTCCGCGAAAACTCCTTCGCCCATCCCGACCGCCTCGTGACCTTCATCCGCAGCCATGGCCAGGCCGCTAAGGTGCGGCCCGACATGAAGGTGGTGTTCCTGCAGGACTGGGAGACGCCGGAAGAGCGCCTCGCCGGCACGACCGAGATCATGCGGCAGCTGGCGCAGCTCGCCGAGAGCAAGAAGGCGGCGTAGGGCACCAGTCTCACCACGTCATTGCGTGGAGCCCTTGCGACGAAGCAATCCAGAATCTTCCCACAGAGACAGTCTGGATTTGCTTCGCTGCGCTCGCAATGACGGTGCTTGTTGCGATAGCGCGCGAGAAAACTACGAGGCCGCCCGCGACGCGTCCGCCGACAGCCGCGCCAGCAGTGACCTTGCCGTATCCGACGGCGATAGCGAGTCCACGCTGACGACGGGATCGCTGCGCATCTCGTGCTTGCCATTGGACGTGTGCCGCATCACCGCGGACAGGCGGCGGGCGATCATATGAGCGGTGCGGAAGTCGGTCTCCGCGAACACGACGATGACGGAGCCGTCCTTCTGTGCCGCGCCAAAATCCATCTGGCGCATCAGGCGGCTGAGGATACGTGCGGCATCGAGCTGGGCGCGGGAATTATTGGGATCGAAGGCGAAGCGGGCGACCGAGAGGCCGCCGCCGCGGGCGAGCGTCTGCTCGACTGCCTTGGCAAAATCCCGGGCAAAGGCTTCCGTCGTGAGCAGGCCGCTGCGTGGATCGAGCCAGCCGCCGGCATCGATCGAGCGCAGCGTGCGGCTCAGCTGCGCTTCCATCGCGTGCTGGCGGATCAAGGGCAGCGCGTTGGCGGCGACCTTGGCCGGCTCGCCCTGGATCAGCTCGAGATTGGGCAGGTCGTAAGTTTGCGCCAGCTGGTGCGCGGTGACGATCACGGGCAGGCTGCGGAAGCGGGAGTCCTCCGCGAGCACCGTGAGGAAGGCATCGGTCACGCGCGCGGTGAAACCTTCGGCGAGCACAACGCCGTCGAGGTCGCGGGTGTTGAGGTGTTTGGCGGCGGCCTCGATCGAGAGCGCGCCGACCACGCCGACGCGCTCACCCAGCGCGACGGAGAGCGCGGGATAGGCAGCGCCGCGACCGATCAGCAGCACGGTGGCGTCGCGTGCGGGATCGCCCGCCGGCAGCGCGACCTTCGCTTCCGGCAGCCGGCGCAGCACCGTTGCATGCAGTGTGCGCACGCGTAGCGCGGCACGGAGCCGCGCGATCAGGCGGTCGGGATTGCCGCCGCGCGAGGAGAAGGGCAGGGCGTTGTGCGGCAGCATGCCCGCCGCATCCAGGGCCACCAAGGGAACGTAAGGCGATTGATCGGCGATCTTCCTTGCGAGGAGCGCCACATGCGGCTCGTGTCCGGCATGCATCGCAGCGAGAACCGCGGCCGGCTGCACCGCTTCGACCGCGCGCGCCGCGCCGGCCCAATCGCTGTCGACCACGGGAAACAGCCGGGCCTCGTCCAGCGCCGCCACGAAGGCCGGGCGCTGGGCATCGGACACAAACAGGATCGGGCCCGCCTGGGACATCAATAGACTCGAGATCACGCAACAGATGCCGCGCAGTCTAGTCGGGTCGCCTTAATGCTGCGTCAATGTGACAGGCGAAACTGTGCTCAAGCAGGCCCGGAGCGGTCGCGAAAAGCCTCGACCATCAGGGGGTTAAGCCCGAGCTCGCTGAGCGCCTCGCGGGCGCGGGCATTGTCCTGGGCGCGTCCGGCAAGCCGGTGCCCGGAGAGGCGGTCGGGCAGCGCCGTGAGCAGGGCGCCCTGGCCGAGCCGGCGCGCCCATTCCTGGAGATCGTTGGAGAGGAAACGGTAGCCGCCGACCGCCATGATGCCGGAAGGCGGCGCGGTGATGCAGATCGCGCCGCTGGCACGGTCGAGCCGCGCCGCATAGCCGGTGTCGACATAATCGCGCGGCGGCTGCGCCGTCAGCGTCTCGCCGACCGGCTGCGGCGGGGCATAAGCTGCGATCGGTACCATCGGCCCGCGCAGGCCGAGCGTGCCCTTCGGGGTCAGCAGGATCTCGCCGGCGATGGAGGAGCCCGACTGCTCGCGCGGGGCGCCGTGCGGCCCGGGCATCACCGGCACCGGCATGCCGTCCTCGCCGCGGCGGGCGCCGAACAATCCGGCCTCGCCGAACAGATAGACGTCGGTCAGCGGTGCATGCGGCGCGATCCAGGCATCGCTCGCCGCGACCTGCTCGGGCGCGCGCCACAGGCTGATGACATTGCGTAAGCTCGGCATCCGCGCCGCCAGGCCGGCATCGCCGAGGCGCAGCGCGAACTGTGCGGGCGCGATCAGCACCTCGCATTCGTGCTCGTTGATCTGCTGCTCCAGCACCTCGTTGTCGAAGGGATGATGCAGCGCCAGCGTTCCGCCCGAGAGCAGCCACACCGCGAGGGAGGAGGCGAGGCCTGCAAACGACATCGGCGTGAATGCCGCCATCACGGTTGCGCCTTGCTTGATGTCGGCTTCGAGCGACATCGCGAGGCCACCGGCAATCAGGCTGAAATGCGGCCGCGGCACGGGGCGAAAGCCCTCCGCGGTGACGTCGAAGGAGATCATCGCCGCCTTGCGGCCGTCCTGGATCACGGCGCGCGTGGTGCCGGGCGGGCGGGCCAGAACGTCGTCGAGCGAAGCCATGCCCTCGGGCAGATTGCCTCCGAAGCCGCAGACATGACGGATCGAGAACGCCTCGGCGGCGGCGTGCATCGCGAGGTCGGCATGGCCGATGCCGTCGACCGTGCTCATGGTGACGATGGCGCGCGCCGCGGTGCGGTTGAGCGCCGCGGTCAGTTCCGCATGGCGCCACAGCAGCGGCAGCACGGCGACGACGAGGCCGGCGCGATGGGCGGCGAGCACGGTGAGCACGAACTCGACCGTGTTCGGCAACTGGATCGCAACGATGGAATTGGCCGGCAGCCCCGATTCGACGAAATGCGCCGACAGTGCCTCGATGGCCGTGTCGGCCTCGGCGTAGCTCATCCGCCGCGGCTGATGCCCGGTGACGCGCGCCTTGTTGAGGGGATCGAGCAGAGCGGTTGCGTGCGGCTGCCGCGTCAGCGTGCGCTGAAACAGCGTGTCGAGCGTCGGCGATATTGCTGGCTGGTTCACGGCGTCACTTTGCTTGTTGAGCTTGCGGCGGCCCCTTCGACCACCAGGTCTCCGGCAAATAGCCCGAGAGCGAGGTGGCCTTGGGCCGTTCTATCCGATTCCAGCGCGCGATCCATTGCTCCGGTACGTTAAACAGCGGGATCGTATAGAAGCCCGCGATCAGGGCGCGGTCGAGCGCGCGCACCGCCGAGACGAAATCCGTACGTTCGCGGGCCTCGAGCAGGGCAGCGATCATGGCATCGACCGCGGGATCCCTGGCGCCCATGTAATTGCGAGTGCCGGGATTGTCGGCGGCGGCGCTGCCCCAATAGAAATACTGCTCGTTGCCGGGCGACAGCGACTGGTCCCAGCGGTTCTGGATCATGTCGAACTCGTAAGCGAGCCGGCGCTGGTCGAACTGCACGGGATCGACCGAGCGAACGCTCGGCTCGATGCCGGCACGCTTGAGGTCGCGCTGGAACGCGAGCGCGATGCGCTCCTGGTCGCGGGTCGTGACCATGATCTCGAAGGTGAAGGGCGCCTTGGTCGCGCGATTGCGCAGCACTGTTCCTTCGAGATCGTAGCCGGCCTCCGACAACAGCTTGAGCGCGGCGCGCAGGGTGGTGCGATCGCGCCCCGAGCCGTCGGTGACCGGCAGGCGGTAGCTGCCGTCCATGACGTCGCGCGGGATCTGCGCGGCGAAGGGCTTCAGCAGCTCACGCTCGCGCGCATCCGCAGGGCGGCCATAGGCCGACAGCTCCGATCCGGCGAAATAGCCGGCCACACGCGAATAGAGGCCGAAGAAATAGTTGCGATTGACCAGCTCGAAATCGAACAGCAGCGTCAAGGCCTGCCGCACGCGGACGTCGGCGAAGATCGGACGTCGCGCGTTGAACACCAGGAATTCGGAAGGCTGCGGCACGCCGGGCTTGATGGTGTCGCGGATCACCTCGCCGCTTCTGGCGGCCGGAAAATCGTAGCCGTCGTGCCAGCGCAAGGGCTCGTTCTCGACCCGGAAATCGTAGAGGCCGCGCGTGAAGGCCTCGAACTGGCCGTTGGCCTCGCGAAAATAATCGAGCCTGATCTCGTCGAAATTGTAGAGCCCGCGATTGATGGCGAGGTCGCGGCCCCAGTAATCGGGATTGCGGGTGAGCGTCACGCTGGCGCCCGGCTTCACCGCGGTCACGCGATAGGGACCGGAGCCGACCGGCGCCGCCAGCGTCGTCTCCTCGAAGGTCGCGACATCGACCGCGTGCTTCGGCAGGATCGGCATCAGGCCGAGGATCAGCGGCAGCTCTCGGTCGTTGGCGCCGGTGAGGTCGAAACGGACGGTGAGGGAATCCGGCGCCTCGGCCTTGGCGACTTTGGCGTAGTACTGCCGGTGATTGGGGCGGCCGTGGTCGCGCAGCAATTGCCAGGAGAACAGCACGTCCTCGGCCGCTACCTGCTTGCCGTCGGAGAAGCGGGCGCGGGGATCGAGGCGGAACGTGACGAAGCTTCGCTCGTCATTGGTTTCGACCGTCCTGGCGAGCAGGCCGTACAGCGTGAACGGCTCATCCTGGCCGCGCGCCAGCAGGCTCTCGACGACGTAGCTGCGGACCGGCTGCACCGCCAATCCCTTCACGATGAAGGGATTGAGGCTGTCGAAGGTGCCGAGAATACCCCAGGTCAGGCGGCCGCCCTTGGGGGCATCGGGGTTGGCGTAGGGCATGTGGGTGAAATCGGCCGGCATCGCCGGCTTGCCGTGCATGGCGATGGCATGGGCCTCCTCGGCCCGGGCGCCTGCCGATAGTCCGGTGGCCAGAGCAAGGGCGAGGGCGCAGAGGCGGACGCCGGAGCCCTCGAGAAGGCGCAGGAACATGAACATCGGCACACGGTGATTCGGGGACCGGCGGGCTTGAATCCTATCACAGGGAATTTGATGGAGCGTTGGCACCAGCCCGGTCAAAGACGGTTGTCGGCATTGATCTTTTCGTCGGCCACGTTAAGAAGGCGGGCAATCGCGCAAGAGCGTCGAGCCCGTCACTTATCCGCCTCAATTGACGGGGAGAGAGCCGCGCCCAAGGCGGCCAGGTTCGGCGCTTCGGAGCGGTTCGGGCACTTCCCGTTCAGAAAGGGTTTTCCGCAATGAATTTTCGTTACTTGGCCGCGTCCGTCCGGCCGCGCGGGCGACTTCTCGCCCTGTTGACGGCGACGGCGTTGGCCGTTCCGTTTGCCGCCGAGGCCCAGACCCCTGCGCCGGCCCCGGGCGCGCCCGCCGCGCCGAAGGCCGCCCCGAAAGCGGCTCCCAAGGCTGCTCCCAAGGCTCCGGCGCCCGCGGCGTCTCCGCAGGCCCAGCAGGCTCCCGCCCAGAGCGCTCCGGCCCAGCAGGGCGCGGCGCAGCCCGCCGACCAGCAGATCCAGCTGATCTACGCCCCCTGGACCAAGTTCTGCCTCAAGGGCCAGGACGCCAACGCCAAGCAGGTCTGCTTCACCGGCAAAGACGGCCGCATCGAATCAGGCCAGCCGGTCATCGCGGCCGTCATCATCGAACCGGAAGGCGAGCCCAAGAAGATCCTGCGCGTGACGCTGCCGCTCGGCATGCAGCTGGTTCATGGCACCCGCATCATCGTGGACAACAATCCCCCGCTGCAGCAACCGTATGTGATCTGCTTCCAGAACGGCTGCATGTCCGACTACGAGGCCACGCCCGAACTCATCAACAACATGAAGAAGGGCCAGAATCTCGTTGTCCAGGCGATCAATGCCAACGGCGCGCCGCTGACCCTGCCGCTGCCGCTCGCCGGCGAATTCCAGAAGGCCTATGACGGTCCGCCGACCGATCCCAAGGTGTTCGAGGAAACCCAGAAGAAGCTCCAGGAAGAGCTTCAGAAGAAGGCCGAGGAGCAGCGCAAGAAGCTCGAGCAGCAGGGTGGCGCGCCCGGCGCATCTGCGGCTGGTCAGAAGTAATCGCATCCCAAACATGAAAAAGGCGCTCGGTTCGAGCGCCTTTTTTGTTGCCGCTTGCTGACGGCGAATTTCAGTTCAGCGAGGGATTGCGCGGGCGATAGCCGCCGGCCTTGTCCTTGATGAAGATCTCGGCAACCTGAGAATGCCGGACCGGCTCGCCGGAATCGTCCGGCAACAGGTTCTGCTCCGAGACATAGGCGACGTATTCCGACTCCGCGTTCTCCGCGAGCAGGTGATAGAACGGCTGGTCCTTGTGGGGCCGCACCTCCTCGGGAATCGACAGCCACCACTCCTCGGTGTTGTTGAATTCCGGATCGATGTCGAAGATCACCCCCCGGAACGAGAAGATCCGGTGGCGAACGACCTGTCCGATCTGGAATTTCGCGGTCCGCGCTTTAATCATCCCCCGTCGATAGACCAGGATTGTGGCCGATGCTAGTGCCCAGGTCTGGAATTAACCTTCGTTTCCGGGGCGGATAGCCTCCAAGACTTCAGAAAACACTTCATCAATGGTCGATATCCTCAATCTGGCGCTGCCTTATTTCGGCTTGATCTTCGTTGGTTTCGCGTGCGGCAAGGTCAAGTCCCTCCCGGAATCGGGCCTCGCCTGGATGAACTTCTTCCTCCTCTATGTGTCGCTGCCGGCGCTGCTGTTCGCGATCATGTCGAAGACGCCGTTTTCGGAATTGAATAACCCGCCATTCCTGGTCGCGACCACGCTGTCGACGGTTGCAGCGTTCACGCTGGCGCTGATGGTCGGCAAGCTGCTCGGCGGGCTGACGCTGCGCGAAGCGACGCTCGCCGGCCTCTCCGGCGGCTACGGCAATATCGGCTATATGGGGCCGGGCTTGGCGCTCGCGGTGCTGGGGTCGAAGGCGGCGGCGCCGACGGCGCTGATCTTCTGCTGTGACAGCATCTTCCTGTTCACGATCGTGCCGCTCCTGATCGAGCTTTCCGACCGCGATCATCCCTCGCTCGTCCACGCCTTTGGCGTCGTGCTGAAGCAGATCGTGCTCAATCCGCTGATCATGTCGGCCTGCTTTGGCGCGGCGGTCGCAGCGCTTCATATCGAGCTGCCGGTCGCGCTCGATCGCACCATCACCTTCCTCCAGAACGCAGCCGCGCCGACCGCGCTGTTCGTGCTCGGCGTGACGGTGGCGCTCCGCCCGTTCGACCGGGTGCCGTGGGAGGTGCCGGGCGTGATCGCGGTCAAGCTCCTGATCCATCCGCTCACGGCGTTCGCTCTGATGCTGGCGTTCGGCCCGTTCGCGCAGCCCTGGGCCGCCACCGCCGTCCTGATGGCCTCGCTGCCGCCGGCGCTGAATGTGTTCGTGATCGCACGGCAGAACGACGCCTGGATCGAATCCGCCTCCGTGGCGGTGCTGCTGGGAACGTTCGCGTCCGTGGTCACGCTGACCAGCGTGATGTGGGCGATCCAGAGCGGGCGGCTGGCGTTTCCGTGAGGGTCGGGAATGTGCACCTCTCCGCAACGGGGAGAGGTGTTCGAGCACGCTCTTGGCGAGTCAGCCCGCGGGCTACCGCCGCCACGTCGGCGTCAGCCCTTCGCGCATCGCAAACCGCCGGAGCGGGCCGATGGCGCCGAGCAGGTGCATGCCGACGGCGCGGACCGGCTGGAGCGGCAGGAAGTCGTTGAGCAGTGAGCGGTTGGCGATGTCGATCGCAAACGTGCGACTCAAAATGTCCGGCCGCCGCGCGCGCTCGTAACGCTTCAGGACCTCGTCGGCGCCGGGATCCTGCCGCGAGGCGATGGCTTCGCCCGCGAGCCGGGCCATGTCGGCGGCATCGCGCAGGCCGAGATTGAGGCCCTGGGCGCCGATCGGCGGAACGACATGGGCGGCTTCGCCGACCAGCGCGATGCGGTCGCGGCCGAAGGATTTTGGACGTTCGATCGCGAGCGGGAACAGGTTACGGCCGGGCTCGACCGACATGCGCCCCAGAATCGAATGCGACTGCTTCTCGATTGCGGCGGACAGCTCCTCATCGCTCAAGCCGCGAAGCCGTTCGGCCTCCGCAGGCGCCGAGACCCAGACGACGCTGGACCGGTTGCCGGGCAGGGGCACGAACACGCAGGGACCGTGCGGCGTGTGGAACTCGGTCGAGACATTGCGATGCGGCCGGGCGTGGCCGACGTTGAAGGTCAGCGCGGTCTGGTTCAGCTCGCGCCGCGTCACGGCGATGCCGGCGGCCTCGCGGCACAGCGAGTGCCGGCCGTCGGCACCGACCACCAGGCGGGCCGAGAGAAACTGTCCCGCGGCCGTGCGCACCGCGACGTCATCGGCTTCGATGACGACGCTTTCGGCCTCGTCGTCGAAGCGGACGAGGTTGGCCAGCTCAGCCGCGCGCGCCTCCAGCACCAGCATCAGCGAGCGGTTGTCGATGTTGTAGCCGAACGCATCGAGGCCGATTTCGTGACAGGAGAAGCGCACCTCGGGGCTGCGGAATAGCCGGCCGGTGTCGTCGACGAGACGCATGACCTCCAGCGCTGCCGCCTTGTCCTTGCAGCGCGACCAGACGTCGAGCATCTCCAGCAGGTCGATGGAGGCACCGAGCAGCGCGGTGGTGCGATTGTCGGCGTAGGGCACGCGCCGGGCCACCAGCGCGGTCCGTGCACCCGCTTGCGCCAGCGCGATGGCCGCCGCAAGTCCCGCCGGTCCGCCGCCGATCACGGCCGCGTCATGGAGTGTCGATGCATCTGTCATGGAACGACATTTGACACGCCCCGCGGCAAATTCAAGCCCGCTGATTTTGCCTGATTTTATGACGAATTGTGCGATCGTGCGCCGCAATGTCGGATGTGCAAACCGGTCGCATTCTGATAGCAGAAGCCATGGACACGCAGCAGGATTCCCTGAAGCCGAGACCGGCGATCCGCGCCGCAGCCTTCTCGGTGCACATCTTCACCGCGTTCGGTGCGGCGGTCGCGCTCTTGGCTATGCTGGAGGCCGTGCGCGAGCACTGGGCGGCGATGTTTCAATGGCTCGGCGTCGCGCTGATCATCGACGCGATCGACGGGCCGATCGCGCGCCGGCTCGACGTCAAGAACGTGCAGCCGAACTGGTCGGGCGACGTGCTCGATCTCGTGGTCGACTTCGTCACCTATGTGTTCGTGCCGGCCTATGCGATTGTGGCGAGCGGGCTGTTGCTGCCGGTCGCAGCTCCGTTGCTCGGCGTCGCCATCATCGTCACCAGCGCATTATATTTCGCCGATCTGCGCATGAAGGCCGACGACAATCATTTCCGCGGCTTCCCGGCGCTGTGGAATGCGGCGGCCTTCTACCTGTTCCTGCTGCATTGGCCGCCGCTCTGGTCGACGCTGCTGGTGGCCGCGCTCGTCGTGCTGACCTTCGTGCCGTTCCATGTGCTGCATCCGGTCCGCGTCGTTCGGCTGCGCTGGCTGACGATGTCGCTGATCGCGATCTGGGCGGTGCTCGGCCTCTACACGCTGGAGATGGATTTTCGCGTCGGCACCGGCGTCACCGTCGCGCTCTGCGCCATCGCGCTCTGGATCACGTTTAGCGATGCCTTGATCCGCCTCGCGAGATCCTTCGCGTGATGCACCTGCTGACCAGCCCCGAAGCCTGGGCGGCGCTGCTGACGCTGACGTCGCTCGAGATCGTGCTCGGCATCGACAACGTCATCTTCCTGTCGGTGATCGTCTCGCGCATCCCCGAGCAGCAGGCGCACCGCGCCCGTCAGATCGGGCTCGCGCTGGCACTCGTGTTTCGCATCATCCTGCTCAGCGTCCTCGTCTGGCTGATCGGCCTGACCGTGCCGGTGTTCTCGTTTGCCGGCTACGACTTCTCCTGGCGCGATCTCATCCTGATCGGCGGCGGCCTGTTCCTGATCGCAAAGGCGACGCACGAGATTCACGGCGAGGTCGAAGCCGATGACGGCGAGGCCGACGAGAGGTCCCCGGGCAACGCGTTCTTCTGGGTGATCGTCCAGATCGTGATCATCGACCTCGTGTTCTCGCTGGACTCGATCATCACCGCGATCGGCATGGCCCAGGACATCGAAATCATGATCGCGGCCGTCGTGATCGCCTGCCTGGTCATGTACATTTCGTCCGGGCCGGTGTCGCGATTCGTCGCGGAACATCCGACCACGAAGATGCTGGCGCTGGCCTTCCTGGTGCTGATCGGCGTCGCGCTGGTTGCGGACGGATTCAAATTCCACATTCCACGCGGCTACATCTATTTCGCAATTGCGTTCTCGGCGGCGGTCGAATTCTTCAACGTGCTGGCCAAGCGCAACCGCAAGAAAACCAGCAAGCAGTCGGTCTAGTCGTTCCCGTCGGCGTCGAGTTGACAAGGCGGGCGCGATGCCTTTCGCTCAGCCCTGGAGAAGAGGAGGTCAGGCGATGACCAAAGCCATCCGTGTGCACAAGGTCGGTGGCCCCGAAGCCCTGGTCTATGAGAGCGTCGACGTGCCGGCGCCTGGGCCGGGCGAGGTGCGCATCCGCCAGCATGCGGTGGGCCTCAACTTCATCGACGTCTACTACCGCACCGGCCTCTATAAGGCGCCGGAGCAGCCCTTCATCGCCGGCAATGAGGCTTCCGGCGAGGTTGTCGCGGTTGGAGCTGGCGTCACGCATTTCCATCCCGGCGACCGCGTCGCCTACTACCACAATCTCGGCGCCTATACCGGCGAGCGCAACATCCCCTGGGAGAAGCTGGTCAAGCTGCCCGACCACATCACCTACGAGCAGGGCGCCGTGCTGATGTTGAAGGGGCTCACCGTCTGGTATCTGCTGCACAAGACTTTCAAGGTCGAGCCGCACCATCGCGTGCTGATCCATGCTGCGGCGGGCGGCATCGGCTTGCTTGCCTGTCAATGGGCGCGGGCGCTCGGCGCTCATGTCATCGGCACCGTCGGCTCGCGCGAGAAGGCCGAGCTTGCTGAGGCCAACGGCTGCGACCACGTCATCCTCTACAACGAGGAGGATTTCGTTGCGCGCGTGAAGCAGATCAGCCGCAACGAGGGCTGCGACGTCGTCTATGACGGCGTCGGCAAGGCGACCTTCCCGGGTTCGCTGTCCTGCCTGAAGCCGCGCGGCATGTTCGTCTCGTTCGGCAATGCCTCCGGTCCCGTGCCGCCGTTCGCGATCGCCGAGCTCAACAATCACGGCTCGCTGTTTGCGACACGGCCCAAGCTCAACGACTATGTCGGTACGCGCAGGGAGCTGTTGGAAGGCGCCGACACGCTGTTCGCCGCCGTCATCAACGGCAAGCTGCACGTGCCGATCAACCATGCCTACGCGCTGAAGGACGCCGCCAAGGCCCATATCGATCTCGAAAGCCGCAAGACCACGGGGGCGTCGATCTTGAAGCCTTAGGTCTTCCGTCACCGTCCGCTCTCGTGTCCGGACGAGCTGCAATGCGCGAGCATTGCAGCGCTGAGCCGGGACTCATATGCAGCGCGCGATGCGGAGAGATGGGCCCCTGCTCTGCAGCGCACCGCCGATGGGGCGCTGCGTTGCGTCCGGGGCACGGGACGTATCTTACGCGACTCTCCGTGCCGCGCCGGCCTTGGTCAATATCCCGTCGAGGCAATCGATCATCTCGGCGATCTCTCCCTTCGTGACGTTCAGCGCGGGCATGAAGCGCAGCGTGTCAAGCTGCGGTGCGTTCAGCAGCACGCCGGCTTCGAACGCCTGCGCGACGATGCTTGGCGCGATCGGCAGCTTGAGGTCGAGCGCGAGCAGCAGCCCGCGTCCGCGCAGGCCGCCCAGGCCATGCCGCGCGGAGACCTTCTGCAACTCGCTCTCGAGCAAGAGGCCGGTCTCGGTCACCGCCTTGAGGAAGTCGGGCTTCTTGATCTCCTCGAGCACCGCAAGACCCGCCGCGCACATGATCGGGTTGCCGTTGAATGTGCCGCCCTGGTCGCCGTGCTCGAAGCAGGAGGCGCGTTCGGTCGCGAGCAGGGCGGCGAGCGGCACGCCGCCGCCGATGCCCTTGCCGAGCGTCATGATGTCGGGTGCGATCCCGGTGTGCTCGTAGTGGAAGAGTTTTCCGGTCCGGCCCATGCCGGTCTGGATCTCGTCAAAGATGAGCAGCAGGCCGTGCGCCTCGGTCAGCGCGCGCAGCTGCTGCAAGAATTGATCAGTCGCGGGCCACACGCCGGATTCACCCTGGATCGGCTCGAGCATCACCGCGACGGTGTTGTCGTTGATCAGCTTCTCGACCGAGGCAATGTCGTTCAGCTTGGCCTTCTTGAAGCCGGCGACCTTCGGCTCGAACAGCGGCGCGAACGCCTTCTTGCCCGAGGCCGACATCGTCGCCAGCGTCCTGCCGTGGAAGCCGCCTTCGAAGCTGATGATCTCGAACGCGCCGCCCTTGTGCAGGTTGCCATATTTCCGCGCGAGCTTGATCGCGCCTTCATTGGCCTCCGCACCCGAGTTGGCAAAGAACACCTGATCGAACGCACTGTTCTCGACAAGCGCCTCCGCCAGCTTGAGGCTCGGCTCGTTGTAGAAGGCCGGGCTCGGCGTCAACAGCCGCTTGGCTTGCGCGCTAAGCGCGTCGGCGATCGCGGGCGGCGAGTGTCCGAGGCAGTTCACAGCCCAGCCCTGCACGAAGTCGAGATAGCGCTTGCGGTTGTCGTCCCAGAGGTAGGAGCCGGCGCCGCGGACGAACACGGCCTTGGGCCGTGCGGTGATGTCCATCAGCGCGTCATATGGATGGGTGGCGGTGGTCATGTCGAACTCCTCTGGCGGGTGGAAAGCGGGCGCAAAAGCAGAAAGGCCGCACCTTGCGGGTGCGGCCTTCTCGAAAACTGGCTGAATTCAGTGGTTCAGCGGCGTCGTCGGACATGGCGCCACCCTCTCATCGTCGCGGAAGCGACGACGGAGCATTTCGGTGCGCAGGTTGGTCCGAGAGTTGATCATGGGGCGCGTCCCTACAGCCGAATAGCAGAACTTGTCAAGCAGGCATTTTGCATGATGCTCGCAGAGCGTGCATCGGTCAGGTTGAATGCGCGGCTTCCTCGTTGTCGCCTTTGCCCCAATCCGCATCCGCAATCGCCGTGTCGATCAGCTCGCCGCGCATCAGCTTCAGCGGTGAATTCCAATACAGCGCGATGTTGTGGAAGGGTCGGTCAGCAGCTTGAACACTCAGACGAGGCCGGTCGTGACGTCGCGCGTGACGAATAGCTGCAGCATGGCTCACGCAGCCTGCTCCCGATACCGGTTGTTTCACGCCGTTTCATCGCTCGTCGCGCAGCAACCATCGCATCGCTGGCGCGTTTGTGATCAAAGCACGCGATTTGGTTCGAACCGGTCGCAACTCGGCTCAGACCAAGAGTAGCGGGACCAACGAGACAGTTTCAGCCTTGTCCAACACGCCTTACCCGATTGACCTCGACAGCATCCGCGGCGCATTTCCGCCGGGCATCGACGCGCCGCCGCTGCTGGTCGATTTTGCCGCCTGGCTCGAGGGGCGCCCCTGGGGCAGCGTCGGCCGCTTCTCGTTGCAAGGCCAGTTCTCCGATTCCGCGCCGATCGTCGACGGCAGTCCGTTGCGCGACAGGTTCTCGCTGTTCATGCGACTGCCGGATGGTTCGGCCGTCGGCGGCTGGTATGGCGCCGGTCTCGACCGCGACAATCCGCCGATCGTCGGGCTGGGATCGGAGGGCGATTACGAATTGCTGGCGCCGAGCCTCGACGGCTTGCTCGCAAAACTGACGTCGCAGCAGTTCGACAAGGCCTGGAGCGATCTCCTGCCGGATGAGGAGGTCGAGTGTCAGACCGTCGAGCTTGCGCAGTGGCTCGCACGGCGGCCGATTGGCGAGCCGGCGCCTTCCGAGAGCGACGCTTCGGATTTGCCCGACTTTCGGGGCTTCATGGAACAATGGGTGCGGGAGCGCGAGGAATATTGGGCCAATCACCGCCTGATGGCCGAGCTCGGCTGGCGACTCGCCGCGCATCTGCCCGATGGCAAGAAGCCATGGGACCAGACGCGCTTCGAGATCGCCATCGTCGGCGCACAATATCAGGCGCGCGTGCTGAGGCGCGGGCCGCAGCCTTTCGAGGAGGCCGCCTCGATCGAATCCCTGCTGCGCGATCTGCGCGAGGAGATGCGCCGCGCACAGCCCGAGCTCGGGCTGTGGTACGCGATGAATTTCGGCCTCCATGCCGATGGCCGCATCATGCCGAGCTTCGAATACGATTTGCACCCGACCATCGATGGCGAGCCGGCGCTGCTGTCCGAAGCGAAGGCCGATCTCGCCCGCGCGCCAAGGCCGGAGCGCTGGGTGCCGAAGTGGCTGACGTGACGGGGCTGTAGAAGGGCGACGTTAGCAGCTAGGACTCTCGTACCCACAGGAGTTGCCCGGGCTTGTCCCGGGCATCCACGGTCTTTGCGCGTGGTAAGACGTGGATGGCCGGGTCAAGCCCCGGCCATGACGACGTGGAAGCGTCGGTGAGCCAAACGCTCCCTCAGAATCCCGCGACGCTGCCGTGTAGATCGTATTCGTCCGCGCGCTCGATCTTCGCGGTGACGATCTCGCCGACACGCAAGGGGCGGCGGCTGGAGAGATAGACCGCGCCGTCGATCTCTGGCGCATCGGCCTTGGAGCGGCCCTTTGCCACGGTCGGACCGACCTCGTCGATGATGATCTGCTGGCGTGTGCCGACCTTGCGCTTCAGCCTGCGCGCCGAGATCTTCTGCTGCCTGGCCATCAGCGCGTTGTAGCGCTCCTGCTTGACCTCTTCGGGCACGGGGTTCTCGATCGCATTCGAGGTGGCGCCCGCCACCGGCTCGTATTTGAAGCAGCCGACACGGTCGATCTCGGCTTCATCGAGCCAGTCGAGCAGATAGGCGAAATCGGAATCGGTCTCGCCGGGGAAGCCGACGATGAAGGTCGAGCGCAAGGCGAGGTCGGGGCATTCCTCGCGCCAGCGCTTGATCCGCGCCAGCGTCTTGTCCTGCGCCGCCGGGCGCTTCATCGCCTTCAGCACCTCGGGACTCGCATGCTGGAACGGGATGTCGAGATAGGGCAGCACCTTGCCCTCCTTCATCAGCGCGATGACCTCGTCGACATGCGGGTAGGGGTAGACATATTGCAGCCGGACCCAGGCCCCGAGCTCGCCGAGCTCGCGCGCGAGGTCGAGGAACTTGGCGCGGACCTGGCGGTCCTTCCACGGGCTCTCGGCGTATTTCAGGTCGACGCCATAGGCCGAGGTGTCCTGCGAGATCACCAGCAGCTCCTTGACGCCGGCGCCGACCAGACGTTCGGCCTCGCGCAGCACGTCATTGGCCGGGCGCGAGACGAGATCGCCGCGCAGCTTCGGGATGATGCAGAAGGTGCAACGGTTGTTGCAGCCCTCGGAGATCTTCAAGTACGCGTAGTGCCGCGGCGTCAGCTTGATGCCCTGCGGCGGCACCAGGTCGAGATGCGGATTGTGCGCCGGCGGCAGCGCGCGGTGCACAGCGTCGAGCACGCTCTCATATTGCTGCGGCCCGGTGATGGAGAGCACGCCGGGATAGGCCTGCTCGATCGCTTCCGGTTCAGCGCCCATGCAGCCGGTCACGATCACCTTGCCGTTCTCGGCCATGGCCTCGCCGATCGCCGAGAGCGATTCCTGCTTGGCGCTGTCGAGGAAACCGCAGGTGTTGACGATGACGATATCGGCCCCGTCATGCTTGCGGGCGAGCTCATAGCCCTCCGCGCGCAGGCGCGTGATGATGCGCTCGGAATCCACCAATGCCTTGGGACACCCGAGCGACACGAAGCTGACCTTGGGCGCAGCCGTCTGATCCATATCTGATCTGCCTGATTGACCGGCCTGAGCTAGTCCCAATTGCCCATAATTACAACCCTTTGCAGGGCGTTCGGGCGTGCTATGGATGAATCACCTGCCGTGAGTGAGCCATGAGCGCCGAACAGTCGCCCAAAATCGTGATCGTCGACGAAAGCCCGATCCGGGCCGCGATCCTGGAGGAGGGGTTGCGGGAGGCCGGATTCACCCAGGTCGTCCATATCCGCGAGATGCAGAGCCTGCTCGCCCGTATTTATGCGGTGGACCCCGACATCATTCTGATCGATCTGGAGAACCCCAGCCGCGACGTGCTGGAGGCGATGTTCCAGGTCAGCCGCGCCGTGAAGCGGCCGATCGCGATGTTCGTCGACCAGAGCGATTCAGCCTCGATCCAGGCCTCGGTCGAGGCGGGGGTGTCGGCCTACATCGTCGACGGGCTGAAGAAGGAGCGCATCAAGCCGATCCTCGACCTCTGCGTGTCCCGTTTCAATGCCTTCGCGAAACTCCAGGAGGAGCTCGAGCGCACCAAGTCGCAGCTCGAGGATCGCAAGATCATCGAGCGCGCCAAGGGCATCCTGATGAAGGTGAAGGGCCTCACCGAGGACGAGGCCTATGTGCTGCTGCGCTCGACTGCGATGCGCGAGAAGAAGAAAATCGGCGAGATCGCCCAGTCGATCATCACCGCATCGGAGATGCTGAAATGACTGGACCGCTCCGTATCGGGTTCATCCCGCTGGTCGATGCCGCAGCTCTGATCGTCGCCGTCGACAAGGGATTCACCGCCGCCGAAGGGCTCGAGGTCGAGCTGGTGCGCGAGGTGTCCTGGTCCAACGTCCGCGACAAGCTCAATATCGGCCTGTTCGATGCGGCACATCTGCTGGCCCCCGTCGCGATCGCGTCCTCGCTCGGGCTCGGCCACGTCAAGGTGCCGATCGCGGCGCCCTTCAATCTCGGCATCAACGGCAATGCGATCACGGTGTCGCCGGCGCTGCATGCCGCGCTGATGGAGGAGATCGACGGCGACCGCTTCGATCCGATGGTCACCGCGAAGGCGCTGGCGAAGGTGGTCGCCAAGCGCCGCAAGGCCGGCGCGGAGCCTTTGACCTTCGGCATGACCTTTCCGTTCTCGACCCACAATTACCAGCTGCGGTTCTGGATGGCGGCGGCCGGCGTCGATCCGGACGAGGACGTGCGCCTCGTCGTGCTGCCGCCGCCCTACATGGTGGACAGTCTCAAGAGCGGCCATGTCGACGCATTCTGCGTCGGTGCACCCTGGAACTCGATCGCGGTCGATCTTGGCTTCGGCCACATCCTGCATTTCGTCTCCGACATCCTGGCGCGCGCGGCGGAGAAGGTCCTGGCCGTCCGCCAGGTCTGGGCCGACAAGCATCCGGACGTGGTCGCTAGCCTCGTGCGCGCGGCGGTGAAGGCGGCCGAGTTCATCGAGCATCCGGAAAACCGGATCGAAGCGGCGCGGATTCTGGCGCAACCCGAGCGGATCGGCGTCGATGCCGAAGTCATCCAGCGCACCCTCACGGGACGCCTGAAGATTTCGCCTGATGGTACCTTCCGTGAGAGCGGCCGCTACCTTCTGGTCGGACGCGAGGAGGCGGGGCGGCCCGATCCGGTCCAGGCTGCCTGGCTCTATGCGCAGATGGTGCGGTGGGGGCAGGCGGCCTTGAGCCCCGATGGCGTCAAGACCGCCATGGCCGTGTTCAGGCCCGACCTTTACGACGCGGCCCTCGGCCGCCGCCCGCCCGAGGAAGCCCCGGCGGCATTTGGGGCCTTCGCCGGGCCTGTATTCGATGCCGACAACATTTTGGGGCACCTTGAGGCCTTCGAAGTGGGGCGTTGGAAGGCCTGATTCGTTATTGCATAATTTTTGTGCAATTTGGCTCATCGGCTAAATTTTGAGCCGAGTGCTCGAATTTCATGAGCTAATTCGGGATCGGAATGTTCCGGGATCTCCGCTAATTTCTTGAAATCACGACATCTTTCATTTCGCCGAAGCTGGCACGCAACTTGAATGTTGCACTGCGGCCAGCTTGTCACAGGTGACTGCTGAGCCAAGTCCCGCAGCAACGAAGCTGATCGGACCGTTGGGTGGCTAGGCCGGCTCTCGAGCCAGCAAGGTGCCTTTCGGGTCGCGCCAATTTCCGTCGATGCCACCTCGGTGGCCGCAGGAGCTTCGTTACCGACCATGAAAATCGATACGCTCGCAGTCGACTTTACCGACGAGCAGAAACGCTATCTCGAAGGCTTCACGACCGGTCTGCAGATCAGCCGGGTCGGTCGCGGTCTCGGCGGCGGCGGTGCCGGCAAGGCGAACGCCGAGCCCACCGGCCCCGATGCCGTGCACATCAAGGCGCAGGACAAGGTCATCGCCGCGGGCAAGAAGCTCGCCGACCAGGAGAAGTTCAAGCGCGACGAGCATCCCTTCGATGCCTATCCGCGGCTGCGCCAGCAGGCGCTCGACAACACGCCGCCGACCCCGGCGGACAATTTCCGCTGGCGCTATTACGGCATCTTCTATGTCGCGCCGACGCAGGACTCTTACATGAGCCGCCTGCGGATCCCCAACGGCATCATGAAGCACTGGCAGCTGTCCGGCCTTGCCGATCTCGCCGACGAACTCTGCGGTCCCTACAGCCACGTCACGACGCGCGCCAATCTCCAGCTCCGCGAGATCCCACCGAAGCATGCGGTGAAGCTGATCGAGGGCATCCAGGATCTCGGCCTATGCTCGCGCGGCTCCGGCGCCGATAACATCCGCAACGTGACGGGGACGCCGACCGCCGGCATCGATCCGCAGGAATTGATCGACACGCGGCCCTATGCGCGCGAGTGGCACTATCACATTCTCAACGATCGCTCGCTCTACGGCTTGCCGCGCAAGTTCAACGTCGCCTTCGACGGCGCCGGCAGGATCGCGGTGCTCGAGGAGACCAACGACATCGCGTTCACGGCTTACGAGGTGAAAGACGGCTTCGGCGTCGAGCCCGGGGTCTGGTTCCGGCTCGGCCTCGGCGGCATCACCGGCCATAAGGATTTCGCCAAATATTCCGGCATCATCGTCAAGCCGGAGCAGGCGACCGCTGTCGCGGACGCAATCGTGCGCGTGTTCATCGACCATGGCGACCGCACCAACCGCAACAAGGCGCGGCTGAAATACGTGCTCGACAGCATGGGCCATGACGGCTTCCTCAAGCTGGTCGAGGAGCGGTTGAAGACGCCGTTCACCCGCGTGCCCGAACAGGCGTTTGCGCCGCGGCCGGCCGCGGACCGCATGGCGCATGTCGGAGCGCACAAGCAGAAGCAGGACGGCCTCAACTGGATCGGCGTGTCGCTGACGCTCGGCAAGCTAACCTCTGATCAGATGCGCGGTCTCGCCAAGATCGCGCGTGACCTCGGCGACGGCGAGATTCGCCTGACGGTTTGGCAGAACCTGCTGATCTCGGGCGTGCGCGACGAGAATGTCGAGCTTGCCACCGCCGCGATCAAGCAGATCGGGCTCGCGGTCGAGGCCTCACACATCCGCGCCGGCCTGATCGCCTGCACCGGCAATGCCGGCTGCCGCTTCGCCGCCGCGAACACCAAGCGCCACGCTGCCGAGATCGGTGACTGGTGCGAGCCGCGCGTCGCGATGGACAAGCCGGTCAACATCCACGTCACCGGCTGCCACCATTCCTGCGCGCAGCATTACATCAGCGACATCGGGCTGATCGGCGCGCGCGTGCCCGTGAACGAGGAGGACACGGTCGAGGGCTATCACCTCTTCACCGGCGGCGGGTTCGGCCCCGACGCCGACGTCGGGCAGGAGGTCTATCACGACCTCAAAGCCGACGACGCGCCGAAGACGGTCGAAGCACTGCTCAAGGCCTATATCGCCCATCGCTCGTCTCCCGAAGAAACCTTCCTGTCCTTTGCGCGCCGCCATGACGGCGAAACGCTGCGCAAGCTTGCCGATGCACAGGTGTCCGCATGAACCAGATCACGCCTCCGCCGAAACTCGACATCATTCCCGCCAGCGCGCCGTTCTCCGATGCGCAGCGTTCCTGGCTGAACGGCTTCTTCGCCGGGCTATTGTCGCCCGACGTGGCCGCGCCGCTGTCGGCGGAGCAGGGTGCCGCCGTCATGCAAGGCGGAGCCGGTGACGGCGACGACGGCGAAGCGCCATGGCACGACCAGACCATGCCGATCGCGGAGCGAATGAAGCTCGCCGAGGGGCGCCCCGTGCGCCGCAAGATGATGGCGGCGATGGCGCAGCAGGATTGCGGCCAGTGCGGCTACAATTGCCACGATTATTCGGAGGCGATCGCGAGCCGCAGCGAAGCACGGCTCAACCTCTGCGTCCCCGGCGGCAAGGAAACCGCGCGGATGCTGAAGTCCCTGTACGAGGAGCTCGACAAGGCCGCAGTGGCCAAAGCGGCGGACAAAGCGGACGCTCCGGCGCCGGCCGTGACCGTGACGATCGCAGAGCCGGGCCGCTCACGCGACAACCCTGTTGCCGCAACCTTCCTGTCGCGCCGCCTGCTCAACAAGGGGAAGTCTGAGAAGGAAACCTATCACATCGAGTTCGATCTCTCCGAGAGCAAGCTCGACTACGTCGTCGGCGACAGTTTTGGCGTGTTCGCGCGCAACGATGTCGGCCTCGTCGATCAGATCATCGCGCTGCTCGGCGCCTCCCACACCACTAAAGTCAACGGCAAGACGCTGCGCGAGGTGCTGATCGACGACGTCTCGCTGTCGCCGGCGCCCGACACGCTGTTCGAGCTGATCTCCTTCATCACCGGCGGCGCGCAGCGCGAGAAGGCGCGAGCGCTGGCGCAGGGCGAGGATCCCGATGGCGATGCCGCCACCCTCGACGTCATGGCGGCACTCCAGAAGTTCTCGGGCACGCGGCCGCACCCGGAGGCCTTCGTCGAGGCGCTGGAGCCGCTCCAGCCACGGCTCTACTCGATCTCGTCCTCGCACAACGCGACGCCCGGAAAGCTGTCGCTGACGGTGGACTCCGTCCGCTACGTGATTGGCAAGCGCAAGCGCCTCGGCGTCGCCTCGACCTTCCTCGGCGATCGCATTGCCGAAGGCGAGAAGCTCAACGTCTATGTGCAGAAGGCACATGCCTTCGGCCTGCCGCAGGATCCGAAGACGCCTGTGATCATGATCGGCCCCGGCACCGGCATCGCGCCGTTCCGCGCCTTCCTGCTCGACCGCAAGGCGACCGGCGCGCCCGGCAAGAACTGGCTGTTCTTCGGGCACCAGCGCAGCGATTGCGACTTCTTCTACCAGGAGGAGCTCAACGCAATGAAGACGTCGGGTCTGCTCACGCGCCTGTCACTGGCCTGGTCGCGCGACGGCGAGAAGAAGTTTTATGTGCAGGACCGCATGCGCGAGGTCGGACGTGAGCTGTGGACGTGGCTTGCCGAAGGCGCGCATCTCTACATTTGCGGCGATGCCAAGCGCATGGCCAAGGACGTCGAGCGTGCGCTGGTCGACATCGTCGCCCAGTTCGGCGCGCGTTCGACCGACGAAGCCGTCAGTTTCGTCGCCGAGCTCAAGAAGACCGGCCGCTTCCAGGCTGACGTCTACTAAGCCTGCTGTCACCACACCGTCATCCGGGCCGGTTCCAACTGGCTCGGATTTGAACGAATAAGATTCTCGGAACCCGCACCTAGAGAGAATTTGCATCTGCGATGTGGCGTCGTCAGAGAAGGCGCATCGCTATTTGCGCTGCTGTCTTGCCTCCCGCCAGGGTTGATCCTTCATAATCCCACAAATGGGGCGTTGGAGATCGACCATGCGCGAACTATCGGCGGAAGCCAGGCTGCATTTCTACGCGCGCTCGCTCTCGCGGCGGACCGGGGCGAGCATGCATCATGCCGCGCTCTATAGCGCGTTTGCCGTCATCGCCGCGATCGTGTTCGGCACGCTCTCGGTGCATCCGTTCTGATGCTCTCGTAGGGTGGGCAAAGGCGCGCCCTTCGCGCGCCGTGCCCACCATCTCTCAACATGCGAGACCGGCTTGGTGGGCACGCTCCGCTTTGCCCACCCTACGGCACCGCCGTGCCTCACGCCCCGCGCTTGAACGGCGCGACCTCGATTCCCGCTTCCTTCAACGCCTGACGCACACTGCGCGCGATCTCGACCGCGCCGTGCGTGTCGCCGTGGATGCAGACCGTATCGGTGCGCATCTTGATCACCTTGCCCGTCACCGAGACCACCGCGCCGTCCTGCACCATGCGCACGACGCGATCGGCGATCACTTTCGCATCGTGCAGCACCGCGCCGGGCTTCTTGCGCGAGACGAGGTTGCCGTCGTCCTCATAGGCGCGGTCGGCGAACACCTCGTGCACCATCGGCAGATTGGCCGCTTCGCCGGCCTTCACCAGCTTCGAATTGGCGAGCACGACGAAGATCAGGCTGGGATCGACCGCCTTGATGCCGGCGGCGATCGCCTTCGCGGTCATGTCGTCCTCGCAGGCGACATTGGAGAGCGCGCCGTGCGCCTTCACATGCGTGACCTTGTGGCCGGCCGCGGTCGCGATCGCCTGCAGCGCGCCGATCTGGTAGGCGACGAGGTTCTCGATCTCGGAGGCCTTGAGCCCTGCGATCGGGTGGCGGCCGAACCCGTGCAGGTCGCGGTAGCCGGGATGCGCGCCGACCGAGACGCCGCGCGCCTTTGCCAGCTCCACCGTCCTGCGCATGATGTCGGGGTCGCCGGCGTGGAAGCCGCAGGCGACGTTGACCGAGCTCGCCAACTCGATCATGGCGGCATCGTTGCCCATCTCCCACGCGCCAAAACCTTCGCCGAGGTCGCAATTAAGATCGACTGTCTTCATGGGTGCTCTCCGCCTCTGGTCTTGTTGCCGTTTACGGCTCCGCCGCGACTTGCCACGTCCCGGCATCGACCGCGCTGACCGCATAGCCCGCCACGTTAGCATCGCTGAGCGCCTCGATGTTGAGCGCGACGGTGTCGGAGGAGCGCAGGCGATCGGGTAGGCTGCGGATCAACTGCGCGAATTTTCGCGCCTCGTCCTGCGCTTCGGCCATGCTGACGGCCTTGAAGCGGAACGCGGTTCCTGCCGAGGTCTGCGCGAGGCGGCCGATATCGGCCGTAATCACCGTTGCGATCTTCGGATAGCCGCCGGAGGTGCCGCGGTCCATCATCAGCGCGATCGGCGCGCCGTTGCCGGGCACCTGAATGCTGCCATTGACCGTGCCGTCGGAGACGATGTTGTGGCCGTGCAGATGCTTGATCGCGGGGCCTTCGAGCCGGTAGCCCATGCGGTCGGAGGTGGCCGAGATCTTCCACTCGCTGTTCAGGAACAGCGCCTTGTTGGCCTCGTCGAACTCGTCGTCCTGCGGCCCCAGCACCACGCGGATCGGGCCGCTCGCCGGCTTCGGCAGCTCGATGCGCAGCTCCGGTGCACCGCTCGCGGCATCGACCGTGAACTCGTCGCCGGCCTGGAGCGGGCGCGGGTAGGGGCTGCCGAGGCCGGCGCGCGCATTCACCGCGAGACTGCCGAACACCGGCTCGCCCTTGATGGCGCCTTCGATTGCCAGATACGTGAACGCGCCGCCGCGGGCAAAGCCGAGCGTCAGCGTCTCGCCATCCTTCAGCGTCACCGATGTGTCCATCGCGACCGGGTTTCCGGCGACGTCCGCATTGCGCGGCGCGCCTGATATCGCCACGCGCACGGCGCCGTCGCGGGCGGTGAAGGAGGCGCCGAACGGGCCGATCTCGACGGCGGCCGCGAAAGGCTCGTTGCCGACGAGCGTGTTCGCCGCCGCAAGCGACAGCCGGTCCATCGCCCCACTCACCGTCAAGCCATAGCGCTGCGCGCCGAAGCGCCCGCCATCCTGGACGGAGCTTGCAGGGCCGATGCTGGCGACGACGAGCCGGCTCATGCGACCACCTGCTCAGCGATGATCTCGCCGGCTTCCGCAGCGCGGTCCATCTCCTCGAACGTCTTGTGGTCGATGGCGAAGAAAGTCACGCGATCACCGGGTTCGGTGAGGAAGGTCGGATTGCGATGGAGCTGATAGGTTCTGACAGGCGTACGGCCCAGGAGGTGCCAGCCGCTCGGGGCGGCCAGGCATTGGATGCCGGCCTGGACGCCGCCGATCGAGATCGTCCCGGCGGGTGTCAGCAGCCGCGGGTTTTGCCGCCGCGACATGTGCAGGGACTTGTCGAGGCCACTGAGATAGGACCAGCCCGGCGTGAACCCGATCATGGCGACCTTATAGTCGCCGCCGACATGCCGGGCGACAATATCGTCGGGCGTGGTGCCCAGCGCCTTCGCGACATCCTCGAGATCGATGCCATGCTCGCCGCCATAGGCGACGGGAATGCGCCAGCGGCGCGCCTTGGTGACCGGCGGCAGCGGCTGGGTGGCGATCGGGAGGATCTTTTCGCCCAGCGCGTCGAAACCGATCTTGCCGGGATCGTAATGCACCAGCAGCGAGCGATAGGTCGGTACCGTCTCTGTGATGCCGTCGATCGGGCTCGCTGCGAGCGCCTTGTCCAGCGCCAGCACGCGCTGGTTGGCGTCCTCGTCGATCGTGCGGCTGAACTCGACCGTGACGGCGCTGTCGCCACTGGGCAAAAGGCGGGGCGGGGGAAGCGTCGCGGCCATGGAGCTGTCGAAATCGGGCTTCTGAAGAATGCGGCCCCCGATGTTCGAGTTCCGCTTTGCCCTGCTTCGCGTAAATGCGCCCGCAAGTCCAATAAATTAATGCAAGGGGAAGCGATAAAGCCTTGTTATCGCGTCGCATAATAGCCCAGCGGCCCTGCGTTATTGCCAGCCTCGAGGCCCTTGACGCAAGGCTTGCGGCTCGCAAGATGCGCGCGTTCTTTTCCCGCCTATCCGGAGCTCGTTCTCGTCCATGTCGCTGTCCCCCGAAGCCCGCAAGACCCTCGCCGGCATCACCACCGCCACCATCACCACGGTCCTGCTGAAGAAGGGGCTGCGCAATGTGTGGATGCGCGGCGCCCGTCCGCTGCGCCCGGGCTTGCCGCGGCTGGTCGGACCGGCTTTCACGCTGCGCTTCGTGCCGGCGCGCGAGGACCTGGCAACGCCGGAATCCTGGTCCTCGCCGATCTCGACCCGCACCGCGATCGAGGCGATGCCGGAGGGCTGCATCGCCGTCGTCGATGCCATGGGCATCACCGATGCCGGCATCTTCGGCGACATCCTCTGCGCGCGCATGGTCAAGCGCGGCGTCACCGCGCTCGTGACCGACGGCGTCGTGCGTGACCTCGAGGGCGTGCTCGGCACCAATCTTCCCGTGTGGTGCGACGGCTATGCCGCGCCGCCTTCCGTCGCGGGCCTGACCTTCGTCGGCTGGGGCGAGCCGATCGGTTGCGGCGGCGTTGCCGTGTTTCCGAACGACATCGTGGTCGCTGACCAGGACGGCTGCGTGCTGATCCCGCAAGCGATGCTCGACCACGTCCTCGCCGAGGGCGTCGAGCAGGAGCGCATGGAGGCCTGGATCGTCAACGAGGTGAACAACGGCGCCGTGCTGCCGGGCCTCTATCCCATGAATGCCGAGACCAAGGCGCGCTACGCCGCCAGCAAGAAGTAGTCGGGAAGCAGCGAGGTAATCCCAATGGAAATCACTGTTGCAGGCACGCGGCCGACCCGGCGCGCGCCCAAGGAAAACTTCACCGGCACCGTGTGGCAGGACCCCGTCATCATGGCGCCCGCACCGGCACGGCTGAACTGCTCGCGCGTCGCATTCGAGCCGGGCGCACGCACCAATTGGCATCACCATCCGCTCGGGCAGACGCTCTACGTCATCTCCGGCGTCGGCCGCGTCCAGTCCAAGGGCGGCCCGATCCGCGAGATCCGCCCCGGCGACACCATCTGGATTCCGCCGGGCGAAGTGCATTGGCACGGCGCATCACCGACCAACGGCATGTGCCACATCGCCATGCAGGAAGCGCTCGACGGCGTCTACTCGACCTGGCTGGAGCCGGTCACCGACGCGGAATACGGGGCCGCGTTGGGCTAAGGCTGCTGTGTCCCGGACAAGACGCATCGCCCCAAGGCGATGGGTCGCCGAACGCGGAATTCTCGAGATGCCGGGTTCACGCTTCGCGTGCCCCGGAATCACCCGGTACTGGAGAATTCGAGAGGCTCTAGTTCACCCGCGTCCACGTCTGGCCGCCGCAGAACATGCCGCCGAAGGCGCAGCCCTGTACGCGCAACTGGTCGGTGCCCTTCATGGCGATCGTCGAATCATAGGTCGAGCCCGAGTTCGGATCGAGGATGCGGCCGGACCATTTCTGGTCCTTGCCGGGTTTCATGTTGATCAGAACCTGCTCGCCGTTCTGGTTCGACTTGCTGTCGACCGAGTAGCCGCAGAGGTTGGTGCCGCATTGCTCGATGCGGACCTTGCCTTCCTTCTCCTCGGTGAGCCAGACGCCGACCGGTGAATTGAGATCGCGTGTGGGCGCGGTTGCCGGAGAGAGTGCCGCCGCGGCCGCCTGAACGGGGGCGGGGGCAGGCGCCGGAGCGGGCGGCGGAGGCGGCGCCGGTGGTGCGACAGCCATGGTCGGAGCGGACGGCGGCGTCGCGGCCGGCCCTGCCTGCTGCGTGGCAGGCGCAGGTGCCGGCGGCGGCACCAAGGGCGTATCGGCCGGCGTGCTAGTGGCCGTCGTGGTCGTCGGTGAAGCTGGTGGTGGCGGAGCGGGTGGCGGCGCTGCTGCGGCAGCGGGCGCTGGTGCGGGCGGCTGCGCGGCCACGGGCGGAGGGGTGACCGTGGCGGGAACCGGAGCTGGCGCCGCCGGCGTTTGCGGCTCGACCGTCGCTTGTTGCGGTTGCTGGTTCGGCGCCTGCTCGTTCTTCTTGGCCTTCTTGGCCTTGCCCTGGCCGGTGTTGTCAAACACGCCGGGGATCTGCACGGTGCCGCGGTCCGGATCGATGCGGATGGTGCGCCCGCCATATTCGAAGGTGTACTGCGCCTGCGCGGCGGTGCTCGCCAAAAGGAATGCGGCCGCGGCCAACAGCTTCCTCATTTCCGTCTCCTCAACAGATCGTCCCCGCACCGACGCTTACGCGCCGGCAACCTCGCAAAAAGTGATCTAGATCACTGTCGTTGGTATGAGTCGTCTTCCGGCGGTTCCGGGTTCAATAGGCCTGGGGCCGGTCCAAAGTTTGGCGGGGCAAGCGACAGGAGGACGCGGCCTTAATCGAACCAGGCCGCGTAGATCTTCTTGTAGCTGCCATCTTCCATGGAAATGTGCAGCCATTGGTCGATGAAGGCTTTCAGCGCCATGTCGCGCTGCAGCCAATAGGCCTTCTCGGAGAAGTCGAACGGCTTTTCGGGATGCACCGCGCACAGCACGCCGGCGTGCTGCTTCTGCTGGTAGCGTGTCTCGGAGGCGTCCGTCATCATCAGATCGGCGTTGCCCTTGGCGATCTCGTCGAAGATCGCTGTGTTGTCGGGGAAGACGGTGATCTCGGCATCCTTGATGTTGGCACGCGCAAAGCGCTCGTTGGTGCCGCCGGGATTGACGATGATGCGGGTGCCCTTCTTGTCGATGTCGGCGAGGCTCTGGTACTTGCCGACGTCGGCGCAGCGCGTGATCGGCGTCTTGCCCTCGCGCATGATCGGCGTCGAGAAGAAGCCCTTCTTCTGCCGGTCGAGCGTGACCGACACGCCGCCCATGGCGATGTCGAACTGGTCGGCCTCGAAATCCTTCATCAGCTTCGGCCAAGCCGTCGGCACGAACTCGACCTTGACCCCGAGGGCTTTGCCGAGCGCCTGCGCCATGTCGACGTCGAACCCGCTGAACTGCTGCGTCGTCTTGTCCAGGTACGTGAATGGCTTGTAGTCGCCGGTCATGCCGACGCGCAGCGTGCCGCGCTGGACGATCTCGTCGAGACGCGAGGGCGCCTGCTGCGCTTGGGCCGAAAGGTTTGCCAGCAACACCACGGCCAAGGCCGCCACGATTCGAACGATCATCTCTTTTCTACCCCTGCGCGAGCTGTCATTGTGCAGCCGTTCGGACGTGGATTTAGACCAGATGCCCGTCGCTGGCGAGGCAGAATTGAAGGGAATCCTTGAGGTGACGATATCGATGTACGAGGCCTCGGTCGGCCTGTTCGTGCCCTATTTGCGCAACCTGTCCGCGCTGCTCGACAAGGGCGTCGCTTATGCGGAGGCCCGCAAGTTCAACCCGACGGTTCTGCTCGGCATGCGCCTTGCGCCGAACATGTACGACCTGGCGCAGCAGGTCGGTGAGGCCTGCCGCCACGCTACCGTTGCGCCGGCCCTGCTGGCGCAGCGCGAGCCGGTGGCGCTGCCGGCGCTGGAGCACGATATGGCCGGGCTTCAAGCGCGTATCGCAACGTCGATCGAGTTCATCGAAAGCTTGCCGCGTGCGGAGATCGATGCCGCCGCGGAGCAGAACGTCTTCTTCAGGCTGAAGAACGGCACCGAGCTGCCCTTCACAGGGCGGACGCTGCTGCTGACGTTCAGCGTGCCGCAGTTTTTCTTTCACGTCACCACGGCCTACGACCTGCTGCGGCACGCCGGCGTCGAGCTCGTGAAGAAGGATTATCTCGGGCGGAAGTAGGGCTCGGTATTTGCCTCTCCCTGCGGGAGAGGTGTAGAGAGACCTGGTCTGCTAGCTGCCTTACGCTTCGCCCTTGCGCTCGTAATCGGCGAGCGAGCTGCGGCCGGCGATCTCGCTGCGGAGCAGCTCGAAGCGTTTATTGGCCTCTTCCTCCTGCGCATCGACGAAACGCACGGCGGCCTCGCTCGTCATCGGGCCGCTGACCACGGGGGCGGACTGCTCGCCGATGGTCTCGTGGACGTAATACTGGCCGTCATCGCCGCGATGGACCGTCCATTTGAGACGGATCGCCACCATGGGGCCGGGACCGACCTTGCTGTAGCCATCGGCATCGGTGTGCTCCGGCACCAGCGGCTGCTCCTCGACGACAGGATGCTCGTCGGTAACGACCTGCTCCTGGGCCACCGCCTGCTCATCGGCAACCGCCGTCTCGGTCGCGCTATCGCGGACGACGAGGACGGGCTCGGGGTGCTCCAAAATGCTGGCGATGGTCGCCAGCGCGTGGTCGGTCGGGTCGATCTCTGCCAAGGGTCATCCTCCAGCTCGACGCGGCCGGCCAGTCTGTCCCGCTGCCGCCGCGGCCGGTCCTATTACGCGCGTTCGATTGAGGCTGAGTTGGGGCTCGATCTGCACCAAAATGGGACACTTTCTGGGACGCGGACTCATGCTTTCCAGGACGCGAACTCATTAAGGCGCAGCCATAGCCTGATTGACGCCAGTTGAACGAAAGCAGGGTAGTTGGCGGCAAGCCTGTCGTAGCGTGTCACCACGCGACGACACCAGCCCGCCGCCAGCGGATGAAGCGGTTGTAGCACGTGGCGGACCAAATGCCTCGGGCAGATCACGCCAGGTGCCCCGGATCGCAAGACCCAGAAAATGCCATTAAGGACACGGCGTCGTTTACTCGAGGAACGGCTCGCGCGCGCGACCAAGACTGTTCAGTCTTCCGAGCGCAAACCCGCCTCAATGCGTTGGATCAGCCGCTCCCGCAAGGACGGCACCACGTTGCCGAGGACGACGAAGGTGCGGACGATGGGCAAATACGGCTCCATTGCCGCCGTCAGCTCCGCGAGAGACGTGCCGGCCAGCCGCGCATATTCGGATTGCGCCGCCGCATTGGTCGCGCGCGGTCGCTCGGGATTGTCAGCGATTTCCGGGGCGAGCTCGGACAGGATGACATGCAAGAACCCGAGGTCGACGGCGGCGGGCGCGCGCATCACGAAAGTCCAGTCGACGAGCTTTGGGCCTTCCGCCGTCATGATCACGTTGCCGGGGCTCAGGTCGCAATGGCAGAGCCTGTCATCGGGCGACAAGCGCTCGATCAGCGCGAGGACATCGGTGGCGACGTGCTTCGGAAGCTTGCCGTCGTCGTGCCGCAACTCCGCCTCCATATACTCGCGCAGGGAGAGGACCTCCGGCGGCGGGGGCGTCTTGTGAACGGACATGGCAAGCGCGGCGACAATCGCTCCCGCCCGTTCGAACGTCACCGCGCCGGTCCGCGAGAGCTGCCACAGGGTCGGTCCGTCGAGCCGCTGCAGCACGATGCCGAAGCGCCCGTCCAAGATCACCTCGCCGAACACCGCCGGCACCGGGAGGCCGGCCGCATGGACAGCGCGGATCATTCGGGCTTCATGCCGACCGAGCTGATGAGAGACGCCGGCCTTGAACAGCTTCACCACCTGACCGGGCGCCCAGGCGTAAGCTTCGGAGAAGGCGCCTTCACCGATCTTTTTCCCTAGTGATCCCTGCATGCCCGTTCTCCACCGTACAGAGGAAACACCGGCGAGCAAAAAGGACCCCACCCGTCGCGGGGGCCGCCGGACATTGTCGCCTTTCAACCTGCAGAGACCGTCGGCCACTCCGCTAAATGGTCCCAAGCCCGGTTGTGACCCGGAGCGGGCATCAGGACGGGCCGATGGTCCTCCAGGAAAATCGGAGTTTGTCATGCAGGTGCGGCGGTGCGCACAACAGTGTCCGCTTCACTCACCGACCTTCCTGATTTGATGAGGCTGAACGAGCCGATATCAGTCGTCCCTGCGAAAGAGAAGCCGGCCAAGACGGCCAGTCTGCGATACTCGGCTTCCGTGCGCTCGCAGCCGCCGGGTCCGCGCAACATGTTAAGGTCACTCATGACGCGATGCGACCGCCCGCGCCATGCGTCCGCCTGTCGCTCAGCCCAGCACGTCCTGATTGATCACGTTCTGCCGGATGGGATCGCCGTCCAGCACGCTCAGGATGTTGCGCGCGGTCTGCTCGCTCATGCGCTGGACAGCCTCGACCGTGACGCCGGCCACATGCGGTGCCATGATGACGTTGGACAGCGCGAACAGCGCGTTGCTGACCGGCGGCGGCTCCACCTCGAACACGTCGATACCGGCGCCGGCGAGCTTTCCCGACACCAGGGCGTCGTAGAGCGCCGCTTCCTTCACGATGCCGCCGCGCGCGGTATTGATGAGGTAGGATTTCGGCTTCATCCGGCCGATCCGCGCCGCATCGAACAGGCCGACGGTCTCCGGCGTCTTCGGGCAGTGGATGGTGACGAAATCGGCGTGAGCTAGCGCGGCGTCGAGGTCAGTGATGGGCTCGCAGCCGGCGGCCTTGATTTCGGCGGCGGGCTTATAGGGATCGTAGACCTGCACCTTCATCTCGAAAGCCAGGCAGCGCCTGGCGGTACGACTGCCGATGCGGCCGAACCCGATGACCAGCACGGTCTTGCCGTAGAGGTCGAACGGCAGCATGCCGAGCCGGTCGGCCCATGTGCCATCCTTGACGCAGGCATGCAGCTCCTGCGCGCGCTTGGCCAGCGTCAGCATCATGAACAGCGCCGCTTCCGCGACCGAGGGCGAGTTGGCGCTGCCGGCGACCATCAGCGGCACCTTGCGGCGGGAGAGCGCGGGCACGTCGACGGCGTCGTAGCCGACGCCGATGCGGGTCACCACCTTCATGTCGCGGGCCGCCTCGAGCTCGGTCTCGCCGAAGGCGGTGGCACCTAACGCCACCCCATGGACCGGCGCATGGCTCTTCAGCAGCGCCTCAAAGTCCTTCGCGGAGATCAGGTTGGAAAACTCGACGAGCTCGATATCGTCCCGCTGGGTGAGGAGGGCGCGCGCCCCTTGCGACAAAGTTTGAGTAACGAAAATCTTCTTCTTGTTGGTCGCCATCGCTCCCCTGCCTGCTCGCGTTTCTTCACGGCGTCACAACACGACGCCGGTTTCCTCATTTAGCAGGTGCATGTTGTTGAGGTCCATCGCCAGGCGCATGGGTGCCCCGTCCTTGGCGCCGGCATTGGGATTGACGCGGCCGCACACCGGCGTGCCGTCGAGCCCGAAATAGACCAGCGTCTCCATCCCCATCGGCTCGGTCACGTCGAGCACGGTCTCAAAGGTCTCGACCCCGGGCTCGAGATGCGCGTGCGACTCGGTCAGATGCTCGGGCCGGAGGCCGAGCAGCAGCTTGTCGGTGCGCGGCAACGCGTTGTATCGCGCGGCACGGGCCGGCGGCAGCGGGAAAGCGATACGGTCGGTGAGGCGGATCTGGAGCGTGCCGCCGACATCCTCGAGGCGGCACGGGATGAAATTCATCGCCGGCGAGCCGATGAAGCCTGCGACGAAGCGCGTCGCCGGGTTGTGGTAGAGCTCGTTCGGCGTGCCGATCTGCTCGATGCGCCCCTTGTTCATCACCACCACGCGGTCGGCCAGCGTCATCGCCTCGACCTGGTCGTGGGTGACGTAGACGGTGGTGGTGCGCACCTTCTGGTGCACCTTCTTGATCTCGATCCGCATCTGCACGCGCAGCTTGGCGTCGAGATTGGACAGCGGCTCGTCGAAGAGAAAGACTTTTGGATTGCGCACGATGGCGCGGCCCATCGCGACGCGCTGGCGCTGGCCGCCGGAGAGCTGCTTCGGCTTGCGGTCGATCAGGTCGGTGATGTCGAGGAGTCGGGCTGCCTCCGTCACGCGGGCCTTGATCTCGGCCTTGGGGTAGTGCTTCAGGCGCAGACCGAACGACATGTTCTCCGCGACCGTCATGTGCGGGTAGAGCGCGTAATTCTGGAACACCATGGCGATGTCGCGGTCCTTCGGCGGCACGTCGTTGACCACGTCGCCGCCGATCATGATGTCGCCGTCGCTGATGTCCTCGAGCCCTGCGATCATCCGCAGCGTCGTCGACTTACCGCAGCCGGAGGGGCCGACCAGCACGATGAACTCATGGTCGGCGATGTCGAGGTCGATGCCTCGCACGGCTTCGACATCGTCGTAACGCTTAACTACTTTCCGCAGAGCAACGTCAGCCATGAGTCATCAACCCTTTGTCGCGCCGGCGGTCAAGCCGGCAATGTAGTAGTCCATCAGGAACGCGTAGATGATCAGCGGCGGCGCGGCGCCGAGCAGCGCGCCGGTCATGATCTGACCCCAGTTGAACACATCGCCCTTGATCAGCGTGGTGGTGATACCGACCGGCAGCACCAGCTGGTCGACCGAGGTCGTGAACACCAGGGGATAGAGGAACTGGGCCCAGGACACCGTGAAGGCGAAGATGGTCGCTGCGATCAGCCCGGGCAGCGCGACCGGGATGAAGATGCGTGTCAGCGTCTGCAGCCAGGAGGCGCCGTCGATGAGGGCGGCCTCGTCGAGCTCCTTCGGGATCGAGGCGAAATAGCCGATCATGATCCAGGTGCAGAACGGCACCGTCAGCGTCGGATAGATGAACAGCAGCACATACCATCGGTTCAGCAGCGTGATGCCGGTATAATCCTGGACCACGCCGAGCATCTTGAACAGCGGGATGAACAGGAGACTGTCCGGGATCAGGTAGGTCAGGAAGACGCCGGTGGCCAGCGTCGCCGAGCCCCAGAATTTCATCCGGGCCAGGGCAAAGGCCGCGGGAATGCTGATCACCATCGTGATGATGACGACCACGATCGACACGATCGACGAATTCCAGAAGAAGCGCAGAAACTGGTTCGAGCTCAACAGCTCGACATAGTTCGACAGCGTCGGGTGGAATACCCACCAGGGGTTGGTCGCCGCCGAGATCTCCGCGCTGCTCTTGAGCGAGGTGATCAGCATGTAGACCGGTGGTGTCAGGAAGAAGATCGCAAACAGCACCAGGAAGAAATAGGACCAGCGCAGCGCCCAGGCACGGTCGCGGCTCATGCTGCCATACTTGACCTTGCGGGAGGGGCCGGCCTTGTCGATTGCAACCGTGCTCATCAGGCTTCGTTTCCGCGTTTGGTGACATCGCGCAGGATGAAGATCGCTGCGACGGCGAGGATCGGCACCATGAACAGCGAGACGCAGGCGCCGAGCGGAATGTCGCTGCTCTGGATCCCGACCTGGAACGCCCAGGTGGCGAACAGGTGGGTCGTATCCAGCGGGCCGCCTGAGGTCAGGATGCGCACGATGTCGAAATTGGCAAATGTGACGATCAGCGAGAACAGCGTCGTGATGGCGATGATGTTGCGCATCATCGGCAGCGTGACGTACCAGATCCGCTGCCACCAATTGGCGCCGTCGATGGCCGCGGCCTCGTAGAGCTGATCGGGCACGGATTTGAGTGCGGCCAGATACATGATCATGAAGAACGGCGCTCCGTACCAGACGTTGACGAGGATGACGGAGAAGCGCGCCCAGAAGGTTTCGCCGAGCCAGGGAATCGGACCGACGCCGAAGAAGGACAAGGTGTAGTTGAAGGCGCTGTAGGAGGGGTCGAACAGCCACAGCCAGGCCAGCGTGCTCATCGCCGGCGGAATCACCCAGGGCACGAGCAGCATGCCGCGCCATTTGCGCTGGCCCTTGGCCGGGATGTTATGGACGAAATGCGCGACGACGAAGCCGATCATCGCCTTGAAAATGACAGCGGTGATCGCGAAGATGCAGGACTGCTGCACCACCATCCAGAACGTCTCGCGCTTGAACAGGAAGGTGAAGTTGCCGAGGCCGACGAACTTCGTCATCGCCTTGTTCAGCGTCGCGAGGTGAACCGAGTAGAAGGCGGGGTAGAGCACCAGCAGCGCGATCAGGAGGATCAGCGGCAGCGTCAGGAAGAACGCAACCGTCGATTTTCGCCCGAGCGCATTGCGCAGGCTCTTTCCCTTGCGCGCGCCCGTGGCACGTGCGACGCGACCTCGCTCAACGACGACATCGGCCATGTCAGAATCCTTAAGGTCAGTCTTCTTGCAAGCAGTCCAAGCTTGGAGCCGGCCATAACGGTCGGCTTCAAGGTCTTGCGGATCCGATGACGGAGCCCTGGCGGCTCACGCGCGTGGCGCGAGCCGCCCTGGCACATGCCCGGCTTAGCTCCGCATGAAGCCTTCGCACTCGCCCTCGGCCCAGGCGAGCGCCTGATCCAACCTCTCGCCGCGCGCATAGCGCAGCGCCATCTTCGTCAGCGTCGCCTGGAAGTAGATCTGTTGCGCGATCTTGGGCGGCGCGGGCGACGCTGCGATCGACAGCGTCTGATGCTTGTAGGGATCCGGATAGTGGAAGAGCGTTCCCTTCGGCGGGCCTTCCTCCGCCCAGGTCTTGAACTTGGTCATGTTCGCGTAGGCCGGCAGGTCGTAGCCGCCGCTCACCGCAACGAACTTCTCGATCGACGATGGCGCGGACAGGTGAACGAGCAGGCTCTTGGCCGCCTCCTTGTTCTTGCCGAAGCTCCAGACGCCCCAGAAGTAGGGCAGGTACGGTGCGAACCGGCCCTTGGGACCGGACGGGAAGCCGTGCGTCCAGCACTGCTCGGCGACCTGCGGCGCATCGCGCTTGGCGACGGCCCAGGCGCTCGGCGGGTTGAGGATCATCGCGCCGCGGCCGGAGATCAGCCATTTGTTGTTCGAAGCGTCGTCCCATGACGGCGCATCCGGCGGCAGGAACGCGATCAGCTTCTTGTAGAATTCCATGGCCTGGCGGACCTGATCGGTCTTCACCGTGATATCGCCCTTGGCATTGACGAGCTCGGCGCCGAACGACTGGAAGATCGCGCCGGCGGTATCCACGCTGTCGGTGGTCTCGCCGAGACCGATGCCGAAGGCAAAGCCGGCCTTCTGGCAAGCCTCGGCCGCCTTCAGGAAGGTCTCCATGGTCCAGTTCTCCGCCTTGGGCGGAGCGCCGACCGGATACATCTCCTGCACGTCGATGCCGGCGTGCTTCTTCATCAGATCGATGCGGGAGCAGGGGCCTTTGATCTGGCTGCCGGGTGTCGCGGGCACCGCGAGCCATTTGCCGCCGGATTGTCCGAGATATTTGACGGTGCCGTTCACCTCGCCATTCTGCTTGAGGAGCGGCTCCATGACGTCATTGAGCGGCTCGAGATTCTCGGCGTAGGCCTGCGGCCACCAGCTCGGCATCTGGAGAATGTCATGGCCAGATTTCGCCTGGGCTTCGGCGGCGGCGGTCAGCTCGATCTTTTTGTTGTTGCTGGTGATGTAGTCGATGGAGACTTCGACCTTCTCCTTCGCCGCCCATTCATTGACGAGATCGGTCGAGGCCTGGTTGGCGCCCGGCACCCAATGGTCCCAGAAGCCGATCGAGAGTTTGCCGGCAGCGTAGGCGCCCCGGACATAGGGCGCCGTGATCAGCGCCGCGGAGGACATTGCTGTGGCAGCCACAAATTGACGTCGCGTCAGTGTCTTTCGTGACATCTCGTTTCCTCGCTTGGGTGTTGTTGTTGGAGCTTCCTCTGAGAGACTTCTTTATTGAGTTCTTGTTGCTCGATTTTCTTGTTTGCGCCGTCGGCCCGCGTGGTCAATTCACGGATGCCGCGGCAAATTGGTAGCGCGATCAGATCATGATTGATCGCGTCTGTCGAGAAAGCCGAATGGCTCCGCGTCTAGAACTAACGTTGTGTCCGGAAAACGTCGGACGCGTGTCGAGGCGACGGATCGCAGGGGCAGGGCGCTCGTTGTTTTTGCGACGCACACTTCGCGTCGATCCGTCTGGAAGGATCGGTGCGCATTTACGCCGCAGTTTCGAATAAGCCTGCATAACCGCTTCGCGCCAAAGACTTTTCGGGCGTGGACAGCGGATCGGATGCGTCTGGACCTCGAACCGGCGGAAACGATAGAGTTGCAGCTGGCCCGTGACTCCCCCCGATAGGCCAGTCAGAAAAGACTCAGAACAGAGATGGAGACGAGAATGACCGACACGGCGCCGTCAGCGCGGCTTTACCTGCGGCGATGCCTCGCGCTGGGCGCCGTGCTTGCGCTGCTGCTCGGTGCCGCCGCGGTGGCGAATGCTCAAGGTTTGGTCAAAGGCGTTCAGGAAGGCGCCGCGGCCGGGAACAAGGCGGCAGGTCCGGTCGGTGGCGTGCTCGGCGGCGCAATCGGCGGCGTGGTTGGCGTCTTCACCGGCGTGCTCGGCGTCGGCAACAGCAACGGCAACAATCAGCCGCCGCCCGCCAAGGAGTCCAGCAAGGACGCCAAGCAGCAGGGGGCGGCCAAGGACAAGGATGCCAAGAGCGCCAAGGCGGGCAAGGATGCCAAGGCGAGCAAGGAGGCGAAGAACGCGCCGCAGGACAACAAGGGCAATAAAGACAACAAGGATGTCACGGTCCTCACCCAAACCGGCGCGCCGCAGCTGACGGCCGAGCAGATCGTCGCCAACAGCGATTCCTATATCGAGCGGATCAAGACCGAGCTGAATCTGACGGCGGATCAGGAGAAGCACTGGTACGGCTTCGCGAGCGCGATGCACTACCTCGGGCATAATGGTGCAGAGCGGCTCAACCTGCGGGTTGCGCGCGCCAAGCGGGATCCACCCGACGACATCATCGAGCAGATGCGCAACGAAGCCCAGTTCCTGATTGATCGGGCCGCCGACCAACGCAACGTCGCCGACGCCGCCGAGCCGCTTTATTCGAGCCTCGACGACAAGCAGAAGCAGGTCTTCATTCAGGAGATGGTGCGCCTCAGCCACGAGCGCGGATTGGATTGATCAAGTTGAATCGGCTCGGACGCATCTGAATTGACGCGCCCGCCACGAATTCGTGAATCCTCTCCGCAATTCGGTTATGGTTAGCTTCGCAAGGCTGACCGCGGGGTTGATATGGCGGACGGACTCTCCGTTTTCCTGGTCGAAGACGAGGCGTTGATCCGGATGATGATCGCCGACATGGTGGAGGAACTCGGCCACCACGTCGTCGCGGAAGCAGACAATGTGCGCGACGCCAGCGCCTTTGCCATGACCGCGCAATACGATCTGGCCATCCTCGACATCAATTTGATGGGCGTCTACGTCGATCCGGTCGCCGACTTGATCGAGCGTCGCGGAAAACCGTTTCTGTTCGCCACAGGCTACGGCCCGGAACTGCTGCCGTCCTTGCTCCGGCGCAGGCCGATCCTGCGCAAGCCGATCGCGATCGATCAGCTCAAGGCGATGATCGATTCGATGTTTCCGGGAGCCCCGGACAAAGCTCAGCACTGAGCACCAACGAAAATGGCCGCCCCTCTGGGCGGCCATTTGACGACGGAATTCGTCGCGCTCTCACATCAGGCCGGCGCCGAGGTCGATGCCGCGCGCCATCAGACCGAACGAGGCGACCACGCCCGTGCAGCAGAACAGCAAGATGGTCTTGAAGGACGAATCGGCGAAACGCGTCTCGACGGCGGCCGGCATCGCGGTAAGTGAAATCATGCTCATGTTCATTCCCCCCTTGTTGATCCTGAATTGCATCAGGTGAGGGAACCTTTAGAGCAAAAAGTTTGACATGAGATTGCGAGGCGTCGTTAACGGAATCGGAAACGAATCCCGCGTTCTCAGCGGGCGCGACCGGATTGCAAGCCTCAGTTGCGACCGTTCCTCAGCACCATGGCGATGGTGTGAGCCGTCATGGCCGCGCGATCCGAAGCGCGCTGCGCAGCCAGCCGGTCACGGGCCTTTTCCTCGATCAGGAGTTCGATCAGGGCCAACCGCTTGTCTTCGCTGTCGGCCTCGCGCAGCAGGCGGTGATAGCGGTGATAGTCGAAACCGAAATCCTGTTTACGCATGTCACGCCCCCGCAACTACGCCACACACGATGAGATTGTTTCTCATCTGAGATGTGTACGCAAGCGCGTTCCTGCCTGGAACCGGGCGCCCGCAGAAATCTGCTGTGAATTACCGTCGCCCGTGAGCGGCAAAGAGCGAACGGCCCGTCAATCCGAAGTGTGGTCGGCAAACATCTTCAGGCCGACGAAGCTCGCATCAGGCTTGATCACGAGCCTGGTCGGGATGTTGCGCAGATAATCCTGGAAGCGTCCCTTCGCTTCAAAGCGCGCCCGGAACGCGGAGGCCGCAAGGAATTCGTGAAAGCGCGGCACGATTCCGCCGGCGATATAGACGCCACCGCGGGCTCCGAAGGTCACCGCGAGATTGCCGGCGACCGAGCCAAGGATGGCGCAAAACATCTCCAGCGTCGCGCGGCTGACGGGACAACTGCCCTCCAGCGCGGATTTGGTGATGGCCGCGGCATCGCGATGCGGCACCTGGACGCCATCGATCTCAGCCAACGCTTCGTAGAGATTCTGCAGCCCGGAACCCGAGAGTGCGCCACGCTCGATGGAGACATGGCCGAGGCGTCGGCGCAAGCACGCAATCACACGTTCCTCGCGCTCGTTCTCAGCCGGCAGGGTCGCGTGCCCGGCCTCAGTGACGACGGCCAGTCGCGCGCCATGGCGTTCAATCATACAGGAGACACCAAAACCGGTTCCTGGCCCGACCACCAGCAACGGCTCTCCGGGCAAGCCACCGCCTCCGCCCAGCGGGAGGAGGTCGGCAGGTTGCAAGGCGGGCAGGGACCAAGCCACCACCTCGAAGTCGTTCAGCACATGGACGCTGTCGAAGCCGAGCGCGGGCTGCAGCTCGTTGCCGTCGATGACCCAGGGGCTGTTGGTCATGACGCAGCGGTTGTTGGTGACGGGACCCGCCACCGCCAGCACTGCTCTTTTGGGCTGATCGCCGCCCGACCGGCGCGCCAGGACGTCCGCGATGGCTTCGCGGACGGTCGGAAAGTCGGCGACCTTCACATAATCGATATCGATCGGTCCGGTCTGATCGCTCAGGCTCAGTGCGAAGCGCGCATTGGTGCCGCCGATATCGGCGAGAAGAATCTTTCCTGTCCTGCCGATGCCCATGGCCCTGCGGCTTCCGCGGCCCTGCCGGCCCTCGGGAACCTTCGCCTCCGTTCCTGATCCGATCCGCAAACGCGGACGGTCTGAGGATCCTCGCTTGGTTGTTCCTAGTCAACACGGATAAGGTCAAACCGTTGCATCCTGGACGACCTTGTCCATCAGCGTCCATCAGCGCGGTATCGCCGCACGCGGTCTGTGGTTGCGAAGCCGCGCCGGAAGATCGACATTGGGAGGGGGGCGTCCGGTGCTCGACACCGGGCGGCTCGAACGGGACCTTGCGATGAAGATTTCCGACCGCGACGTGCTGCTGGTGATCGACGTACAGAACGATTTCTGTACCGGTGGAGCTCTTGCCGTTCCCAGCGGCGAAAAGGTCGTCCCCGCCATCAATCGGATCGCCCAAAAATTCACCAATGTAGTACTGACCCAGGACTGGCATCCGCGCGACCACGTCTCGTTCGCGTCGAACCATGTTGGTAAGCAGCCGTTCCAGGCGATCGAGCTCGACTACGGCCGGCAGGTGTTATGGCCAGCGCATTGCGTGCAAGGCACGGCGGGGGCTGAATTTCATCGCGATCTCGACGTGACCCGGGCGAGCCTCGTGGTGCGCAAGGGCTTTCGCCGTGGCATCGATTCCTATTCGGCGCTGTTCGAGAACGACCATCGGACGCCGACCGGACTGCTCGGTTATTTGCGCGAACGCGAGCTGAAGACCGTCTTCGTCGCCGGTCTGGCGCTGGACTTCTGCGTCCGCTTCTCGGCGGAGGATGCGCGCAAGGCGGGGTTGGAGGTGGCCGTCATCGAGGATGCCTGCCGAGGCATCGATCTCGACGGCTCGGTGGCCGCGACTCATCAAAGCTTTCGGGACCTCGGGATCGCCGTCGTCAGCCTCGAGGCTTTCCTGTGAGGACATCGAGGTAGCCATGGTGGAAAAGACCGCCAAACAGATACGCGGATCAGGGCATGCTGCTGATGATCTGCGGCTGTGGCCGTTTGCGGCAGCGCAGCTTGCCATGGACGCCTGCTTCTGGTGGCTGGATCGTGGAGCCGCGGAGCCGCGTGACAGCAGCCTGGCATGGACGACACCCAACAGCGTTGCATTGGAGCTCGCAACAATGCAGCTGCGCGATTGCTCGCAGATTCGGTCCGGCCAGCCGGCGCTGGTCTGCGCGCCCTATGCGCTGCATCGGGCCCTGATCGCCGATTTCGCCCCGGGCCACAGCGTGGTGCAGTCATTGCAGAATGGCGGTATCGACCGGGTCTATCTCACCGACTGGCGGTCGGCGACATCAGACATGCGCTATCTCTCGATCGACAGCTATCTCGGCGATCTCAACGTCGCCATCGACGAGATCGGCGCGCCGGTCGATCTCGTCGGGCTCTGCCAAGGCGGATGGCTGTCGCTGCTCTACGCGGCGCGCTTTCCGGCCAAGGTGCGGCGGCTGGTCCTGGTCGGCGCTCCCGTGGACCTGTCGATCGATTCCTCGCTCTCCCGGCTCGCGCGCAACGCGCCCGGGATGGTCTACGACCAGCTCGTCGCGCGCGGCGGCGGCAATGTCAGCGGCGAGGAGATGCTGCGCTTCTGGTCCAAAGCGCCTGATGACGACGACATCGTAGCGGCCTTGCAGCGGGATCTCTCGGATGAGCAGGGAACGGCGCTGCTCGCGCGCTTCGACCGCTGGAATGCCGAGACGCTCAATCTGCCGGGCACCTATTATCTCGAGATCGTCAATGGGATTTTCCGGGAGAACATGATTGCCCGCGACGATTTCGTCGCTCTCGGCCGCCCGGTTCGTCTGAAGGACGTCAAGTCGCCGATCTTCCTGCTCGCCGGGCTCGACGACGAAGTGGTGCCGGCGACGCAAGCGCTTGCCACCGCCCGGCTTGTCGGCACGCCACCGGCCTTCATTGCGGCGGCTTCCGAGCCGAGCAACCATCTCGGCCTGTTCATGGGCGCGCGCACCCACGCGCATGCCTGGCCCCGGATCGCCGAATGGCTGCGCGAGGATCTGTCTGGTGTGCTGGCCCGCAGCGCCTGAGCTCGCCAGCGCTGGACAGGCCGCCTTGCAAATCCGGTATGCATGACGGCGGATGGCTCGCACGGGACCCTGTCGATGCGATACATATGGTCCGGAGCTGACGGCTTCGGCAGCGAAGAGATTCAAGGGTACTGCGCTCGATGACTTTCCATTCGATCTACGCTCACGGATTTGCGCGCGTGGCGGCCTGTGTCACCACGTCCCATGTCGCCGATCCCACGGCCAACGCCAAGGCTGTCCTGGCCGCCGCCGATGCCTGCCACGAGCAGTCGGTGGCAGTTGCCGTTTTTCCTGAGCTCTGCCTGTCCGGCTATGCGATCGAAGATCTTGTGAAGCAGGATTCGCTGCTCGATGCGGTCGAGCGCGGGCTCGCCGCGATTGTTGAGGCCTCCGCCGGGCTGATGACGGTGCTGATCGTCGGGGCGCCGCTGCGCTTTGGTCATCGCATCTACAATTGCGCCGTCGTTATTCACCGCGGCAACATCCTCGGTGTGGTGCCCAAGAGCTACCTGCCGACCTATCGCGAGTTCTACGAGGGACGGCATTTCGCCTCCGGCGCCGGCATCGCCGGAGAGACGATCGCCTTCGCCGGCCTGCACGCGCCGTTCGGCGTGGATCTCCTGTTCGCCGCTGAGGACGTTCCGGGCCTCACCATCGGCGTCGAGATCTGCGAGGACATGTGGATCCCGGTGACGCCGGCCTCCGAGCTCGCACTCGCGGGCGCCAGCGTGCTGATCAATCTTTCGGGCAGTCCGATCACGATCGGCCGGGCCCGTTCGCGCGCGCTGCTGTGCCAATCGACGTCGGCGCGCTGCCTCGCGGCCTACGTCTATTCCGCCGCCGGGGCAGGGGAATCCACCACCGATCTCGCCTGGGACGGCCAGACCTCGATCTACGAGAATGGCGTGCTGCTGGCCGAGGGCGAGCGATTCCGGCAGGGCGGCCAGATCACATATGCCGATGTCGATCTCGACCTGCTCAGGCAGGAACGCGCGCTGATGGGAACGTTCGACGACAACCGTCGGCAGCGCGAGGCGTTTTTCCGCAAGGTGACATTTGCCCTGAAGCCGCCGGCGGCCGATATCGGCTTCCTGCGCAAGGTCGAGCGATTCCCTTTCGTGCCGAGCGACGAGCGCCTGCTCGAGCAGGATTGCTACGAGGCCTACAACATCCAGGTCGCCGGACTCGTGCAGCGCATGCGCGCGACCGGTACCAAGCGCGTCGTGATCGGCGTATCCGGTGGCCTCGATTCCACCCACGCGTTGATCGTCGCCGCCAAGGCGATCGACCTGCTCGGCCTGCCGCGTGAGAACATCCTTGCCTACACCATGCCCGGCTTTGCCACCGGCAGCGAGAGCAAGACCAACGCTCTGGCGCTGATGCAGGCGCTGCACACGAGCTGGCAGGAGCTCGACATCCGGACCACCGCGACCCAGATGCTGAAGGACATCGGCCACCCCTTCGGCAAGGGCGAGAAGGTCTATGATGTCACCTTCGAGAACGTGCAGGCGGGCCTTCGCACGGACTATTTGTTCCGGCTTGCCAACCATCACGGCGGCATCGTCATCGGAACCGGCGATCTCTCCGAGCTCGCGCTCGGCTGGTGCACCTATGGCGTCGGCGACCAGATGGCGCACTACAACGTCAATGCCGGCGTGCCGAAGACGCTGATCCAGCATCTGATCCGTTGGGTGATCTCCTCGAAGCAGTTCAGCGACGACGTCAACCGGACGCTTGGCTCGATTCTGGCCGCTGAAATCTCGCCCGAGCTCGTGCCGGTGCAGCCCGGCGAGAAACCGCAGAGCACGGAAGCGTCCGTTGGGCCTTACGAGCTGCAGGATTTCAACCTGTTCTATACGCTGCGCTTCGGCATGCGGCCGTCCAAGATCGCCTTCATGGCGCTGCAGGCGTGGAAGGACGCCGCCAAGGGCGAATGGCCGCCGGCTTTTCCGAGCGACCGGCGCAGGGCCTATGATCTGCCGGAGATCCGCCGCTGGCTGGAAGTGTTCCTGCGCCGCTTCTTCGCCTTCAGCCAGTTCAAGCGCTCGGCCATGCCGAACGGGCCGAAGGTCTCGGCCGGCGGCTCACTGTCGCCGCGCGGCGACTGGCGCGCGCCGTCGGATTCGAGTGCGGCCGCTTGGCTCGAGGATCTGGAGCGGAACGTGCCGAACTGATCGGGCGGCGTTGGGGGAGGGACGATCTGACATCCGCCGGGGAAGCGAGATCAGCGTGACGTTCATGGCGCGGCTGACGCTGAAGGATGCGATGTGAGCTGACGCTCATCTCGAGCTGCTTCATGGCAGGGCTGAGGCATATGCTGGGACGCCCCGTGCTGATGGAAAGCGCGAGGTCCGGAGTGCCTAGGAGTCCGGACCTCGTCACCTTGCCCCAGCCTTCAATCCCCGCCCCATGTGGTCCCCCAACCCCATGTTGCGCGATCGGAGGTGATGCCAGTGGAAGTGGCCGCCGATCGATGTCGCGCGATGTACGCGAAGGCCGGTTAGGATTCCATCCCGGATCACTACGGACATGAATACCGCTTGCCATCTGTTCATTCTGCGTCGGTCGCCATCGCAGATCTGCAGCGCGCGACCGACGGGATGTCCACATCCCATCGGGACCTCGCAACCTGCATTTCACGGGCCTGTCATTGAAGTGGTCTAGCGCTGCTGCCGTCATCACGGCCAGGGAGCATGCCATGTCGAAGCCGGTGTTGGGCGCCGCATTATCCATCAAATCGATCCCCGCGCATCGCGATTGGCTTCTCGAACGGCAGCGCGATCTGGAAATCCAGGACTTCTTCCGTGCCGATCTGCTCGAGAGCGACTGGCGCGCGACCGCCGGCGAGATCAAGCAGATGCTCGCCGGTTACACCGGCCGGCTCGGCATCCATGGCCCGTTCTGGGGCTTCAAGATCGACAGCCATGATCCCATGATCCGTCAGGCGGTGACCAAGCGCCTGCTCCAGGGGCTGGACGCCGCCGAGTTCCTCGGCGCAACGCAGATGGTGATCCATTCGCCGTTCACGACCTGGGACCACAACAATCTCGATCTCTATCCCGACAATCGCGGCAATCTCGTCGAACGCGTCAAGGCGACGCTCGCCGAGGTGATCGCGCGCGCCGAAACCATCGGCTGCGAAATCGTCATCGAGAACATCGAGGACAAGGATCCGCGCGACCGCGTGCGCCTTGCCAAGGCGCTCGAAAGCAGCAAGGTCCGCGTCTCGCTCGACACCGGCCACGCCAATTACGCGCATGTCTCCACCGGAGCGCCGCCGGTCGACTATTACGTCGAGACCGCCGGCGACATGCTGGCGCATGTGCACCTCCAGGACACCGACGGCTTTGCCGACCGGCACTGGGCGCCGGGCGAAGGCAATATCCCCTGGATCGCCGTGTTCCGCGCCCTTGGCCGGCTGACGTCCAACCCGCGGCTCATCCTCGAGCTCCGTAATCACGACGACATCCGGAAGGGCGCCGCGCATCTCGCCGCGCTCGGTCTCGCTGAATAGTCAGATCAGAAAGGGCAGGGGTCATCATCATGAGCAAGCTCACCCGTCGCACCATCCTGACGTCCGGTGGTGCCGCCGCCGGCACATTGCTGCTGCCTCGCTTTGCGATCGCGCAAGGCGACAACCGTCCGTCGGTGACGATCGCCGTGCAGAAGGTTACCAATGCGAACGTGCTCGACGTGCTGCGCGAGCAATCCAATGTCGGCGAGCGCGTGTTCTTCTCCTCGATCTGGGAAGGCCTGATCTCCAAGAATTGGCGCGGCAATCTGGAAGCCGTGCCCGGCCTTGCGACCGAATGGCACCGCATCGACGATCAGACCGTCGAGGTGAAACTGCGACAGGGCGTTAAATTTCACAACGGCGACGAGCTGACGGCGGAAGACGTCGTCTTCACCTTCAGCCGCGAGCGCATGTTCGGCGAGACCGAGGCCAAGAGCCGCTCCACCATCCAGGCCTTTGAGAAGATCCCGACGCCGCGCCCGGGCAAGGAGCTGCCGCCGGATGTGCCGGCCGTCGCCCGCCGGATCTGGCCCGACCTCGTGCGCGTCGATGCCGTCGACAAGTACACCGTGCGCTTCTACAACGCGACGCCCGATGTCACGATCGAGGGCCGGCTGTCGCGCTACGGCTCCGACATCATGAACCGCCGCGCCTGGGAAGAGTCCGCCAGCTATCTCGACTGGGCGCGCAAGCCGATCACGACGGGTCCGTACAGGCGTCGAGCTCAAGCCCGACGTGTCCCTGACCCTCGAAGCGCATGACGAATATTGGGGCGGCCGCCCGCCGCTCAAGCGCATCCGTTTCCTCGAAGTGCCTGAAGTCGCGAGCCGCATCAACGGTCTCTTGTCGGGCGAATACCAGTTCGCCTGCGACATCCCGCCGGACCAGATCGCCGGCATCGAGAAGAACGCCGCGTTCGAAGTGCAGGGCGGCACCATCCTCAATCACCGGCTGACCGTGTTCGACAAGAACCACGCCGTGCTCGCCAACCCGCTTGTCAGGCGTGCCTTCACCCACGCGATCGACCGCCAGGCCATCGTCGACAGCCTGTGGGCCGGCCGCACCCGCGTGCCGAAGGGGCTGCAGTGGGAATTCTAAGGCGACATGTTCAATGCCGACTGGAACGTGCCGGCTTACGATCCCAAGCTCGCGCAGGATCTGTTGAAGCAGGCGGGCTACAAGGGCGATCCGATTCCCTATCGCCTGCTCAACAACTACTACACCAACCAGGTCGCGACCGCGCAGATCCTGGTCGAGATGTGGAAGTCGGTCGGGCTCAACGTGCAGATCGAGACCAAGGAGAACTGGTCGCAGATCATGGAGCGTGCGCCGACCCGCGCCGTGCGCGACTGGTCGAACTCGGCCGCGTTCAACGATCCGGTGTCCTCGCTGGTCGCCCAGCACGGTCCGAACGGCCAGCAGCAGCAGATCGGCGAATGGACCAATGTCGAGCTCAACAAGCTCTCGGAGTTCCTGGAGACCTCGACCGACCGCGCCGCCCGCAGGAAGGCGTTCCACCGCATGCTCGAGATCGCCGAGCGCGAAGATCCCGCCTACACGGTGCTGCACCAGAACGCGACCTTCACGGCCAAGCCGAAGTCGATCAAGTGGAAAGCGGCGCCCGCCTTCGCGATGGATTTCCGCGCCGGCAATTTCGAGGCCTGACGTGGCGCCGCTGGTCAGCATCCGGGACTTGCGCGTCGCCTTCAACGGCGTGCCGGTCCTGCGCGGCGTCGACATTGTCTTGCAGAAGGGCGAGGCCCTCGGCCTCGTCGGGGAGTCCGGCTCCGGCAAGTCGGTGACGTGGCTGGCCGCGCTCGGTCTGTTGCCCCGGCATGCGCATGTCACAGGCTCGGTGCAGCTCGAGGGACGAGAGATCCTCGGCGCGCCGGCAGCCGAGCTCGATCATGTCAGGGGCGGGCGCATCGCCATGATCTTCCAGGATCCGGCGAGCGCGCTCAATCCGGTGCTGACCATTCGCAAGCAGCTCTGCGAAGCACTGGCGCTGCATCGTGATCTCCAAGGCAACGCCGTGAAGACGGAAGCGCGGCGGCTGCTCGAACTCGTCGGCATTCCCGATGCGGCGCGGCGGTTAGAGGCCTATCCGCACGAATTCTCCGGCGGGCAGATCCAGCGCATCATGATCGCGATGGCGCTGGCCGGAAATCCCGATCTCCTGATCGCGGACGAGCCGACCACGGCGCTCGACGCCACCATCCAGGCCCAGATCCTGGAGCTGCTCTCTACGGTCCGCCGCGAGCTCGGCATGGCGATGGTGCTGATCAGCCACGATCTCGGCGTCGTCGCGGAGAATTGCGACCGTGTCGCGGTGATGTATGCCGGCCGCATCGTCGAGGACGCCCCGAGCAACCAGCTGTTCGCCGATCCCGTGCATCCGTACGCGCAGGGCCTGATCGGCGCACTGCCGCCGCTCGACGGACCGCGGCGGCGTCTCACCGCTATTCCCGGAACGGTGCCCGATCCCGCGCAGATGCCAAGCGGCTGCGCTTTCGCGCCGCGCTGCGCGCTGGCAGCCGAACCGTGCGGCCTGGCCGCGCCGAGCCTGGCGCCAATCGCGAACGACCGCAGCGTCGCCTGCATCCGCGCCGAGGCTTCGCGCCGCGCGCTGCTCGGGATCGCCGCCGAATGAGCGCGCCGCTCGTCGAGGTCTCCGCGATCTCGCGCACCTATTCGATGCGCTCCGGAATGTTCGGCCGAGCTACGGCTGTGCATGCCGTCGACGCCGTGTCGCTCACGATTGCCAGAGGCCAAACGCTGGGCCTCGTCGGAGAGTCCGGCTCGGGCAAGTCGACCACGGGGCGGATCGTGCTCGGCCTCGAGCCGTCCGATAGCGGCGAGGTGCGGTTTGGCGGCAAGCCTATGGCCGCGCCGGGAACAGCCGTGTGGCGCGCCCAGCGCGCGCGCATGCAGATGATCTTCCAGGACCCGCTGGGGGCGCTGGACCGGCGCCTGCCGGTCGCAACGCAGATCCGCGAGCCGCTCGACATCCACGGCCTCGGCACGCCCGCGATGCGCGAGGAGCGCGTGCGCGAACTGCTGCGCGCGGTCGAGCTGACACCGGCGCACGGCGCGCGCTATCCGGGCGCGCTGTCCGGCGGCCAGCGCCAGCGTATCGTGCTGGCGCGGGCGCTGGCGACCAAGCCCGATTTTCTCGTCTGCGACGAGCCGGTCAGCGCGCTCGACGTCTCGATCCAGGCGCAGGTGGTGAACCTGCTCGTCGATCTCCAGGCCCAGCTGTCGCTGACGCTGCTGTTCATCAGCCACGACCTGCGCGTCGTCAGGCAGATCAGCAATGTCGTCGCCGTGATGTATCTCGGCCGCATCGTCGAGATCGGCAGCGCCGACGATCTCTTTGCGCGCCCCGAGCACCCCTATACGGAGGCACTGGTCTCGGCCTCGCCCGCGCCGGGCCGCCGCAGCGCCGGCCGGATCGTGCTGTCAGGCGATCCGCCGAACCCGGCGGCGCGCCCGCAAGGCTGCGCCTTCCATCCGCGCTGCCCGCGCGCGATTGCGCGCTGTGCGAGTGAGGTGCCGACGCTCGCGGCCATCAGCGGTGACAGACGGGTCGCGTGCCATCTCGTCACGGGCACGCCGGCGCGGGACGCGGCGTGATGGGGCGCTATTTCGCAATTCGGATCGGACGCGCGGCGCTGACGATCGTGCTCGTCGTCACCTTCGCCTTCGTCGTGCTGCGTCTCTCGGGCGATCCCGCGCTGATGATCCTGGGACCCGAGGCGCCGCCGGAGGTGCTCGCGGCGTTTCGCAAGGCCTGGGGCCTCGATGATCCCATCTGGTTTCAGTATCTCGACTATTTCGGCGCCATCGCCAGGGGCGAGCTCGGCCGCTCCATGCGCGACGGCCGGCCCGCGATCGAGCTGGTGCTGGAGCGGATTCCGGCGACGCTGGCGCTGACCTTGCCGGCCTTCGTCTTCAAGGTCGCGCTCGGCATTCCCGCCGGCATCTACGCCGCGCTGCATCGCGGCTCGGGCATCGACCGTGCCGTGATGATGACGGCGGTGGCTGGTTTCACGGTACCGAGCTTCGTGCTCGCGCTGGTGCTGGTGCTCGTCTTCGCCGTGCAGCTCGGCTGGCTGCCCTCAGGCGGGCAGGACAGTTGGCGCCACGCCATCCTGCCGATCGCAACGCTGAGCCTCGGCGGAGCTGCGGTGCTGGCGCGCTTCACCCGCAGCGCAATGCTCGAAGTGCTGGGCCAACCCTACATCCGCACCGCCTCGGCCAAAGGCGTGCCGTGGCGCAAGGTGGTGACCTCGCATGCGCTGCCGAACGCGGCGATCCCGACTGTCACCATTCTCGGCTTCATGGTGGGCACGCTGATGGCCGGCGCGGTCGTGGTCGAGAGCGTATTTGCCTGGCCGGGAGTAGGGCGCCTGCTCGTCGTCGCGGTCGCCAACCGCGACCTCGCGGTCGTGCAATGCATCCTTCTGCTGGTTGCCATGACCATGGTGACGTCCAACCTGGTCGTCGACTTCCTCTACGGCTTCCTCGATCCGCGGCTGCGCAGCAAAGGAGCGCACGCATGACCGACGCGACGCTGAAGGACACCAAGGCGTTTTCAAGCGACGTGGATTCCGTCTCGCGTAAAGAAAACGCGTCAAGACTAGGATCTAGCGTCCGCCGCCGCATCAGCCTGCCGGCGATTCCTGTCTCGGTTGCGCTCGCGATCTCCTGGATCGTGGCGATGCTCGTCATTGCGGCTTTCGCGGAGAAGATCGCACCTTACGGCTTCACCCAGCTCGACCTGCGCAACCGGCTCTCGGCGCCCGGCAATGCCGCGCACTGGCTGGGTACCGACGAGCTCGGCCGGGACGTGTTGTCGCGGTTGCTCGTCTCCATCCGCATCTCGCTGCTGATCGCCTTCGGCGCCACCGCGATCTCGGCGATGGTCGGCACCACGCTCGGCTTCCTCGCCGCGCATTTCCGAGGGCTGGTGGAGCAGCTCGTGCTGATGCTGTCCGACTTCCAGGCCAGCATGCCCTTCCTGATCATGGCGCTGGCGGTGCTCGCCTTTTTCGGCAACTCGCTGCCGCTCTTGATCGGCCTGATGGGCCTGTTCGGCTGGGAGCGCTACGCCCGCATCGCGCGCGGCCTTGCGATCTCCGCCAATGCGCAAGGCTACGCCGTCGCCGTCCGCCAGCTTGGCGCAACGCCGTCGCGGATCTATCTCCGACACATCCTGCCCAACATCGCCTCCACCCTGATCGTCTCGACCACGCTGGTCTTCCCAGAGGTGATCCTGACGGAATCCGGCCTGTCGTTCCTCGGTCTCGGCGTGCAGCCGCCGATGACCAGCCTCGGCAACATGGTCGGCTATGGCCGCGAATACCTCACCCGGGCACCCTGGATCATGCTGGCGCCGGCGACCACCATCGTCGTCACCACGCTGGCGGTGTCAGTAATCGGCGACTGGCTGCGCGACCGGCTCGATCCGACGCTGCAGTAAGTGCTCCGTCATGGCCGGGCTTGTCCCGGCCATCCACGTCTTTGCCGCGCAGAACCAAGAACGTGGATGCCCGGGACAAGCCCCATGACGGCTGAGACCGCCTGCGCCCACGCGCCGGGAGCAGGGGAGGCCTGCACGGGGCCGATCCGGGCCGTTTCGCGGCAAGTTCCCGTTGCGCCCGCCGGGTCCGTGCGCTATCCGGCCGGAAAGGCCTGAGGCGGCTTTCATTTTCCGCCCGGCCCAAGCCAATCGAGGACGGAAACCGCCATGCCAGCCTATCGCTCCCGCACCACCACCCACGGCCGCAACATGGCGGGCGCCCGCGGCCTCTGGCGTGCGACGGGCATGAAGGACGCCGATTTCGGCAAGCCGATCATCGCGGTCGTCAACTCCTTCACCCAGTTCGTGCCCGGCCACGTCCATCTCAAGGATCTCGGCCAGCTGGTGGCGCGCGAGATCGAGCAGGCCGGCGGCGTGGCGAAAGAGTTCAACACCATCGCAGTCGACGACGGCATCGCCATGGGCCATGACGGCATGCTCTACAGCCTGCCCTCTCGCGAGCTGATCGCCGACAGCGTCGAGTACATGGCCAACGCGCACTGCGCCGACGGACTCGTCTGCATCTCCAACTGCGACAAGATCACGCCCGGCATGCTGATGGCCGCGCTGCGGCTCAACATCCCCGCCGTGTTCGTCTCGGGCGGCCCGATGGAGGCCGGCAAGGTCAAGCTCGAGGGCAAGACCAGGGCCGTCGACCTCATCGACGCCATGGTGGCCGCCGCCGACTCCAAGGTCAGCGACGACGACGTCAAGGTGATCGAGCGCTCGGCCTGTCCGACCTGCGGCTCCTGCTCGGGCATGTTCACCGCCAATTCCATGAACTGCCTCACCGAGGCGCTTGGCCTCGCGCTGCCCGGCAACGGCTCGGTGGTCGCAACCCATGCCGACCGCAAGCGCCTGTTCGTCGAGGCCGGCCACACCATCGTCGATCTCGTCCGCCGCTACTACGAGCAGGACGATGCTTCGGTCCTGCCGCGCAACATCGCGAACTTCAAGGCGTTCGAGAACGCCATGACGCTCGACATCGCGATGGGCGGCTCGACCAACACCGTGCTGCATCTGCTCGCCGCCGCCCATGAAGGCCAGGTCGAGTTCACCATGCGCGACATCGACCGGCTGTCGCGCCGGGTGCCCGTGCTCTGCAAGGTCGCGCCGTCAGTGGCTGACGTGCACGTCGAGGACGTGCACCGCGCCGGCGGCATCATGGGCATTCTCGGCGAGCTCGACCGCGCCGGGCTGATCGACACTTCGGTCTCGACCGTGCACGCGCCGACCATGAACGAGGCATTGGAGCGCTGGGACATCAGGCGCACCAAGAGCGAACAGGTGCGCACCTTCTATCGCGCCTCGCCCGGCGGCATCCCGACCCAGGTCGCGTTCAGCCAGGAGCGCCGCTATGACGAGCTCGATGCCGACCGCGAGAAGGGCGTCGTGCGCGATCTCGAACATGCCTTCAGCAAGGACGGCGGTCTCGCCGTGCTCTACGGCAACCTCGCGCAGGACGGCTGCATCGTGAAGACCGCCGGCGTCGACGCCTCGATCCTGAAATTCTCCGGCCCCGCGCGCGTGTTCGAGAGCCAGGACGCCGCGGTCGAAGGCATTTTGGGCGGCAAGGTCGTCGCCGGTGACGTCGTCGTCGTGCGCTATGAAGGCCCGCGCGGCGGCCCCGGCATGCAGGAGATGCTGTATCCGACGAGCTATCTGAAATCGATGGGCCTCGGCAAAGCCTGTGCGCTCGTTACCGACGGCCGTTTCTCCGGCGGCTCCTCGGGCCTGTCGATCGGCCATCTGTCGCCGGAAGCTGCCGAAGGCGGCACCATCGGTCTCGTGCGCGACGGCGACCTAATCGCCATCGACATCCCGAACCGCAGCATCAGCCTGGAAGTCTCCGACGAGGAGCTCGCCAAGCGCCGCGCTGCGGAGGAGGCGAAGGGCGATGCCGCCTGGCAGCCGCAGAGCCGCAAGCGCAACGTCTCGACCGCGCTTCAGGCCTATGCCGCGCTCACCACCAGCGCCGCGCGCGGCGCGGTGCGCGAGGTGAAGCGGCGCTCGAGATAGGCGCCTGATCGGCACGTCACAGGCTGGATCGACGGTCTTCCGGAACGGCTCGCGGCTCCACGCGAGCGCGCGGATGCGCCGTTGCAGGAAACACGGAGCCGAAGAGAAGATTCGGAAAGAACGGCCCCCGCTTCCCGGGGCGTGGGCTGTTGGGGGGTGGGAGCGGGAGCCGTTTGCGAAGTGGGCACCCGACGCGCGGGCTCGCCCGCCAGGCCCGGTCAACTTAGTGCATTTGTCCACACCTCGCTATTTAATTCTTATTATTTTTTATTTTATTTTCGATTTAATCGTGCCATCCTGAGAAACATCGCCGAAATTCATGTTTTCCGAATCCGGCCGAGGCGGTCACCATATCGAGATCCGTCCGCAACGCTCCGGATTGCCACTAGCGGAGCTAGCCATGAGTCATTCTCCATCACTCGTGCCGCAAATTACGACAGACCAGGACGTCTATCTCGTGCTCGATGATTTCGGCCGCCGGCTGGGCCGCGCCTGGTGTGAAACTGCCGAGGAGGATGCCAATCGCGCGACCCTGCTCAGACATCTCGCCGAAGGGCAGTATCTGCATCCCACACGCATCGTGGCCTTCAATACCGCGGAGGGATGGTCGCGGGATGCCACCGCCGAAATCGCCGACGAGCTGCGCCGCCGCTTCGTCGAACTCGAGGAGACCGATCCCTCGCTGCTGGAGTTCCTGGAAAGAGCCGCGAGGCGTTGAGGCTCGACCATCGGCGGAAGAAACTTCCGCTCGAACGAGTACCGCGGCGATGTCGAATTGCCGGAGCAGCGATCACGCTCTCGCTCGTCATGCGGACTTCGGAGCAGACGCCCATCGCAGTCAATGAGTTCTTACCGGTTCGCCGCGATCAGCCGTTCGCGTTAAGGATGCCCCGACGAAGTTCGGCCAAGCAAGGTCTTGCGGCGTATACTCCCGCGACACTTCGCAAATCCATTTCGGGCAATTGGGGCACCACTGCAATGTCTCGTACTCTCGCCGTTGTTTTTTCCACTGCCGTCGCCGCGATGTCCATGACGGACGCAGCCTCCGCAGGCTGCTACAATTGCTATGCGCCGCCGTCGTGCACGACCTGCTATCAGCAGCAATATGTGCCGCCGCAATACCGCACCGTCGACGAGACCGTGATGGTCTCGCCCGGCGCCGTCGTCGCGCACCGCACGCCGGCGCAGTATCGCACCGTGATGGTGCCGCAGACCGTGATGGTGGCGCCCCCGAGCGTCCAGTACGAACGCATCCCGCCGCAATACGCCACGCGCCAACGCGTCGAGATGGTCTCGCCAGGCTATTCCTACTACGCCCCGGTGCAGATGGGCTGCGCGTCCTGCGGCTACTGACGCCACGTAACAGAACCGGCTTCGAGCGGCGCTCCTCATGGGGCGCCGGTTTCGTTTGCGAGCAGCAAAACGAGGCCCGGGCATGGAGACCAATCCAACCCGGGCCTCGCAACCTGCGACGCCCTGGGAGATGTCGCCGGTATCGGGATTGCTAGGCGTGCAGCCTAAGGCAACAGGCTGACGCTTGCCTGACAAGGAGCTGGGAGGCGAGGGCGCCCAACTTCGCGTTGCCTTGCGCAGTCGACTGGGTTAAGCGACAGCCATTCCAAGCTCAGGAAGGGTGGCCGAGTGGTTTAAGGCACCGGTCTTGAAAACCGGCGTGCCCGCAAGGGTACCGTGGGTTCGAATCCCACCCCTTCCGCCAAAAGATTAACAAAATCAATATATTATCTCTATATTGGGCGCGGCTGTACACAAACAAGCGTGCAATCGACCGTGGCTTAGACCCAGACGTCTTCACCTCATTGGGCGTGGCGATCTTGCTGGCGCCGTCGCCGTTCGGCTGATCGCATGCCGCCTCGAACGGAGAGGCCCGCGAGCGTGAACCGAACCATTCACGGGGGGGTCATACCGGCTGAAGCACCCTGCGCCTTGTGGAGGTTGTCGGATGATTATTATCGGGCTCGTCGCAGCGCTACTCACGGGTCAGGCTTTGCCGGCGATGGAGACTCACCAGCCCATCCAGCAGGTCCAGTATGGCGTGCCCAGGCACCCTCCGCCGTGCGGCGACGGCTGGGACGTCAGCGCCCGTGACGGCATGTGCTATCCAAACGGATACCTTCCTCCTCAAGAACAGGCCGCGAGGCAGTACTATTATCGCGGGGGCGGCTACGGCTATGGCAGATATCCGGTGCCCTGCGGCCATGGCGCCGACGTCGATATCCGAGATGGACAATGCTATCCAAACGGAACGGTACCCCCGCAGTTTCAGCAGGGCCGAGGGTACTACGGCGGTGACTACTACGATCGCGGTCCCCGACGCCGATATTATCGCTATTATTGAGCCCGCCAGCGTGAACCGGCGGGCCGAGGAGACTTCAGGCTGGGCGGCCTTCCATCATCTGCTGGAGGTCCCGCAGGAGTGAAGCGACCACCGGCTCGGGATCGCTCCCATCCACGCCGCCGAAAACCTCCCCGTCGATCTCCAGGCATCGCCACGTGGGCGCTTGTTGTGCCAGCGCCTTGATCTTAGATGCCCAGCTCATCAGTGATACCAGTGCTCCACCGGAATATCCGTGTACGGCGTAGAATGAGCGCGGCATCGACGTCCGCGGCGCGGGCCGCGGCCACCTTGCCCGTGGCCTCGCGGAATTTGTCTGCAGCCTCGCGCCAGGCCTTGTGGTCCGAAGCGCCGGCGCGCCTCGCTATAACGACGAACGACAGCGGGGCAGGAACGCCCTCGAACGTGAGAGATTAGCCCGACAGGAAGTTTCACAGCGGGCCACGCATGTTCTTCTTTTTCTCGAACCGGCTGGGATGTCTCGGCTCGCTGCTGATCTCCGGCCTGGTCACTGTCGCACTTCTGTTCCTGTTCGGGATCATTCGATTCTAAGCGCCAGCGCGTGGTCCAAGTCGATGCTCCAACCAAGCCGATGATCCAACCAAGTCGATCCTCCAACGATGGAGGAACACATCCGGAAGCTTGCAGGAACCTGGCCTCGGCTCGCCTGTTGTTCGCACTCTCGACCTATTCATGGAGAGCGCTTGTGGAAAGTACGATCATCGGGGAATTCGATACGCGCCGCGGCGCCGAGCTCGCAGTTGAGCATGTCGTGCAGGAATGCGGCGTGCCGCGAAGCGATGTGTTCGTTCAAGCCGCCGGCGGCGCCAACACGGTGGGGACCCGTCCGGCAGGTAGCGACGTCAAGGCGTCGCCCGCGCCGGAGGGGCGGCAGAAGCTGGAAGGTCCGATCGAGGTCTCCGTGGATTTTCACGGCGATGCGCCCGAGAAGATCGCAGATGTCTTGAGGAGCGCGGGTGCAAAGAGCGTGCATACCAGGTAACGGCATTCGCACGCATTGAAGACGTGGAACCCCTTGAGCGTCCGGCGCGTTTGGACGAAAACGCGAATTGCGAGGTCCACCTGCTTCAGAGTTCATCGACCCTGATGCCCGGCGACACCGTCTGGCGGCGGTGTGAAGCGCAGCGTGTGGCGGTTCTGAATGATGCTGCCGTTTATTTCGCGGCCCTCCGGCAAGCGCTGCTGGAAGCGCAAGATCTCGTCTACATCATCGGCTGGGATATCCATAGTGAAACCAGGCTGGTCGGCGCTTCCGGGCGCGCAGATGACGGCTTGCCGGAACAACTCGGCGCCTTCCTGCGCGCGCTCGTTCATCGCCGCCCGACCTTGCGGATCGACATCCTCGTCTGGGACTTCGTCTCGTTTTACGCCTCCGAAAGGGAATGGAACTCTGCAGCGAAATTTACCGCCGAAACATATGGCCGCGTCCGGTTTCATCTGGATGCCACGCTTCCGTTTGGATCGGCGCAACACCAGAAGATCGTCTGTATCGACGGTTCACTGGCGTTCGTCGGCGGGCTCGATCTGACGATCAGGCGCTGGGACACGAGTGAGCATCGCGCCGTTCACGAATTGCGCCGCGATCCCGAGGGTAAGCCATACCCGCCCTTTCATGATGTTCAATGCATGGTCGACGGGGAGGCTGCGGCCTCGCTCCTCGACATTGCGGAAGGGCGGTGGCGTGCGGCGGGGGGAAAGGCGCACGACCGGCGCGCGCCGAGGAGCAGTCGCTGGCCGGCGAATGTACCGATCGAGGCCGAGCATATGCCGGTCGGCATCGCCAGGACCGAGGTCGTCTGTCCTGCAGGCTCGAGCATCAATGAGGTCGAACGCTCGTTGATTGCAGCGATCCGGTCCGCGACGAGTTTCATTTACATCGAGAACCAGTTCACCAGCGCCATCAAGATCGCGCGTGAACTGGTGGAGCAGATGCTTCGCGTGCCTTCGCTTCGGGTACTGGTGGTCGCGCCCAAGCTGCACTCCTCATGGCTGGAATCCCAGGCCATGCAAAACGGCCGCGGAGCTTTCATCGATTGCTTCGGCACGGCGGGTATCGCGGATCGCATCCGCTTCGTCTACCCGGTCTCACGCAGCGGGGACACGGACGCTGCCGTGATGGTGCACAGCAAGCTCATCATCGTCGATAACAGGATCTTGAGGATCGGCTCGGCCAACCTGAACAATCGGTCGATGGGGGCCGACAGCGAATGTGACCTGATTTTTGAAGCCGCAACCGAGGAGCATCGGGATTTCATCGCGTCGGTCCGCCGCCGCCTGATCGCCCATTTCTGTGGTCTCGACGAACAGATCATAGGGCAAAACGAGGATCGTCTTTTCGCTGTGCTGGACGACGTGGCGAGCGCCGATGGGGCGAAGACGCTGCGGGACGTGGAGTGCTCGGTCCTGACCAGCACGCTGGCCACAATGGTTCAGCCCGTGGCGGATCCTGAGCGGCCTCTTCATCTGGAACGGGCGGCATCGCGCATGTGGCGCACGAAGACCATAGTTGGCATTGCGTCGATAGCGGTGGGGCTTTTCGGACTGGGAATGGCTTGGTCGTACACGTCATTGACTGATTTTGCCGACGCCGCGCATATCTCGGCTCTACTGTCTGCCTACTCGCAGTCCATCTGGGGTCCACTGTTCGCGATCACCGCGTTTGTCGTCGGCGGGCTGGTCGTGTTTCCGGTTCTCGTGCTCATTGCAGCTACTGCTGCCGCACTCGGGCCATGGCTGGGCTTCGTCACCGCAATGGCCGGCGTCTTGCTCAGCGCTTTCGTCCTTTTCGTGATCGGGCGGTCACTTGGCCGAGAACGCCTCCAGAAGTTGCTCGGCCGACGTGCGGGGCGCATCCAGGAACGTGTCGTGGGCAAGGGCATTCTGGCTGTCGTCGTGATCCGGATGATTCCCGTCGCACCATTTTCGTTGGTGAATGTCGTGGCCGGAGCGAGCACGCTGCCGCTGCGCGACTTCCTGGTTGGAACTCTGCTGGGCATGATGCCCGGAATTCTCGCCATGGCCGTTCTGGGCGCTCAGATCGCGGATCTGGCCAGGAATGCCTCCTGGAGCAACATATTGCTGGTGGCACTGGCATTTCTGGGCTGGCTCGGGATCTGCGCGGGCGCACAATTCGTCGCGACGTGGCTCGCCGGGAGGCGCTGATGGCGCCGATGCGCTTCATGACCTGGAATGTGCACGGCACGTTCAATCTCAATCCGACATTCGATCTGGAGGGGGTTTGCTGCATCATTCGCAAGTGGTCGCCGGATGTCGTCGCGCTTCAGGAGGTGGATTCGCGATCGCGGTCCGACGATCCGTTCGCGAAGCTGGCGAGTGTCGTCGGCGATCACCGCGTTCACGCCAAGTCGATCGTCACTCGGGATGGCGAGTACGGTCAGATGCTCCTGAGCCGCTTTGCGTTCTCCAGCGTGCCCGAGATCGTCGACGTATCGTATCGGGAGCGGGAACCACGCAGAGCGATTGCCACGGGACTGCTGACACCTTTTGGCGATGTGCGCGTGGTGGCCACTCATCTCGGCCTCAGTGTCCACGAGCGCTATGCGCAGGCTCGGGCTCTGGCGAGCCTGGTGAAACCTGGAAGGACCGTCGTCCTCGGCGACTTCAACGACTGGTTCTGGGTGAAGTCGGTGCGGCGCGTGCTCGCGCAGGTCTGTCCAAACCGTACGCGGCTTCGAACCTTCCCGGCGCGTCTGCCCCTTCTACGGCTCGACAGGATCTATGCAACGCCCGACAGCCGGTTTGGGAACGTTTGGACCGACCGAGAGGCAAGGGCTTATTCCGACCATTTGCCTGTGCTTGCAGACATCGAGATGGAGATGTCGTCGGCTGACGGAAGAGGACCTTCGTGAGACCGATCGGCTGTCCTGGTGATTTTCCGAAGACGGCAGTACGGATTGCTTGGCCCGACGGCTCAACGCCATTTGCGCGGATGCAAAAGGTGTTGTCGCAGCAGGACTTAGCTACTGTGCATGGGGTTGTTTTGCGAGTTATTGCGTCTGCGCTCAAGGGCCCCTCAGCTCGCCAAGCGGAACTTTTTCCTTGCCGCTACGTTGATTTGGCATGACTGAAGACCTTTCCTTCCGACGCAAACCCCTGACCCCCGAACAGCGCCACGCGCGCGATGCGGCACGCCGGATCGAGGCGGAGAAGGCCATGCGCGATTATGAAGCGGCGCAGAAGGCGTTTTACGCCAACAAGGAACGGCTGAAGGCCGAGCGGCTGGCGCGTGAAGCAGCGGCAGCGAAAGGCTGAGCGAACGCGCACGCCGCCCGATCTCTGAATCGCTTCACCCGACTGGGTTCCGGCGGCCAGTGCCGCTTGGACGTGCCCCTTGAGCGTGCCCCTTGGACGTGCTCCTTGGCCTCAGGCCAGCTTGAGCGCCTGGACGGCTTCTGCAAACGCCCCGCGGGGTGATTGTGCCTCGATCGCTTCGGCCGCGACGCGACAATCGTCGGCGACCTTCAGCAGCCCGCTTCGTGCGCGATCCAGGGTGGGAGAGGGCGGCCTGCTCCAGGCAGACCCGTTCAAGCCGTCGAAACTCCCGCAGCTCTCTCTTCATGCGTCAGCTCGATGTCTCCGCGCCATGCGCCGCTGAGTCTGCGTAACGAATTGCAAGCATTCCAAGGCTTGAGCGAATTGACTGGCGCGGGGCTGGGGCCTCCCGTGCACCCGGCCTGGGGCGCATCGCCAGGCTTGACGGCGTTCGGCTTCCGGGAGGAAGCTTCAACGATCCTAAACTGACGTGAACCGCGGAGACGTTCGCTCCCAGCAGGTCCGATCCTCATCAGCGAAATCAGATGGAGCTGACCATGACCACGTTCGACAAGCGCGAGCAGGGCTTTGAGGCCAAATTCGCCCGCGACGAGGAATTCATGTTCAAGGCGACCGCGCGGTCCAACAAGCTGCTCGGGCTGTGGGCCGCAGGCCAGCTCGGGCTCAGCGGCGATGCTGCGGCACGCTACGCAACCGCGCTGGTGACGGATCATCTGGAGAGCCGGACGATCGACGATGTCGTCGGCAAGGTGTCGGGTGATCTCGCAGACAAAGGCGTCGCGCGTGAGCAGGTCGCTCAGAAGCTTCAGGAGTGTCTGCACCAGGCGCTGGCGCAGCTCGAAGCGGACAAGCAGTGAGAGATGGCCGGCGGAAGACGCGATGCGGTTGCCGCCTTCCATAGGCGGTGCTGTTTCGTGCTACCGTCGCGATCGGCGGTCGTGCGATGGCGACGAACCGGAGGTGGGGCGTGTCTGGAAGCTGTTTTGGCAAGTGGTCCGGTGCGGTCACATGCGCGGGCATCATGCTGGTTGGTGCAGGCGGCGCCGAGGTCTCGGCGACGCCGCTGACGCCGTTTCGCTACGAGGCTCAGGCGCAGCGTCATTGTCCGCACGACAGGGTGGTCTGGCTCGATTTCAGCAAGGGCATCTACTACCGCAAGGGTCAGAGGCGCTACGGCCAGGGCTTCGACGGCAGCTTCGTTTGCCTGCGCGAGGCCGGCGACAGCTTCTATCGCCGTTCGCTGTTGGGCCTGCGCTGAGCGGCGCGTCCCCGGAGCTCGCGGTCAACTGACGAAGCTGTGTGCTGTGTCGCGATGGCTTGGCTGGAGATCAGAGAGGTGACTCAGGCAAACGCAAGAGCGACGAGACTCGAGCACAGCAGCACCAAGCCGCCGGCGGTCAAGGCCAGGAAGCCATTGGATACGAGGTCATGGTTGCGCATGGGACACCTGCCGCTCCCGTCTTCGATGCGCGATCGGATCGGTCAAACTCGTCCGAACGCGCCGCCTTGAAAGAGGTGATGCTTGCCGCCCGCGCGAGTGCCTTCAGGCCCTCGTGCGGTAACCTTCAAACGCATGGGCCAGGAAGATCCCCGCGCTTACCAGACCCATCAGTGCCGAAACAGTCTCGATCATCGTCAAATTCCAAAACCCGCCCTTGCATCCGAGAGAACGCGTGCAGCCTTGCACAGTCAAAAGAATTTCGGTGAGCGGCGTGACAATGGGGGTGGAGTGAGGATTTGGCGCAACAGAATGTCCAGGAGTGGCACTCCAGGAGTGGCACAGAGAAGGGCGCCTCAGCTCCGTAGACCGACGGGAAGAAGCGAACGTGGCGTTTACCATCCTGACGTGATCGCTGTGGGCTCCCCATTTCCGCCGTGTTCGGGTTGCGTTATCCTTACCACTTCGGACGCGGTGGTGGGCCGTTTCGGAAACAGAGGGCCGGACAGCGCTCCCCGTGGCCAAGCGGGTTGGGCGCGCCTCCGGCGAAGTGGTATTTGGGGCGCATGGGGATCCAACGGTCAGATTCGGTTTTGCGAGCCGCGCGCGGTGTTGCGGCGGTCGCAACTTGCGTTGTGCTGGCCAATTGCGCCTCCTCGAACAAGTTCGCCAGCCGCGTCGATCCGAAATACGGCGTGTCGTCGAGCCCCCGGGTGGTGGCCTGGGGCGATCCGGTCCCGAAGGGCGGCGGCACCTACCGCGTCGGCAAACCTTATGTCGTGGCGGGTAAGACCTACGTGCCCGAGGAGGACGTCAACTACCGCGCCGAGGGCTTGGCGTCCTGGTACGGCGATGATTTCCATGGCCGCCTGACCGCCAATGGCGAAGTGTTCGACATGGCCTCGCTGACCGCGGCGCATCCGACCCTGCCGATGCCGTCCTACGCGCGGGTGACCAACATCTCGAACGGCAAGTCGCTGATCGTCCGCGTCAATGACCGCGGGCCGTATCACGGCAACCGCCTCATCGATGTCTCGAACAAGGCCGCCGAACTCCTTGAATTCAAAGGCAATGGCGTTGCGAGGGTCCGGGTCGAATATGTCGGCCGGGCGCCGCTTGAAGGCTCCGACGACCGCCAGCTGATGGCCACCTTGCGCACCGGCGTTCCGGCACCGTCGCCGTCGATGGTGCGGGTCGCCTCCGCCAAGCCGTTCGTCCCGGAGCTGCCGTCCTCGACCCGCGGTGCCATTCGCGGCGAGGTCCCGCTGCCGGAGGGGCGGCCCTACAATCTCGGCAACAGCTCGGCCGACATGGCCTCGCTCAACGCGACGTCGGAAATGTCGGCATCGAGCCGCAGCCGGGGCCGGGCGCTCCAGAACGCCCGCGCGGTGTCTTATGACGAGGACGGCCGCTATGCGACCGAGAGCGCTCTCTCGTCAGCTGACGGCGCCGCCGAGGCCCGCAGCATCCTGAGCGGCCGCGGGCTCTACTGAGCCGCGCTCGCCGTCAGGAATTTCACCAGCGCCGCGTTCACCTCGTCGGGCCGCTCCTGCTGCACCCAATGGCCGGCGCCATCGAGGATCAGCTTGCCCTTGAGATTGGGCAGCACGCGTTCGAGCTCGTTGACGCGCTTGGCGCCGATCAGGCCAGTGATTACGGCGTCTTTTGAGCCGGCGATGAAGAGGGACGGCTGGTGGATCTGCGCGTCCTGCCAGGGCGCGGTCAGTTCCCAATTGCGGTCGATGTTGCGGTACCAGTTCAGCCCGCCGCGGAAGCCGGACTTGCGGAAGCTTTCGGTGAAGTAGGCCAGATCAGCCTCGCTCAGCCAGCCGGGCAGCGGCTCCTCGGCGCCCGCATGGCCGAGGAAGCCCTTGCCCTCCTGCACGAACATGGCCGCGGTGGGATCGGCGAGGCCCCGTCCGCCGAGGACGATGCGCATGGTGCGGGCGACGTCACGCTCGAGCTCGGCCTCGGCGATGCCGGGCGCCTGGAAATACTGCCAGTAGAAGTTGGTGACGCCGCCCTGGCGCAACAATTCGAGCGGTTTGGCGCGACCGCGAAAGGGCGGCGGAACACTCAGGCCCGCGACGGCGGTGAAGATGTCGGGACGGAACAGCGCCGCATGCCAGGCGACCGGAGCGCCCCAGTCGTGGCCGACCACCATCGCCTTGGTCTCGCCCAGCGCCTGGACGAGGCCGACGACGTCGCCGACCGTGTCGAAGATCGAGTAGGCGTTCACATCAGGCGGCGCTGCGCTCTGGCCGTAGCCACGCATGTCGGGGGCGACGACGTGAAACCCGGCCCCGGCGAGCGCCGGGATCTGGTGGCGCCAGGAGTAGGACAGTTCCGGCCAGCCATGGCACAGCACCACCAGCGGACCTTGGCCGGCTTCGCGAACGAACAGCTCGACCCCATTGGCCTTGATCATCCGAGTTGAGGACATTCGCTTTTCCGCCTTGTTTCAGGGGTTTGGTCGAGAAACATGAGATGCCACGATAGGGGCGCGACGAGAATCGTGCAATCTCAGGGACAGCGTCCAACCGCGTGTTGTTCGCATCTGTTCCAGCTGTTAGAACGCCTCTCTCAGGGCTTCGCCATGGCATTTCGTCTCCCTTCGCTTCGTCGCAACTGGCCCACCGCCAGCATGCTGGCGCGCGGGCTGATCGCGACGGTTTTGGTGGCGAGCATCGGCTGGGGCGGGGCTCTCTATGCCGCCAATCAGAGTGTTCAAGGCGCCAAGAAAGCGGAAGATGCCGGCTTCGATGGCGATGCCCCGACCTCGATCCTGATCGAAGCCTCCTCAGGCAGCGTACTGTTCGAGAAGAACGCCGACGAGCTGCGCGCGCCCTCGAGCATGATGAAGTTGATGACGGCAGAGGTCGTCTTCAATGCCATCAAGAAGGGGGACATCAAGCTGACCGACGAGTACCGGATCAGCGAGAATGCCTGGCGCAGGGGCGGGGCGCCCTCGGGCGGCTCCACCATGTTTGCCGCCATCAACAGCAAGGTCTCCGTCGACGATCTCCTTCACGGCGCGATCATCCAGAGCGGCAATGATGCCTGCATTGCGCTTGCCGAAGCCATGGCGGGCAATGAGCGCATCTTTGCCGCCGATTTCATGACCAAGCGTGCGCGCGAACTCGGCCTTACCAGATCGACCTTCGCCAATTCCAACGGCTTGCCCGACCCGGGCAACAAGATGACGGTGCGCGAGCTCGGAATCCTCGCCCGGCACATAATTCTGGACTACCCCGAGTTCTACAAACTGTTCGGCGAGAAGGAGTTCACCTGGAACAAGATCCGCCAGCCCAACCGCAATCCGCTGCTCAATTCGATGGAAGGCGCCGACGGTCTCAAGACCGGCTACACCAAGGAAGGCGGCTATGGCATGGTGGGCTCGGCCGTGCAGAACGGCACGCGATTGATCGTGGTCGTCAACGGTCTCGAGGATGCCGATGACCGCGCCTCCGAAGCCAAGAAGATGCTTGAATGGGGTTTTCGCAATTTCGAGACCCGCACGCTGATCGCGGCCGAGCAGCCTGTCGGCTACGCCAAGGTGTTCGGCGGCGAGAGCCGCTCGGTCAAGCTCGTGGCGAAGACGCCGGTGAAGGTGATGGTGCACAAGAATGGCAGCGACAAGCTGATTGCGCGCATCGTCTATAGCGGCCCAGTGCGCGCGCCGGTCGAGGCCGGCCAGCAGGTCGGCGTGGTCAAGGTTTGGCGCAGCGGCAACATTGCGGTCGAGACGCCGGTCTATGCGGCCGAATCTGTCGGAACCGGCTCGACCATGCGTCGCGCGATCGATGGCGCCAGCGAGCTCGTGATCGGCATGTTCCGCGCGGGCGCCGAGAAGCTCTGATCATGAGTGAGAGCGCGGCACAGCGGCCGTCCGGACGCGGACGCTTCATCACCTTTGAAGGCGGCGAGGGCACGGGCAAGTCGACCCAGATCAAGAAGCTCGCTGACCGCCTCAAGGCGGCGAAGCTGCGCGTCCGGGTCACGCGTGAGCCGGGCGGCTCGCCGGGCGCCGAGATCATGCGTCATCTGGTGCTGTCGGGCATGGGCAAGCTGCTCGGCCCCGAGGCGGAGACGCTGCTGTTTGCCGCCGCGCGCGATGACCATGTCCGCACCGTGATCCAGCCTGCGCTGAATCAGGGCACCTGGGTGCTCTGCGACCGCTTCGCCGACTCGACACGGGCCTATCAGGGCAGCCTTGGCCGCGTACCCGAGGGCCTGATCAACGCCATGCAAAGGGTCACCATCGGCGATCTCAAGCCCGATCTCACCATCATCCTCGACTTGCCGGTCGAGATTGGCCTGCAACGCGCCGCCGCGCGCCGCGGCAGCGGCACGCCTGACAGGTTCGAGTCCGAGAAGCTCAGCTTCCACCAGGACCTGCGCGAGGCCTATCGCAAGATCGCGGCGGAGGATCCCGCGCGCTGCGTGCTGATCGATGCCAATTCCGACCCCGAAACGGTCGCCGGGCGCGTCTGGACCGCGCTGCGCGAGCGTCTGCTCCCCACGCCTGCGTCAGTGATTTCCGCATGAGCCCGCGTCAGGCCGAGCGCGAAACCGCCATTCCGCATCCGCGCGAGACATCGCGGCTGTTCGGCCATCGCGAGGCCGAGGCCGCGCTGCTTGCGGCCTATCGCAGCGGACGCATTCCGCATGCCTGGCTGATCGGCGGACCGCAAGGGATCGGCAAGGCGACGCTGGCCTATCGCATGGCGCGCTTCGTGCTCGCCCATTCTCAGCCGCTGGCCCCCGCCGTGCAACGCGCCGAAGACCTCGCCATCGATCCCGATGACGCCGTGGCGCGGCAGGTGGCGGCCGGCTCGCATGGCGGGCTGCTGACGCTGGAGCGTACCGCCAACGATCGCGGCGTGATGCGCACCGTGATCACCGTGGACGAGACGCGGGAGACGATCGCGTTCTTTGGCTCGACCGCGGCGGCCGAAGGCTGGCGCGTCTGCATCGTCGACACGGTCGACGAGCTCAATCCAAACGCGGCGAACGCGCTCCTGAAAATTCTCGAAGAGCCGCCGCAGCAATCGCTGTTCCTTTTGGTGAGCCACGCGCCCGCGCGGGTGCTTGCCACGATCCAGTCGCGCTGCCGCAAGCTGCGCCTGCGGCCGCTCGCCACGGATGATGTGATCGGGGCGGCAGCTTCGGCGGCCGAGCTCGATCCGAACGATCCGGCGCTGCGCGAGGCGGCCGATGCTTCCGAGGGAAGCGTCGCGCGGGCGCTGACGCTGCTCGGTGGCGACGCACTGAAGCTTCAGCAGCGCACGGCGGCGCTGCTTGCGCGCCTGCCGCAGGTCGATCCGCGCGAATTGCACACGCTGGGCGATTCGCTCGGCACCAGCGACCGCGTCGCGCTTGCCGCCTTCATCGATGGCATCGACCGCTGGATCGCGGAGCGCCTGCATGCGGATGAGGCCAATGCCAACCAGAACCTGCCGCGCCTTGCGCGCCTAGCTGAGGTATGGGAAAAGATCGTCCGCGCCGCGCGCGACACCGAAACCTACAATCTGGAGCGAAAGCCCTTGGTTTTCTCGGTGTTCGGCTGGCTGGCGGACGCAACGCGCTAGAGCATGATCCGGAAAAGTGTGTAGCGATTTTCCGAAAGGATCATGCTCAAGACAATGACCGAACGCAGGTTCGTTTCCAAATTTCGGACAAGCCGATAAAGGAATTCGTGGTGGCAACGCGAGCTAAGAAGACCGCTAAAGGTAAGAGCAGCAAGACGAGGGTTGCTAAGAAGGCCGTTAAGAAAGCCGCCAGGAAAGCAGTGAAGGCGCGCGCGACCAAAGCCGTCAAGAAGACCAAGAAGTCTGCCGCCAAGAAGGGCGCGAAGAAGCCGGTCGTCGCCACGAAGGCTTCGAAAAAATCCTCTGCCAAAAAGCCGAAGGCTCCGGCGAAGAAGGTTGCGAAAAAGCCGGCTGCGCCTGCCGTGACCGCCGCACCGGCTCCTGTCATCACGCCGGCGAAGGCTGTGAAGCCCAAAGTATCGCAAGCCAAGACCCCGCGTGCGCCGAACCCCGCCGCGGTTCCGCAGGCCGCCGCGCCCACGGTCGCGCCCGCACGCGACAACGTGTTCTACATCACGACGGCGATCGCCTATCCCAACGGCAGCCCGCATATCGGTCACGCCTATGAAGCGATCGCGACCGACGTGCTGGCGCGCTTTGCGCGGCTCGACGGCAAGGACGTGTTCTTCCTGACCGGCACCGACGAGCACGGTCAGAAGATGGTTCAGACGGCGGCCAGTGAAGGCATGTCCGCTGCCGCGCTCGCGACCCGCAATGCGGGCCGCTTCAAGGAGATGGACGAGCGGCTGAACGTGTCGTTCGACCGCTTCATCCGCACCACCGAGGAGCAGCATCACCGCTCCAGCCAGGAGATCTGGCGGCGCATGGAAGCGAACGGCGACATCTATGCCGATACCTATTCGGGCTGGTACTCGGTCCGTGACGAGGCCTATTACGCCGAGGACGAGACGCGCGTGAACGAGGACGGCGTGCGCCTCGGGCCGCAGGGCACGCCGGTGGAATGGGTCGAGGAGAAGAGCTATTTCTTCCGCCTCTCGGCGTATCAGGACAAGCTGCTCAAGCTCTATGCGGATCACCCTGATTTCATCGGGCCGGAATCCCGCAAGAACGAGGTGGTGAGCTTCGTCAAGGGCGGCCTGCGCGATCTCTCGATCTCGCGCACCACCTTCGATTGGGGCGTGAAAGTGCCCGGCGACCAGGAGCACGTGATGTATGTCTGGGTCGACGCACTGACCAACTACATCACCGGCGTCGGCTTCCCCGATGAGAGCGACAAGAACTGGCGCTACTGGCCAGCCGACGTGCACATCATCGGCAAGGACATCATCCGCTTCCATGCGGTGTATTGGCCGGCCTTCCTGCTGTCCGCCGGGATCCCGCTGCCGAAACGGGTCTATGCCCACGGCTTCCTGTTCAACAGGGGCGAGAAGATGTCGAAGTCGGTCGGCAATGTCGTCGATCCCTTCAACCTCGCCGACCAGTATGGCGTCGATCAGATGCGCTATTTCTTCCTGCGCGAGGTACCGTTCGGCCAGGACGGCAATTATAACCACGAGGCCATCGTGGCGCGTATCAATGCCGATCTCGCCAACGATCTCGGCAACCTCGCGCAGCGCTCGCTGTCGATGATCGCAAAGCAGTTCGGCGGCGTGCTGCCGGAGCCCGGCGAGTTCAGCGACAACGACAAGGCGATCCTTGCGATGGCCGACGGCATGATCGCAGCGTCACGTGAGGCTATGGCGACACAGCAGATTCATCAATGGCTCAACGCCGTCTGGGCCGTGGTCGCGGAGGCCAACCGCTATTTTGCGGGCGAGGCGCCGTGGGCGCTCGCCAAGACCGATCCTGCCCGGCAGAAGACGGTGCTCTACATTACCGCCGAAGTCGTGCGCCAGATCGCGATTCTGGCCCAGCCCGCGATGCCGACCGCCTCCGCATTGCTGCTCGACAGCCTGGGCATCCCTGAAGGCGAGCGCAGCTTCGCAATGCTCGGCGGAAGCAAGCGTATCGCGCCGGGTTCGACGCTGCCGGCGCCGAAGCCCGCGTTCCCGCGCTACGTCGAGCCGGCAGCCTGAAGGCGTTCGCGTGATGCTGATCGACAGTCACTGTCATCTGGATTTTCCCGACTTTGCGGAAGATCTCGACGGGATCCTGTCGCGGGCGCGCGCGGCCGGCGTCGCGCGCATGGTCACGATCTCGACGCGGGTGCGGCGGCTGAAGGACCTGCTCGCGATCGCCGAACGCTATGACGACGTCTATTGCTCGGTCGGTACCCATCCGCACAATGCGGACGAGGAGGACGGCATCGCGCCGGACGAGCTTGTTGCGTTGACGGAGCACCCCAAGGTCGTCGCGCTCGGTGAGGCCGGGCTCGACTATTTCTACGATAACGGCTCGCCGGAGGCGCAGGCGAGGGGTTTTCGTGCCCACATCGCCGCTGCCCGCACGACCGGCCTACCGCTGGTGATCCACACCCGCGAGGCCGACGAGGACTGCGCGCGCATTCTGGAAGACGAGGCGGCCAAGGGATCGTTTCGCGCCGTGCTGCATTGTTACACGGGCGGGCGCGAGCTGGCGCTGAAAGCAGTGTCGCTCGGGCTCTATATCGGTTTCACGGGAATCCTGACCTTCAAGAAGTCGGAAGCCTTGCGCGCGCTCGCGGCCGAACTGCCATCCGACCGTATCCTGGTTGAAACGGACTCGCCCTATCTTGCACCGGGCAAGTTCCGGGGCAAACGCAACGAACCCGCTTATGTGGTCGAGGTCGCAAAAGTGCTCGCCGAGACGCGCGGCGTCTCGCTTGACGAGATCTCGCGGCAAACGAGCGAAAACTTCTTCCGCCTGTTCTCGAAGGTGAAAGCTTGAGACTGGGAGCCACATGACGCTGACGCTGACGATCCTGGGCTGCGGCTCCTCCGCCGGCGTGCCGCGCCCGGCGCTCGGCTGGGGCGCCTGTGATCCCAACAATCCCAAGAACCGCCGCCGCCGCTGCTCGCTGCTGGTCGAACGCACGTCCGAGCACGGCACGACACGCATCGTGATCGACACCTCGCCGGACTTACGCGAGCAATTGCTCTCGACCAATGTCGACCATATCGACGCGGTGTTTCTGACGCATGAGCACGCCGATCAGACTCACGGCATGGACGACCTGCGCTCGGTCGTCATGCACATGCGCCGGCGCATCCCGACCTATTTCAACCAGTCCACCGCCAAGGACATCATGGCGCGGTTCTCCTATTGCTTCATCTCGCCGGAAGGCAGCGACTATCCGCCGATCCTGACCCGGCATTCGATCGAGGCGGGCGAGAGCCAGACCATCCTGGGGAAGGGCGGCGCGGTGACGATGACGGCCTTCCTGGTGCAGCACGGCGCCATTCCCGCGCTCGGCTACCGCATCGGGGATGCCGCCTATACACCGGATCTCAACGACATTCCGCGCGAGAGCTGGGACGCGCTGGAAAATCTCGACCTCTGGATCGTCGACGGGCTGCGCTACACCGGCCATGTCAGCCATTTCAGCATCAACGACGCGCTGTCCTGGATCGAGCGCTTCAAGCCGAAGCGCGCGGTCATCACGAATATGACCGCCGACGTCGACTACGAAGTCATCAGGCAGTCGCTGCCCGCAGGCGTGGTGCCGGCCTACGATGGGCTGCGGCTGGAGACGCGTTGAACCTGCGATGGAAATTCCGGCATCCGCCGGCATACTCCTTGCTTGCGTCGGCCCCATCATGTTGATCTAACGTCTGAAAGACAGGCGCTGGGCTTGGTCTGCTGCTGGAACGTCTGCATGGGCGGGCCAAGCAGATCGCGGAGATCGTGGCGCTCGGTATTGCCACGGCCTTCATTCTCTATTTCACCCGCTATGCCGTGCAGATGACCTACGATTCCTGACGCTTCAACGATGTGGCGCAGGGCGTCGTCGCGCTTCCGCTCTGGATTCCCCAGCTCGGTTTTGCCGGCGGCCTTGCGATACTGCCGCTGTGCGTGCGAGCGGAAGTCAGACGGCTCTCAGGCCGAGATCGCCTTCACCGAGCCGACTTCGCTACGCAGCAGGAATTTCTGGATCTTGCCCGTGGACGTCTTCGGGATCGGCCCGAACACGACCGCCTTCGGCGTCTTGAAGCCGCTCATCTGCGAACGGCAGAAGGCGATGATCTCGGCCTCGGTTGCGCTGGCGCCGTCCTTCAGCTCGACGAAGGCGCAAGGCACCTCGCCCCATTTCGGATCGGGCTTGGCGACGACAGCGGCGAACAGCACGGCCGGGTGCTTGTAGAGGATGTCCTCGACCTCGACGGAGGAGATGTTCTCGCCGCCGGAAATGATGATGTCCTTGGAACGGTCCTTGATGATGACGTAGCCGTGCTCGTCGAGCACGCCGAGATCGCCGGTGTGAAACCAGCCGCCCTCGAAGGCTTCCTTGGTCGCCTTCTCGTTCTTGAGATAGCCCTTCATCACGATGTTGCCGCGGAACATGACCTCGCCGATGGTCTCGCCGTCGCGCGGCACCTCCTGCATCGTCTGCGGATCGATGACGGTGACGGCTTCCTCGAGCGGGTAGGGCACGCCCTGCCGGCGCTTCAAGCGCGCGCGCTCTGCGGGCGGAAGCTCGTCCCAGCCTGGCTGCTCGGCGCAGACGGAGGCGGGGCCATAGACCTCGGTCAGGCCGTAGACATGCGTCAGCTTGATGCCGATGCTTTCGGCGCCTTCGAGCACGGCGACCGGCGGCGCGGCACCTGCGATCAGGCCGACGACGCGGCGGGCTGCATTGCCTTTGGGCGCGTCAGGTGCGTTGATCAGCGTGTTGTAGACGATCGGCGCGCCGCACATGTGGGTGATGCCGTGCTGCCTGATCAGCTCGAAGATCTTGGTCGGTTCGACCTTGCGCAGGCAGACATTGATGCCGGCAGCGGCCGCAATGGTCCAGGGGAAGCACCAGCCGTTGCAGTGGAACATCGGCAGCGTCCAGAGATAGACCGGATGCTGGCCGAGGTTGCCGGCGAGGATATTGCTGACCGCATTCAAGTAGGCACCGCGGTGATGGGTGACGACGCCCTTGGGATTTCCCGTCGTGCCCGAGGTGTAGCTCAGCGCGATCGCGTCCCATTCGTCGTGCGGTAGAACGGCGTTGAAACCGGGATCGCCTTGCGCGACAGCCGCCTCATATTCGATTTCGCCGATGCGCTTGCCGCCCTTGAAGGCGGTATCATCGACATCGATCACGAATGGCTTGGGCCCGGTCATCTGCGCGAGCGCATCGGTGATGACGCCCGAAAATTCGGGATCGACCAGGATGATCTTCGCCCCGCCATGATCGAGCTGAAATGCGATCGAGGGCGCATCGAGGCGGATGTTGAGGGCGTTGAGCACGGCGCCCGCCATGGGCACGGCAAAATGCGCCTCGTTCATCGCCGGAATGTTCGGCAGCATCGCCGCCACGGTGTCGCCGACGCCGATGCCCTTGCCCGCCAGATAAGAGGCAAAGCGTCGGCAGCGCTCGTGAGTCTCTGCCCAGGTGAAGCTGCGGCCCTCATAGACGGTGCTGACGTGATCAGGATAGACCGCGGCACTGCGCGCGAGGAAGCTCAGCGGGCTCAAGGGCACGTAGTTGGCGGGGGTCTTGTCGAGACCGATATTGTATGGGTTCTGCCGCTCACTCATCGACACCCTCCTCAAATGCGTCTCAAAGGAATCCGATCGATATCCAGGGGAAGATCGCGACCACGATCAATCCCACCAGCAGCGCCAGCAGATAGCCCCAGATCGGCCTGATGCCTTCGGCCGGATCGACGCGTCCGATGGCGCAGGCGGCATAATAGCCGACGCCGAAGGGCGGGGCGAATAGCCCGATACCCATGGCGAGGATGATCACCATGGCGTAGTGCACCTCGTGCACGCCGACGGCGCGTGCGATCGGGAACAGCAACGGGCCGAACAGCACGATCGCCGGTATGCCCTCCAGCACGCTGCCGAGGATGGTGAAGGCCAGGATCGACACGGCGATGAAGGTCGCGGCCCCGCCCGGCAATCCGGTCATGGCGGCGGCCAGCGAACGCGAGAAGCCGGATTGAGTCAGGCCCCAGGCCATGCCGGTCGCCGTGCCGATGATCAGGAGGATCGCACCCGACAGCGCCGCCGTCTCGACCAGCATCGGAAACAGCCGCCGCCAGTCGAAGCGACGGTAGACGAGGAGGCCGACGAGAGCGCCATAGACGATGCCGATGGTGGAGACCTCGGTCGCCGTCGCGATGCCCTCGACCACGGCGTAACGGATCACGAAGGGCAGCGCGAGCGCGGGCAGGGCGATGATGAAGGTCCTGCCGATCTCGGAAGCAGTGGCACGGCGGACATGGCTCATGTCCTCGCGGCGGTAGCGCCACCACACCAGCATGCACAGCGTGATCGCGAGCACGACACCGGGCAGCAGGCCGCCTGTGAACAGCGCTGCGATCGAGACGCCGGTGACGGAGCCGATCGTGATCAGCACGAGGCTCGGCGGGATGGTCTCGGTCTGGGCTCCCGTCGCCGCCAGCAGCGCGACGAGATCGCCGGGCTTGGCGCCGCGCTCTTTCATCTCGGGAAACAGCACGGGCGCAACTGCGGCCATGTCGGCGGCCTTGGCGCCGGAAATGCCGGAGACCAGGTACATCGCGCCGACCAGCACGTAATGCAGGCCACCGCGGACATGCCCGAGCAGGCTCGCCAGGAACGCCACCATCGCCCGCGCCATGCCGGTCATCTCGATCAGGAGCCCGAGGAACACGAACAGCGGCACCGAGAGCAGGATCAGGTGGCTCATGCCCTCGTCCATGCGCCCGACCAGCACCATGACGGGCGTGCGCGTGGTCAGCGCCAGATAGCCGAAGATCGCCAGCCCAAACCCGAACGCAATGGGAACACCGGCAAAGACGCAGAAGCCGGCGACGCCGACGAAGAAGATGACGAGGTTGAGATTGCCGAGCGGCCGCAGGAGCGGCTCCGCCAGCCAGAACAGGCCGATCACGACCGCAACCGACAGCACGGCGGCTGCGACCATTCGGTAGTCGGCCGCGCGCAGCAGCCGGAGCGCGGCAAAAGCCGCCATCAGGCCGATGCCGGCCGGCAGCGCGGCCGCGCGCCACATGTTGGAAATCTGCAGCGCCGGTGTGGTGATGTAGCTCTCTTCGTAGGCATAGTCGCAGGACGGCCAGACGATCAGTGCGAGGAACGCCAGCGCGGCCGAGATCGCGATCAGATCGAGATAGGCCCGCATCGCGGGCCTGGCGCTCGCGACGACCGCGGTCATGCGCATGTGCTCGGAGCGGCGGAATGCGACCGCCGCGCCCAGCATCGCGAGCCACAGGAAGAGAATCGAAGCGAGCTCGTCCGACCAGATCAGCGGCCGGTGCAGACCGTAGCGCGCGACCACGCCGGCAAACAGGATCAGGATCTCGGCGACGACCAGGATCGCCGCCGGGATTTCGACGAGGAGACCGAGCGCGCGTTCAAGTGACGCCAGCAACGAACGTCGGCGAGGGGACTGAACAGCCGCCTCGCCCGTCACTTCGATCACCTCGATCTCGACATGAGCCATGACGGCCCCAAGACGTTACGACAGCTTGCCGACGGCCTTTTCAAGGAGGTCCCAGGCCTGATCGCCATACTTACCCTTCCACTCGGCATAGAAGCCGGCGGTGCGCAGCTTGTCGCGGAACGGCCCGACCGCGGGCTGGTTGAAGGTCAGGCCCTTGCCCGCGAGCTCCTGCTGCAGGTTGGCGTTGAGCTTGGCAGTGTCCTCACGCTCCTTGACCGCGGCGGCGTTGATGTTCTTGGCGACGATGGTGCGCACGTCCTGGGGCAGCTTTTCCCAGGCTCTGCGGTTGGCCAGGAACCAGAAGCCGTCCCACATATGGTTGGTCAGCGAGCAGTACTTCTGCACCTCGTAGAGCTTCGCGGTCGAGATGATCGCCAGCGGGTTCTCCTGGCCCTCGACGATCTTGGTCTGCAGCGCGGAATAGACCTCGCTGAAATTGATCGAGGCGGGCGCTGCGTCGAACGCCTTGAACATCGAGGTCCACAGCGGCGACACCGGCACGCGGATCTTGAAGCCCTTGAGGTCATCAGGGCCGGTGATCGGCTTGGTCGAGGACGTGGTCTGGCGGAAGCCATTGTCCCAGATCTTGTCCATGACCTCGAGGCCGGCCTTCTTGATCTCGCCGCGGACATGGGCGCCGAGGTCGCCGTCCATGGCCTTCCAGACCGTGTCGTAGTCCGGGAACGCGAAGCCGATGCCGTTGATGGACGCCGCCGGCACCAGGGTGGACAGGATCAGGCCTGACAGCGTGAAGAACTCGACCCCGCCGGAGCGGATCTGGCTCAGCATGTCGGTGTCGGACCCGAGCTGGTTGTTCGGGAAGATCTGGAGGTCGAACTTGCCGTTCGTCTCGCTCTTGATCGCCGCCGCCATCTCCTTGGCGCGCACGTTCAGCGGATGGGTGTCAGGCAGGTTGTTGGCGTATTTGTAGGTGAACTCGGCGCTCTGGGCGCGGGCCACATGGGGCGCACCGAGGCCGCCCAGGACCGCGGTCGCGGCGGAGGCCTTGAGAAGCGTGCGTCGGGAAAAGCGCGTTGAAAGGACCATGGGTCTGCTTCCTCGGAAGGTTTGTTGTTGTTCTGAGATGCAAACCTATACGGACGGTCGGCCTTAAGGTCATCTGCGATCTCGCGGAAGCCTCGCTTATTGCAGCCGGGCAAGGTCACGGCAATATCGGCTTTTGGAGAGATGGGGCTGGATGCAGAATCTGCAAAACAACCCCATGCACAGTAGCCGGCAAGAGCTGAGACGGCGGTCGGAAGGCGGACCGAACACAGCGCCTCAGGCCGAGATGCGGTAGCAGGAGTTTCGTCTAAACAATTGATCTAATTGGAAATAAAGATATTCCATAATATACCTTATGCGAATTTTGGATATGGCGCGCAGGCGGGACCCTCCTTGCTCTGGCTGGGAGCCAACCGATCATCCGACCGTTATTCGAATGGCTGCGAACAGGAATGTGCCGGCAGACCGAACCGCAGCGGCCCTTGGAGGATCGTCATGCAAGAGACCGTTGCCCGCGCTGCTGCCTCGCGTGCCATTCCATTCGATGCCGCCAAGCTCGATGGTCTCATGGAGGCGGCCGGACTTGATATCCTGATCGCGACCTCCAAGCACAACGTGCAGTACCTGCTGGGCGCCGAGCGTGCGATCTTCTTCGACTATATGGATGCCCTGGGAGTTAGCCGTTATCTGCCGGTGCTGGTCTATCCCAAGGGTGCGCCCGAGAAATCCGTCTATGTCGGCCACCGGCTGGAAAGCCATCAGCGCGTCGTCGAGCCGCTCTGGGTGCCGCAGGTCCGAACCGAATCCAACGGTTCGGTGGACGCCATCATGCGGGCTGCAGACCTGATCCGGCAGGCGGGCGTGTCGTTGCGGCGGGTCGGGGTCGAAATGCCATTCCTGCCGATGGATGCAGGGAAGGCGCTGGCCGACGCCCTGCCCGGCGCCGAGCTCAAGGACGCGGTGCTGGTGCTGGAGCGGCTGCGAGCGGTCAAGTCGGTGGAGGAATTGGCGAAGCTCAAGACGGCGTCCGAGCTTGTCGTCGCATCAATGCTGGCCGTGATCGCCGGGCACGGTCGGGGAACGACCAAGCGGCAACTGTCGGATGCATTGCGCCTCGCCGAGGTCAATCGCGGCCTCACCTTCGAATACTGCCTGCTCGCGTGCGGCAGCAGCCACAACCGAGCGCCATCATCGCAGCGCTGGGAGCAAGGTGAGGTGCTGTCGCTGGACTCCGGCGGCAATTATCAGGGTTATATCGGCGACCTCGCCCGGATGGCCGTGCTGGGCGAGCCTGACGCCGAGCTCAAGGATTACCTGGCCGAGATCGAGTCCGTCCAGCGCGCCGCCTTTGCCACCATCCGTCCGGGCGCCTTCGGAGGCGACATCTATGTCGCCGCCGAACGGCAGCTTGCGCAGATCACCCAGCGTGACTGCACAGAGTTCCTGGCCCACGGCATGGGCCTCGTCAGCCACGAGGCCCCTCGCCTGACCGCCAAGGGTCCGGTGCCCTACGACGACACCGACGCCCGCCTGCCGCTCGAGCCCGGCATGGTCGTTTCGATCGAGACCACGATGAAGCATCCGAAGCGCGGCTTCATCAAGCTCGAGGACACAGTCGCCGTGACGTCGGACGGGTACGAGATCTTTGGCGAAGGCGGCCGTGGGTGGAATCGCGGCGGTAGCGGGCTCGCGTAGCCGTACCGGTCGAACTGTTCTGGCGGCCGATCCAGGCCTGCCGCTTGGCGCGACGCGAGGTCCCTCACAGCCCGGATGGGCCGCGTCGTCTGGATCGACTTGCCGACGTTTCCGCAACTATCAATCCCCATCCCCTTCCGGGCCTTTGCCACGCTGCAGGCGAACGACGTTGACCTCCGACGTTCCTGGTACGACGCGAACGGCCGCGGCGATGGTCGGGATGTCTTGTCCGGCGCCGGCGACAATCTCAAACGCGTAGGTCGTGCCGCGCTCAGCTGTGTGCCGCAAAGACACGGAATTGACGCGTTCGGCAACGCGGCTCAGGGCGGTTTCGTACTGCGCGAATGCATCTTCGGCGCCCGTCGCCCTGACGCGCAGCGAGGGCGCGCGGGGCGTGCCGAATTTTATGCGCTCCAAAACGATCAGGAGGATCAGCACGAATGCGCATCCGCCGGCGGTCAGAACGAACTGGCCGCCTCCGATGCCAACGCCCGTCACGATCGATATGAAGACGAAGGTGAACTCTCGCGTGTCGCGGACGATCGTTCGAAACCGAATGAGGCCCAGAAGGCCGATCAACGCGAAGGCGAACCCCTCGCCCATGGCCCGGTTGGCGTTGTCGAACGCCGTGGCCGAGCGGATCGTGTGCATGACCAACGCTGTCAGCGGCACAATGACGACGCAGGCGTGAACGAACGAGGCCGAGAGCAACATCCCGTGGTAGCCGCGCGCGTAAGCAAAGCCGATCAGCAGACCAAGCGCGATCGACAGGACCGTGGCGCCGAGAACGTACTCGATCTGTGGTGTCATCGCCGCTTATGCTCCCAATCGACGGCATCGATTCCAATATGGGGATGATTGTTCTTCAGAAATACTCGCGATAAAGTGGCACGGCGAAAAACTCTTTATAGGGCGCGCAGGAGCCTGAGTCGATGCCATGCCGGCTGATCTGGCGGCACCGTGCTTTGGTAATCGTTCGAGCGTGATTTCGTCGTGAAATTGGTTCTCACGTGGCCGACACCATACGTCGGGCCGGCCAGGCTCTAGCGCAGCGGCAGCAGATCCAGCTGGCTCTGCGCCTTCTTGACGGCGGCCGCGAACCAGCTCTGGCTCGGCGCTTCCTTGGCAAAGCACTTGGTGTAGGCGTCCATCGCCTGGTCTTCGCGGGCCATGGCGTCCTGCGGGGTCTTCTTGGCCATCATCTGCTTCCAGACCTTCTCGCAGGGCGGGATCTCGGCGGTCTTCACGGCATCGGTTGCGGCAAGGTAGAAGACCTTGTCGCCCTGGACCGCAACCACGCCAATCTCGCTGGGCGGCCCCTTGAGGCCGCCATTGCCACGCACGCCGAGCACCGCGACCGCGGCGCTCGCGCCGCCAGGCTTGGTGATGGGCAGGTCCGCATATTTCGCGAAGGCGGCGTCCTGAATGGCGTAATAGTAGAACCGGTCCGACCTGAGCGCCGCGCTGATCTCCTGTGGCATGCCGTCCTCGCGGTGCTCGGAAAGCCAGTGCTCGAGCAGCCCGGTCGTGGTCACCACCGCTTGCAGCTTGTCGCCTTCGGTGGCGAAACCGAGGCCGTCGAGATGACCGAAGCCGATGTCTCCCTTGAACAGCGTGTCGACATTCGACTTGCCGTCGGCCGGAAGCCCCTTGATCGTGACCGGGCCCACCAGTGCGCGCAGCGCAGCGGCGAGCTCTCTGAGCGCCGCGTCATGCTGCTTCGAGGTGTCCTCGCTCTCCTTGGCCTTCGAGAATCAGGCGCCACAGCACGGTGCCTTCCTTGTTGGCGGGGCCGCCCACGTCGAACTGACCCTGATAACGGTTGAAGCTGCCGCCGGAGATCGAGACCTCGCCGAACTGCTGCGCCGTCGGCAGCTTGGTCACGTAGTTCAGGATGCCGCCGGTGCCGCTGCCGCCATACATCGCGGAGGACGGGCCCTTGAGCACCTCGATGCGCTCGGCGCCATAGGGATCGAGGCCGTTGAAATGCACGTAGTTGCTGGAGGGAATCCGCAAGCCGTCGACGTAGAGTCCCGGCATGGTCATGTCGAAGCCGCGGATCTGGAGACCGCCGAAGCGGGTGTCCGAGCCGCCATTGACGTCGCCGCTGACGCCGGCGGTGTAGCGCAGGGCCTCGCCGATCGAGACGGCGCCCTGGTTCCTGATCTGATCGGTGGTGATGACGGACACCGACTGCGGCGTTTCGATCAGCGGCGTATCAGTCTTGGTGGCGGTGCCGCTCCGCGTCGCGACGAAACCGCGCACCGGTCCATTGGCGCGTTCACCCGTGACACCGTTCGATGACGCCGACTGGGCCGGCGCAGCCTGCTGCGCCGGAACGCGACGATTGGCGCGTGCGGTGCGTGTCGCCGCAGCCCTTCGCGACGAAGCAATCGCCGCCGGACGGGCGCGCTGCGCCGGCGCTTCCACGGTGACTTCGGGAATTTGCGTCTGCGCCTTCACATAGCCGAAGGGAACGACGAGAGAGAATGTGCTGACCGCCCCGAGGAAAAGCACCTGAATCTGTCGACGACGCGTGCATCCACGCGAAGAAAGTTGGAAGTCGGTCACGTCTTTCGAGACCCCACGCACTGCCGGCTTCGCCGGTATCGTTTTTGATGCCCTGCCCTAACTCAGGCGGTTTTCGAGTGCGATAGGAGCGGTGTTAGAATTTCTCCAGACGTGTGCGCAGCACCTGCGGCCAATGCGCTCAGGCGTGCTTCGGAGTTTGGAATGTTTCCAGACAGACGAGACTCTGCCTGTTCGCAACATCTGGAAACGGCTCAGCGATGCCGCAGCCGGCGGTTGACCCGGCGTGCCAGATAATCGCCGGCGCTCTGGACGAGCTGCACCAACGCGATCAGCACGACCACGACGGCGAGCATCATCTCCGGCATGAAGCGCTGATAGCCGTAGCGAATACCGAGATCGCCGAGCCCTCCGCCGCCGACCGCGCCGACCATCGCGGAGTAGCCGAGCAGACTGACCACGGCGAGCGTCAGCGCCAGAAGCAGACCCGGCAGCGCCTCGGGGATCAGGACCTTGAACACGATCTGAAGCGGCGAAGCGCCGAACGAGGACGCGGTCTCGATCAGGCCGCCGTCAACCTCGCGGATCGCGGCTTCCACCAGGCGTGCGATGAACGGCGTCGAGGCGATGGTCAGCGGCACGATCGCAGCGGTCGATCCGATCGAGGTGCCGGCAATGAGGCGGGTGAACGGAATGATGGCGACGACGAGGATGATGAAGGGCGTGGACCGCGTCGCATTGACGACGATGCCGAGCACGCGATTGACGAGCGGGGCCGCGAACAACTCGCCTTTGCGGCTGGTGGCGAGGAACACGCCGAGCGGCAGGCCAAAGGCGGTGCCGAGCAGCGCTGCGATGCCGACCATGTACAGGCTTTCGCCCGTGGCCTGGATGATCAAATTGATGAGTTCAGGCGACATAGCCGAGACGCTCCGCCGAGAATTGGTGTTGAGAGAGCCAGGCGAGCGTTCGCGTCACCGCGTCCTCGCCACCGGGAATTCCGAGCGTGAGCGAACCGACGTGCTGGCCGCCGATCTCGTCGATGCGGGCCGACAGCAGCGCGACGTCCAGGCCGAGGTCGCGGGCGAGCCGGGCCACCACGGTATCGCCGGCCCCTGCCCCACGCACCTGAACGCGGATCACGGCCTGCCCGCCGGCGGACGGCTCTGAAGCCATCCGGCTCGCCAGCGACACGGGCAAGCTGTCGCCGATCACCTCGGCCAGGAAGGACTGGGTGATCGGATGCTTCGGGTGGGTGAAGATGTCCGCGACATGGCCGCTCTCCACGACATGGCCGCCATCGAGCACCACCACTTCCCTGGCGAGCTGGCGCACCACGGACATTTCGTGGGTAATCAGCACGATGGTCACGCCGAGCTCGCGGTTGATGTTCGCGAGCAGATCGAGGATCGCCCGCGTGGTCTGTGGATCGAGCGCCGAGGTGGCCTCGTCCGACAGCAGCACGCTCGGTCGGGTCGCCAGCGCCCGCGCGATGCCGACGCGCTGCTTCTGGCCGCCGGAGAGCTCTGACGGATAGCGATCGTGCTTGTCGGCGATGCCGACCAACGCCAGCAGTTCGGCGACGCGCGCTTTGATGTCCGCCTTGGTCCAGCCGGCGATCTCGAGCGGCAGCGCGATGTTGCCGGCGGCCGTGCGCGAGGATAGCAGGTTGAAGTGCTGGAAGATCATGCCGATCGAGCGCTGCGCCAACCGTAGTTCGCGGCCGGCGAGCGCCGAGATATCCCTGTTGTCAACGATCACGCGGCCCGTGGTCGGCTTCTCCAGCCCGTTGATCAACCGTACCAGGCTCGACTTGCCGGCGCCGGAGCGGCCGATCACGCCGGTGATGGAACCGCGCGGAATCGCAAAGTCGATGTCTTGCAGCGCGTTGACGCCGGGCTTGCCGCGATAGGCCGGATAGGTTTTTGAGATGGCTTCGAAACGGACCATTGCGTCCGGCTCGGTCGGAGCAGGTGAAATCGCTTCAAGCGTTTCGATCGGTCTTCCGATCGGGAGCGATTGGTGAGCGTTCATGGAGGCGGCCTTCATGCACAATAATTCGCTTGCCCGCGCCGCTCAGGGGCATACGGGAACCAGGTCGCTGGAGCGACGGGGGTGAAAGTGAGATGCCGGCTCAGGGGAGCGCGCTGCACCGCAGCACGCACCATCGCCGTTTCCGGTCTTTCATGCAATATCAGATATTTGCGGGGAGTTGGACGAAGTTTTCCCAATCTCTCGCGTACGAAGAAAATTCATCTGCCGGAGGCACCCTCCCCACCCTCCTCAGTGGACCCGCAGCCAAGGCAGGACGATCAGCAGGAGCCCTGCGAAATAAAGCAGCCCGAAGATCAGCCCAAAAGCCCAGAACTGCCCCTTCCCGATATAGCCGCTGCCGAAATACATCGGCGCCGGCCCCGTTGCGTAAGGCGAGATCACGCCCATCAGGCCGAGCGAATACATGCAGAGCATGGCAAGCGTCGTGACCGGCAGGTCCGCGATGCCCGAGCCGACCGCGAGCACCACGGGCAGCACCGCGGCGGCATGCGAGGTGATGCTCGAGAAGAAATAGTGGATCCAGAAGAACAGCGCGACCAGAAGGATCATCGCGGTCGACGGCGACAGGCCCGCGAGCGGCTTGGCGTATTCGGTCGCGAACCATTTGATGAAGCCGATCTCGTTGAGACCCGACGCCAGCGTCAACAGCGAGGTGAAATAGAAGAACACCTCCCAGGCGCTCTTCTCGCCGACGATGTCGGCAAATTCGATCACCCCGGAGACCAGCATCAAAGAGATCACGATGAAGACGACGGTGGTGGCGTTGACGAAGTTCGAGCCGAGCAACGGCACGTGGATGTCCGGGCTCGAGCCCGCGATCCACAGGAACATCGCGAGCACGATCAGCGCCAGCATGATCCACTCGTTGCGCGACATCGGTCCCATCGCCGTCAGCTCCTTCGCCGCCCACTCGGAGATTTCCGGGCTGCGCTTCACCTCGGGACGGCAAACCACGTAGCTGAGCAGCGGAACGAGCACCATCAGCAGGATTCCGAGCGGCGCAAAGCCCAGGAACCACTGGCCCCAGCTGACCTCGACCCCGACGGTCTTCTTGGCGATCGCCAGCGCCGCCGCATTGGGCGCGAGCGCGGTGAAGAACAGTGAGCTCGTGACCGCAGTCGCGGCGAACGCGGTCCACATCACATAAGTGCCGATCTTGCTGGCGGTCGGCCCCGGCTCGGAGCCATAGATGCGCGGGATGTTGCTGATGATGGGATAGACGATGCCGCCGCTGCGTGCCGTGTTCGACGGCGTTGCCGGCGCGAGCACGAAGTCGGACATCGCCACCGCATAGCCGAGGCCGAGCGTGTTGCGGCCAAGCCGCTGCACCAGCACCAGCGCAATGCGCCGGCCGAGTTGGCTCTTGCGATAGCCGATCGAGAACACGAAGGCGCCGACGATCAGCCAGACCGTACTCTCGGCAAAGCCTGCCAGCATCCAGCGCAGCGATTTGGTCGGATCGGGGTCGATATAGCCACTGATGCCGGCGACGGTGAGTCCGATCAGCCCGACCGCGCCGACCGGCATCGATTCCAGGATGAGCCCGGTGATGACGGCCGCGAACACGGCGAAATAGTGCCACTGATTGACGTTGAGCCCCGTGGGCACGGGCCACAAATAGATCGCCAGCCACACCATGAGCGGCGCGATCAGCTTCCAGCGAAATCCCTTCGCCTCAGGCGCCTGCGAGCTAGCGGCCATGGGCCCTCCCCTCGATTGTCGTCAAATCAAGCGGTCCGTTGGCCGGGCCGCTCTTGTCCCATCGCGGCGTATACGGATTGTCCGCGGCGCGATCAATGGCCAGAAGCGGGTTCTGCCGCTAAGTGCTTGATTTCCCGAGAGGCTCACAAATGCCCGGTGCGCCGGTGCTCCGACTCGCTACCACCGACAGGAAACCTGATCGTTGTGCCGATGGTGACCCAGTTGGCGTTCTCGCCGGTGATGTTCCGGCCGTAGATCACGTCGACGGAGAATATCTCGTTTGGCCGGTAGCGCACGCCGGTCTGAAAGCGCGGCTGCACGATGCTCGCGACCTGGGACGCGCCGGCCTGGCCGTAAGCCTCGATCGTCCACTGCAACGTGTCGGTGAACTTCCAGTCGAAGCCGATGCCGTAGCTCAGGTAGTGGCGATCGACGGCGCGATCCCAGAGCCAGCCGGCGTTGACGTTGACGCGCATGGTCTCGGACAGGCGAAAGGTCGCTGGTATGACCACAAAGGCGGACAACGCCTCGCCGGTCGCTGCATCGAATGATCCACCGCCATAGGCCGACAATCCCCAGCGCCCGATTCCGGTCGGGATGAAGTTGGTCTTGGCTTTCGGAGCCAGCGTCGTGCTCCAGTCGCCATCGCTGCGGGCCCGAATGGTCTGCATACTCAGCTCGATCGGCCTGAAGGGATCGACGACGCAGGAGGGATTGGCAACCGCTGCGAAATCCGTGTTGGAAGCAGTCGACAGCCAGCTTTCGACCTTGCAGGAGCCGACCTCGGAGATATCGGCGGCATCCACTGCATAGGCGCCATTCGCCGCGCGCGCATCCTGCGCCGCAATTGCGACAAGAGCCGCGATTGCGGCGGATATTCCGGTTCGTGCAGCCCAGCCCATGGCGCGATGTTAGCAGAGTCTTCGCCTCGACAAGGCCTGGATTCTGGGACTATCTTCGCGCCATGAGCGAGCATCATCACGACCACGATCACGACCATTCCGAGCTGTCCGAAACCGAGCTGCGCGTGCGCGCGCTCGAGACGATCCTGACCGAAAAAGGCTATGTCGAACCGGCCGCGCTCGATGCCATCATCCAGGCCTATGAGACCAAGATCGGCCCGCATAACGGCGCGCGCGTCGTCGCAAAAGCCTGGACCGATCCGGCCTTCAAGAAAGCGCTGCTGGAGGACGGCAGCAAGGCGATCGGCACGCTCGGCCATGTCAGCCGCGTCGGCGATCATCTCGTCGTGGTCGAGAACACGCCGCAGCGTCACAACATGGTCGTGTGCACGCTGTGCTCCTGCTACCCCTGGGAAATGTTGGGGTTGCCGCCGGTCTGGTACAAGGCGGCGCCCTACCGCTCGCGCGCGGTGAAGGATCCGCGCGGCGTGCTCGCCGATTTCGGCATCGCGCTGCCCAAGGACATCGAAATCCGGGTGTGGGATTCCACCGCCGAGACGCGCTTTCTGGTGCTGCCGATGCGACCCGAGGGCACCGAGGGCTGGAGCGAGGAGCAGCTCGCTGAGCTCGTCACCCGCGACTCCATGATCGGCACCGGCTTTCCGCGCAGGCCTGGAGCGCCGTCGTGAACGGCGTGCACGACATGGGCGGCATGGACGGGTTCGGCAAGATCGAGCCCGAGCCGAACGAGCCGATGTTCCACGCGGATTGGGAATCGCGTGTCCTGGCGATGGTGCGTGCGATGGGCGCAGCCGGCGCTTTCAACATCGACACGTCGCGCTTCTATCGCGAGACCTTGCCGCCGGATGTTTATCTCTCAAGCTCCTATTACGAGAAATGGTTTCTCGGGCTCGAGGAGATGCTGATCGAGAAAGGCTACCTCACAAGAGAGGAGGTCGCCGCCGGCCACGCGATGCAGCCAGGAAAGGCGCTCAAGCATGGCAAGTTCGATCTCTCCAACGTCGAGCGCGTGATGGTGCGCGGAAAGTTCGCTCGCCCTGCCCCGGCCCCGGCGAAATTCAGCATCGGCGATCGCGTGCGCGCCAAGAACATCCATCCGGCGACACATACGCGGCTGCCGCGCTACGTGCGTGGGCATGTCGGCGTGGTCGAGTTGAACCATGGCTGCCATGTGTTTCCGGACACGGCGGCGATGGAGCGCGGCGAGAATCCGCAATGGCTCTACACCGTCGTCTTCGAGGGCCGCGATCTCTGGGGCGAGGATGGTGATCCCACGTTGAAGGTTTCGATCGACGCGTTCGAACCCTATCTGGAGCCGGTGTGATGAGTGGTAGTGCCGCTGCCGCCGCGACGGCAGCGATCCCGAGCATTCCGCGCGATGACGAAGGCCCGGTGTTCCGCGCGCCCTGGGAGGCGCATGCGTTCGCGATGGCGCTGACGCTCCACGAGCGTGGTGTGTTCACCTGGCCCGAATGGGCCGCCGCCCTTGCCGACGAGATCAAGCGCGCGCAGGCGGCCGGCGATCCCGATACGGGCGAGACGTACTATCTGCACTGGCTCGCCACGCTTGAGGGCCTCGTCGCGCGCAAGGGCGTCGCCTCGATCGAGACGCTGCATCGCTATCGCGACGCCTGGGATCATGCGGCCGATCGCACGCCGCACGGCAAGCCCATCGAGCTGCGGGACGAGGATTTTGCGCGGTAATCACCTCCGCGTCGCGTGGATACTGTCGCCCCAACCAACATTGTGATCACCCGCGAAGGCGGGTGATCCAGTATTCCAGAGACGCTCGTGGGATACCGAGAAGCTGCGGCGTACTGGATTCCCCGCCTTCGCGGGGAATGACAGCGAAGATTGGAGCGCTATTTCCGCCCCGCCACATACTCCCGCCATCCCTTCGCCCGCAGGCTGCACGCCGGGCACTCGCCGCAGCCATAGCCCCAATCGTGCTGTGCGCCGCGTTCGCCGAGATAGCAGGTGTGGGACTGCTCGCGGATGAGATTGACCAGGCTGTCGCCGCCGAGATCATGCGCCAGCTTCCACGTCGCGGCCTTGTCGATCCACATCAGAGGCGTATGCAGCTCGAACTGCTTGGCCATGCCGAGTGAGAGCGCCGCCTGCATGGCGCGGATGGTCTCGTCGCGGCAATCGGGATAGCCGGAATAGTCGGTCTCGCACATGCCGCCGACGATGTGGCTGATCCCACGTCGATAGGCCAGCGCCGCGGCGAAGGTCAGGAACACGAGGTTGCGGCCCGGCACGAAGGTATTGGGCAGGCCGTCCGCGCCCATCGCGATCGCGACGTCGCGTGTCAGCGCGGTCTCGGAGACGGCCGCGAGCGTCGGGATCGACAGGGTATGGCTCTCGCCGAGTTTGGCAGCCCAATCCGCGCGCAGCGCTTTGATGCCGTCGAACAGGCGGTCACGGCAGGCGAGCTCGATGGCATGGCGCTGGCCGTAGTCGAACCCCAACGTCTCCACGCGGGCAAAGCGGCTGAGCGCCCAGGCGAGGCAGGTGGTGGAATCCTGGCCGCCGGAGAACAGCACCAGCGCGGTTTCGGAGGATGATGCGTCACTCATGGCCCGCGCTTTAGCACCATGGAACGGGCCCGCCAATCGGTGGAAATCGATCTGTTCCGCTGCGCCCCGCTGGGAACGGCGGCCCGCTTTTGGCATAAGGCCTTGGAGCCTAGGAGACTGCCCCGCAATGACCCCTTCCCGCGACATTTCCCGCCTGATCGAGATCATGGCGGCGCTGCGCACGCCGGTGACCGGCTGCCCCTGGGACCTCGAGCAGGATTTTTCGACGATCGCGCCCTACACGATCGAGGAAGCCTATGAGGTGGTGGACGCCATCACCCGTGGCGATCTCGACGATCTCAGAGAGGAGCTCGGCGATCTCCTGCTCCAGGTCGTGTTCCACGCCCAGATGGCGTCGGAGCAGAACGCGTTCGATTTTGGGGACGTGGTCGAGGCCATCACCCGCAAAATGATCCGCCGCCATCCCCACGTCTTCGCCGACAAGGACGGCAATCTCGCCTCCTCTCACGTCAAGGAAGTCTGGGACCGCATCAAGGCCGAAGAGAAAGCCGAGCGCGCCGCACGCCGGCCCCCGGAGGAGACGACGACGCACAAATCGCTGCTATCAGGCGTCAAGGCCGGCCAGCCGGCGCTGACCCGCGCCATGGAGTTGCAGCGCAAAGCCTCCACCGTTGGCTTCGACTGGAACGACCCGCGCGCGGTGCTGCAAAAGATTCGTGAGGAAACCGACGAGATCGAGGCCGCGCTGGACCGTAACGACAAACAGGAGCTGGCGGAAGAAACCGGCGATCTCCTGTTCGCGCTGGTCAACCTCGCTCGTCATGTTGATGCCGATCCGGAAGCCGCGCTGCGCACCACCAACGCCAAATTCGAACGCCGCTTCGCCTATATCGAGCGCGCGCTGAAAGTGCAGGGCCGCACGCTGGAGCACGCCTCGCTCGCGGAGATGGACGCGCTTTGGAATGCGGCGAAGCGGGAGGAGATCCGGTGACGGAATTGCCGCTATGAGCAGCAACGATGTTCGCTCTGCTTCCGTGGACAAGGCGTTGCCCCGTATGAGCAGAACACACAGCAATCGCCGGCCTTTGGCTGCAATTGCCTGCCGCAACCTTTGCAAATGTAGAAATACTGGCAAGCGTCGGGCGCATGATCTCTGCCGACTGATAGCGACATCCCGGACTACCGGTTTCACGAGCATCACATCGCGTGCGGCACGGCATCAAACCTCGACACCACGATATCTCGCTTGGTCTCGTCCACTCGCACGGTCATATCGAAGCGACCATCGTGCAGCTCTTTCGCCAGCACCTCGGCATTGCGATGCAGCCAGCTGATGCCGGCCCCGTCGGCGGCGTCGATGGAGAGATCGAGCGTGGTGCGCTTGGCGGCCAGGCGCTCCTCGATCGCGGCAAGCAGTGCGTCGACGCCCTCCCCTGACACGGCGGACACCAGCATCGCCGGATGATCCTCCGGCCTGCGCGCGGCGATATTGAGCAGCTCTTCGCGCTGCTCGGGGTCGAAACGGTCGATCTTGTTCCAGACCTCGATGATGCGGCCGGAATCGTCGGGGTTGATGCCGAGCTGACGCAGCACCGCGTCGACGTCGCTCTGCTGCGCCTCGGCGTCCTCATGCGAGATGTCGCGCACGTGCAGGATGACGTCCGCCTCCAGCACCTCCTCCAGCGTGGCTCGGAAAGCGGCCACGAGCTGGGTCGGCAGGTTGGAGATGAAGCCGACGGTGTCGGACAGCATCGCCTTGCCGCCATGCGGCAGATTGAGTGCGCGCAGGGTCGGATCGAGCGTTGCGAACAGCATGTCGGCGGCCTGCACGTCGGCGCGCGTCAGGCGGTTGAACAGCGTTGACTTGCCGGCATTGGTGTAGCCGACCAGCGCCACGACGCGGTACGGCACGCGCTGGCGTCCCGCACGATGCAGCCGCCGCGTCGCCTGCACCTTCTTCAGCTCGCTCTCGAGCTTGGAAATGCGCTCCTGGATCAGGCGGCGGTCGGCCTCGATCTGGGTCTCGCCCGGGCCGCCCATGAAGCCGAAACCGCCGCGCTGGCGTTCGAGATGGGTCCAGGAGCGCACCAGGCGCGAGCGCTGGTAGTTGAGATGCGCAAGCTCGACCTGGAGCGAGCCCTCCCTGGTCTTGGCGCGCCGGCCGAAGATTTCCAGGATGAGCCCGGTGCGGTCGAGCACCTTGGCGTGCCATTCCTTCTCCAGGTTGCGCTGCTGGATCGGCGACAGCGCGCAATCCATCACCACGAGCTCGACCTCGAGGGACTTGATCAGTCCGGCGATCTCCTCGACCTTGCCCTTGCCGATATAGGTCGCGGGCCGGATCTGGCTGACCGGCGCGATGATGGCGTCGGCAATGACGAGATCTATCGCGCGCGCGAGGCCCGCGGCCTCGTCGAGGCGGGCCTCAACGTCGCGCAGGACATAGCCATCCGCTTGCGCGTCGGCATTCCCTGCGCGCACTCGCAAATAGGGGCCGATGACCAGCACCCGCCCCGTATGAGCCCCCGCTGACCGCGGACGGTCAGCATCCCCGCTGAAATTCCGGGGTTCCAATCAGATCACTCTCAAGCCGGCTGGTCCTCGCCGCCTTCGAACAGCTGAATCGGAGCGCCGGGCATGATGGTCGAGATCGCATGCTTGTAGACAAGCTGCGAATGACCGTCGCGCCGCAGCAGCAAACAGAAATTGTCGAACCAGGTCACGATGCCCTGGAGCTTCACTCCGTTGACCAGAAAGATCGTCAGTGGCGTCTTGGTTTTGCGAACGTGATTAAGGAAGGTGTCCTGTAGGTTTTGTGCGCGGTCTGCCGCCATTGTTTTTTTCTCGCTTTGAGTTTCTTTTTATTGCGCCGGTTGCGGCCTCTTGTGACGAGGCCTCTCCCGGTTGCCGTCCCTCATGAGATCCCCCTCGGAAGGAACAGCGTTTCAATTAGAGGACAGGTCGGGATATTAGGCAAGCCGCTTCACGCGGCAGGCCATGCCCTATTGCCCCGAAAAATTACGGAAATCGATGATTTTCCTCGCCTATTCCCGAGGGCGGCCTGCAGTGTCGCGGCGCTAGCCGACGCCGAGCGCCTTCAACTTCCGATGCAGCGCCGACCGTTCCATGCCAACGAACTCAGCCGTGCGAGAAATATTTCCTGAGAAACGGCTGATCTGCGCAATCAAATAGTCGCGCTCGAACACTTCGCGCGCTTCGCGCAGCGGCAGGCCCATGATGTGCTCGCCATTGTTGCTGGTCGGCATCGCCGGCACCATGGAGCCGACGTCCTGCGGCAACATATCGGCCGTGATGATCACTTCGGGTCCGCCTGCCGCCAGAATCATGACTCTCTCAACGTTGTTGCGGAGCTGGCGCACATTGCCGGGCCAGACATGCGATTGCAGCACCGCCATTGCGTCCTGCCCGATCTGACGCTTGGGCAAGCCACTGCCGGCCGAGATCTGCTCCATGAAGTAGTCGATCAATTCCGGAATGTCCTCGCGCCGCTCCGACAGCGCCGGCACGCGGATCGGCACCACCGAGAGCCGGTGGTAGAGATCCTCCCGGAAACGGCCCGCCGCGATCTCCTCTTCGAGATTGCGCGCGGTCGATGAGATGATGCGCACATCGACCTGCACCTTGGCAGTGCCGCCGACGCGCTGGAATGACTGCTCCACCAGCACGCGCAAGATCTTGTTCTGGGTCTCGCGCGGCATGTCCGCGATCTCGTCGATGAACAACGTGCCACCATGGGCTTCCTCGAGCGCGCCGGGCTTGCGCGGCTGCTCGCCATTGGACTGCTCGACGCCGAACAGCTCGTGCTCCATGCGCTCGGGCGTGATCGCGGCGGCATTGATCACCACGAAAGGACCGTCGGCGCGGCCCGAGGCCGTATGCAGAGTGCGCGCGGTCAGTTCCTTGCCGGCGCCAGCGGGGCCGACGATCAGGATACGGCTGTTGGCTTTGGCGGCGCGCTCGATGGTCTGGCGCAGCTGGTTCATGCTTGGCGAACGGCCGACCAGCTGGCTGGCACTCGGCGCGAGCTGTTTCAGCTCCTTGACCTCGCGCTTGAGCCGCGAGTTCTCCAGTGCACGGGTCGCGACCAGGATCAGCCGGTCGGCCTTGAACGGTTTCTCGATGAAATCGTAGGCGCCGCGCTTGATCGCGGCGACCGCGGTCTCGATGTTGCCGTGGCCTGAGATCATCACGACGGGCAGATCGGCATTGTCCTTCTTGACCTGCTCCAAGAGCTGCAAGCCGTCGAGCTTGGAGCCTTGCAGCCAGATATCGAGAAACACGAGATGCGGCCGGCGATTGGCGATCTCGGCGAGCGCCGTATCGCTGTCGCGTGCGGTCCGGGTCACGAAGCCCTCGTCCTCGAGGATGCCCGCAACGAGATCCCGAATATCGGCCTCATCATCGACAATCAGAATTTCACTTGCCATGGATCGCGCCTGTGTTGTCAGCTGCCTGTTGAGGCTTCGATTTTGGTTGAATCATTGGTCTTTTCAGCCGGCTCTTTGGTTTGCTGGCTCTTGACGGATTCCGTGGCCGCTTGCTTGGCCGCCGGCGTTTGCTCGACCATCTCGGACTTCGCGGGTTGCCCCGAGACGGCAAAGCGCATCCGCATCCAGGCGCCGCGCTGGTCTTCGCGGAAGTCGGAGGCGTCCTTCAGCTCGATGCGCCCGCCATGGTCTTCCAGCACGCGGCCGACGATGGCCAGCCCCAGCCCGGTGCCCTTGGCGCGCGTGGTGACGTACGGCTCGAGCAGGCGCGAGCGCGCGACCTTGGGCAGGCCGATGCCGTTATCGATGACGTCGATCAACACGTCTTCGCCCTCGCGCGACACCACGACGTCGATGCGGCCTTTGCCGAGTTCTTCCGGCGGGACCTGCTCGATCGCCTCGGTGGCGTTCTTGATGATGTTGGTGACCGCCTGCGAGATCAGCCGCCGGTCGAACTGGGCGCGCAGCGGATCCTGTTTGAACGCGGCCTCGATGTCGATCTCGGGATGGGCGACCTTCATCAGGAACACGGCTTGCCGCACGGTGTCCGCGACGTCCTCGCCTTCCATTACAGGCTTGGGCATCCGCGCAAAGCGCGAGAACTCGTCGACCATGCGCCTGATGTCGTCGACCTGGCGCACGATGGTGTCGGTGCACTGGTCGAAGATCTGCTTGTCCTTGTCCTCGGTGATGGTCTTGCCGAACTTGCGGCGGATGCGCTCGGCCGAGAGCTGGATCGGCGTCAGCGGGTTCTTGATCTCGTGCGCGATGCGACGCGCGACGTCGCCCCAGGCCGAGGTGCGCTGGGCCGAGACGAGCTCGGTGATATCATCGAGCGTGATGATGTAGCTGTCGTGCGGCTGGTTCTTCTCGGCACTGACGCGGACCGACAGATTGCGCTCGGTGCCGTCGCGGGTGATCGTGATCTGGCCCTGCACCAGACGCTGGGTCCCTTCGCGCGCCGCCTTCATCATCTCGTCGAGCTCGGGCAGCACGTCGGAGAGCGGATGGCCGAGGGTCTCCGCTTCGGAGTGCCCGATCAGCTTCTCGGCGGAGCGGTTGAGGATGCCGACACTGCCGGACGTATCGACGCCGATGATGCCGGCGCTCGCCGAGGACAGCACGGCCTCGATGAAGCGGCGGCGGCTATCGATGAGATCGCTAGCGTTGACGAGCTCGTCGCGCTGGCTGCGCAGTTCCTGCGTCATCTTGTTGAAAGTCTCACCCAGCTGGGCGAGATCGCCTTCCGACTGGTGCACGGGCACCTGGACGTGGAGGTCGCCGGTCGAGACCGTGTGCGCCGCGTTCATCAGCCGCCGGATCGGCGAGACCAGCGAATTGGCGAAGTTGAGGCCGATCAGCACCGAGGCCATCAAAATGGTCAGCGCGATCACCGCGAACATCAGCGCGAACGCGACCTGGATGCCGAGCCGGCGTGACTCGATCTGGGCGTATTCGGCGACGCTGACTTCGGTCTGCTTGAGCTGATTGACGACATTCGGGTCGAGCGGACGGGCGACATAGAGGAAGGTGTCGTTGAAGGCGCGCAGGCGGATCACCGCGGCGACGAAGCTCGCATCGGGGAGCACCGCGATCTCGGGCTCGTTCTCGTTGACATTGCTGAGAAAGTCCGACGCCGGCGGCGAATAAGCCAGCCGCATGCCGGTGTCGGCCGACTCCAGGATGTTGGTGTTCTTGTCGATGATCATCGCGCCCGGCAGGTTCCGGGAGGCGGCGCTCGCCGTCAGCATCTCGCGGAACGAGCGGCGGTCCTGGTCGTAGAGCGGCCGGGCATGGGCGATGTCGTTGGCCATGCCGATGATGTCGCCACGGATCAGCTGCGCGTGATCCTGCATATAGGCCCGCGCGATCGTCAGCGAGTTCTGGATCACCTCCTTGGTCGGCCCGGAGAAGAGCCGGTCGAGGCCACGCTCGATGGTGACGTTGGCGACGACCGCGACCAGCACCGCCGGCAGCACCGCCACGATCGAGAACAGGCTGACGATTTGGACATGGAGACGCGCCGCCGCCCTGCCCCGCCGCCGCGCCAGGATCAGCTGCCAGAGTTCGCGGATGATGATGCCGACCAGCAGCAGGATCGTGGCCGCATTGATCAGGTAGAACGTACGGACCACCTCGGGCGTCGGCTCGATCTTGGTGAGACCGGTCAGGACCAGGAAGGTCAGGAAGGCCGACAGCAGCGCCAGCGCCACGGCAACGGGTGCCAGCCAGCGCCGCACCGACCAACGCCGGGGCTCTTCCGCTGGGGCCGTGTCAAAGTGTGCGGCCGAGGTGTCTGCGCTGGTCATTCCGGCAATGGTGGTGCTGAAAACGGGTCCGCGACGGGCGGGTACTGATGTATTCGTACCACATTGTTGCCGAATTGCGACAATTCCGCGGCGTCTGCCCCGCCGCGGAGCGGCGCAATCCACAGGGACATGCCATTCGGCTGGGAACGGATTCCCGCCGTCCCGGCTTGATCCGGCATGGATAGGATCTTTCTCGCGACGATGGTTTCGGCCGTTCTTCTGCTGATCGTGGCCGCCGACCTCCTGGTCAACGGCCTCGCCCTTCAGCAGGTCCCGGTGAATCTCGCCAGCGTGATGCCGGCATCCGGCCAAACGGTCAGATAGATGTCATGCCGCGCGTTGCGGCCGAACGACCCATTTGAACGCAAGCGGAACATTTAGGCCGATTGGGATTTCTGCTCAGCGCGTCAGCCACAACGGCCAGCGCGATCCGGACAGGCTCAGCTCTGCCTTGGTAGGGGGAGCTGAGCCACCGCCGGGCAAACCAATGCGGACTTGCGTGGAGCGTGCCCTCGGCGTCCTCGCATCAGCATCGCGGCGCACGGCCGCGGCATGCCGAGGTGGAAGCCCGTGCGCTCGGATTGTTCTCGCTGGTTCTGGCCAATCGCTCGTTCAGCGCCTTGCTGGTCTCCGCGTTCCGCCGTCCCAGCGCAGGTGTGAATCCAGCTCGCGATCGCCGCGTTGCTGCTCGGTGCCCCGAAGCACGCAAGCCGATCTGGAGCAGCCGGCAGCGCCTGCGAGCAACCGAGCTACCCTGCGGATTTTTTCAGAGCGGCCGTGCCCGCCTCCGAAGCTCGGCAACCGCCGGCATTCGCGTCACCGTCGCGGCGGGTATTAGTCGGTCTCGGCTCCTTCCGCTTCGGCCTGCCCAGCTTCGGCTCTGAGCGGAATCAGCCCCCGCTCCGATACACCTGGATGTCGAGGTCCCGGATCTTCTTCCGCAACGTGTTGCGGTTGAGACCGAGCAGGTCGGCGGCGCGGATCTGGTTGCCGCGGGTGGCAGCGAGCGCGGCCGTGAGCAGCGGCACCTCGATCTCCTTGAGGATGCGGTGATAGAGGCCGGGCGGCGGCACACCGTTCGGAAAGCCCTGGAAGTGCGAGGACAGATACGCTTCCACGGCGCCGCCGAGATTGTCGACGCCCTGCTGGACCGCAGCGCCCGGACTGACCGAGGGGGGCGCGAGCTCGCCGTCGATGACGGAGGCCGTGATCACGTCCTGCGGATAGAGCGCTGCGAGGCGCCGGGCGAGATTTTCCAGCTCGCGCACGTTGCCGGGCCAGCGATGCTGCTTCAGCCGCTCCAGCGCCAGCGCATCCAGCTTCTTCGGCGGCAGGCCGTCCTTCTCGGCCAGCGTGAAGAAGTGACGCACGAGATCGGGCAGGTCCTCGATGCGCTCGCGCAAAGGCGGCAGCCGCAGCGGGACGACGTTGAGGCGGAAGAACAGATCTTCGCGGAACAGGCCCTGCTGGATCAGGACGCGCAGGTCCTTGTTCGAGGCGGCGACGATGCGCACGTCGGTCTTGATCGGGGTGCGGCCGCCGACCGTCGTGTATTCGCCCTGCTGAAGGACGCGCAGCAGACGGGTCTGCGCCTCCATCGGCATGTCGCCGATCTCATCCAGGAACAGCGTGCCGCCTTCGGCCTGCTCGAACCGGCCGGAGGCGCGGGTGTTCGCGCCGGTGAAGGCTCCGCGCTCGTGGCCGAACAATTCGGACTCGATGAGATCGCGCGGGATCGCCGCCATGTTGACCGCGACAAACGGCCCGTTGCGACGCTTGCCGTAATCGTGCAGCGCGCGCGCCACGAGCTCCTTGCCGGTGCCGGACTCGCCCGTGATCATCACGGTGAGGTCGGTCTGCATCAGGCGCGCCAGCACGCGGTAGATTTCCTGCATCGCCGGCGAACGGCCGACCAGCGGGATCGCCTCCATCTCGGCATCCTCGTCAGGCGTCGAGGTCCGCTCCTTCGGCTCGGCGAGCGCGCGACCGACGATGGCGATCAGCTCCTTGAGGTCAAAGGGCTTCGGCAGATATTCGTAAGCCCCGCGCTCGGAAGCTCGGATCGCCGTCATGAACGTGTTCTGCGCGCTCATGACGATGACGGGCAAATTCGGCCGCATCTTCTTGATCCGCGGCAACAGGTCGAAGGCGTTTTCGTCCGGCATCACCACGTCGGTGATGACGAGATCGCCCTCGCCCTGGCTGACCCAGCGCCACAGCGTTGCGGCATTGCCGGTCAGCCGCACCTCGTAACCGGCGCGGGACAGTGCCTGATTGAGAACGGTGCGGATGGCGGTATCGTCATCGGCTACGAGAATGCTACCTGCGGGCATCGTTGATCCTCATTTTGCCCCCTGTGATGCAGGCGACGACTTCCCGGCAGAGCCGTCGCGACTGCTTTGATCGGCATGTTTGACCGATGTGGAATACATCGGCATCAGCACGCGGAAGGTGGTCTTGCGCGGCTGAGATTCGCATTCGATGATGCCCCCGTGATCGCCGACTATTTTTGCAACCAGCGCCAAACCGAGACCACTTCCGGTCTGTTTGGTGGTCACGAAGGGATCGAACAGATTGGGCAGAAGATCGTCGGGCACGCCTGATCCATTGTCCCTCACGCAGAATTCGAGCGGCAGAGATACCCGGGATTTTTGACCAGGCACTGACAGGCGCACGCCGGGGCGGAACGCGGTGGTGAGCTGGATCTCGGCGTCGGGCACGTCGATCAGGGCTTCTGCGGCGTTCTTCACGAGGTTGAGGAACACCTGAATCAGCTGGTCCTGATTCGCGAGCACCGGCGGCAGCGAGGGATCGTAATCCTCGATGAAGCGGATGTTGCGGGCAAAGCCCGACTGCGCCAGCCGCTTCACGTGGTCGAGCACCGAATGGATGTTGACGGGCCCGCGCACCACGGGACGCTCGTCGCCGAACACCTCCATGCGGTCGACCAGCGTCACGATGCGGTCGGCCTCGTCGCAGATCAGGCGCGTCAGCATGCGGTCCTCGGACGAGGCCTGCTGCTCCAAGAGCTGCGCCGCGCCGCGAATACCCGAAAGCGGATTCTTGATCTCATGCGCGAGCATTGCTGCTAGCGCTATCACCGAGCGCGCGGCGCTGCGATGGGTGAGCTGTCGATCCATCTTGTCGGCGATGGTGCGTTCCTGCAGCATCACCACGATGTGGCCCGGACGCTCGGTGAGCGGCGCGACGTGCAGGTCGACCTGGCGATCGCCGCCCATGCGCGGCGTACCCAAATCGACCTTGTATTCGTTGACCGGCGAGTTCGACGAGCGCACCTGGTCGATCAGCGCCAGCAAGGGGCTGCCGAACGGCACCAGTTCCTTCAACGACTGCCGCTTCAAGAACTGCGTCGAGATCTCGAAGAAAGCTTCGGTCGCGATATTGGCGGCGACGATCTTGCCGTCCGGCCCGATCATGAGCACGGGATTCGGCAACGCATCCAGGATTGCGTCGCTGTCGGACTGAAGCGGCCGACGATGTTCAGCGGCTGAGCTCATGCAGCGGCGCTCCATGCGAAGTCGTCGAAAGCGTCTTGCAGTGAATTGTGAACGAGGCGCGGATCCTCCGAGACCAGGATCTTTTGGCGCCAGGATCTCAGCTTCTCGGCCGGCGCACGGCTCGCCTGCGCTGCGACATCGAGCGCCCAGCCCAGATGCTTGCGGGCATGCCTGAGACCGATGCGCAGACCATAGAGCGCGCAAACGCCATCATAGAGTGTGCGGACATAATGCAGCTGCGTTTCGAGCGAGGGGGCAGCTTCCTCAGCCCCGCCCTGCAGGCGGCGGCCGATCTGACCGGGCAGCCAGGGCTGGCCCTGCGCACCGCGGCCGATCATCACGGCGTCGGCGCCTGAGGCTTCCAATGCGGTGAGCGCCTTTTCATAGGACGTGATGTCGCCGTTGACGACGAGCGGAATGGAGATGGCCTCGCGCACGGCGCGGATCGCATCCCAATCGGCCTCGCCCTTGTAGAATTGGCAGCGGGTGCGGCCGTGAACGGTGACGAGCCGGATGCCGGCGGCTTCAGCGCGCCGCGCCAGTTCCGGCGCATTGCGCGTGCGGTCGTCCCAGCCGAGCCGCATCTTGAGCGTCACGGGCACCTTCACCGCGGCGACCGTCGCGTCGATCAGGCTGACGGCGTGGTCGAGATCGCGCATCAAGGCCGAGCCGGACTGGCCGCCGGTGACATGGCGGGCCGGACAGCCCATGTTGATATCGATGATGTCGGCGCCCTCGGATTCCGCGATGCGGGCGCCTTCGGCCATCCAGTGCGCCTCGCAGCCGGCAAGCTGGACCACGTGCGGACCGATTCCCGTGGCTTCGCAACGCAACCGGGACATCCAGTGGCCATTGGCGAGCTCATCGCTTGCAGTCATCTCGGATACGACGAGACCGGCCCCAAGCTCGGCGGCCAGCCGGCGGACGGGCGAGTCAGTCACACCTGACATCGGCGCCAGGAAGACCGGGGTGGCGACTTCAATATCGCCTATTTTCAACGGCTTAGAGCCTGATACTGCCGAGCCGGTCACGGGGGTCTCGTTGACTGGGCAGGGCGTCATTGCGCCTGCCATGATCTATCTTGCGCACAATTCTTGTGCAGTCAAGCGTCATGCCTACAGTTTAGACAGTTCTGCAAATCTTTCAAGTGCAGTGCAGCAAAATGCTGTTTCCCACAATCCCGGGAAATCCCCTTTTTTTGCGGGCTTGCCGTGCTAGAGGCATGCCGGCAAATCACCCCTGCCCTTTCATTGGCAACTGAGTATTTGAGTCCTATGGCGAAATCACAACGCACCGCTGTCGTCCTCGTGGCGGCCGGACGCGGCCTGCGCGCCGGCGCTGGCGGGCCGAAGCAATATCGCGAGATTGGCGGCCTGCCTGTGATCTATCGCGCCATGGAAGCCTTCAGCCGCCATCCTGATGTGTTCGCAGTGCAGCCGGTGGTGAACCCCGACGACACCGCCATGTTCGCCGCGGCGGTCGCAGGGCTGAAGCATGAGCCGCCGACCAATGGCGGCGCGACGCGGCAGGCTTCGGTGCTTGCCGGTCTCGAGGCGCTGGCGAAGCACGAGCCGGACATCGTGCTGATCCACGACGCCGCGCGTCCCTTCGTCTCTGACGGGGTGATCTCGCGCGCGATCGAGGCGGCGAGCCGCACCGGAGCCGCGATTCCCGTCGTTCCCGTCACCGACACCATCAAGATCACCGGTGAGAGCGGCAATGTCGAGGACACGCCCGACCGCGCCCGCCTGCGCATCGCACAGACGCCGCAATCCTTTCGTTTCGACGTCATCCTGGAGGCGCATCGTCGCGCCGCGAAGGACGTGCGCTCGGATTTCACCGACGATGCCGCGATTGCCGAATGGGCGGGATTGACGGTTGCAACCTTTGAAGGCGATGTTGCCAATATGAAGCTCACCACTCCCGAGGATTTCGTGCGCGAAGAGGCGCGCCTGGCTGCCCAGCTGGGCGACATCAGGACCGGCACCGGCTATGACGTGCACGCCTTCGGCGAAGGCGACCATGTCATGATCTGCGGCGTGCGCGTGCCGCACAGCAAGGGCTTCCTGGCGCATTCCGACGGCGATGTCGGCCTGCATGCACTGGTCGATGCCATCCTCGGAGCGCTCGCCGACGGCGACATCGGCTCGCACTTCCCGCCGAGCGATGCGAAATGGAAGGGTGCCTCCTCCGACCAGTTCCTGAAATACGCTATCGAGCGCGTCGCCCAGCGCGGCGGCCGCATCGCCAATCTCGAGGTGACGCTGATCTGCGAGCGGCCCAAGATCGGCCCCTTGCGCGACACCATGCGCGCGCGCATTGCCGAGATCTCAGGCGTCGACATTTCGCGCGTGGCGGTGAAGGCTACCACCAGCGAGCGCCTCGGCTTCACCGGCCGCGAGGAAGGCATCGCGGCCACCGCGAGCGCCACCATTCGCCTGCCGTTCAACGAAAAGACTTGGAGCATGTGAGGCCATGGGCGGCAGCGACGCACGCGCCATTGCCCGCTCGCTGCTCGATCTGTGCCGGATGCGCAAGCTGACGATCGCGACCGCTGAATCCTGCACCGGCGGGCTCGTTGCCGGCGCACTGACCGATATCCCCGGCTCCTCGGACGTCATCGACCGCGGCTTCGTCACCTATTCCAACGACGCCAAGCGCGCGATGTTAGGGGTCGAAGCCAGCACGCTGACGAATTTCGGCGCGGTGAGCAAGGAGACCGCGACCGCCATGGCGATCGGCGCGCTGGAGCGCGCTGATGTCGATCTCGCCGTCGCGATCACCGGCATTGCCGGCCCCGGCGGTGCCACGCCCGGCAAGCCCGTTGGCCTCGTGCACTTCGCCGCCGCCGCGCGTGATGGCCGCATCATCCATCGCGAGCACCGTTTCGGCGCGATCGGCCGCAGCGCGGTGCGCGCCCGCTCCGTGGTCGAGGCGCTGCGCATGCTGATGGACCTCGCCCGCGGACCGCAGATCGCGGCCAAGCCGCAACGTACCGCCGCAAGCCGCCTGCGCCCGCGCGTGACCCGCTCGCCGCGCCGGCATGCGGTGAAGCGCAGGCCGCCACGTTCGCCGCGGGGCTGATGTTCCCGTAGCGCGGGTACAAGTATCGGTAGAGCACTTTCGCTCTACCCATTCTACGACTGCGACTGCGCCAGCTTCGGCCGACCGTAGATCGCGTCTGCCCGCTTCTCGAAGGCGGTGGAAAACCGCGCGAAGGCGGCGTCGAACATCGAACCCATCAGCATCGCCAGCATGCGGCTCTTGAATTCGTAGGCGAGGAAGAATCCGACGTCGCAGACGCCCTCGCCCTTGGGCTCGAACGTCCAGCGGTTTTCGAGATTGCTGAAAGGACCTTGCAGATATTCGACCAGGATCTTCAGATTGGCGCGATCGAGCGTCACCCGGCTGGTGAAGGATTCCTTGACCAGCTTGAACGACACCGTCATGTCGGCGACCAGCACCTCGGTGCCGTCGGGCTTTGCCATGCGCTGGCGCACCCTCAGCGCGCTGCACAGCGGCACGAATTCCGGGTAGCGCTCGATATCGGCGACCAGATCGAACATCTCGGGTGCGCTGTGATTGACACGGCGCTTGCTCGAAAAACGGGGCATATCGGTTCAGCGGGCAATCGCGGCCCGCGCGGCCTTCAATCTCGCAAAGTCCTCGCCGGCATGATGCGACGAGCGGGTGAGCGGGCTCGCCGACACCATCAGGAACCCCTTGGTGTAGGCGACCTTCTCGTAAGAGCTGAACTCGTCCGGCGGCACGTAGCGCATCACCGCGTGGTGCTTGCGAGTCGGCTGGAGATATTGCCCGACGGTGAGGAAATCGACGTCCGCCGAGCGCAGATCGTCCATCACCTGCAGCACCTCGTGGCGCTCTTCGCCGAGGCCGACCATGATGCCGGACTTGGTGAAGATGGAGGGATCGAGCTCCTTGACCCGCTGCAGCAGCCGGATCGAGTGGAAGTAGCGCGCGCCGGGACGCACCGTGAGATAGCGCGACGGCACGGTCTCGAGATTGTGGTTGAACACGTCCGGCTTCGCCGCGACCACGATTTCGAGCGCACCCTCCTTGCGTAGGAAGTCGGGCGTCAGGATCTCGATCGTGGTCGAAGGGCACGCGGCCCGGATCGCGCGGATCGTCTCCGCGAAATGCTCGGCACCGCCGTCAGTGAGGTCGTCGCGGTCGACCGAGGTGATGACGACGTGGGCGAGACCGAGCTTGGCCACGGCCTCGGCGACATTCTGCGGCTCGGCCGCATCCAGTGCATTCGGCAGGCCGGTCTTGACGTTGCAGAAGGCGCAGGCCCGGGTGCAGGTGTCGCCCATGATCATGAAGGTCGCGTGCTTCTTGTCCCAGCACTCGCCGATGTTCGGGCATCCCGCCTCCTCGCACACCGTGTGCAGGCCGTTGGCGCGCACGATGTTGCGGGTGTCGGCGTAGCCGCGGGTATTGGGCGCGCGCACGCGGATCCAGTCCGGCTTCGGCGGCGAAGCGGAATCAGGACGATTCACCTTTTCAGGGTGGCGCGGACGCAGCGGGTTCGAGATGGTATCGACAATAACGACCATGGGGTGTCCGGTCTGCTCAGGTCCTACCTAGTCGGTCTGGCCTGGCATCGCAACCCGGCTCGCACCACTTCAGAGAACATGGCAGATATGGGCAATATCCTGCTCTGTTCTCAGGCGATTCTCTCCTCGAATGGCTCCAGTCTCGAAACCTTCCACACCCAGGCTTGGCAAGGCCCTCAAGCGTGCCTTTTTCGCGCGCAACGTGCGCGAGGTCGCCCACGACCTGATTGGCGCAACCATGCTGGTCGACGGCGTTGGCGGGATCATCGTCGAGGTCGAGGCCTATCATCATACCGAGCCGGCGGCGCACTCCTACAATGGCCAGACGCCGCGGAACCGGGTGATGTTCGGCCCGCCCGGCTATGCCTATGTCTATCGCTCCTACGGCATCCACTGGTGCGTAAACTTCGTCTGCGAGGAGGAAGGCTCGGCCAGCGCCGTGCTGATCCGCGCGCTGGAGCCGACGCATGGCATTGCGACGATGCGCCGCCGCCGTCACCTTCAGGACGTGCACGCACTGTGCTCGGGCCCGGGCAAGCTGACCGAAGCGCTCGGCATCACCATCGCGCACAACGCCCTGCCGCTGGACCGCCCACCGATCACGCTGCATGCGCGGACGGACGATGTGGAGGTCGCAGCCGGCATCCGCATCGGCATCACCAAGGCTGTCGAGCTGCCCTGGCGCTATGGCGTCAGGGGCTCGAAGTTTTTGAGCAAGCCGTTTCCGAGGTAGGCTACGACGCCTGCTTCAGCCGCTCCAGCGCCTCGAGCAGCTTGGCCTTGCGCGCCAGCGCGGCCTCGCGCTTTTCACGCTCCTCCTCGACGACCTCCTCCGCCGCGTTGGCGACGAACTTCTCGTTGGCCAGCTTGGATTCGGCACGCTTGATGTCAGCGTCCGCCTTCGCGATCTCCTTGTCGAGACGCGCGCGCTCGGCGGCCACATCGATGACGCCCTTCAGCGGCAACGCAGCCACCTCGCCGCGCACCAGCAGCTGCACCGCGCCGTCGGGCGCACGGTCGGCGAAGGAGATCTCCGACAGCCGCGCCATGCGCTTGATGACGTCGGTCCAGCGCGGCGCCCGCTCCCGGGTCTCGGCCGAGGCGCCGGCAAGCACGAGCGCCGTCAGCGTCGCCGGCGGGATGTTCATCTCGGCGCGCACCGAGCGGATCTGGGTGATGAGGTCGATCACCCAGCCGATCTCGGCTTCCGCCCTGGGGTCGGTGAAGTCGGCATGGTCGAAGATCGGCATGACCAGGGCCGGCGAGATCAGCGGATCGGTCGGCCCGGCGGCCGCGGCGAGCATCGCGAGCTGCTCCGGCGAAGGCTGAGACGGCTTCAGCGGCCACGGCGCCAATGCGAGCAGGCCGTCGCGCTCGGCCGTCACCTCCCACAGCTCTTCGGTGATGAAGGGCATGAAGGGGTGCAACAGCTTGAGGATCTCGTCGCGCGCCCAGGCGACCATGGCGCGGGTCTCGTCCTTGGCGGGGCTGTCCGGGCCGAGCAGCACGGGCTTTGCGAGCTCGACATACCAGTCGCAATAGACGTTCCAGACGAAGCGGTAGATGCTGCCTGCGGCATCGTTGAAGCGATAGGCCTCGATCGCCTCGGTCACCTCGCGCGTGGTGTGCGCGGTTTCGTGCGCGATCCAGCGGTTCAGCGTCTCCTTCGCCTTCGCCGGCTCGAAGCCATCGGGCACGGCACAGTGGTTCATCTCGGCGAAACGGCACGCATTCCAGAGCTTGGTCGCAAAGTTGCGATAGCCCTCGACGCGGCTGGTGGCGAGCTTGATGTCGCGCCCCTGCGCCGCCATCGCGGCCAGCGTGAAGCGAAGCGCGTCCGCGCCGTATTCGTCGATCAGATGCAGGGGATCGATGACGTTGCCCTTCGACTTCGACATCTTGGCGCCCTTCTCGTCGCGGACGAGGGCGTGGATGTAGACAGTCGAGAACGGCACCTCCTTCATGAAGTGCAGGCCCATCATCATCATGCGGGCGACCCAGAAGAAGATGATGTCGAAGCCGGTCACCAGCGCATTGGTCGGATAGTAGCGCTGCACTTCGGGCGTGTCGTCGGGCCAGCCGAGAGTCGAGAACGGCCACAGTGCCGAGGAAAACCAGGTATCGAGAACGTCCTCGTCACGGGTGATGAAGCCTTCGCGCTTGTTGCGGTCGAGCGCCATCTCGCGCCCCTGCTCGGCCGTGATGACCTCCTGCTCGACGTAGTAGCCGAGCGCATTGCTGACGGCCTCTTCCTCGGTCTCGGCGACGAATACCTTACCGTCAGGACCATACCAGGCCGGGATCTGGTGACCCCACCAGAGCTGACGCGAGATGCACCAGGGCTGGATGTTCTCCATCCAGTCGAAATAGGTCTTTTCCCAGTTTTTTGGCACGAACGTCGTTTCGCCCGAACGCACCGCCGCGATCGCAGGCTTAGCGAGCGTCTTGGCGTCGACATACCACTGGTCGGTCAGATACGGCTCGATCACGCTGTTGGAGCGATCGCCATGCGGCACCATGTGGGTGTGAGGCTCGATCCGCTCGACGAAGCCGAACGATTCCAGCCGCTCGACGAGACGCTTGCGCGCGGCGAAGCGATCGACCTTGTGGAACTCCTCGGCGAACTGCGCGGCGCCTTCGGGCAGGTCGCGCAGGTAATCCTCGTTGTCGATGAGATCGAGACAGCCTTCCCTGTCGAGCACGCTGATCCGGCGCAGGCCGTGGCGATTGCCGACCTCGAAATCGTTGAAGTCGTGCGCCGGCGTCACCTTCACAGCGCCCGAGCCCTTCTCCGGATCGGAATATTCGTCGGCGACGATTTTGATCTTGCGGCCGACCAGCGGCAGGATGACGTTCTTGCCGATCAGCTGCCGATAGCGCTCGTCCTCGGGATGCACGGCAACGCCGGTATCGCCGAGCATGGTCTCCGGGCGCGTGGTGGCGACAACGACGAAGCTCGCGGGATCCTCGGGGCTGAAGGTCTTGCCCTCGATCGGATAGCGCAGATACCAGAGGCTGCCCTTGACCTCCACCTGCTGCACTTCGAGATCGGAGATGGCAGTGAGCAGCTTGGTATCCCAGTTCACCAGCCGCTTGTCCTTGTAGATCAGACCCTCGCGGTGCAGCTCGACGAACACCTTGACGACGGCCTTCGACAGGCCTTCGTCCATGGTGAAGCGCTCGCGCGACCAGTCGCAGGAGGCGCCGAGGCGCTTGAGCTGGTTGATGATGGTGTCGCCGCTCTCGGCCTTCCACTGCCAGACCCGCTCCAAAAACTTCTCGCGGCCCATCTCGCGGCGGCCTGGCTGCTGGCGCTCCATCAGCTGCCGCTCGACCACCATCTGGGTGGCGATGCCGGCATGATCGGTGCCGGGCTGCCACAGCACGTCGCGGCCGCGCATGCGCTCGAAACGGCACAGAACATCCTGCAGCGTGTTGTTGAGGGCGTGGCCCATGTGCAGCGAGCCCGTCACGTTCGGCGGCGGGATCACGATGGTGAACGGCACCGCGTCGCGACGGTCGGGGCGGCCGGCCTTGAAGGCAAGGCTGTCCTCCCACACGACGGACATGCGGGTTTCGATATCGGCGGGCTGGTAATTTTTCTCGATCATGGGGGTGCTAGAAAGCCGCGCGAGGGGGCCAAGTCAACGGACAAGTCAACGGACAAGTCAACGAAAAGGTCAGCGCGCACGGGCTGTCCGGCCCGGTCGACGCGGCCAATATGACTACAAGCGGGGCTATATCAGGGCCGCGCGACCCGCGGCCCTATCTGCCGCCGCGCGAGACCCGCTCGATTTCGGCCTTCACGATGCGTTCAACCAAGCCCGGCAGGTTGTCGTCGAGCCAGGACTTCAGCATCGGCCGCAGCATTTCCTTGACCAGATCCTCCAGCGTCCGCGCATTGCTGCTGAGCACCGTATGGGCCAGGGAATTGAAGGCGGATTCGACCGCGGAGACCGTCGATTGCGCGAGGATTGGCTGCTGCGGCGGCAGCGGCGGGGCATCAAAATCCACCGGCGCGTAGGACGGTGGCGGCGTCGGACGGGGGGACGGCGATTCGGCGAACTCGAGATCGTCGCGCGGCTCGACCTTGCGGAAGCTCGGCGGCGGCGGAGCCGGTGTCGGATCCACCGCCATGTCGTCCGTCAGTTCGAGCACGTCGGGCTCAGGCTCTGGTTCGGGAGCGCGGACCTCGGGCGCAGGCGTGGCCGCGTCGAGCCCCGCCAGCAGCGCGTCGATGTCGTCCTGGCTGTTGGATGCATCCGCCGCAGGTGCTGGCGGCGGCGCCGGAGCCGGCTTCGCTTCTGGCGGCGCGGGCTTCTCGGCGGCGGGTTTTGCGGGCGCGACCTTGGCTGTCGGGATGTCGTTCACGGCCTGCGGCTTCGGCGCCGCAGCCTTCTCGGGCTTGGCGGCCTCAGCCGGCGGCGGCTTTGCCTCATCGTCGGCAATGATGCGCCGGATTGAGGCCAGAATCTCCTCCATGGAGGGTTCTGTGACCTTTGCAGGCTGCGTCATCTCCGACTCCACATCATCAACGCCCTCGCATGCGTTGTTTTACACCAAGCAGGACAGGATTGGCCGGTTCCGGACGAGAGGTCCGTGATTTTTCGTCGCGGCAGCCCGACTTGTCCCCAGATCACGGCTCAACGTGCAGCGGTGCGCCCCTGCTCCCGGCACTCAAGCGTTACACACACGTCGTCAACGCGGGACGAATCGACCCGCATCATCTTGGCAAGGCTATGTCAGGGATTTTGACGATTGCAAGCAAAGCGCCGGTCAACCTCGGCTGTTCGCGAGGTCGACCGGATCATTGCGGGAATCAGCGCCCGTCGGGCGTGCGCACGCCAGCCCAGCTGTCGCGGACCTGATGATAGTGAACGCTGGGGTCGTAGGTTGTGGTCGCCAGGCCAAGGACCTGCGGCGATAGACGGCCTACGGCACTGAGCACGGAATAGGACGCAACCACGCGATCGTGCTGTGCGGTGACGAGTGCGACACGCGCGTTGACCAGCGCCTGCTGCGCATTGAGCACGTCGAGCGTGGTGCGCTGGCCAGCCTTGGCCTCTTCACGGACGCCGTTCAGCGCGATCTCTGAGGCGGTGACCTGTGCCTGCGCGGACTGCACCTGCGCCTTGGCAGCCTGCAACTGGCCCCACGCCTGCACGACGTTGGCACGAGCCTGATCGCGGGTCGTCTCCAGATTGAGGCGCTGCTGCGCCAGGTTCTCCTTGGATTGGCGGATCAGCGAATATTCGCCGCCGCCCTGATAGATCGGCACTGAGAGCTGCGCGATCGCCGATGCGGTGTACGAGCGCAACTGAATCAAGGACTGTTCGTCGGCCCGCGTGGCCGATGCCTGAAGCGAAACCGTCGGCAGCAACGCACCTTCGGCGACTTTCACCTGCAGATAATTGACGTCGATACCGTACATGCTCGCCGTGACGTTAGGGTTCTCGATGAGGGCGAGCTCGATTGAAGCTGCAAGCGTCGGAGGCAGGAACCGATCGACGGGCGAGCCCGGCGCGAGGTTCGTCGGCTCGTTACCGATGATCCGCCGGAAGTTCGCCCGCGTCGTGGTCAAATTCGCTTCGGCAGTGAGCGCCTGCGTCTTGCCGGCAGCCAGCTGCGCCTCCGATTGCGCAACGTCAGTGCGGGTCACTTCGCCGACGTTGAAGCGGTCACGGGTCTGCTTCAGCGTCTGCTCGAGCACGCGTACGTTGCTGCGCTGGACTTCCAGCGTGGCGGCGTCGCGCAGATAATCCATATAAGTCGTCGCGGCCTGGAGCAGCACGGTCTGATCGAGGCTGCGCAACGCTTCGCGGGCACCGGACACCTGACTCTCCGCCGCACGGGTCCGGTTGGCGGTCTGGTTGCCATTGTAGAGCGTCTGCGTCGCGGTGACTCCAACACTGCGAGGGAATCTGGATCCGAAGACTGAGTTAGTCCCGACGCCACTCTGCAAGTCCTGATATTGATAACCGCCGGTCGCCGTCAGCGAGACCTTCGGGCGGTATCCGGACAGCGCCTGCGGCACGTTTTCGTCGGTCGAGCGCACCTGGGCACGCTGTGCGTTGAGCTGCGGATTGTTCTGATAGGCGCGCACCAGCGCGGCCTCGATCGTATCCGCCAAGGCAGGCGTCGGCCCGGCCAGCGCCAGCAGCAGGACCGAAACCGCAGCTCCGGTGAAGAGCTTCACCCCATGCATCCCAAAATTTCCGTTCATTCTAACGCCCAACTCGTGCCCGCGAGCTAGGTTACGTCTACGAGTGGAGTCGTTGCCCCGCCGCAACATAGGACGCGGTCAAGCGCGACGGAACCACCTATGGGTGGTTCTCAGTGGAAACTCTTCACGTGCAGCATCCCGGCCACACTTCTGATTCAGAACGGGATTTGGGCGGCTTTTGGGCCGTCAGAAGACGAAGGCAGCCGCCCGTTCCAGCCCGGGAAGGACCGGGGCTGCGGCATCGAACAGGGCCCGATGGCCGAATTCACCGTGGGTACGGGTCACGATCGTGGCGCGCGGCGGCCTCGATTCGGCCGACACCCCCACCAGACGCCCGCCCTCCTTCAGCTGCCCGAGCAGAGCTTCCGGCATCACCTCGGCCGCGCCGTTGAGGACGATCACATCATAGGGGGCAGCAGCCGGTTCCCCGTCGGTGCAGGCCGCCGCCTTGCAGGTGACATTGGTAAGTCCCAGGGCGGTGAAGGCGTCCTTAGCCTTCGCGGCCAAGGCCGAATCGCATTCGGTCGCGACGACCTGCCGCGCGAGCTTGGCCGTCAGCGCGGCGAGATAGCCCGTCGCACAGCCGACGACCAGCACGTTGTCGCCCTCGCCGATTTCAGCGGCCTGAAGCAGCTTGCCAGTCAGCGCTGGCTTGATCAGGAACCGTTTGGTGGCGCCTTCGCTCACGTCGAGGTCGAGATCGAGGTAAGCAAGTGCCTGTCGGCCGGCCGGCACGAAAGCCTCGCGCGGAACCGTGAGCATGGCGTCGAGAATACGGCGGTCGGTGACGTCATTGGTGCGCACCTGGCCATCGACCATTTTTTGGCGCGCGGTCGAAAAACCGGACATTTGCGGACCCTGCAATGCGGACAATGCCGCGGAGGAAATTCGCGGCATCTTTGAAGCATGCTTGGTCAAAAGGCAACACGGCCGTCGGCCTCAAGCGACCACGGCTTCCGCAACTCTCGGTGCGGGCCGGGCCAGCCTTATTCGATCGCCACCGCGAGGCGGCCGATCAGAGCGGCGACCTCGTCCAGCCGTGCCGAATCCGGCGTCTCGACCGCCCGCGCCAGACAGGCGAGGCATTCATCGTCGCTGAGCTCGGGAATGCGGGCCGGCAGAATCGAGGGGGCCACACGAGAATGGTCGACCTGGATCTCTGACATGGGAATCAGTTCCTTGTTGTCCGGCGCAACCATGCTCGATTTGAATTAAGTCGATTTGGCGCCGTCCGCATGGCGCGACCGCGCCCGCCCACACATCCGTTTGAGAGCGATTCCGTGCTGGATTTTGGATGCTGTCTTCAAATATCAGGACAAGAAGATTGCATGCCGCATGAGAACGCGAGCGCAAATCATTGAATTATCGGCAAGATTTGGCTCCCCGGGCTGGATTCGAACCAGCGACCATCCGATTAACAGTCGGATGCTCTACCGCTGAGCTACCGAGGAAAAGGCGAACCGTTCGTTCGCGCGCGGCTGCGTATAACAAAGCCGCTTGCGCTTGCAAAGGACGAATTCGTCCTCATCCTCAACGCGCCCCGGGAAGGGCCTGGACTGAGGGCCTGGACTGAGGGCCTGGAATGGCCTCTCCTCCGGTTAGGCGGTCCCAAACATCATTCCGCGAGAAACGAGGTGGTCTTGGTGCCGGAGTCGTAGCGCCGCCCGACTCTCTCCGCATCGTCATTGCTGTCGATGTTCAATAATTCGCTGATTGGATCGCGGTGGTCTTGGCAGCGGCGAAGGCCTTGTCCGGGCACGCAAGGTCTTGTAGCCCGATGGAGCGCAGCGTAATCCGGGATTCGCGCCGACAGGCACAAAGGGTCCCGGATTAGCCGAAATCGACGGCGGCCGATATCAGATCGCCTCGTCCTTGCTGAGGCGATGCACGGTCATCAGGAAGCGGCGGAGTTTTCGGAACGCGTCGCGCAGCGCACGGTCGAGACTGCTGTGATTGTGGTTTGCGCGTCTGCGCCGAGCGCCGCGAGATAGTTCGGATAGGTGAAGCCGTAGAACGACCAGGCATGATCGGTCTCCAACATGGGATGGTCGAGCCCTTCGAGGCTGGTGCCGGCAAGGTCGGCGGGAGCGCGCCGCGAAAAGCTTGTCCGCGGGCGTACAAAAAATTGGACGGAGCGCGCCCGGCATTTGGGCAAACGACTGCACAAAATGTGTTCGTGGACCACGAGCCGTGGGACGCCGAAAAGAAGCATCCACGACAGCCATCCACAGCAGATCAAGCACTCCTCCACAGTCTTGTCCGCAGCATATCCACAGGCTGACCATGGCGGATTCGCGAGCCCGTGCGATGCGCTTGCTGCGCACAAACCCACAGCGGGGGCAGCTCAGCCACCAGCCTGGTCGCACTCGGAACGGCGGGCCTCGCTGAGGCTCGACCGGTTGGGTCGCAGGCACGCGGTAATGGCGCAGACGTTGGGGATATCGCCGGCGCAGAGCCGGTAGACGTCGGGGGTGCAGCCCCGCCGCTGCTCCGCTGTTCCCTGGGCATGAACGGTGGAGGCAAACAGCGTCAGGAACAGCCCGACGGTCGAGGCGCCACGCGCCCGGCTTTTCACGCCCGCAAACCGCAAGAACCTCGCCTTCATGACCAGTCTCCCGCTCTACCCACCCCGGCCTGCATTGGCCGGCATGGAGCGAAGAGGTAGGAGGAATAATCCGCGGGGAATGTGATCTCTTTCACACCGGCTGCGCCGTAGCGGGACGTAGGGTTTACCGGGGATTTTTTTCAGGAATCGCTAACCAATCGGGTCCCGATCGCCGCATCGTTAAAATGCGAACGATCCGGTCAATCCGGAAACAAACCGGTTTTGCGACATTGCGCCATCCGCGTTCTGCGAGGGTGTGATGAGCGAAGCCGAATTCAACTTACTGCTGGATGCTGTCCGGGACGCCATGGTCTTTGAGGACTTCGCGCCCGCGCCGGAGGAGGAATTCGTGCCCCGTTCGTGGTCGTATAGCGCAACACCCAAGGAAACTCTGAAGGCCGCCAACGACAACGAGGGCGCCTGGCCCCTCCTGCCCTTCCCCGACGGCTGGTACGCGGCCTGCTGAGGCCCGCCTCGCCGTGAACGGATGCGCCGGCGGCGCAACCACGATTAATTCTTGACGCGTTCCTCGCCGTCCTGCGGCGCCCGCTCGGGGACAGCCGGCGGAAAGATGCTGTCATAGATCGCGCGCGCCTCACGAATGAGACGGGCCCGCTCCAGCTCGGATTTTGGAACAAATCGGACGATTTCGCCCACGTGCTCTCCAGCGCTCGGTTGATGGGGCATGCGTCACTTCGCAGATGCGAAGTCCATGCCATCGGCCTGAATCACCAGTTTCCGCCAAGCCCCGGGCAAACCCGGTAGGCGCGGCCCTGCAAGCTTCCGCCGCCCACTGTGGCAAACTTGCATTTTTCCTGGAAGATCAGAGACTTGTAATGGAGGCCACGACCAGAATTGAACTGGTGTACACGGTTTTGCAGACCGTTGCGTAACCACTCCGCCACGTGGCCCCGTAAGCGCGGACCAATATAGGGGATCAATGGCTTAGGCAACCGCCTTCGTCCGACTTTGGCGGCGATGGCCGATGTGGATCAAAGTCAGACGCGCTTGCCGCGCCGGAAGTCGCGCCGGCGGCCCTTGGGCGCCGGCTTGGGTGCGAGTTCCGGCATCTCGGTCTGGACCTCGCGATAGCGCGCCAGCATCCGTTCGAAACTGCCATGCAGTGTCTGTGCGATGTCGGGACGTCGCTCGAGGCCGGCGAGCATCGTCGCGGCCGCCTCGATGGTCGAGAGCCCGTCGCGGCGCGGCTCCTTGCGCAGGCGTCCGTAGCGTGAGGGATGCGCCGGATTGAGGATCACGCGCTGGCATTTCAGCATCCAGGGATTGCGCCACCACAGCGCTTTGGCCTGGCTCCAGGTGCCATCGAGCAGCACGACGCCTTCGAGCTTGCCGAGGATCGCGCGCTGGTTCTCCGCGACCTCGCCCTTGCGGGTCAGCGCCACGATCTCGCCCTCGGCCTCGAGATCGGCCGCGCGGGCCGAGCCGAGATAGAGCACGGCCCAGCGAGCGGCATTCTCGACCGGCCGCCCCAGCGCCTTGGACAGGCTTGGCCAGGACAGGCCGACCCGGACCGTGGCATCGGCGAAATGCCTGGCCAGCAGCCGCGCGGTGCCGAGCGCCCTGTCCTGCTCCTGCGGGTGCTGCAGGATCAGCAGCGAGAGCCGATTTTCAATGGGCGTGACGCTGTCGCAGATGCACAGCGGCATCGGCTTCTGGCAGTGCGGGCATTCGGGAATCGCCTCGGGCGCGGCGGCCGTCGTCTCGGATCGGTTCGACATGGTCGCCGCTATACGCTTCGCGCGTCGCTGCAACAACCTATTCCGCCGGCGCAGCCAGCGGACGCGGCTCGGATCGGCGCCGCAGACGGTCGATCAGGAGATAGATCACGGGCGTGGTGTAGAGGGTCAGGATCTGCGAGACGAACAGGCCGCCGATGATGGTGATGCCGAGCGGGCGGCGCAGCTCCGTGCCGGGGCCGGTCGCGACCACAAGCGGAATGCCGGCGAACAGCGCCGCCATGGTCGTCATCAGGATCGGCCGGAAGCGCGCCTGGCAAGCCTCGAAGATCGCCTCCGCCGAGGACAGCCCGCGCCGGCGCTCGGCGTCGAGCGCGAAGTCAACCATCATGATGCCGTTCTTCTTGACGATGCCGATCAAGAGGATGATGCCGACGAAGGCAATCACCGTCAGAGGCGTGTTGGTCAGCTGCAGGGCGAGCAGCGCACCTAACCCGGCCGAGGGCAGCGTCGAGATGATCGTGAGCGGATGGGCAAGGCTCTCGTAGAGCACCCCTAACACGATGTACATCGCGATCAGCGCGCCGAGGATCAGAAGCGGCTGGCGGCCGCTGGTCCTGGCGAAATCGCCGGCATTGCCGTCGAAGCTGCCGCGGATGCCCTCGGGCATGTGCAACTCCTCGACCGCACGCTGGATGTTCTGGGTCGCGGCCTGGAGCGGCATGTCCGGCAGCGTGTTGAAGGATACGGTCGTCGAGGGGAATCCTTGCGAGTGAAACACGGCGAGCGAGGCGAGCCCGCGCTGGGCGCGGACCACGGCTGACAACGGCACCTGCACACCGTTGGCGCCCGCCACATAGATGCGCTCGAGATTGGTCGGGTCGACCTGGAATTTCGGATCGGTCTCCAGCACGATCATGTACTGGTTTCGCTGGGTGTAGATGATCGAGATCTGCCGCTGCGCGAACGCGTTGTTCAGCGCATTGTCGATGTCCTGCACGCGCACGCCGAGCCGCGAGGCCTTCTGGCGGTCGATGGCCAGCGTGAGCTGCAATCCGCCGGGATCGCGATCGGCGGACACGTCGGTGATTCCTTCGACCGTCTCCATTCGCTTGGCGACGATCGGCGCCCATTGCTGCAGCAGATCCAGGTCGGTGCTCGACAGCGTATATTGGTAGTTCGAGTCGCTCTGCCGTCCGCCAGCGCGGACGTCCTGCGCCGCGAACATGAAGAGACGGATGCCGGCAACGCGATAAAGATCGCGCCGCAAGCGATCGATCACGATCTCGGTCGAGACATGGTTCCGCTCGGCCGGCGGCTTCAGGCTGATGAACATCGTGCCGCGGTTGGAGGTCGCCGGGCCCGGCCCGCCACCGCCCAGCACCGAGCCGATGCCGGCGACGGCCGGATCGGCCATCACGATGTCGGCGAGCTGCTGCTGGAGGCCCAGCATCGACTGGAACGAAATGTCGGCGGAGGCCCGCGTCGCGCCGATGATGAATCCGGAATCGTCAGTCGGGAAATAGCCCTTGGGCACCTTGACGTAGAGCGTCACGGTCAGCCCGATGGTGGCGAAGAACACGAGCAGCGTCAGCAGCGGGAATTCCAGCACAGTGCGCAAGCTGCGCGCGTAGAAATTGACGATCCGCGACAGCGATCCCTCGATCAGACGGTCGAACAGCGTGGCCGTCCCCGACGTCGTCTGCCGGATATAATGGGCGCAGATCATCGGCGTGGCCGTGAGCGAGACCAGCGTCGAGACCACGATCGCAAAGGTCAGCGTCAGCGAGAATTCGCGCAACAGGCGGCCGACGATGCCGTCCATGAAGATCAGCGGCGTGAACGCCGCGATCAGCGACAGGCTGATCGAGAGCACGGTGAAGCCGATCTGCTTCGCTCCCTCCTGCGCTGCTCGGAAAGGCCGCATGCCGTGCTCGAGATTGCGGAACATGTTCTCGATCATGACGATGGCGTCGTCGACCACGAAGCCGACGGAGATTGCGAGCGCCATCAGCGACAGATTGTCGATCGAGAAACCGGCGAGCCACATCCCTGCGCAGGTGCCGGCGAGCGCCAGCGGCACCGAAATGCCGGCCGCGATCGTCGGCGTGATCCTGCGCAGGAACACGAACACCACCACCATCACCAGGATGGCCGTTGCCAGCAGCGTCCACTGCATGTCCTCGACGCTGGCCCGGATCGTGCCGGTGCGATCGACCAGGGTCGAAATCTCGACCCCTGCCGGAATCCATTGTTTCAGCTCGGGGATCAGCGCCTTGACGCGGTCGACAGTGTCGATCACGTTGGCATCGCCCTGCTTGGTGATCTGCATGATCACCGCCGGCTGCTTGTTGAACCAGGCGATCGAGCGGGCATTGCGGACGGAATCCTCGATCTCGGCGACGTCGGAGAGCCGCACGAAATTGCCGTTCGCGCTCTTGATCACGATGTCGCGGAATTCCTGGGCGGTCCGCATCTGGCGGTTCAGCGCCAGCGTCTCGCTTTGGCGCTCGCCGTTGAAGATACCAACCGGGCCGAGCGGGTTGGCATTGATGATCGCGGTCCGTACGTCGTCGGTGGCGATGCCGGCATTCGACAGCGCGACCGGATTGAGCTGGATGCGCACCGCCGGTTGATCGGCACCGCTGATCGTGACGTTGCCCACGCCCGGCACCTGCGAGATGCGTTGCGCCAGCACGGTGTCGGCGACATCATAGATCGCACTGGTGGTGAGGGTTTTCGACGTCAGCGCCAACACGTAGACGGGGGCGCCCGCGGTGTTGGCCTTGCGGAAGCGCGGCAGCGCCGGCAGATCGCTCGGCAGGTCCACCAGCGAGGCGTTGATGGCGGCCTGCACGTCGCGTGCGGCGCGATCGATGTCGCGGCCGATGTTGAATTGCAGCTGAATATTGCTGATGCCGAGCGAACTCGTCGAGGTGATCTGATTGATGCCGGCAATCTCACCCAGGCGCCGCTCCAGCGGCGCGGCGACCGTTGCCGCCATCACGGAAGGATCGGCGCCAGGGCGGCTCGCGGAGACGAAGATGGCGGGAAAATCGACGTTCGGTACCGAGGACACCGGCAGGAACTCGTAGGCGACGACACCCAGCAGGAACAACCCGATCGAGAGCAGCGTGGTCGCGACCGGGCGGCGGATGAAGGGCTCCGAGATCGATGCCATCACTGCATCCCCTCGGTCGCGCCGGCGACCGGCGGACCGCCGGATTCGGCCGGCGGCAGCGCCTGCTCGAGGCGGCGGTTGATGCGGTCGAACGCGAGATAGATCACGGGCGTGGTGTAGAGCGTCAGCAGCTGGCTCAGCAGCAGGCCGCCGATGATGGAGATGCCGAGGGGAAAGCGCAGCTCGGCGCCGGTGCCGCTCTCGATCGCCAGCGGCAGCGCGCCGAACAGCGCCGCCAGCGTCGTCATCATGATGGGACGGAAGCGCAACAGACACGCCTGCACGATCGCTCCGTTGGGCGACATCCCCTGCCCGCGCTCGGCCTCCAGCGCGAAGTCGATCATCATGATCGCGTTCTTCTTGACGATGCCCATCAAGAGGATGATGCCGATCAGTCCGATCACCGACAGGTCCTGCCCACACAGCACCAGTGCCAGGATCGCGCCGACGCCGGCCGAGGGCAGCGTCGACAGGATCGTGATCGGGTGGATGTAGCTCTCGTAGAGCACCCCTAACACGATGTAGATCGTGATCACGGCGGCGAGCAGCAGCCATGGCTGGCCGGCCAGCGCCTTGGCGAACTCGGCGGCGTCACCGGCATAGACGCCGACGATGCTGCCCGGCATGCCGATCCGGCTCTCGATCGCTTTCACGGCTTCGACGGCATCGCCGAGGGCCGCGCCCGGTGCGAGGTTGAAGCTGAGCGACACGGAGGGGAACTGCGCCTGGTGCGAGATCGCGAGCGGCGCCGTGGTGCGCTTCAGCGTCGCCACAGCCGAGAGCGGCACCTGGGCGCTCGGCGTGCCGGCGACGCTGCTCGCGGCGCCCGGCAGATAGAGCTTGGAGAGGATCGAGGGATCGCGCTGATACATCGGCAGCGCCTCCAGCACCACGCGGTACTGGTTGGCCTGGCCGTAGATCGTCGAGATCTGCCGCTGCGCGAAGGCATCGTTCAGCGTGTCGGTGATGCCTTGCAGGCTGACGCCGAGCTGACCGGCGCGGGTGCGGTCGACCTCGAGCTGCGCCCGCAGGCCGCCCTCCTGCGCCTCGGAGGAGACGTCGCGGAACAGGGGATCGCGCCGCATCTCGGCGACGAGCCTGCGCGCCCATTCCGACACCAGCGCCGCATCGGTGCCGGTCAGCGTGTACTGGTATTGCGAGCGGCTCGACTGGGTCGAGATCTGCACGTCCTGCACCGGCTGGAAATAGACGGTCATGCCGGGGATGCCGGCGACGCGCTCCTTCAGCCGGCTCACGACCACGCCGACATCGTCGCGCCGCTCGCCGCGCGGCTTGAGCGTCATGACGAGGCGCCCGACATTGGTGGTCGGGTTGACCGAGCCGGCGCCGATCACCGAGACCACGCCTGTTACGTCAGGATCGGCCTTGATGGCGTCGGCGGCCTCGGTCTGCCGCTTCTGCATCTCGGCGAAGGAGACGTCCGGCCCCGCCTCCGTCACCGCCGTGATCGAGGCGGTGTCCTGGAGCGGCAGGAAGCCCTTGGGGGCGACGACATAGAGAACGAGAGTGGCGACCAGCGTGGCGAAGGTCACGACCAGCGTAGCGCGCTGGCGCTCCAGCACCCAGAGCAGCGTGCGATGGTAAAAGTCGACGGTGCGGTCGATGAAGCGGCTGATCGCGGCGAGGCCCGGCACCGCCAGTTCCTCATGGGCGTGCTTCAGCAGGCGCGAGCACATCATCGGCGTCAGTGTCAGCGAGACCACGGCCGAGGTCACGACCGCGATCGTCAGTGTCAGCGCGAACTCGCGGAACATGCGCCCGACGAGGCCGGACATGAACAGCAGTGGAATGAACACCGCGATCAGCGACACCGTCAGCGAGATCACGGTGAAGCCGATCTCGCTGGCGCCTTTCAGCGAGGCTTCCATCGCGCTCTCGCCATTCTCCATGTGGCGAACGATGTTCTCGATCATGACGATGGCATCGTCGACGACGAAGCCGGTGCCGATCGTGAGCGCCATCAGCGACAGATTGTCGAGGCTGAACCCGGCAAAATACATGATGCCGAAGCTCGTGATCAGCGACAGCGGCAGCGCGACGCCGGCAATCAGTGTGGCACGCAGCGAGCGCAGGAACAGCAGCACCACCAGCGTCACCAGCACGACGGCAAGGACCAGCGTGAACTGCACGTCGCGCACCGAGGCGCGGATGGTGACGGTGCGGTCAGACACGATGGTGAGGTTCACACCGGCCGGAATCGCCCGCTGCAGCTTCGGGATCTCTGCGCGGATCTGGCTGACGACGTCGATGACGTTGGCCCCGGGCTGGCGCTGGATGTCGATGATGACGGCCGGCGTGCCTTGGTACCAGCCGCCGGTGCGGTCGTTCTCGAGGCCGTCGACGATCTGAGCGACATCGCCGATGGTGACGGGCGAGCCGTTGCGATAGGCGATAATGACAGGCTTGTAGGCGTCAGCGGCGGCGATCTGGTCGTTGGCCGCGATGAGGTAGGATTGCTGCGCGCCGTCGAGCGAGCCCTTCGGCCCCGAGACATTGGCATTGGCGATCGCGGTGCGCAGATCCTCCATGGCGATGCCATAGGCTGCGAGGCGTGCCAAATCGGCTTGGATGCGCACGGCCGGTTTCAGTCCACCGAGCACCGAGACGCGCCCGACCCCTGAAATCTGGCTCAAACGTTGCGCCAGAATGGTGTCCGCGATGTCGCTCATCGCGCGCAGCGAGATCGTGTCGGAGCGCAGCGCCAGCGTCATCACCGGCGCATCCGCCGGGTTCACCTTGGCGTAGGTCGGCGGGTAAGGCAGCGTCCTGGGCAGCACGCCGGCCGCCGCGTTGATCGCGGCCTGCACGTCCTGCGTCGCACCGTCGATATCGCGGTTGAGGTCGAACTGGAGCGAGATCTGGCTGACGCCGAACGAACTCGTCGAGTTCATCGCCGACAGCGAGGGGATCTGGCCGAGCTGCCGCTCCAGCGGCGCGGTGATCAGCGAGGCGATCACGTCCGGACTCGCGCCCGGCAGCTGCGTCGTCACCTGCACGGTCGGGAAATCGACCTGCGGCAGTGCCGAGACCGGAAGCGCGAAATATCCGAGCAGCCCGCCGATCAAGAGCGCAATGCCGAGCAGCGAGGTCGCGATCGGCCGCCGGATGAAGGGTTCGGAGACACCCATGGGCTATGCCTGCCGCGTCAAGCGGCTGTTGTCGGGATCATGGCTGCTTGGCTCCACTTCCCGATGCCCCCGGCCCCGGCGCCGGCCCAGTCTGCCCCTTCTGGTCGCCTTCGCTGCTCTTGCGCTTGGCACGGAACTCACCGTCCTTGCCCTGCCCGTCCTTCTGAACTTCTTTGGCACCATCCTTTTTCTGCGCGTCCGGCGCGCGCGAGCGCTTGCGCGGGGCAAGATCGGCCGATGGGGTTTGGTCGTCGCGGCCCACGATCACCTTGGAGCCGTCGGACAAATTGGCAAAGCCCGTGGTGATGACCTTGTCGCTCGGCGAGAGGCCGCTGGCGATCACCGCGTCATGCTCGTTCTGCTGCGTCACCGTCACGGGCTTGGCCGAGACGACGTTGTCCTCGCCGATGACGTAGCTGAAGGTCCCGACCGGGCCGCGCTGCACCGCAGAGGTCGGCACCACCAGCGCCTGCGTCAAGGTCTCGACCTTGAGACGGACATTGACGAACTGGCCCGGCCAGAGCTGGTAATTGGCGTTGGGAAATTCGGCCTTGAGCTTGAGCGTGCCGGTGGTCTGGTCGACCTGGTTGTCGATGCCGGTGAGCTTGCCGGTGTCGATCACCGTAATGCCGTCATTGCCGAACACGTCGACCGCCAGCGTGCCCTTTGCGGCGGCCGCGTTGACGCGCATGATCTGCTGCTGCGGCAGGCTGAACCACACCGCGATCGGCTGCAATTGCGTGATCACCACAAGACCCGTGGTATCGGAGGCGTGGATGATGTTGCCCTGGTCGACCTGGCGCAGGCCGGCGCGGCCCGAGATCGGCGCCACGATCTTGGTGTAGCTGAGAGTTGCCGCGGCATTGTCGATCGCGGCCTGGTCGGCCTTGATCAGCGCCTCGGTCTGCGCCACCAGCGCGCGCTGGGTGTCGGCCTGCTGCTTGGAGCCGGCATTGGTCGCTGCGAGCTGCTCGTAGCGCGCGAGATCGATGCGCTGGTTGGCGAGCTGAGCCTGATCCTGCGCCTTCTTGGCCACCGCCTGGTCGTACTGCGCCTGGTAAATCGCCGGATCGATCTCGCCGAGCACGTCGCCCTTCCTGACGTCCTGGCCCTCCGTGAAGTTGACGGCGATCAGCTTGCCGTCGACCTGCGAGCGGACGGTCACGGTATTGAGCGCGCGAATCGCGCCGACGCCGTCGAGATAAACCGGCACGTCCTGGATGCGTGGGCTCGCCGCCAGCACGGGCACCGGCAGATCCGGCCGTTGGTTGCGGTTGTTGGCCTGCTCCTGATGCGCAACGGTCCAGCCGAGATAACCGAGCCCGCCGAGGATCGCGAGCGTGATCAGGGTCATGACGAAGCCGCGGCCGCGCGATCTTTTCGCCGTCCCCTCCTTCGCGTCTTGCTTCGTCTCCGGCTTAAAGAGCATTGACCGGTTTCTCCATCCTCGGCTCCCAACCGCCGCCGAGCGCCTGGTACAGGCTGACGATGGCGAGGAGCCGTGCGAGTTGGGCCTGCGACAGCGCGTCTTCCGCCTGGAACAGGGTCAGTTGGGTGTTGAGCACGGTCACGATGTCGGCAGTGCCGGCGCGCAATTGCTGTTCGGAGAGATCGAAAGCCCGGCGCGAGGCGGCGACGACGTCGCGCTGCAACTGCAGCTTGATCGTGGTTTGCTTGATCGAGAACAGCGCATTGTCGACATCGGCAAAGGCCTGGATGATGGTCTTGCGGTAGGTCTGGAGCAGCTCGTCCTGCCGGGCCTTCGCGAGTTCGAAATTACCGAGGATCCTGCCGCCGTCGAAGATCGGCTGTGTCGCGCTGCCGACGAGCTGGAAGAAGGCGGCATGCGGCTGGAACAGCGAGACCAGCGCCGAGCTCTGATAGCCGCCATTGCCGGTGAGCTGGATGGTCGGAAAGAACTGCGCGCGGGCGTTGCCGATGTTCGCGGTCGCCGAGGCGAGCTGGGCTTCCTGGCGGCGGATGTCCGGTCGCTGCGTCAGAAGCTCGGACGGCAGGCCGGGCGTCACGCGCGGGATCGCGATCCGATCCAGGGAGCCGCCGAGCACGCGCACGCTCTCCGGCGGGCGTGATACCAGAACAGCCAGCGCGTTGGCGTTCTGGTCGAGTGTCTGGCGCAACGGCGGCACCAAGGCCTTCTGGTTCGCGAGCACGCTCTCCTGCTGGGCAACGTCGAGATCGGTGCCGGTGCCGGCCCTGCGCCGTTCCTTGACCGCATCGAGGATGCGCTGCGCGCTCGCGATATTGCGCTGTGAGGTCCTGATGCGATCCTGCGAGGCCAGCACCTGGAAATAGGCGTTGGCGACGGCGGCGAGCGTAGTCAGCGCGACCGTGTCGCGGTCGAAGCGATTGGCGTTGGCCGTTTCCTCCGCCGTTTGCAGCGCGTCGCGATTCTGGCCCCAGAAGTCGAGCTGGTAGCTCGCGCTCAGCGAGGCCGAATAGTTGACGACCTCGCGTCCGCCGATGGACAGGCCCGAGGCGCTCGAGCCCGAGGTGCGCGAGTAGGTTTCCGATCCGGCCGTCGACACGCTCGGCAGCAGCGCCGCGCCTGCCTGCCGTGCCTGGGCGTCGGCTTGGACGATGCGCGCGACCGCGGCGGCGATGTCGAGGTTGACGGTCTGCGCCTCCTCCATCAGCTGGGTCAGCTCCGCAGAGCGGAAGCCACGCCACCAATCCAGCGATGGCGGCGCATCGCGTTTGCCGGCATATTTGTATTGCGTGGGTACGTCGAGCGCGGGATCGGGGAGATCCTGGGTCAGCACGCAAGCGCCCGAACCGGCGGCGAGGCACAACACCGCAATCCATCGCGCCGCGCGCAGCGTCCGGAATGCAGAACCGAGAGACCGCCGTGAGGCGATCGCTGGAACTTGCTGTGTCACATCCACCCCCCGTCGGGCAGATCGAGCCGCCGCCGTGCAGCCGGATTAGCCGATTCGCGGCGGGACAGTCGGGAGGCTTTGGATAACGCGTTCACAGCTATGATGCTTTCTGCGGAACCTAAGAATCATACTAGCCGGGCGCGGAACGGCGGGACAGTGCCGCAGTTGCGAGATGCCCGTGCCAACGAGGCGGGAGCGAACTGACAAAAATGTAAAAAATGCCTGTCTCGCAGGGACTTCTCTCACTACGCAACATCTGGAAACGTGAGCAAGCTTACTAAGATTTCATGTGATATTGCTGCCACACCGGCCGCTGGCCCCTTCGATCCAACCGCGCCAGGCGGCTTCAGCTCAGTTGCGCCATCTGGGCCGCCCCGGAAGACCGTCAATTTGCCGAAAACGAAGCCGTCCATCCTGCCGATAGACTTTTCGACCTCCCAAACGCTGTGGCAAGAAATGGTCGCAAGACCGCTCATCACCAGCGTTATCGTGTCGGGTCCTAACGGAGTTCGACCATTTCGTCCTACGATATCCCGCCTCGCGGCCGAGCGCATCATCGCCGGTCCCGCCTCTCAACCATATCGCTGTTTGGACGGGCGTTTCGGTAGGGTTCGCCGCAACGCAAAAGCCTTTCCCTTTGGCCTCCCAAGCACTAGGTTCTGGCCAAACCTGATCAAAACCCCCTGGCAGTGATTTCCCCCGACATGACCATTCGCAACGACGTTGTCGAAGCCATCGGCAACACCCCGCTGATCAAGCTGAAGCGCGCCTCGGAACTGACCGGATGCACCATTCTCGGCAAGGCCGAGTTCATGAATCCGGGCCAGTCGGTCAAGGACCGCGCCGGCAAATGGATGATCCTGGAGGCGGAGAAGCGTGGCGAGCTCAAGCCCGGCGGTCTCGTGGTGGAAGCCACCGCCGGCAATACCGGCATCGGGCTTGCGGTCGTGGCGAGCGCGCGCGGCTACCGCACCTTGATCGTGATCCCGGAGACGCAGAGCCAGGAGAAGAAGGATTTCCTGAAGCTGTGTGGTGCCGAGCTGATCGAGGTGCCGGCCCTGCCCTATGCCAACCCCAACAACTACCAGCATGTCGGCCGCAGGCTCGCCGACGAGCTGCGCAAGACCGAGCCGAATGGCGTGCTGTTCGCCGATCAGTGGAATAACCTCGACAACGCGAAGGCCCACTACGAATCGACGGGGCCCGAGATCTGGGAGCAGACCAGCGGCAAGGTCGACGGCTTCGTCTGCTCGGTCGGCAGCGGCGGCACGCTGGCCGGCGTCAGCCGCTATCTCAAGGAAAAGAGCAAGAACGTCCGCATCGCCTGCGCCGATCCGCATGGCGCCGGCATGTACGAATATTTCAGGACCGGCGATCCCAAGGCGACGCCCGGCGGCTCGATCACCGAGGGCATCGGCCTCAACCGCGCGACTGCGATCGTCGAGACCGCCAAGGTCGATGACGCCTATCTGATTCCCGATGCCGAAGCCGTCACGGCGATCTATGATCTGCTCCAGCACGAAGGCCTGTGCCTCGGCGGCTCGACGGGCATCAATGTCGTCGGCGCGATGCGACTTGCAAGGCAGCTCGGGCCCGGCAAAACCATCGTCACCGTGCTGTGCGATTCCGGCAGCCGCTATCTCTCGAAGCTGTTCAATGCGGACTTCATGCGCGCCAAGAGCCTGCCGGTGCCGGAGTGGCTGGAGAAGCGCAGCAACATCAAGCCGCCGTTCGTGTGATCGTCGCGGGAAGGCTCACGTCCGGGACGCTTGCCCACGAGGCGCCCGCGTTTCGACCCGATTATGCGACTTCGCCGCGCTCCGAGTCCGCGGCACAATAGTCGCGCCAGAACTGGCGATATGCCGCCTCGACCTTCCGCGTGTAGATTTCGACATTCCCGGCGGGCGAAGCCGCGATCCGGGCCGGCAATTCCGCACGCAGCTTCGCCAGATGAGCTGGCTGCGCCGCATATGTGCGCGCGATCGCGGCATATCCCTCGTCATCCTCAGCGACCCAATCGTTGAGGCCAACGGCAGCCACGATCGAGCCGCCGGCGCGCGACGAGGCGCCGTTGCCGAGCTTGGCCACGACCGGAACGCCGGCATAGAGCGATTCCCAGGTGCTGATGCCGCCATTTTGCGGAAACGTATCGAGCGAAATGTCGACATTCGCAAAGGCCCGCAGATGCTCGGCGCGCGGGGACGAGCCCATGCAGATCACGTTCTCCTCGGCAATGCCCTGCGCCACGAATCGCCCGACCAGGCTGTCGCGCAACAAGGGATCGTCCAGCAGGGTATGTTTGATGATGATTTTCGATCCGCTCACCGCGCGCATCACATTCGCCCACACCCGGATGGCCTCGTCCGAGATCTTGTAGATGCGGTTGAATACGCCGAAGGTCACATAGCCGTTGCGGAGCATGGGAAGCTCCGAAGGCGGCACATCCCCGATGGGATCGATCGTGATCAGGCACGGCAGGTCATAGACCTTTTCGGCCAGCAGATGCCGCGCCGATTGCGGAATGAAGATCGGATCCGCGAGCACGTGGTCCATGGTCTGAAGACCTGTCCCGGTGGCATGACCAAAACCCGTGACCTGGATCGGCGCCGGCTTCCGTGCGAAGACAGGAAGCCTGTTACCCGATGAATGCCCTGACACGTCGATCAGGATATCGACCTTGTCCGCCTGGATGCGGTCGGCCAGCTCGTCGTCCGAAAGCTGCCAGGCATCGACCCAGATGTCCGCAAACGAGTTGAATTCGGCAGTCATCTCGTCGCGTCGCGGCGAGCATGAATAGCAGACGATCTCGAAGTTCGTGTGATCATGATGGCGCAGCACCGGTAGAAGGGCGAACGCCGCCGAGTGATACCAGAACTCGGCAGCGACATATCCGATCACGATCCGCCTTTCCGGATCGAGTTGGCGCGGCGCCAACGTCCTTCGCGGCAACTTGGCTCCGATCGCGTCCCACCAATGTTTGCGCGCGGCCTGCTGGACCGAGAAATCGGCGTCGGAGAGAAAGTCCAGAAAGAAAATCTTACGGGCGATCAGGTCCGCATTATCAGGCGCCATCGCCAGGGCGGTGTCGAGATGTGCGATGGTGGATGCGATCTCGCCCTGATTGGCGAAACAGGCGCTCAGCAGCGTCATCGCGATCGCGGAGCGCGGATTTTCCGCGAGCAGTATCTTGACGGCCGCAAGCGCCTCGGCCGTGTTCCCCAGCTGGATGCTGACTTGCGCCTTCCCCTGCAAGGCGACCTCCAGCTTGGGCGAAAGCGCGAGCGCTGCATCGAAATCCGCAGACGCCCGTTCCAACCGCGATAGCTCGAAATTGAGCCGTCCGCGGTGGGCCAGGGCCTTGGCCGAATGAGGCCTCATCGCGAGCGCCGCTGCGAGCGCGGCCTCCGCTTCATCGTAGTGCTTGAGCTCGATATCGACCACGCCCTTGCCGATGAGCGCTTCCGCTTGACGCGGCTGAAACACCAGGGCGCGCTCGAAGCTCTGTTTGGCGCGGTCAAATTGGCGCAGCGCCAGCTCTGCCAGGCCGCGATTGCAGAGTGCATCGGCATGGTCCGGCTTCAGCCTGATGGCGCGATCGTACAGTTCGATCGCCTGCTCCGCGAGATTGAGGTGGAGCAGCGTATTGCCGAGATTGGTCAGCCCCTGCGGAAAGTTCGGCTTCAGCGCGATCGCCCTCTCCTGGCACCGGCGCGCATCCTCGAACTTCCTGAGATCAAAATGCGCGGTCCCGAGATGGCTATGGGCTTCGTGCGAACGAGGATCGAGCGCAATCGCGCGCTCGAGCAGCCGCTGCGCCTCCTCGAGGCGCCGGCCGTTCTGCGCACACAGGCCGAGCAAGTGCGTGGCGTCGAAATGGTCGGGAACAGCTTGCAGGATCTGACGGCAGAGCGCCTCGGTTTCCGCATATCGGCCCTGGCCATAGGCGCTCGCCGCGGCAGCGATGACGGCGTCCGCCTGCTTCTTCAATTTCTTCTGCAATCGCGCGTTCTGAAATGCGCGCGCGCCGGCGCCGCTGCTCTGCAAGGTTGCTCTCCGGAAGATCGCCCGGACCGAGTCTAGCTGATTCGCAGGCCCGACCCGCCGGTCACTGGACCAGCATCCCCCCCCCCCCGCGATTTTCCGGTCCTCAGCGTCTACACGACGTCGCCGCGTTCCGAGGCCGCGGCACAATAGTCGCGCCAGAACTGGCGATATCCTGCCTCGACCTTCTGCGTATAGATCTCGATATTGCCGGCGGGCGAAGCTGCGATCTGGGCCGGCAATTCCGCCCGCAGCTTTGCCAGATAGGCCGGCTGCGCCGCATATTTGCACGCGATCGCGGCATAACCTTCATCATCCTCGGCGACCCAATCGCTGAGGCCGACGGCAGCCACGATCGAGCCGCCGGCACGCGAGGAGGCGCCGTTGCCGAGCTTGGCGACGACCGGAACGCCCGCATAAAGCGATTCCCAGGTGCTGATGCCGCCATTTTGCGGGAACGTGTCGAGCGAAATGTCGACGTTCGCGAAGGCCAGCAGATGCTCGTGGCGCGAGGTCGAGCCCATGCAGGTGATATTCTCTGCGGCGATGCCCTGCGCCACGAACCGCGCGACCAGACTGTCGCGCAGCAAGGGATCGTCGAGCAGTCCGTGCTTGATGATGATCTTCGATCCGCTCACCTCGCGCATCACCTTTGCCCACACCCGGATGGCTTCGTCCGATATCTTGTAGATGCGGTTGAACACGCCGAAGGTCACGTAGCCGTTGCGGAGCATGGGCAGCTCCGACCGTGGCACGTCCAGCACGGGTTCAATGGTGATCAGACATGGCAGATCGTGAACCTTCTCGACCAGCAGATGTCGGGCCGATTGCGGAATGAAGACCGGATCCGCGAGCACGTAATCCATGGTCTGAAGGCCGGTCCCGGTGGCGTGCCCGAAACCCGTGACCTGGATCGGCGCGGGCTTGCGAGCAAAAACATGAAGTCGGTTGCCGGTCGTATGCCCCGATACGTCGATCAAGATATCGACCTTATCCACCTGGATACGGTCGGCCAGCTCGTCGTCCGAAAGCTGCCCGGCGTCGACCCAGACGTCCGCCAGAGGCTTGAATCGTTCGGTCATCTCATCCGGCAACGGCCAGCAGGAATAGCAGATGATCTCGAACCTTGTGTGATCATGATGGCGCAGCACCGGCAACAGAGTGAGCGCGGCCGAGTGGTTTCTGAATTCGGATGCGACGTATCCGATCACGATGCGCTTGTCCGGATCGAGCTGGCGTGGCGCCAACGTCCTTCGCGGCAATTTGGCGCCGACCGCATCCCACCAGGATTTTCGGGCCTCCTGCTGAACCGCAAAGCCGGCTTCGGAGAGATAATCCAGCAAGAAGATCTTGCGCGCGATCGCGTCCGAATAACCCGGGCTGAGCTCGAGCGCGGCATCGAGATGCTGAAGCGCCGTCGCAATGTCACCCTGGCTCGCATAGCACGACGCCAGCAGCGCCATTCCGATCTCGGATCGCGGATTTTCCTCCAGCAATGTCTTGACGGCCGCGATCGCCTGCGCCGTGTTTCCCAGCAGGATATTGACCTGCGCTTTCCCGCGCAGCGCCAGCTCGAGCGTAGGCGATTGCGCCAGCGCCGCCTCGAAATCGGCGGCCGCCTGCTCCAGGCGCGACAGGTCGAAATTGAGCCGTCCGCGCTGTGCCAGCATCCGCGCCGAATTGGGCTTGATCACGAGCCCGGCTGCGAGCGCGGATTCCGCCTCATCGTAGTGCCGACGCTCGATGCTCACCATGCCCTTGCCGGCGATCGCTTCCGCGTGACGCGGCTGAAACAGCAGGGCGCGATCGAAACTTTCGCTGGCACGCTCGAACTGACCCATCATCAGTTCGGCCATGCCGCGATTGCAGAAGGCATCGGCATAGTCCGGCTTCAGGCGGATGGCGCGATCGTGCAATTCGATTGCCTGCCCGGGGAGATTCATGTGCAGCAACGTATTGCCGAGATTGGTAAGAGCCAGCGGAAAGTTCGGCTTCAGCGCGATCGCCTTCTCCTGGCATCGGCGCGCATCCTCGAATTTCTTCAGGTCGAAGTAGACGGTCGCGAGGTTGCTGAAGGCCTCGTGCGAACGCGGATCGAGCACAATCGCGCGCTCGAGCAGCTGTTGCGCCTCCTCCAGGCGCCCGCCGTCATGCGCGCACAGACCGAGCAAATGCGTGGCATCGAAATGGTCCGGCAGCGCTTTCAGGATCTGGCGGCAAAGCGCCTCGGTCTCCCCGTATCGACGCTGGCCATAGGCGCTCGCCGCGGCGGAGATGACGGCGTCCGCCTGCTTCATCAATTTCTTCTGCAATCGCGCGTTCTGGAATGCGCGCGCGCCGGCGCCGCTGCTCTGCAAGATGTCTCTCCGGAAGGTACCCGCACGGAGAGTCTAGCTGATTCGTCCTCTAGGCCGCCCGATCGGCTGGACCGCGGGCGCCCGGGATTTCCCGGTGCTCGGGGCAAAATCCGGCTCAGGCTTACGCTATGTCTCCGGTTTCTGATGCCGCGACACAATAGTCGCGCCAGAACTGGCGATATCCCGCCTCGACGTTCCGCGTGTAGATTTCGACATTGCCGGCGGGCGAAGCTGCGATCCGGGCCGGCAATTCTGCGCGGAGCTTCGCCAGATGGGCAGGCTGCGCCGCATATTTGCACGCGATCGCAGCATAACCTTCATCGTCCTCTGCGACCCAGTCGCCGAGACCGACGGCCGCGACGATCGACCCGCCGGCGCGCGAAGAAGCGCCGTTGCCGAGCTTGGCGACGACCGGAACGCCCGCATAAAGGGATTCCCAGGTGCTGATGCCGCCATTTTGCGGGAACGTGTCGAGCGAAATGTCGACGCTCGCGAAGGCCCGCAGATGCTCGGAGCGCGGGGACGAGCCCATGCAGACGACGTTTTCTTCGGCGATACCCTGTTCCACGAACCGCGCGACCAGACGGTCGCGCAGCAAGGGATCGTCGAGCAGCCCGCTCTTGATGATGATCTTCGATCCGCTCACCGCGCGCATCACCTTCGACCACACCCTGATGGCCTCGTCCGATATCTTGAAGATGCGGTTGAACACGCCGAACGTCACATAGCCATTGCGGAGCATGGGAAGCTCCGAAGGCGGCGCGTCCAGGATGGGATCGATCGTGATCAGACAGGGCAAATCATAGACCTTTTCGGCCAGCAGATGCCGCGCCGATTGCGGAATGAAGATCGGGTCGGCGAGCACATGATCCATCGTCTGAAGGCCCGTCCCCGTGGCGTGCCCGAAACCCGTGACCTGGATGGGGGCCGGCTTGCGGGCGCCTCGATCGCGAAGGCCATGACGGCGTCCGCCTGCTTCTTCAGCTTCTTTTCCCCTCGCGCATTCTGGTATGCGCGCGCGCCGGCACTGCTCTGCAAGGTCTCTCTCCGGAGGATGGTCCGGAAAGAGACGAGCTGATTCGGATGGTGCCAAGCTTGCGTGGGGTCGCAGAGGCTCAGCGCAGAATCTGGCTCAGGAACAGCTTCGTGCGGGCGTGCTGCGGGGCGGCGAAGAACTCCTTCGGCGTGTTGGCCTCGATGATCTGGCCGGCGTCCATGAACACGACGCGGTTGGCGACCTCGCGGGCAAAGCCCATCTCGTGGGTGACGACCAGCATGGTCATGCCCTCCTCGGCGAGGTCGACCATGGTGTCGAGCACCTCCTTGACCATCTCGGGGTCGAGCGCCGAGGTCGGCTCGTCGAACAGCATCACCTTCGGGTTCATGGTCAAGGCCCGGGCAATCGCGACGCGTTGCTGCTGGCCGCCGGACATCTGCCCCGGAAACTTGTTGGCCTGGTGCGGGATCTTGACCCGTTCCAGGAACTTCATCGCGGTCGCCTCGGCATCCCTCTTGGGGATGTTGCGGACCCAGATCGGCGCCAGCGTGCAATTGTCGAGCACGGTCAGATGCGGGAACAGATTGAAACTCTGGAACACCATGCCGACCTCGCGACGCACGGCATCGACATGCTTGAGGTTGGGACCGAGCTCGATGCCGTCGACGACGATCTCGCCCTCCTGGAATTCCTCCAGCGCATTGATGCAGCGGATCAGCGTGGACTTGCCGGAGCCCGAGGGCCCGCAGATCACGATGCGCTCGCCCTTCCGGACCTCGAGGTCGATGTCGCGCAGGACGTGGAATTCGCCATACCATTTATTCAGGCCGGAAATCTTGACGATGGGGTCGGACATGGTGGCCTCGATCAGTTGCGGCGGTGGGCGTTGAGACGGTGCTCGACGAATAGCGAGTAGCGCGACATTCCAAAGCAGAAGATGAAATAGATGATCCCGGCGAAGGCGAAACCGGTGAACGCGGTCGACGGCGTCGACCATTTTGGATCCGAGAACGAGGCGCGCAGCGAGCCCAGGAGGTCGAACAGCGCCACGATCGAAACCAGCGAGGTGTCCTTGAACAGCGAGATGAAGCTGTTGACAAGGTTCGGAATGACGTGACGCAGCGCCTGCGGCAGCACGATCAGCGACGTCGTCTTCCACCAGGACAATCCGAGGGCGGCCGCCGCCTCGCCTTGACCGCGCGGTATCGCAGCGAGCCCACCGCGAACGTTCTCGGCCTGATAGGCGCCCGTGAACAGCGCAATGCCGATCAGCGCCCTGACCAGACCGTCGACGGTGAAATTGCCGGGCAGGAACAGGGGCAGCATATAGGTCGCGAAGAACAGCACGGTGATCAGCGGCACGCCGCGCCAGAACTCGATGAAGGCGATCGAGAAGATCCGGATCAACGGAATGGTGGAGCGGCGGCCGAGCGCGAGCGCAATGCCAATCGGCAGCGAGGTGACGATGCCGGTGACGGAGACGACCAGCGTCACCAAAAGGCCGCCCCAGAGATTGGTTGCCACGATCGGCAATCCCCCGTGGTCGAGCCCCATCAGCTTGATAACGATCGCGATGCCAATCAAGGTGCCGATGCTCGATGCCAGAGCCCGGCCGCCGGTGCGAACGCCACCGCCCAGAACGAATGCGATCAGGCCGACAATCGCGGCCGTGATGGCAAAATCAGCCCAGACCGGCTGCCCCATGCCCTGAATATAATCGCGCAGCCAAGTGAGCGGAAAGATCAGCCATTGGATCGCTGTGCCGAGCAGCACGACGAGGCTTCCGACGACCCACAGCAGCGGAGCGACGGCGGACGTCTTGCTCAGGCTGAGCAGCGCCTGCCCGGCACCGAGGATGCTTTCGTCGAACAGTTGCAGCAGGCCGGCCGTCCAGCTCAGGCCGAAGCCCTTGATGCCGCCGCCGTGCAGCAGGAAGAATGCGACCACCGGAAAGGCGGCGAAGAACAGGCCGGCATTCAGGCCCTTCGCCGGCAGCCGCGGAACGAGCAGCGGCAACAGCAGGACGGCTGCGAGCAACAGCGTCAGATCCACCCGCCAGCGCTCGGCCTCGGGATAGAAGCCGTAGATCAGCTGCGGGAGCTTCGCCTGGATGTAGGGCCAGCAGGCGCCGACCGCAAAGCCGGCGTTCTCGGCGAGGCAGGCGGTGCGGTCCTGACCGCTCCAGACCGCATCGACCATCAGGAACTTGACGGAAGGTACGATGGTGAACCAGAGCAGCAAGGCGCCCAGGATCGTCAGCAGGATGTTCGTCGGCGAGTTGAACAGGCGCGTGCGCATCAGGCCGATGAAGCCTGTGGTCTTCACCGGCGCGGGACGCTCGGCGAGCAGGTCCCTGCGGACGAAGCTGGACGAGATGACATCGCTCATGCGCCCAGACTCCGGCTGACGTGCCAACCGTAAACGCTCATGACGGCGCTGGTGAGGAGCGAGATCAGGAGATAGACGCCCATCGTCATGGCGATGATCTCGATTGCCTGCCCGGTCTGGCTCAGCGACGTGCCGGCGAACACCGACACGAGGTCAGGATAGCCGATCGCGACCGCAAGCGAGGAATTTTTCGTGAGGTTGAGGTATTGATTGGTCAGCGGCGGTACGATGACGCGCATGGCCTGCGGCACGACGATCAGGCGGAGCGTGGCGCCGCGGCTGAGACCGAGCGAGGATCCCGCCTCCATCTGCCCCTTGTGAACGGACAGAATGCCGGCACGCACGATCTCGGCAATGAAAGCAGCGGTATAGGTCGACAGCGCCACCGTGAGCGCCACGAATTCCGGGATGATGCGTGAGCCGCCGGCGAAGTTGAACCCCCGAAGCTGCGGCAGCTCGAAGGTAAAGGGCAGACCAAACACCAGCATGGTGGCGAGCGGTAATCCGAACAGCGCCCCCAGCACATAGGGCCAGATCCGGATCATCCGCCCTTCCTGAAACAGCGCGCGCCGCGCATGGAAACGCAGCACCAGCGAGGCGACGATGCCGAGCGCCAGCACCGCCAGGAACGGCCCGAGGCCGCCCTGGCCGATCGGACTGGGAACGACGAGGCCGCGATTACTGAGAAAGGCAATACCGAGCAGCGAAATGCTCTGCCGCGGATTGGGCAAGGCGGCGAGAACGGCGAGGTACCAGAACAGGATCTGGAACAGCAGCGGCAGGTTGCGGATGACCTCGACATAGATCTCGCCGACACGCGACAACAGCCAATTGGGCGACAGCCGGCATAGCGCGACGATGAAGCCGATCACGGTGGCGAAGACGATGCCCACCACCGAGACCACGAGCGTATTCAAGAGCCCGACCACGAACACGCGCAGGAACGTGTCCGAGCCGGTATAGGAGATCAGGGTCTGGTTGACGTCGAAGCCGGCATTGTTCCTGAGGAAGCCGAAGCCGGCAGCGATGTGCTGGTTTTCGAGGTTGGCGCGAGCATTGGAGACGATCTCGTAGCCGATCCACCCAAGGATCGCCGCGAAGGCAAACTGGACGGCAACGCCGTTCCAGCCAGCCTTGCCGCCCAGAATGCGCCGGATCTTCAGCGCGATCTGGAGCGGCGGTTTTCGGGCCTCGGTGCTCATGCCGCTGTCGGCCGATCAGGGGTGATCAGCGGATCGGCGGCGCGTACTGAAGACCACCCTTGTTCCAGAGATTGTTGAGACCCCGATTGATGGCGAGCGGCGAGCCCGCGCCGACGTTGCGGTCGAACACCTCGCCGTAATTGCCGACCGCCTTCACGATCCGCACCACCCAATCCTTGGTCAGGCCGAGCTGCTCGCCGAAATTGCCGTCGCTGCCGAGGACGCGCTTCAGCTCCGGGTTTTCCAGTTTCGCCTTCTCGTCGACGTTCTTCGAGGTCACGCCGAGCTCTTCGGCGGTGATCATCGCAAACAGCGTCCATTTCACGATGTCGAACCACTGGTCGTCGCCGTGGCGCACCATCGGGCCGAGCGGCTCCTTCGAGATGATCTCCGGGAGCACCATATGGTCGTTGGGATTGGCGAGCTTGAGGCGATTGGCGTACAGGCCCGACTGGTCGGTGGTGAAGACGTCGCAGCGCCCGGCTTCGTAGGCCTTGACGGTCTCGTCGTTGGTGGCGAATGCGATCACCTCGTACTTCATGTTGTTGGCCTTGAAGTAGTCGGCGAGGTTCTGCTCGGTGGTGGTGCCGGTCTGCACGCAGACCGATGCGCTGTTGAGCTCGAGTGCCGAGTTCACCTTGAGCGACTTCTTCACCATGAAGCCCTGCCCGTCATAATAGGTCACGCCGGTGAAGTTGGCGCCGAGAGAAGTGTCGCGCGAGATGGTCCAGGTGGTGTTGCGCGAGAGCACGTCGATCTCGCCCGATTGCAGCGCCGTGAAGCGGTCCTTGGCGGACAGCGGCACGAACTTGACCTTGGTCGGATCGTTGAAGATCGCGCCGGCAATGGCGCGGCAGACGTCGACGTCGATACCGGTCCAATTGCCCTTGTCGTCGGGCGACGAGAAGCCCGGCAGGCCTTGGCTGACGCCGCAGGACAGCATGCCCCGGTCCTTGACGGTCTTGAGCGTTTGCGCGTCGGCGGCTTGGGCGGCGAGGCCGGCGGCGAGAGCAAGAGTGAGAGCCAGGGTTACGCGTTTCATGGGCTTCGGGCCTTTCAAGGTCGTCTCAAGATCAGGAATGTTGTCTCAGGATCGTCTCTGCCAGGGAAGCCTGGCAAGAATCATGCTGGGAAACCTTGCCGAACACTCGCCGATCTCGAGAGGCCATACCTTCATCCCCGCCGCTGGCGCCCGCCATTTTGGCTGTGACGCAAAGACCGCTCAGGCAATGGATCGAAGGTCGCGGCAGGCCCCTCAACATGCGGCGACTGAATAGCACCTGCGCATCACAGAACGACTGGCGAGCCGGGTCAAGGGGTTGACGGGACTCTTCTGTATTCTGTTATTAACGACAGCGGCCTCTCGGCCGGCCCGCGGGCGCGATGCGTCCGGTGGAAACGCGGTTTTGAAAGCAGACGCATGGATTCCTCGCACCCCCAAGAGCAGCACGCCGAGACCCGGCTGGTCACCTCCGGCCGCGACACCAAGGCGCAGAAGGGGTTCGTCAATCCGCCGGTGTTCCACGGCTCGACCGTGCTCTATCCGACCGCCGAGGACCTGCACGCCCATCGCGGCGAGTTCACCTATGGCCGCCACGGCACTCCGACGACCAGGGCTTTCCAGGATACGCTGATGGCGCTGGAGGGGCCGCAATGCGCCGGCGTCGGCATCGTGCCGTCGGGCCTGTCGGCGATCTCCACCACCCTGCTCGCGGTGCTGAAGGCCGGCGACCATATTCTGGTCGTCGACAACATCTATCGGCCTTCGCGCAATTTCTGCAATGGCATGCTGACCCGCTATGGCGTCGAGACCACCTATTTCGATCCGCTGATCGGCGCCGGCATCGAAAAGCTGTTCAAGTCCAACACCCGCGCCCTTCTGGTGGAGGCACCGGGCTCGCAATCCTTCGAGATGCCCGACATCCGCGCCATCGCCGAGGTCGCGCATGCGCGCGGCGCCCTCGTCATCGACGACAACACCTGGGCAACCCCGCTCTATCACCGCTCGCTGGAGCAGGGCGTCGACATCAGCATGCAGGCCGCCACCAAGTATATCGGCGGTCATTCCGACATCATGTTCGGCACCATCTCGGCCAACGCCAAGGCCTGGCCGCAGATTGCCGAAGGCATCCGCCTGCTCGGCGTCTGCGCCGGTCCCGACGACGTCTTCCTGGCGCTGCGCGGCCTGCGCACGTTGTCGGTGCGCCTCGCGCAGCATCATCGCTCCGGGCTCGATATGGCGCGCTGGCTCGCAGGCCGTCCCGAGGTCGCGCGCGTGCTGCATCCGGGCTTAGAGACCGATCCCGGCCATGCGATCTGGAAGCGCGACTTCACAGGCGCCTCGGGCCTGTTCAGCATCGTGCTGAAGCCCGCCCCGCAGAAGGCTGTCGACGCCATGCTCAACACGCTAAAACTGTTCGGCATGGGTTTTTCCTGGGGCGGCTTCGAGAGCCTCGCAATTCCCTTCGATTGCGACGCCTATCGCACCGCGACCAAGTGGGCGCCCGGCGGCCCGACCCTGCGACTCCACATCGGCCTCGAAAGCACCGACGATCTCAAAGCCGATCTCGATCGCGGCTTCGCTGCCCTCAAGGCGGCAATGTGAGCCTGCTCACGCGGCATCGTGCGCGAGGACGCGGCATCGCGCGCCGCGGGAACGTGCACGCGCCGCAAACGTTAACTCCAATGCGCCAACAAGTGGTTTGATCCTCAAGTATTTGGCGCTAGCCTCACCAATCGACTCCAATCCGGACTCGGAGCATGGGAACGTTGGTTCTGCTCGATCTCATGGGCGGCGTTGCGCTGTTGTTGTGGGGCCTGCACATGGTCCACAGCGGGATCTTGCGCGCCTTCGGCCCCGACCTGCGGCGCCTGCTCGGCAAGGCGCTCAGCAACCGCGCCAGCGCCTTCGCCGCCGGCCTCGGGCTCACCGCGCTGCTCCAGAGCAGCACGGCAACGGCGCTGATCACGTCTTCGTTCGCGGCCGAGGGGCTCGTCAGTCTCGCCGCCGCGCTCGCCATCATGCTCGGGGCCAATGTCGGCACGACGCTGATCGTCCAGGTGCTGTCGTTCAACATCGCCGCCGTTGCGCCAGTGCTGTTCGTGCTGGGGCTCGTCGCCTTCCGCGCCGGACCGCGATCCCGAATCAAGGACGTCGGGCGTGTCTGCATCGGCCTCGGCCTGATGCTGCTCTCGCTGCACATCCTGCTCGACACGCTGGCGCCGGCGGAGAACGCGCCCGGCGTCCGTGTCGTGATGTCGGCCATCACCGGCGACCCGGTCTTGTGCATCGTGATCGCCGCCCTCGTCACCTGGGCGGTGCATTCGAGCGTTGCCAGCGTGCTGCTGATCATGTCGCTGGCCTATTCGCAGTTCATTTCGCCCTATGCGGCCCTCGCACTGGTGCTCGGGGCCAATCTCGGCAGCGCCATCAATCCCGTGTTCGAGGGCGCCAGGCGCGACGACCCCGCAAGCTATCGCCTGCCGGTCGGCAACCTCATCAACCGCGTGGTCGGGATTGCGCTCGTCCTGCCCTTCCTGGGCGCGATCGCTGCGCACATGCACGCCTGGCAGCCCGATCTCGCCAAGATGACGGCGGCTTTCCACATCGCCTTCAATGTCGGCACGGCCGTGCTCTTCATCGGCCTGCTCGACCCCATGTCGCGCCTGCTGAACCGGCTGCTGCCCGATCGCGTCAAGGAGGCCGATCCGGCCCGGCCGCGCTATCTCGACGAGACCGCGCTGGAGACGCCGTCACTTGCGCTCGCCGACGCCGCCCGCGAGACCTTGCGCATGGGCGACCTCGTCGAGGTCATGCTGCGCAAGGTGATGGCCGCGATGATGACCGGCGACCGCGCGCTGGTCGACCAGGTTTCGAAGACGGACAATCTCGTCGACGGTCTCGACGAGGCCATCAAGCTCTACGTGACGAAATTGATGCGCGGGAGCCTCGACGAGAGCGAAGGACGGCGTGCGATGGAGATCATCTCCTTCGCCATCAACCTCGAACATATCGGCGACATCATCGACAAGAGCCTGAGCGAGCTCGCCACCAAGAAGATCAAGCGGCGCTTCCAGTTCTCGGCGGAAGGGGCCGAGGAACTCGCCGCGTTCCACAAGCGCACGATGGACTCGCTGCGCATCGCCTTTGGCGTCTTCATGTCGGGTGACGCCAACGAGGCGCGCAAGCTGCTGGTGGAGAAGACGGCGCTGCGCAACACCGAGCTTGCCGCGGTCGAGCGCCATCTCGACCGCCTGCGCGAGGGCCGCCCCGAAACCATCGAAACCACATCGCTGCATCTCGACGTGCTGCGCGACCTGCGCCGCATCCACTCGCATATCTGCTCGGTCGCCTATCCCGTGCTGGATGCAGCCGGGGAGCCCTATCGTAGAGCCGAGGCGGAAACGGCCGCCTTGTCCGCCTCAGGCGCGGCCTCGGTGTTGCCGCGATAACCCTTTGATCAGCGGTCCAGTGTCTTCGAAGCGGTGCCGCGGTTCTTGACGATCAGCATGATGTTGCGGACATAGATGATGGTCGCGAGCGCCTGTCCGAGGATGATCACGGGCTCGCGCTTCACGACGCCGTAGACCAGCGTCATCAGCCCGCCGCCCATCGAGCAGAACCAGAATGCCATCGGCACCACGCTGTTGCCGGCCCGCTCGCTCGCGATCCATTGCACGAGGAAGCGCGCGGTAAAGAACAGCTGGGCAACCAGGCCGAACGCCAGCCAGAAGTCGAACTTGGCGATGAAGACGTCGTAGAGATAATTGCTCAGCGCCTGACCGTATTGGATGATCATGCATTCACCTCGGTCACCTCAGGCGTCGGCTTCTTGCGGCGGATCAGCCACCACACGCCGGCGAGATCCATGATGCCGATCCACAGCCGGTCGAAGAAGCCGTAGTTCGATACACCCGAATGCCGCGGCCGGTCGATCACGTCGACATAGGCAATGTCGTAGCCTTCGCGGCGGACCAGCGCCGGCAGGAAGCGATGCAGCCCGTCGAAATACGGCAGCATCAGGAAGACGTCGCGCCGGAACGCCTTCAGTCCGCAGCCGGTGTCGCGCGTGCCGTCCTTCAGGATGCCATTGCGAACGCCGTTCGCCACGCGCGACTGGAATTTCTTGAAGCCGGTGTCCTTGCGCCCGACGCGTTGGCCGGCAGCGAGACCGACGCGTCCTGCCCCCTTCTCGACCGCCGCGATCAGGTCCGGCAGGAAGGCCGGATTGTTCTGGCCGTCGCCGTCGAGCGTCGCCACGATTTCCCCGCGCGCCGCGCGTACGCCGCTGCGCACGGCTGCGGATTGGCCGCCTGACCTTGCATGGCGGAGCTGACGCAGATTGCTCCGCTGCTTCATGATGGAGGCAAGCCGCTCACCGGTCGCGTCGGTTGAGCCGTCGTTGACGTAGATGATCTCATAGGCCCAGCGGCCATCGAGCGCCGTCGTGATCTCCTCGATCAAGGGCGCGATGTTGTCGGCTTCGTTGCGCACGGGAACGACGATTGAAACCGAAGGCTGGGACGTCGACAAATCGAGGCTCGTGGTTGGAATTGACCTGCCCCCAGGGAACCGGCGTCCCGGCAGGCAGCCGCTTTTATGGGGCGGATGCCCCGCGGGCAACCCTTTTGAGGCGGTCCGAAACCGTCCCTGAAAGCGGCACGATGGTGCCGTCGGCGCGGATGGCAAAGCCGAGCCTTCGGGCCGCAAACCAGTAACGGACGGCCATGGCCCCGACCATGCCGACCAGGGCGCCAGCCACGACGTCGCTCGGGTGATGCGCGAGCAGCACCAGGCGCGTCAGCAGGATCACGATTGCGTAAGTGAACATGAACAGGCGCAGGCGCGGCCACAATGCCGACACGGCAAACGCCAGGGCGAAGGCTGCCACGGCATGGCCTGACGGCAAGCTGGCGTAGGCGCCCGTCCCCTCGAACGGTATGAAGTTGAATGGATTGGCCTGGCCGCCGACAAATGGACGTCCGCGGCCGATGAGATATTTCAGGATCTCAGCGACGAACGCCGACACGGCAACCGACAGAAACATGAATTGCAACCGCGTGCCGAAGCCGAGCAGCAGCGCGCGGCGGCTTCCGTGCATTCCGGCCGCGACAAAAGCCAGCGCCACCAGCGCAGCCCCCAGCGCGGAGAGCACATACTCGTCCTTGCCGAAATCGGTGAGGATGCGGATCGGCCACAGGCTGGGTGTGCCGCGCGGCGGCATCAGCAGGATCTCGGTCTGATCAAACCCGACCATCAGCACGATGACCAGCGCTGCGCCCGCTGCGCTGAGCCAGAGCGAGTGCCGTGCCAGTCTACGGGCGGCCTCGGCCCGGCGCGAATGCGATGGCGAGCGGACGAGCTGCGCCAGGGCGCGCCAGGACACGGCGAGCAACTGCGCGGGATAGCCGCCACGCGGCGCAGTGTCGGTCGGGACGCTCATCCTATTGGGTGCCTTCCGACCGGAAGATCGAAATCGAGATCGCGCGCCCTTGCGAGAAATTATAGCCGTCGATGCGCGCGCCGACCTTGTAGCGCAGCCCGATCGCTTCGGCGCGCTGCACGAAGCTGCGCTCCGAGCGCTGCTCGATCAGCGCGAAGCGGCAGTTCCCCTGCCGCAGGAAGTCCGCCGCACCAGAGCCATCCGTGAGCAAGGTCTGAGTGCCCACCAGAAAGACAAGGCTCGGCTCGTGATAACCAGCCGCAGCCGCCTTCGGTCCGACGCAGGTGACATTGCGAAGCGCGCGCGCGATCTCGATGCTTGGAAACAGCGGCGTCAGTGACGGCAGCACGATGCCGTAGACCGTCACCGCCAGCATCAGGGCTGCGACCAGCGCGTTGAGCAGCGAGCGCTCGGCGCGATTGTTGTCGTAGAGCCACCAGGCGAACAGGCCGAAAATCAGCGCGGCCGCGATGAACGGCCAGGCCACGAAGGCCGGCTGCCGCGTCAGCATCACCGCGCCCACGACCGCGATGATCGAGGCGGCGGCGGGGATCGCGAACCACCACGCCGAACCGCGCGTCAGCCAGGAGCGTGACAGCACGCGCCGCTCCAATGCGCCTGCGGTAAGGATCGCGATCGCCGGATACAGCGGCAGCACGTAATGCGGCAGCTTGGTCAACACCGCCTCGAATACGATCCAGGACGGGATCAGCCAGGCCAGCAGAAACTGCGCGCCGGGCTCACGCCGCGCCCGCCACACCGCCGGCGCCGCCATCGCGGCAAGCGGTGCGCCCGGCCAGAACGTGATCCAGAACAGCGCCAGGTAGAGTCCCGGCGGCGCACCGTGGGATTCCTGGGCCCCTAATTTGCTCAGCATGTCGCCACCGACGGAATCGGCGAAGAAGGCATCGCCCGCGCGCCAGAAGATCGCGACGAACCAGGGCAGCACCAGCACCAGCATCCACATCAGGCCCCAGAGCGGGCGCAGCTTCCACAGCCAGGAGGCGTCGCGGTCCTGGATCGCAAGCGCGACGATGGTGAGGCCCGCGAACATCAGGATCAGCGGACCTTTTATAAGGATGCCGACCGCGAGCGCGGTCCAGAAGATCGCGGGCCAGCTCCAGGGCGGATGCGTCTCGTCCTCGGCGCGCTGCCAGGACAAATAGGCCCGCGCCATCGCGCCCATCGCGGCGACGACGCAGAACAGCAGCATGGCGTCGGTCTTGGCGAGGCGAGCTTCGACGCCGAGCAGCACGGACGCGCACATCATCAGCGCCGCCAGCACCGCGGCGCGTCGCGTGACGAAGCCGAGGGCGGCCCAATAGGTCATGAGAACGGCGCCGATCGCACCCATCAGCGAGGGCAGCCGGTAGACCCAGATGCGCAATTCGGCCTTCGGCAGCTTGAGCATCGACGCGGCTTCGACGGTCGCCGATTGCAACCAGTAGATGCCGACCGGCTTCTTGTAGCGGACGTCCTCCTGGAAGCGGATATCGACATAGTCGCCGCTCTCGACCATCTGCTTGGTGGCCTGGGCGAAGCGCGCTTCGTCGCGATCGATCGGCGGGATGGTGAAGAAGCCGGGCAGGAACAGCAGCAGCGCGCAGAGCACCAGGAAGCCGACCGCGCGCGCATGGCTGGCCGTGACGATGTCGAGCATGCGCACGAGCCCGCTGCCCGGATTTGCGGGCGATTTCGACTCGCGCGGGGCTCCAAAACGGGGGCTTGGGTAGGTCTCGGCCATTGGTTCCGCTTACGCTGAAACCGCCATCGCCACAACCGCTTAAGGCAGGGTCATTGAATTCGAATGACGACTGTGTCCGCGGCGCCCGTGGCGTCGATCACGGTGAGCCGGGCAAAGCCCGGACCGGGCGGATCGATCAGCCGCTGACGGCGGCCATCGATCTCGCCAAGCGCGGTGCCGTTAACCATGACGGTCATGGGCAGCACGCCGCCGGCGACTTTGACCGGCATGGCTGCGCTTTCCCGGCCCCCCGATCGATCGACGTCGATCCGCGAGCCGTTGAGCGGAAACTGAATGTGCAGCGCCTGCTCGCCTCCGTTGCGCACCAGTTCCCCGACCGGGCGGAACCGCTTCAGGGGCAGCGGCAGCTTGGCGTTGCCGGCCACCAGGGTTCCCCGAGGAGCCTTCGGCAACGGCGCGAGCGTCTTGCCGCTGCGGGCAAAGGCGTCGAACAGGATGGGTGCGGCGGCGACACGTCCGATCAGCCCGGGAACCGGCGCGCCGTCCGGACGGCCGACCCAGACGCCGATGGTCATACGGCCGTCGAAGCCGACCGACCAGGCGTCGCGATAGCCGTAAGAGGTCCCGGTCTTGAACGCGATCCGGTTGTGGGCGGCGTTCTCCGGCGGTGGCGTTCCCAGCAGCACGTTGCCGACCTGCCAGGCCGCGACCTGATCCAGCAGCCGGAGCGGCTCACGGTCATCCTTGTCGGCCATGATCTCCCGCAGTGGCTTGGTGGTGCCGAGACGGGCAAAGCCCGCATAGAGCTGGGCGAGGTCCTGGAGCGTGACGCCAACGCCGCCGAGACCCATGGCGAGCCCTGGCGTCTCGTCCTTGGGCAGAACCAGATTGCCGCCGGCCTGGCGCAGCCGCGAGGCCAGCCGGCTCGAGCCGACGCGGTCGAGCAGCACGATGGCGGGCACGTTCAGCGACAATTGCAGCGCCTTCCTCACCGGCACCGTGCCCTGGAACGTCATGTCGAAATTTTCCGGCGCGTAGGAGCCGAAGCGGACCGGCCGATCGTCGATCAGGCTCTCCGGATGGACGAAGCCATCCTCGAAGGCGAGCCCATAGATGAAGGGTTTCAGCGTCGAGCCCGGCGAGCGGATGGCGCGGGTCATGTCGACCTGCCCTGCCCGGCTCTCGTCGAAATAATCGGCCGAGCCGACGCGGGCGAGCACGTCGCCGCTCTCATTGTCCACCACGATGATGCCGACCGAGATGTTCGGCCCAAGCGCAACGGCGCGGTCGCGCGCCAGCGGCTCCAGTACCTTCTGCAAGTTCGCATCGAGCGTCAGCTTGATGACCGGCTTGTCCTTGACTGTCGAAAGCGCGGTGTCGGAGGCGTGCGGCGCCAGGATCGGCATCGGCTTGCGCAGTTTCGGCACGGGCACCGCCTTGGCCTGCTTGGCGTCGTCGGCACTGATCACGTGCTCCTCGACCATGCGGTCGAGCACGCGATCGCGCGCCTTCCGCGCCGCATCAGGGTAGCGGTCGAGCCGGCGCGTCTCCGGCGATTGCGGCAGTGCGACCAGCATCGCGGCTTCCGCCAGCGACAGGCGCTTCGGCTCTTTGCCGAGATAGGCGATGGACCCCGCGCGGATGCCTTCGAGATTGCCGCCATAGGGTGCGAGCGCCAGATAGAGATCGAGGATCTGCTCCTTGCTCATGCTGCGCTCGATTTCGATCGCACGCACCATCTGCCTCAGTTTTGCGTAGAGCGAACGTTGCCGCCGCGGCTCCATCAGCCGCGCGAGCTGCATGGTGATGGTCGAGCCGCCCGAGACGATGTGGCCGCGCGTCCCGAGCTGCAACGCCGCGCGCCCCAGCGCCAACGGATCGATGCCGTCATGGGCATAGAAGCGCTGGTCCTCATAGGCGAACAGCAGCTTGAGATAAGTCGGATCGACGTTGGTCCTGGCATCGACCGGCAACCGCCAGCGCCCGTCCGCCATGGCATAGGCGCGCAGCAGCTTGCCGTTGCGGTCGACGATTGTGGTGGAGACCTGGCGTGCTTCCTCGAGCGGGAGAGGACCGAGGGAGTAGACCCAGGCGACGAAGCCGGTGATGGCGAGGATGAGGGTGAGAGCGGCGGCGGAGACGAGGCGAAAGGCGAGTTGCCCTCTCCGCTCGTCATGGCCGGGCTTGACCCGGCCATCCACGCCGTCATCCACCGCCTGTGCGGCCGCGGATGCCCGGGTCAAGCCCGGGCATGACGACTGATGATGTGGCTCCGCTGCGCTCATTCACTTCAACTCAGATTCGAGCCCGGCTCACTTCGCCGCCCGCACCTCGACGGTGCCCGTACCGGTGCGACCATAGCGCGAGGGATTGTACATGTCCTCGACATAGGCTTGCGGCAGCACGTATTTGCCGGGCGAGACCGCGCGCACGACGTAGGCGACGGTGAAGACCGACTTGGAATCCGAGGCCCGGTCCACGGCCGCAGTGAAGCGGTCGTCACGGAACTCGGTGTCTTCGGGCTCCTCGCCATCCTCGATCCAGTCCAGCGTGCCGCTGTCGCCAGAGGACACCAGCTTCGGGTTGTCGATCTCCAGACCCGCCGGCAGATAGTCGGACACCATGATGTGACCGTATTCGGGCTTGGCCTCGGTGATCTTCAGCACCACCGCGAAGCGCTGGTTCTGCTTGACCTTGCTGACGTCGGCGGGCTTGCCGTCGAGCGTGAAGTAGCTGCGCTCGATCTTGAAGCCGTTGGACGCCGCCGGCTCCGGAGCGACCGGAGAGCCCGACACCGAGACCACCGCCTGCACCGGTGCGTCGCCGGTGTTGGTGATCTTCAGCGGCTTGCCGCTCAGCGCGTCCGCCTTGTAGCTGCGATAGAGCGCAGTTTTGACCGGCTGGCCGTCCACCTCGATGGACAGGTTCTCCTTGGCCAGCGCCCGCGCCGCCAGCACCAGCCACGCATTCTCCTGCGTAGAGGTGTAGGGCGTGAGTCCACGCGCGGTCTCGACCCGCGACACTGCCTGGGTCAGCGTCGTCCTCGGCGCGTTGCCTTCGCTGGCGAGCGAGACCAAAGCTGCGGCATCGCGAAGCTGCGAGCCGTAGTCGGTGCGGCCGAACTCGAGCACGGGCTTTGGCGCGAGGCTGTCGAGCGCGGCGCCATAGACCCGTTCGGCGCGGTTGCGGTCGCCGACCAGAGCGAGCGCCGCCGCAAGCTGCGACTTCGCAATCGGCGTTGCGAGGTTGGCGAGCTTGGTGTCGGCGAGATAGCGGAGATCGCCGATCGGCGCTGCGCCGTTACGCGCGAGCACGTAGAGGCCGTAGGCGAGATCGCGCCCACCGTCCTTTTCCGGCTCGTTGGCGTTGACGACGGAGTTGCGGATCCGATCGAGCGCGTTCTTGAACAGCACATCAGGCACCGCAAAGCCCTTTTCGCGGGCCCGGGTGAGGAAGTCCGTCACGTACGCGTCGAGCCAGGCATCGTCGCCGCCCGCGGACCACAGTCCAAACGAGCCGTTCGAGCCCTGACGCGCCAACAGACGTTCGATGGCGTCGCGGATGCGCTGGTCGACCTCGGTGTCCATGGCGAGATGCGCGCCGGCCGCGAGCTCGTTGACATAGAGCAGCGGCATGGCCCGGCTGGTGATCTGTTCCGAGCAGCCATAGGGATAGCGGTCGAGCGCTTTCAGGATCGTCGCTGCATCGAGCGCGGTCGACAGGCTCGCGGAGACCGAGACGCTGCCGGTGCCCGGCACGAGATCACTGAACATGTCCGAGGTCAGCGTCAGGCTCTCGCCCTTCGCCAGCGTGCGGATCGAACGCCGCGCCAGCACCTGCGTCGCTGCCTTGACGTCGAACGCGTAGTGCCGCGCCAGCGTCAGGCCATTCGGCCCCTTGATGTCGACGTCGAGCGTCGCCTGCCCCGCCGCGGTCGCATCGAGCGCGAGCGCGAAGGAGTTGCGCTGCTTGGCGGCGAGCCTGACCGCGGTGGCGGGATTGCCGGTCATCTTCACCGGGCCGCCGGTCTTCACGTCGATGACGTAGTCGCCGGCCTGGCCCTCGACATTGTCGATCTCCAGATTGACCGTGCCGTGGTCGCCGTTGAGCAGGAAGCGCGGCAGCGTCGTCGTCAGCACCACCGGATCGCGGATCACGACATCGGTGTTGGCGCGGCCGAGCTTGGTCGCGGTCCATGCCACGGCCATCACGCGCGCGGTGCCGGCAAACTCCGGAATGTCGAAGCTCACTTCCGCAGAGCCGTCGGCAGCGACCGTGACGATGCCGGAATAGAGCGCGAGCGGCTTCTGCGTGGGCGGTGAGCCCTGGAGCTCTCCCGCACCGGCATCGCCGCCGGACTTGATCTGGCCGCGCGTGCCCGACATGCCGTCGATGAGCTGCCCGTAGAGATCGCGGATCTCGGCGCTCAGACGGCGCTGGCCGAGATAGTAATCATCCGGCGCCGGCGGCTTGTAATTGGTGAGATTGAGAATGCCGACATCGACCGCGGCGATGACGATTTTGGCGTCCTCGCCCGGATTGAGACCCTCGAGCTTGACCGGGATCTTCAGCGTGGAGTTCGGCCGGATCAGCGCCGGCGGCGTCAGCTTCACCTGCAGCATGCGGGTCTGCCTGTCGATACCGAACCATTTCAACCCGATCGCCCGGCCCGGCATGCGCTGGGCGGCGGCATCGAGCGGACGGCGCAGCGTCGCCACCACATAGGCTCCGGTGCCCCAGTCCTTGCCGACGGGAAGCTTGACCTGGGCGGTGCGCTCCTTGACGTCGATGGTTTGCGTCGTCAGCAGACGCTCGCCGAGCACGTTGATGGTGAGCTTGCCGGCACTGCGCACATTGACCGACACCGTCATGGTGTCGCCGGAGGCGTATTGCGGCTTGTCGATCGAGGTCTCCAGCAGGTCCGGCGTATCGGCGTTGCCGTCGGAATACCAGCCGACATCGAACTGCACCGAGGTCACCGGGCCGTCAGCGTCGTTCGACTTCACATCAAGCCGGTAGCGGCCGGGTTGCGGCGTGAGCGAGATCCGCGTCGGCTTGTCGGCAGCGATCGTGACGTCACCGTCGGCGACGCGCGAGGTCGATTTGACGGGCTCGTACTCCCAGTAATTGTTCTGGCGATACCATTGGTAGCGCGACTCCATCTTCAGGAGCTCGTAGCGCAGGCCGTCGCGGCGCAGCGTCTTGCCCTCAGGCGAGACGAACACGACATCGAACTCGGCCTTGTCCCCCTCGGCGACGTTCTTGTCTCCGAACAGCGGCTTGATGCCGATCTGCGCCGCGGCTGGCGCGACCGGCAGCACGATCTTGCGCTCGACGGCGCGGCCGCCGGTCTCGACCATGCGGACGAAGATCTGCGCCTCCTGCGGCCGCGTCGAGGTCGGCTGCTTGTCCAGCGTGACCGGGAAGGTCGCAACGCCGTTGGCATCGGCCTCGGGGAGATTCTCCAGCGGCGTGCGCTCATTCGAGGTGGTCTCCTCGTCGGCGACGCCGAACTGGTAGCCGGCAAAGCCCGGGCGTTCGCTTGCAGGCGCGATCAGCATGTCGCCTTCGAGCGCAAGGCCCGAGGCCGGCGCGCCATAGAGGAAATGACCGTCGGCCTTCAGCTCCACTGGAGCGTTGGCCTTGATCACTTTGTCCTTGGCGGACAAGTCGAATTCGATTCTATCGGGCACGTAGTCCTCGACCATGAAGGTGGTCTCGCCGACCGAGGAGCCTTTTGGGTCGGTGAAGGCGCGCACGCGCCACGTCCCGGTCGGAACGGCCGAATTGAGCGGCACGGCCAGCGTACGGCCTCCGGCGCCCTGGTCCGCCAGCGAGGCGCGGCGGAATTCGACGCCGTCGGGGCGCTCGACCACCAGCGTCATCGGCCCGCCGGTGACGGCATTGCCCTGGCCATCGCGCAACAGCGCGGTCAGATAGACGGTTTCGCTGGAGCGGTAGACGCCGCGGTCGGCATAGACGAAGGCGTCGGCTCCCGCCGGAACAGCGCGCCCCGAGACGCCGCGGTCGGACAGATCAAAGGCGGAGGTCTTCAGGCTCAGGAAGGCATAGTCCGCCTTCTCGCCCGTGACCGTGAGCATCGCCGGCGACAGGCCGCCCTCGCCGCGCGCAAGGCCGGCCTCGAACAGCACGTGGCCGGCATCGTCGGTCTTGCGCGTCGCCAGGATCTCGTTGTTGCGGGCAACCAGCCGCACCTCGGCCTTGCCGACCGGATCGGTCGAAGCCAGCGAGTTGACGAAGAGATGGATGCCGTCATTGCCGGAATAGGCTGACACCCCGAGGTCGGAGACGATGAACCATTGCGTCGCGAGCTGGTAGTCGTCGTCCGAACCGGGGCTCTTGGCCGCGGCAGTCATCACGTAGACGCCGGGCTGGAGCTCGCCGAGCGCCTGGTCGACCGGGAAAGCGGTGGTGACGTCCTGGTTCAGCGTCATCGCGGTCGAAAGCTCGCCCGACCAGACCTTGACGCCGCGCTCGTCGCCGAGATCGCTGAGCTGGTACTTGGTCAACGTCTTCTGGAAATCGCTGTCGACCACCGTGTTGATCAGGTTGCGGTCGCCGATCCGGAAGACGTTGATGTTGACCGCGGGCGTGTTGACGCTGACCACGGGAATGCCGCGCTGGCCGGTCCGCGGCAGCACATAGGCGCGGCTGGTGAAGCGCACGAAGGGCTTGCGATCGCGCACATAGATGTTGAACTCGGCCGATTTCGGCAGGCCCTCCTTCACCGTGGAGGGCAAGCCGGCGCGCAGGTTGATGTTGTAGCGTTCGCCGTGCTTCAGCCCATCGACGCAGAGCTGCTTGCCCTCGGCCGACAGCGCCGGCTTGTCCTGCCCCGCCAGCGCCAGGAACGGCGCGAAGTCGGTGCGCTTGGCGAGCTCTTCAGAGAACTGGAAGCAGGCACGCGGGCTCGCCGAGTCCGAGTCCACGGTATAGTCGAGCAGCCGGAAGCCGTGCTCGTCGCGCATCTTCTCGTACTGCCCGCGGACATCGGCGACCTCGCGCAGGTCGAGCGACAGCCGCAGCGAATCCAGCGCCGGCCGCCACAGCTTGCGTTCGGCCAGCGACTTGCCGAGGACGGCGAGCGCGTCCGCCTCCTCGCCCGGATTGCCGGCGCGCATGTAAGCGATGTAGGCCGCGGTCGAAGCGCGCTCCAGCAGGAAGGTCTGCTCGCTCGAATTCTTCGGCCAGATCTGGAAGATCACCTTGGCGAGCCGCAGCCAGTTGCCGGCATCGTCGGGGGTCGTGGCCGCAATCTGGCCGAGCACCGACAGTCCGGTGCGGTAATCATTGCGCCTGAAGGCGGCGTCAGCATCCGTGCGCAGCGTCGCGTTGGTCTTGGCGACCGGCCCCGCCTCGCTCTTGATCTGCGCCTCGAGCTTGATTGCGGAATCGGCGAGATCGTCGCGCTTGAAGGCCTTGTCGGCGGCCTGCGCCGCGTTAAGGCCGAGCGCCAGCGCGGCGCAGATTGTGACGGCGCGAACAAGACCGATCATGGATGGACTCCCGGAAATCGCGGACGAACGCCGCTTGTCGCAAGAAATGCGCGGAAAGGTGACGGACTCAAGGCGATGGAACCAAAGGTGCAAATCGTCGCATTCGCCATGAAAAGGCAAGCCCAGAGGAGACCGATCAAGATACCGCCGCGCACGCCGTCCTGATGGCGCAGCACGACCCGACCAGTCGACCGGCGGCCGTGTCCCGGAAGCTATTCAGCGGTCCCAGCGATGTGATCCATCGTCCAGTCCACTGCCGCTCAACCCGGCACCCTGACACCCCACCGTTCCGCTTTGTCGCGGCAATGAGGAAAACGGTTCGGTTCAGGCTTGGCGAAAGACCCAATTTTTCATATTGGCATGCTAGATGAACGGCCAGCCGCCCAAACCGGCCGGCTCAAGACGGTCCCGTAGCTCAACTGGATAGAGTAGCGGATTTCTACTCCGCGGGTTGCAGGTTCGAGTCCTGCCGGGATCGCCAGTCCATTGACCGTCAACAGTCCCTTCACGAACGCGTGGGTAACCATACGCCGGCCTTTGAACGGCGCCGATCAGCCCTATGTAAGCGCCGGGCGAGATGCGCCCGACAGGTTTCTTAATGCAGCAATCCGAGCTGACGAGAATGGCGATCGCATCTGCGGTCGCGATCGTTGCGATGTCGTATTTGGCAATCGACGCAGGCGTGGTGAACACCAATGTGGTCACGAGGCCCGTTAAGGTGGCCGAGGCTTCGATCATTGGCACCGCAATGGGGCAGCATCACCTTGCCTTTGCCGTTCAGGATTGGGCGCGCCGCGGCCACGAGAAGCCACGCCTGGAGCATTGCCTAGCGGTCGACTGATTGATGCGTCCTCCTTTCGGGCTACCAACAAAATTCACCCTTCACCACCTGCCGCCTGATGCGTCCGCCACCACACGGCAATCGCCGCGGCCAGATCATTCCAAAGCTCCGTCGGAAGATCCGGGACGGCCACCCGGACGCTGTACTGATCGGTGGTCGCGTCGTGAAACCACTCGGTCGCTGCGAAATCGAAGCCGAAGCTGCCGGCGTGGCGGATGGGAAAGCCCTCCCGGTGCAATGCGCTGCTCATGTCCTCGGCAGCCTGCCGCGCTGCCGCCTCGTCGAGCACGCGCCTTCCATGGAGGGTCACGTATAGACCGTGGGTGAAGTGAAGCTCGGCCGAGCGCGCTGGAAGCTTCGCAGCAAAATGTCGAGCCGTGCTGCGGCCGTTGCGCAGGATTGCCGCAACGCGCCGCTTCGTGAGCGCCCAATACGCCGCGCTGCCGGCGAAGGGTGGGAAGTGGGCCGGCAACGCCGCGCCGCCGAGCAGCCGCACCGCGTTTCGGGTTTCGGACGCGAGACGTTTCCATTCAACGCCCCCTGCCCGCGGCTGATGCGCATTCCAATGCACGAAAACGGCCGAGCCGAGCCGGCCATATTCCGCTCCGAGCGAATCGAGCTTGTTGTGGCTTCTCACCAACACCAGCGGAATTCCGTATCGGCGGGCCCACCTCTGGACACGCCGGATGCGGCCTGACCTGCCGGCGAAGCATGTCGTATCGAAAATCAGGAGATCGAGGCTAGATCCGTCACAGCGCAGCACCGCGTCGAAGGCGCCGGCGAAGGAGCAGGAATCCAACAGAAGTATACGCGGCGAACTTATTGGTGCAAACGCATCGCCGAGCGGCAGCTTCAAAGCCTCGAGCCGCAAATGAGGGACGAAGGCCCGGATCAGCTCCAGCGTCTCGCCGTAGGCGCCCGGAAGCACGAGGATATCGGCCTTCTCCACGATCCGAGCGGAGGCGAGCAGTACGGCGGAGATCGCGGCCATGCCCGAGGCGGTGTAGATCGCCGTGCTCGCGCGGCCGCCCTCGAACTCGTAGAACGAAGGACCGCGTACCGTAAGATCGGCCCTCTGGTAGTCGTAACTGAACTCGAACGGCCCACTGGCGAGATCGGCCGTATGCGACCACGCTGTCTCCGTCGCCTTCCACTCATGCAATTCGTGCTCCGCCCTCAGCGCCGCAGTGATCTGGAACTTGGATCTGACGACGTCGTCGACGGAACACGGACGCGCTAAATCGAGCCGGCTTCTCAGGCAGTCGTTCAAGAGCCTGAGTTCCTCGTGCTTTCGTTCCAAATAGGCTCGAATGGTCTCCATGCGCTTCTTGACAGATCCGACGAGCGTCAACGTGCGGAAAGCGCCTTGGGTCCAACACGCCCGTTGCAACGAACACGCACCCTCGCGGTTGAATCCATGCAAGGAGGACAGCATGGCTGACATCAGAGAGCACATGAAAATCATCGGCAAGGACGGAGCCCATGTCGGCACCGTCGATCGCGTCGAGGGCAACCGCATCAAGCTGACGCGCAAGGACAGCCCGGAAGGTCACAAGGACCATCATCACTACATCGACACCAAATATGTCGGTGCCGTCGAGGGGGACGTCGTCAAACTGTCGGTGAATGCCGACGCTGTACCGAAGACGGAAGCCGCCTGAAAACACCGACCCCCTTCGGGGGCTGTTGTTTGTTCACGGTCCGACTCCGCTTCGTTCGCAAGGCACGAATCGCGATCGCAAAATCGAGGGCCGAGCATTCGTTAATGACCGGTTCAGCCGGATCGATCATGCACTCACGAGCACGGGCAAGGGAAGCTCCCGCTAGCCGAGCAGGATTTCAGCGCCGCGGATCGATACGGAACGAACGCGCGATCAGAGCGTTGGATAGCCGACTTGAGTGGTGCCGACTCGCCAGCCCCGGTCGGCTTTGAAGAACCCCGTGCTTGTCCCCCGAGCACGGGGTTTTTCTCATGGGGAGCGGCCTACCCGCTGGTGCGCCCGGCGGCATCCGGCGGGTCCGCTTGCTCCTCGGGCGGGTCGCGGACGAGTTGATGCCATGCCAGGGCCAGCTGGATCAGTCGTTGCCGATCGGCGCCTTCAGACGCCGCAGCCAGCTTCATTGCGGCTTCGGCTTCATGCCGTGGGTCGTAGCTGGTACACATGCGACCGATTTTAGATGGCCGATCTGGACAAGCGCATGGCAATTTCGCCCGTATGATTGCGGGGTGACCTCCGCGTCGCACAGGTATCGTTCGAGGTATCTGTGAACTGCATCACAGCCTGCACAGGACATCTCCGCTAAGCAGAGCTTCAACGCTCCATGGTGGAGTCAGGTCATGACGCGCAAAGCAGCAGCCGAGATCGTCGTCCCGACGCAACGACAGAGGTCCGATCTGCTCGGCATCGCCTATCTCGTGACCATCGCCATCGTGATGCTCGCCTGGATCGGCGGTCTGGTCTGGGCCACGATCGCGTTCTTCAGCTGGCTCGTGTCCTGACGCGCGAGGCGATAAGCGTCTCCGCGAGCGAGCGGCGCAAGGTGGATCCTGCGCTAGAACAGACAAGGCAACGCCTGCGAGAGTTTGATCCCGCCGCAAACGATCATGGCCCACAACGCCATGCTGACCTGGATCGCATCCAGCATGTCCCACGTCCTCCGCGAATCATCCCGATGTTTTTCTTTCAGGCTTGCGTGCGGCGGCAACGAGCGCCAGCGCTAATTTGAAGCAATCGCCGGTGTGCAATCGGGTAGGAGGAAGCCTCGCGGCTTCCCCCTCCCACACCACCGTACGTACGGTTCCGTATACGGCGGTTCGTCAAGCACGATTGAGATGGCGGTGCAGCCCGATGAGGGACGGCAGACCGAGCTG